>Ga0114996_10001493_pt1 | contig 31388 bp, 25 predicted proteins | sample ArcticOcean_MG_C_4_FD_87039 | JGI IMG/M metagenome (GOLD analysis project Ga0114996, IMG submission 87039) | Marine microbial communities from western Arctic Ocean - ArcticOcean_MG_CB4_134 | ecosystem: Environmental > Aquatic > Marine > Oceanic | place: Arctic Ocean: Canada Basin | collected... | reverse complement strand
CTCTCGCTGCTGATCGAGCCGCCACGGAGTGCCACCTCGATCGCCTTTTTGGCTTCGGCCCGCTTTCCCATTCCAAATGCCAGCCATGCATAGGTCACGGCCGCCTCGCGCCCGGCCGCTGTCTTGGCGTCGGCGTGGGTTCGCAGATTGACCGCCGCATATTGCAGTCCCCGCAGACGATCCTTCTTGTCTTTCGAATCAGCCAGCGCGAGGGCCAGTTGATTGGTGGCCGCGAAATTGCTCGGCGAGCGTACGACCGCGTCTTGGAGTAGCTTCAAGGCCGCCGGTTGGTCACCTTGGTGACGAGCCAGTCGACCGGCCAGAGCGAGCGCCGCAAACGAATCGGGATCGATTTTGCGGGCCGCATCGATATTGGTCTGGGCCATTTTGACTTGCCCCGCCGCAAGCGCCCATCGGGCCACGGAAAGCCGGGTGCGAAGGTCTTTGCTGCCCTGTTTGGCGGCCAGTTGCATCGTTTCTTTGGCGGTGTCGCGGTGGCCGGCTGCTTCGTACATCCGAGCCAGCGAAATTTCGGGGCGAGCCGCTTTCGTGTCGAGTTGGGCGACTTTTTTCAATTCGCCGAATGCCTCGGTGTATTTCTTCTTTTCGAAATACGCGCGGGCCAGCTTGCGATGCGGCTGCGCATTCTTGGCGTCGAGCTTGATCCAGGCCGTGGCCAGGCGGATCGTGTTGTCGCTTAGCCCTCGAATCTCACTAATCGTCGTCTGTCCGGCCAGTGATCGTTTCTTTAGGTCTGCCAAGCGTCGGGCGTTTTTTGAGTATTTCTCAGTGAGATCGGCGGCGTGGTTGATCGCCAATTCGGCCAAGGTAATTTGTCTCGCCCGCAGGGCCAGATCGCCCAGCATCAAAAACGCCTCGGGATCGTCGCGATCAGCCGCCACGGCCCGCTCGAGCGCATCGAGGCCTTCGGCCCGACGTTTGGTCGCCAGATAGAGCTTGGCCTGAACCACATGGGCCGGCGGCAACTCGGGGTGTTTGCGCGACGCCTCCTTGAGCAACCGCAAGGACTCCGCAAAGTCACCACGGCCGAACGCCGAAACGGCGTTTTCGACGTTCGGATACTTCTTGGCGCCTTTGAGTTGGACCTTGCCGTTTTCGGTCTTCACGACCACGCGCTGACCTGCCGCTGGCGAACAAATCAACAGACAGACAACGATCAGTCCTGCAGCGCGGCCTCGAAACGTGGTTTCGCGCGGGACGGTCTTGGTCGATGGTCGTTGAATCCGATAGGTGACGTTTTTCATAGCCCATCTTTCCGTAGTACTGTGGCGAGATCGTAAGACTTACCTGCGATATTATGGCACATTCCTGTAGGTCGTGAACGGCGCTGGTCGGCGCAGAACGGCCCCACGCCGGCAGCGCCCGAAAGAATCATCACAATCGGACGAATGGGCAAGTTGTTACACAGGTGATCGCGTCGCGTTATAATTTGCCCCGGCAGTCGTTAATAAGCGGCCGGCTCAAACGGCAATACGACCGAATTGACATCCCCCGGTGGCGTGTCGCATGATATCTTTCCATAGGTCGGGCATTTCCGCCAAGATTCTCGCTCTTTCGGCGAATACCTGCTTGAAGCAACCCATTGTGGCGAACTGACGCCACGAAAGGAGCGCGAAAGCGATGGATACTCTGTTCTTTGTCTGTGCGATGGCCGGCGGAGCGTTTCTGATTGTTCAGTTTGCGCTGATGATCCTGGGGCTCTCCGATGGCGATGTCGATCTGGACGCCGGTGCGGATGTCGATTTCGACGCCGGTCACGGTGATTCTTGGTTCGTCGGTGTGTTGAGTATCCGCACGATCACCGCCGCAGTCACGGCGTTTGGCCTCGCTGGCTGGGCGGCGCGCGGCAGCGAGATCGGCATGGTGCCATCACTGGTCGTGGCGATCGTGGCGGGTATGGGGGCGATGTACGCCGTCTACTGGCTTTTCCGATCGGTGATGAAGTTGGAACACGACGGGACCGTTCATATCGAAAATGCGGTCGGTAAGCATGGTACCGTTTATGTGCCCATCCCGGCGGCTCATGCCGGCAGCGGCAAGATCCAAATGAAGCTGCAGGATCGGGTAAAAGAATACCAAGCCGTCACGCCAGGGACCGACGCGCTCCCCACAGGAGCTAAGATTGTGGTGACCAGCGTCGTGAGCAGCGATACGCTCGAGGTCGAACCGATCCTCGAAACGGCGGAAAGCAGCAAGTAATCCGGCGGCGCTTGTCTTGAAACGATGAACTGCCTGTCAATCTTTCACGGGGGAAATATACGATGACTACGACCATGCTATTTGCTCAAGCTTTGCCGAATTGGTTACCCTACGGAATCGGCGGACTGATGATTCTGCTAGGGTTCGTCATGTTCATTGTCTGGGTGGCAAAACGCTACCAGACGTGTCCCTCGAACCGCGTGCTCGTGATCTACGGAAAAGCCGGCGGAACCGGTCGGCCTTCTCTGACGGTACATGGTGGCGCGAAATTCGTTTGGCCGGTGATCCAGCAGTATCAGTATCTGAGCCTGGAACCGATTCAGATCGAAATTCCCCTGCGGGGCGCTCTGTCGATCGAGAACATCCGTGTGAACGTCCCGAGTGTGTTCACGGTGGCGGTTGGTACCGATTCGGAAGTGATGCAAAACGCCGCAATTCGGCTGCTGGGTCTTTCGACCGGCGAGATTCGCCAACAGGCCGAGGAAATCATCTTCGGTCAGTTGCGTCAGGTGATCGCCTCGATGAGCATCGAGGACGTGAACCGCGACCGCGACACGTTCCTTGCTCACATCCAAAACTCGCTCGAGCCAGAACTGAAAAAGGTCGGGCTCGTGCTGATCAACGTCAACATCACCGACATTACCGATGAGTCGGGCTATATCGACGCGATCGGCCAAAAGGCCGCCTCCGAAGCGATCCAACAAGCGCGTGGCGACGTGGCCGACCAGGAGAAGATGGGTGAAATTCGCGTGGCGGACGCCCAACGAGAAAGAGAGGTTCAGGTCGCCAATGCCCAAAAGGATCAAACCATTGGTACACGACTGGCCGAACGAGAACGAGCCGTCCGTGTAGCGGAATTGTCGAAGGAACAAACGGTCGGCGAGCAAACCGCCGATTTCCAGCGCGATGTACAGGTAAAGGATGCCGAGCGGACCAAGCGTGTCGCCGTGGCCGAGGCCGATGCATCTGCCATTGATGGCGAAAACGATGCCGAAGCACTCGTGGCCGCTTCCCGTGCTGAGTTGGCGGTGAAAAAAGCCGAAGCATACGAGTTGGGTGAGTCCCGCAAACGCGAAGCGGAGGCCCACGTGCTCGAAGTCCAGAACCGCGCAATGGCCAAGGCGGCCATCGCCGACGCCGAGCGGGTCGAAGCCGAACAGCGCGCCGAGTTAGAAGCTCCTGCCAAGGCCAAGAAAGCACAGATCGTCGTCGAGGCCGAAGCCGAAGCCGAGCGACAACGCCTCGAAGCCAGCGGTGAAGCGGATGCGATCTTTGCCAAGCTCGACGCCGAGGCCCGTGGTCAGTACGAGATTCTGGCCAAGAAGGGCGATGGCCTGAAGCGAATCGTCGACGCATGCGGCGGCTCGAAAGAGGCGTTCCAGTTGATGATGCTCGAGCACCTCGACAACCTGGCCCAATCCTCAGCCGAGGCGATCTCGAATATCAAGTTCGACAAGATCGTCGTCTGGGACGGCGGCAAGAACGAAGGCGGTGCCTCAAGCACCAGCAACTTCCTCAGCAGCATGTCCCACACCTTGCCGCCGATGCTTAACGTGCTCAAAGATATCGGTGGCGTCGAACTGCCCGAGTCGCTGATCAAATTGCACGGCGACGCCGAGTCGGAGTCGGTTGCCGTAACAGCCGGCGCAGCGCCGGAGAGCGACGACGTGCTCGATGCGGATCTGGCAGGCGACGAAGACAGCGCCGACGATACGCCGACGACGTAGCAACCTGGAAAAACCCCCAGACCCGGGGAACATTCAGGGGGTGAACGCCCGTCGGGTCTGGAGCACTGGGAGGAACAACAATGGTGATTATTGTTCGACCCGTGCTCGCTGTCGGTTGGATATCTCACACACGACAAAAAAACAGGAATTTGTCGTGGTGGATCGCGGACCTAGCGATCTCGGATGACGGTCTGGCCGATCATGGCCCAAACAACAAGAAACGCCACGCTGATGGTGGCGTGAATGACATGCACTGGCATAAGGGCACCCTCGGAAGTTGCTATGCGAAGCGCCTCCGTGCCTCGTCTGCCGTCCGTCAAGATGTTTTCGGCTGACGAGGGCGCCGCTCTCTAGATTTCTAGCGCCGCCCGCTGCAACACGGCGAACCACTGCGTCGACTCTATTCGGCAAGGTTTGCCAAGCCGGCCGTAACCTCTTGTGTTGAAGTGGGTTATGGCAACTACGAATCGGCAGCCCGTTTGGCGTCTCTCGCCGCCCGGTGTTTGATCACGGTAATCGCCAGATCGTTTTGGCACTTGCGCGCCCACTGTTCGAGATTATCGAGCCAGTCGAGAGCCTTCTTGCTGTGCAATGGGATTTCAACAATCTCATTTTCCTCACAAGTTTTGGACATTTCTCTGAGGCTAGAGGCCAAATCAACGACCCTCAGGGCGAGATCGTCGAGATCTCGCGTTTGGTACTTTAGCAGCGTCATTTCACTAATTCCCGGAGTCGAAAGGCGCCCAGTCGATCCACCCATCGTAATCTCTGTTGCTGTAAGGTGTCGATAGTGTTTGAAAAAAGTATCTATTTCCATAAGTCGTTATCGTCACAATGATTGCGATAAATAACATAAATTATGTATAAAACTATGGTTGAAAAAGAGCCACTTTATGCCTATGATTCTTTTCGGTGAACGCCATAACCCATCTGATTTACTGGAAAAACACGATGAAAACAAAATCCTCCGGAGAAACAATGAGGCTAAATAACTCGGATATTTTATCCAATTCTAGAGAAAGTGGCCGGGAAGTCGATGGGGACAGCCCCGGCTCCCTCGTCACCGCCAAGGCGAAGGCACTGCTGATGGCGTACAACTCTCACTGGAAAGCCGCGTCCTGGCGGCTTACGCAGCCGCCGGCGACCCTCAGCGTACCGATCGTAAACCCCGCCTCGGGCCGCCGCTCGCGAACATTTGATTTCGCTTGCCCCACCGGTGGGCTTGTGCGAGCGCATCATGAGCAATTTCTGCTGGTCCAGCGGATCACCTCTCACGAGATCGATCTACCGGACACCCTGTTTTGGCAAGGTCGCCTTGCCGACACGTCTGTTCACGCGACGATCTTGGCCTATTGCCAACAGGGGATCGCGGTCGGTGGCGTCATGTACGACGTCCTCCGCCGCCCTGAGATTCGGCCACGGAGAATCCCCAAAGGCCCCCAGTCATCGAGCGGTCAGCCAGAGGTTGGCACCTTGCAAGAGATCTCGCATCAAGGCACGTACTACGGAAAATCGATCGTCGATCCCCATGCCGTTTTTGCCATTCCGGAAGACGGGCGCGAAACCCCGGCACTTTTCTTACAGCGATTAGTCGCCGACTGCAGGCAGCGGCCGCACTGGTATTTTCAGCGGCACGTGATTCGCCTCCAGGGCAACGACCTATTGCGACGCGAGGCTGAACTCTGGCAGACGTGCCACGAGATCCGCTCGGCCCGTCGAGCGACCGTACAAAACCGCAATCCTCGGGCGTGTGTAGCCGATCATCAGCCGTGCGAGTTCTTGCCGATTTGCGGGTCCGCCGAGCCAAGCGCCGCAAGCCAATGGCATCATCGCTCCAGCAGCGATGTCGATGGCACTTTCGCCCGTCGCCGACTCACTCCAGAGCGTATTGCCTGCTTTCACCAGTGCCGGCGAAAGCACTTCTATCGCTATGAACTAGGAAAACGATTCGGTGCCGCGGAGGAACCTCGGGAAGTTCGCCTAGATGATCTGCTCAGCAGCGCCATCACGGACTGGTGGATGTCGCACCGCACCAACAACGGTCTCGCTGAGAAAGTCACGTCATCAAGCACTAGGAGCCAGCCATGAATCGCCCAACCTTCGGTCATTCGTCAGGAGAGCCGCTCGTCGTTCCGGACCATGCCAACCCGGAAGAGGTCAGCGATGAGTTGCTCGCCGAACGTGACGAGTGGCTACCTGTTGCTGGCAAAGACGCATTGAATGACGAGGGGATCTGGGACGTTTTCCTGCTCGATGACGAAGAGGAAGTCGAACCGGAGCATGGAGACTTTCCCGGCCAGCGGCCGAACGATGGCCCTAGCTAACGAACGACACAGAGCGAGCACGACATACATCACCATTGCAATTTGGAGACACCCCTCATGTACAGTGAATCGATGGTCGAGAAGATCCATGCCCTGTTCGAGACCGGCACGCTGTCCCAGCGGAACATCGCACGGCGGCTTGGTGTGAGCCGCAGCATCGTGCGGACTGTCGTGCGTGGTGAACGACGAAGCTCATATCGTTCGCGTTCGGACGTGAGAGAGAATCCTCACATGCGTCAGTCGGCGGAGAGCGACGAGGCGGGCCACGAGGCCGTCCGACACTTCGAACGCTGTCCCTCGTGTGGCGGCAAGGTCCTGATGCCGTGTCGCGCCTGCTTGCTCCGCAGCATGGTCGAAACCGGCATCGCATCAACTGGCTAAACGCCTCAAGCGCCGCGACAAGGCTGCCAGTTGTAGCGATTCTATAGCATGTCGCGCCATGCATAATAAATTTGCACCCGACTCTACGGTGTGTTGCGTTACTCTTTGGCTCCCCCGTCAAGCACCGCGACCTATATATCTATGCGGTTTCTGAATCGAATAACAGGCGGAGAATCGCTGCTGGGGCACTGGCTGCGACAACGAGGGCAGAAGTCACCGCGGCAAGTCGCCGCAGAGGACGTCAACGCCGGAGGGGAAAGCAATTATCATGCGTCAGGTTTTTGTTGCGCTTTTGTGGGTTTGTCTGAGTTGTAGTTTCATTGTTGCAAGCCGTGCCGCCGACGTGCCGCTCGGCGAACATCCGCGACCTGATTTTCGTCGCGACACATGGCAAACGCTCAACGGACCGTGGCAGTTTCGCTTTGACGCCAAGAACCAAGGCCTCAAAGCAGGCTGGTCCGACGGCAAGACGGAATTCGATCGACAGATCGTGGTTCCCTATGCGTGGGAAAGCCAACTCTCAGGGATTCACGAGCCAAGTGGGCAATACATCGGCTGGTATCGTCGCACGGTCGACATTCCTGCTGCTTGGAAAGGTCAACGCGTTTGGCTTCATCTAGGCGCCGTCGACTGGCAAGCCCAAGTGTGGGTCAATGGTCAATCGGTTGCTGTTCATCAGGGCGGATTCACGCCGCTGTCGGTTGACATCACTCGGGCCGCGACAACTGGCGAATCGGCCGTGATTGTCGTCAGAGCCTATGATCCCACCCACCGAGAGCTTCCCAATGGTTCACAGCTTTCGGGCCACACCACGACGAGCGGCATCTGGCAGACGGTGTGGCTCGAAGCGAGACGAAAGACGCACATCGCCTCCGCGCGATTGGTGCCGCGCGAGATCGCAGGCGAGTGGCATCTGGATGTGGAGCTTGAGATCGCTGATGTCGACGGACCCGCTACGGTGCGAATGAGTTCGCCATCGCCGGGCTTTCCAGAGCAGCGGATCACGGTAAGATCCGATGGCCCCAAAGGTCGCGCCACCGCATCGTTTGAAATCACGCAACCGAAGCTCTGGTCGCCACAGACACCTCACCTTTACGACCTGCGACTCGACCTGAAGACGGGCGACGAGACCGACACCGTTCATACTTACTTTGGCCTGCGAACCGTTCGACGCGGAAAGTTCGCCAATGCGGCACACGAATCGATCCTGCTCAATGGGCGTCCGATCTATCTCCGCGGAGCGCTTGATCAGGGATTCTATCCCGACGGGATTTACACGCCGGCCAGCGATGAGGCCGTGCAGCACGATCTGACGACTGCCAAGCGACTGGGCGTCAATTGTCTGCGAATGCACGCCAAGGCTGTCGCGCCGCGACGCCTGTATTGGGCGGACCGCCTGGGGCTGTTGGTGATCCAAGACATTCCCGGCGCCGGCGACTGGACCTCCCGTGCCCGTGGCCAGTGGCGGGCAACCCTGCGCGACGTGATCGCCCGTGATCGCAACCATCCCTCGATCATCTGTTGGAACTTGTTTGACTCGGCGAAAAACCTGACTGGCAAGAAACAGATCGCGTTGGCCGATGACCCGAGCACACAGCGGTGGGTCGCCGAAGTCTGGACCGAGGTCAAGAAGAAACTCGATCCGACCCGACTGGTCGACGATCACTGTAGTCGCGGCGGCGGCCACGTCCGAACGGACGTGAACTCGTGGAACTTCGTCATGGACGACTACGCTCATGCCCGCGTGGCCGTTGAGTTTGCGGCGAAGCAAACGTTTCCCGGTTCGACGTTTAATTTTGTGCCGGGCATCAAACAGCGACCTGGGCCGCTGGTCGTGACCGACTTTGCGCCGTTCGCGGGAAAAGGCGCTGACCGCGATGTTTCGTGGTCGTTGCGTTATTTGATCACACAACTAAGGCGTCATGACAAGATCCAAGGCTACGCCTACCGGATGTTGTACGACGTCGAGTGGGAACATAACGGGCTGTTGAACTACGATCGTTCGGCAAAGGCATTTGGTTACGATGGATTCGTGCAGCAGATGACCTTGGCTGATCTACAGGGTGATGATTTTGTCGGTTTCGACACGCCGCCCGTGATGGAGTCCGTACCGGGCGGCGAAGTGTCGTTGCCGGTATTCGTGAGTCATTTTTCTCGCCGCACCGAACCGCCCAAACTACGATGGTGGATCTCTGGGGTTGACAATCTCGCTCGTCGGGTCGCGACCAAGCCGGTCACGCTGCCTGTGATCTGGAGGCCTTATCGCACGACGTATCAGAAACTGTTGCGGCTGAAGGTTCCAGCAGGGGCGCCCTTTGTCGGGGCCGTCTGTTTGGAACTGGTCGACGCGCGTGGAGAGCGGATCGCGGCGAATTATGTGAATCTCCTTTCACGTCAACTCACCGAATCGGTCGACCCCAAGAACGGCCGACGCATCGCACGGCCAAGCCCTCGGGTCGAGGTCGTGGGGCGGCGAACAGTCGCATTGCGGTTTCAGCCAAGTGACTTTGCACAAGCGACCGGTGATACGTTCTCGATCGATGCGCTGAAGCGGGGTGAAAAGGTGTTTTCGCAAGGTGCCTGTCGCGTGCAATACCGGGTCAAACTGCCTGCCTTTGTGATCGAGGCCGTACCGACGCGACTGACTGTGCTCGCGGAATTCGGAAGCAAGGCGGGTACCCAACGGAACGATTGGCCGCAGACCGCCGGCACGCACGACTATCCTCAAACGCAACAACGAAAACACCCGGGACGTGTTGCGATTCGGCTATTCGACAAGCAACTCTGGCAGTTGCAACTGCCTGACGACCCGGCTGATTCGCGCGGCGTGCTTTCACACTATGCCCAATATCATCCCGGCAGCTTCGGCTATCTGGCAAGAAAACAGGTCGATCTGGTCCAGCACCCGACGATCCCCGACAAGCTGCGAGTCGAGCCTGTGATACCAATCACCTTCGAGTCACGCGCCGGTCAACACGCGGGCGGAGTGTCGCTCTACGGCGAGCGACTGGGGCGGTTCGTCATCGATCCGACATTGCTCATTCAGACAGCCCGAGATCTAACGCACCGCGTCGGCTGGTCGTCCAACGAACCGGTCACCGTAGATCGCGCCCACAAAAAGAACCTGTAAAGCCGCGACCACTGTTCGCGCACGAATCGCCCGCGAGCGCGTAGTGCATCCGATTCTAACGCTACGCCGACTGTTGCTCATCGTCGGGCACCTCGCCCGTGATGTACTGACGCCAACTATCGAGCTGCTCCTGCGTCAGACTGTTGTCGCGCGTGATCTCGTGTTTTAGCTCGACATCCGAGCCGCCGACGTTGACCATCACCGTCAGGCGGCCGTTTTCTTCGTAGCGAAATCGAACGTCGATCGGCGTCTGGGCCTTGATGTTTGGTGGCAGATCGCGGACGACACACTTGCCAATCTGTGAACACTCGTCAGGTGATTTGCTTTCACCCTCGACGATCTGCACGAGAATCGTCTTCTGGCCGTCTTTTTGGGTCTTGAACACTCGCTTGGCAGTCACCGGCAACGGCGTATTGCGGGGAATCACGATCGCGTTGCGTTTCCGCTTGGTCTGCGGATCGGTCGCCACAACCCCCAGGCTGTGGCTGTTGACGTTCTTGATCTTGAACTCCGGGCGTTCGCCCGCATTCTTCGAGAGCAACAACCCCGCATGCAGAGCCGCGCCCTGGGCCACCGCCTCGTCAACCGAAATCGAATTATTCGGTACTTGACCGGTCAGATCCCGCAACATCTCCACGATCATCGGCATCCGCGTCGAGCCGCCGACCATCAACACGGAATCAATTTCGGGCCACTCTAATCCGGCCGCCTGCAATGTCTGGCGTGTTGTGAATCGAGTCCGGTCGAGCAAATCATGCGTGATCTCCTCGAACTTCTGTCGCGTGACTTCAACCCGGGCCGCATTGCCTTTGTAGTCAAACGCAATCGATGCGCGGGTGCGAGCCGAGAGAGTTCGCTTGGCGTCCTCACAGTCGCGCCACAGTCGGCCCACCGCATTGGGATCTTCACGAGGATCGACCCGATGTTCGCGGACGAATTCCTCGGCCACAAAGTCGACCAGCCGTTGATCCCAGTCCTTTCCGCCAAGCTGGACGTCGCCATCGGTCGCCATCGCCCGAAACTGCGAACCTTGCAATTCCATCACGGTCACGTCGAACGTGCCGCCACCGAGATCATAGACCAGAATCTTGTGTTTCTCTTCCGAAGCTGCTTGGTCAAGGCCCAGGTATCCTTTTTGAAAACCATAGGCGACCGCTGCGGCTGTCGGCTCGTTGATAATGTCGAGCACCTCGAAGCCGGCCATGTAGCCCGCGTCCTGGGTCGACTTCCGGCGTACTTCGTCAAAATAGGCCGGCACGGTGATCACGACCTGCGTGAACTCGCCGATATGTCGCGTCGCGTCCTGACGCAATTTGTTAAGGATCCACGCTTCGACCGCTTCGGGCGGATATTGTCGACCGTCGAGAATTTTGTGGTAGACCCGATCACCCAAATCACGCTTTGGGCAGTCCGCCACCTGTCGCGCTTCGGTGGCGATTGCCTTGAGCGCTTCCTTGCCGACGACGATATTGGTTCCCTCAAACAGCACGACGCTGGGCGTGACCAGATCGCCTTCGGCGTTGACCAGCGTCGTGGGGCGACCGGTCGAGTCGAGATGACAGACCGCCGAATACGTGGTGCCAAGATCAATGCCGACCGCTGGGGCCGAGAGCTTGCTAGTGTCAATCATCGCCAGATGGTGCCTGCGGAATGTGATGCCTGAGAAATGGATTGTGACGCGCGGGATTCAATCGCCGAAAGACTCTCCATTCTATCTTAATTGCAGAACCAGCCGACAGGGGGGATTTCTCCGTCACTCAGCGAAAATATATCTGTGAGCCCGGCTTGAATCGCCTATGATTTTCCCGAAGAGGCCTCCGGAGGCGACAGGCCGGGAATTTTTGCATCGGGATTGATTACCCGCAACAACACGAGGCCAATCAATATCCCCAGGACCGACGCCACGACATAGCCAATCACCGTGATTACCATGCTGCGAGCTTGGACGCGGGCTGTTGGACGTGGCGCGTCGGCGATCGTTTTGACCGCCAGATTCGGGTCGACAACGTCCAACTCATTGATCGGCGAGACACTTATTGCCGCCACTTGTGGTGTAACTACCGGCAAAGACGATTCGGTTGCTTTGGTCTCCGCTATTGTCGGCGAAGCAGCGGACGGTTGGTCGCCACTCGAGTCAGAAACTTCGGCGGTGAGAATCTGTTTCCATCGCGTAAGCCGCTGGTCGTTGAGCCCCTGTTCTCGTTCCAACTCCATCACTGCCTCGCTGTCGGTTCCCGGCACCATGGCATGGACCGACAAGCGCCCATTGGCACCGTATTCGTAACAGACCCGAATTGGTGAGCCCTGGGGAATTTTTTCAGGCAGATTGCGTAGCACCGCCTTGCCGATTTCGGCGCAGTGTTCTGGCAGCGCGCTTTCGCCTTCGAGCACACGCACGACGATGGTTTTCTGATTTTCTTCGCGGGTGACAAATTTCCGGATGACCCGGGCGGGCAGCGGTGAGTTGCGCGGAATCGTAATCGCGTTTTCTTTTCGCCCTGTTTCAGGATCAACCCCCAAGATTCCCAGGCTGTGCGAGTTGACGTCGACCACCTTAAACGCCGGTTGTTCGGTCAGATCGCCCCGCGCACCTAGCAGATAGCGGGCATAGATCGCCGCGCCGCGGGCAACGGCCTCGTCGGGATAGACCGAACTGTCGGGCGTGATGCCGGAAATTTCTTCGAGCATCTGGGCAACCATCGGCATCCGACTCGATCCGCCAACCAAGACGATCCGCGAGATGTCGTTCCACTCAAGCCCTGAACTGCGCAAAACTTCGCGAGTCGTGTACGAGGTCCTCTCCAACAGGTCCTCGGTCAGGTCTCGAAACTCGTCGCGCGTAATCGGCACGTCGAGCGCCCGGCCTGCGTATTCAACGTGGATCGTCGTTTTGCTTCGGCTGGTGAGCGTATGCTTCGCCTCTTCGACGGCTCGTAACAGACGAGTGGCGGCGGCCGGATCCTCGCGAGGATCGGCGCCGTACTGCTCGGCGAAGGCGTTGGCCGTATGTTCGGCAAGCCGCTCGTCCCAGTCATAGCCGCCGAGGTGGACATCACCATCGGTTGCCAGCGTCCGCAGGTCGCCCGGCTGCAAGTCCAACACGGTGACATCAAACGTGCCGCCGCCCAAGTCATAGACCAGCACGTTGAGCGGTTCTCGTGGGGCACCCGTTTCCGAGAGATAGCCGACCGTCTCGCCGAACGCTAGCGCCGCCGCGGTTGGCTCATTGACAATGTCGAGCACATCCAACCCGGCCATTTCACCCGCATCGGCCGTCGCCTTGCGGCGAACCTCGTCAAAGAACGCCGGCACGGTGATAACCGCTCGGATCTGTTCGCCAAGGACCTTCTCTGTGTCCTCCTTCAGCTTCTTCAAGATATACGCTTCGACCACCTCAGGCGGCAGGTCTTGTCCGTTGATTTGACGCGAGTAGCACTGCTGACCGATGTCGCGTTTAGCACACTCCGCCACCTTGCCAATTTCGGTGCCAGCCGCTTTGCGGGCCTCCTTGCCGACAATGATCTCGCAGTCGTCGAGCTTATCTCCGTCGAACAGCACGACGCTGGGTGTCAGAATCTCGCCTTCGGCGTTGCGAATCATCGCAGTCCGACCCGACTCGTCGATCCGTGCCACGGCCGAGCAGGTGGTTCCCAAGTCGATTCCAACAGGTACGCCGTCAGCCATGAGCGATGTTACTGACCCGACCGCGCGGCGGGCGATCTAGACAAAGGGACAATTCAATCGAGAGATGGTCTTATCGAGACCGTGTCGGCTATTCACTCTAACAGCCTGCCGAGCGGCTCTCAAGCGGCTGGGGCTGGAATAGCGGCGGCGAATAGGGATGCCGACCGATCAGCAAAACCGGTACTAACCCCGATTGAAGCCGACAAAGAAGCTGAAGACCCGCTTCTCGTCGCCCACTTCTTCGTTGACCGGGAACGCGAAGTCGATCGCGATCGGCGCCGGCCCCATGGCGGGAACGTGAATTCGTAACCCGAAACCGGGAGCCACACGGAAATCTTTGCCGTAGATATTCGTTGTCTCTTCGACCGTACCGACGTCGCAGAACACGACGCCATGGACGGTATCGCTGGCCATCACTGGGAACATGTACTCGACCGAACCGAGCAACATCATCTCGCCGCCAAGCACGACTCCGGTGACCGGATCACGCGGTGATGCTCCGCGGAAATCGAAACCGCGAATCGTCGAGAAGCCACCAGCGTAATAATTGTCGTAGATCGGCGTATCGCCCCCCGAGATCCCAAATCGTCCAGAGACGTTGATCACATGCCGTCCCGATCCGTCGGCTCTTTCATACACTTTGAAGTACTTACGGACATCAATGTCAAATCGAGGATAAACCCAAGTGCCGACGACCTGCTCGAATTTCATTTCGATGAAGTGGCCTTCGGTGGCAAGAAACGCGCTGTCGCGCGTGTCATGTCGCAACGACACACCAAAACCGACAAGTGTGTTGTCGCCAACCACTGCCGCGAGATCGGCCGGCGGGACAGCAACACGTGGATTGTTGATATTGATGTCAGCGGCGCGGAATGAAACACCCGCCGAGAGGTCGGGCGTAAGATTGTAGCCCAGGTTGATACCGCCGCCGAGCCGTTGCTCGTTGTAATCAACATAGCGCCGTTCGAAGAACGATCCCGTGAGCCCCATACTGACTCGCGAATTGAATAGATACGGCTCCCGGAATTGAAACATATAGCGCTGCACTTCGGTGCCCGGCATCGCTTCGAGCCGAAGACGCTGTCCGCCTCCACGAAACGCCACGCCATCGGACACCTCGCGCCACGACCCGGGCACGCGCCGCCAGTCGAAGTTCTGTTCGTCGATCACGATCGACCCGGTCACGCCCGCGTCGGAGTTGACTCCCACGCCAAACATAAAGCGCCCCGTCTGTGTCTCGTCAACATAAACATCAAGCGGAATCGATCGATCGGTCGTTGGGCTGGGCGATGGATTGATGAGGTCGTCAGGATATCCGTTCGGATAAACGACCGGTCCTCCGGCAGCGCCAAGATTGGGGCCAAAGCTGCCCGATACCGTGCCGCCAGGCGCCCCGCCATAGGGACCGATGTTTGGTGTTGGCGGCGCTGCGAACCGATTGCCACCGCCGATCGGCCGCGAGTTGGGGTCGAGCGGCTGAACCGCTCGGCCACCGACTCCCGGGTTTTGGCCCCGGAATATCGTACGAGCCGCATCGGCGTTAGCTCGCGTCGCCACTTGGGCGCGAGCCGCATGAGTCGCCGAGAAATTGGTCGCCGAATAGGCGCCGTTGTCCGGCGGTGCTGTGGCGCATCCTGAGCTGGTCAAGACCGCCAGGCACCAAAGCAACGTGATTCGATCTGTGGATCGTCGGGCCACTACCAGAGTCTCCATGGCTGCGCGGGCAAAGGGCGGTGGGTCGGTCGAGCGGCTGCATCGGGACTTTGCCCGCGATAGTTGGGTCCCGGACGTTTGCCCCGGGCGACGTTTGTTCTGGGCGCATCCTTCTCAGGATGTCGGAACGTAATCCGTGGTCCGCGGCTTACGCCGGGTTGCTGGCGAGCAAACAGGGCCGATGCGCCCAGCCGCCGCGTGCTATCTCTCACCTCTCGCGTGTCAGCGATGTCGCCCGATTTGATCGACAGCCGATTCAGCACGACGCTTCGCCGGGTATGAGGATTTTCGCCGCCGATATGCACATTGATATGCGAGATCCGATATCGGTCGCCCTCGGCAATTTTGTAGACCAGATCCAAGCGTCCGTCGCCGTCCAAGAATCGCGGATCGGCACCTATGTCGGCATAGATATATCCTTGGCCGCCGTAGCGGTCTTGGATCGCCTTGACGTCCTTCGTCATGCGACCTTGATCAAAAAAATCACCCGATTCAAGATGCAGATCCGCCATCAGTTCTTCGCTGGTGAGCGTCGTGTTGCCAATCACGGATACGTTGCGTACCACATAGCGGGGGCCTTCGTCGATCACGAACCGGATCGATACCCGGTCGCCTGCTTTGTTGGTTTCGATTTCGGGACCGATGCGGGCTCGAAAGAAACCGAGGCTACGGTAATATGCGGTCAGCTTTTTGACATCCTCGGTGACGACTTTGCGGTCATAGGCCCCGCTGTTGCCAAAGTAGACCGGCCAGGTGACTGGCGGCTTGGAAGAGACCTTCGTCTTGAGCCGACCGCTGGAGGCAATGGTGTTTCCCACGAATTCGACCCCCCATACGCGACGGTGGGGACCCTCGTGAATCACCAGTGTCGCGCCGTGATCGGTCGGACGAGCGCCTTCGGCCAGCGATACGCGAGCCATCGCGAAACCTTGGGATTCGTAGAATTCTTGTACTTTTCGTCGGGCTTCTTCGATCATGTAGGGATCCAACGGTGCGCCGACTTTCAGGCCCGCTTCTTTCGTGAGCCGCTCGCGTTTTACGCTTTGGTTGCCGATGAATTTGACGTAGCGGAGCCGTCGGCGCTCGGTGACCTGAAACACGACGATGACGCCCTGCGGAGTCATTTGCTGAAGGGCGCGAACATTGAGAAACAACCCGGTGCGGTTCAGACGACGGACGTCGCCGTTGACCGAATCGATGTTGAACTTATGGCCCGGCCGCGTCTTGACATGGGGCTCGATCTTTCCCAGGGGAATGTTGTGATTGCCTTCGACACGCACGCCGGCCACTGGCACTTCGTCGGGCGAACGCGGGGCGGGCCCGACTGGCTGTTTGGGCGGTTGCTGCGTCGGTTGCTGCGCCTGAGGTGCGAAACCGGCCCCAAATTGCGAAGGAGCCTGCGCCGCGGCTACTGACAACATCGCCATCGACAAAATCATCGTCGCTAGGCAGCAGTTTACCGCGCACATCAATCCGACCGCATGGGCGCGGCGAATAAGCGGCACGTCGATCAGGACGCGTGGCATAGGTGAGGCTTTCGAGTGTGGATGGCGGACGCCAAAATAAGTGCGACGTCGCGCGTCGGTGCGTGGCGTCCTCAGGCATCACCGCGAGAGAAGTTAACGCGGTGAGGGGTGCCTGATCTTTGAAGAGTCCGCGTAGAGATACCGGAACTCGTCAGCAGAAACAAGGCGGATTCCAGAGTCAGCCCCATTTTTTGTTCACCACAGTGAATCAACCCACACAAAACGTACGTGCTGGCACCGCCGCCACCCTGTAAAGCCGCCTACAACTTCGCCATCGTCTTCTTCCACGCCGCGATCGAATTCTTCAGGTTCGTCCGCTTATCACCACGAACCCCATAACATTGCAGCCCGACCGGGCCGCTGAAGTTGAGCTTCTTCAGCGTCCGAAACAGTCGCTCTTGCGGGAAACTTCCCTTGTCGAGCGGCATGATCAAATCGCCCCAGCCCTTGCCGCCCAGATTCGCGCCCGACGTGCTGACGGCGAACAACCGAGAGCCGGCCTTCTCAAGGACCTTCTCCAGATCCTCGGCCTTTTCACCCTTGAGAAAATGGCACAGGTTGAACATCACCCCAAGGTTCGGATGATCGACCTTGGCGATCAGGTCCATCGCCTGCGGCATCTTGGCGACCGCAAAACCATGATGCGGGTACAACGCCACGCGGATCTTCATCTTGGCCGCCATTTCGGCCGTCTGGCGGACCGCCGCGACCGTTTTGGGCGTCATCCTTTGGATCGTCAGTTCGATCATCGCGTCGCGGTTGGCAAACGGTTTGACCACCTCCGCGGAGATCGGCCGGTCGTTCACATTGAGGTAGATGCTCAGAACGTGCAGTCCCGCCTTGTCATATGCGGCGATCCGTTCGGCCAGCTTTTTGCCGCCCGCATTGACCTGATTGATGCCGTCGTAGCCTAGTTCCTTGAGGGTCTTTGCCTCGTTTTCCAGCGACCCAAATCGGCAACCGTTCTTAAAGGCGTAGAACTTCGGCGCGAACTTGGCCTCTTCGGCCACTGCGACACCGGTCAGACAGACGGCTAAAACAATCAGCAGGAAACATCTCTTGGCCATGGTCTATTTCTCCAGGGGATCGTTGAGAAAAAATTTTTCCACTAAAAGGGGGTTGACCGATTCGGCGGTCTGCCGGCCAAACGGATCACGCCCGCTCACCGGTCGCCCGAGGGATGTCAGCATTTTTTTCACGGGTCCACAATTCGACGTAACATGATGCGGTTGCAACGAGTTACACCTCGACCAACTTCGCTCGACGGAACATCTCCAGACGATCGCTCGCGACCAACTCCGGTCGTTTTCAAACACGCCTGTTCGACCACCCAATACTTGTCGAACGCCCCTAGATCGAACCCCAATTTCGTTCCAAAAGGACACTCCTTCTCGAACGCCACGATTTGAAAACCCCCGCGACGCGCTGACCCCCGAGTCAAATCGTTTTTGTCCGATTTGTGGCGTTTTGTCGTGGTTCGCTCCGCAAACCTTACGCTTACCAGGGAGTCTCACGATGAATAGAGGACCTAACATTTACCAGAGAACCTCACGTTAACGAGCGTCCGTTAGGACCGCGGAGCGGTCCACGACTATTTCACAGTATCGCCTAAGTGGCTCTTTTTCAATGCGCGAATAACGCATTTTTCGCGACCACTGGTCGCGGCTTCACACCGGCATTCGCTATTTCTTCTTCAGCGCTGCCAGCTTCTTCCGCACCATGGCCGACTCATCGCCTTCTAGAATCTGCCAGCACGCCAGGCCGTTGCCGACCAAGTCATACTCGTCGAACGACCAGACGATCTTCTTGTCCTTGTTGACCTCAAAGATCTGGGGATTCTTCGATCCCGCGTGACAATTACCGACGATGTAGTTGCCGTCCTTGGTTTCCTTCAAACAGGTCATCCACTTCAGCACCACGTCGGTGTCGGGAACCTTTTTCTTGATTTCCCAGACAACCTTCTTCTCCGGCGTCACTTCCACGACGCTGTTGCCGCTGCCCGAGCCAATCAACGTGTTGCCGTTCTTCAGCCGGATCGCGCCATAAACACGGGTCTTGATCAGATAGTCCCAGATCACCTCGCCTTTGCGGTTGTACTCGGTGACGACGCCAGGGCTTTCGGAGCAAACCAGATAGGTCCCTTTCGGCGTCATGCGCACCCAGCGAGTATTCTTCGTGCCGCCCGGCTTAAGCGGGAACTGATGCACCAGCTTGCCCTCTTTGTCGACCTCGATAACGCGGCCGACACCGCTTTCTACGATCACGGTGTTTCCGTTGGCTAGTCGAGCGAACGCATGCACGTGAACCCGCTTGCCTTTGTTTCCGTTCATCGTGGCGGAGTCATAGGTCCAGACGATTTTCTTGTCTAAAGTAATTTCGCTCGTCTTGGTCCAGGTGTCGTGATAGAGAATGTTGCCGTTGGGCAGCAGATGCACATCGTGATGTCCCGTATGACCGCGCTTCGGCCCACCCGTCTTGTAGGACCAGAGGACTTCTCCCTTGGCGTCGGTGATCGCGAGAAGGTTCTTTCCGTACGAGGTGCCTACGAGTACGAGTCTCTCAGCTTGGGCGTTTGCGCCGGCGAGCAGGCAGGTGAGTGCTACGGCGGCGATTGCGAGAACCTTCATGTTAGTAAGTTTCATTGCGGTGTGCCTTCTTCAATGGAGTATGTTGGACAATGCAAGAACTGTGGCGAAAGTGGCCGCGACTCTTGCCAAGGGCGGGAATTACGCTCACATTGTTGTAATTATTGACCGCTGCGCGGCAATTGAACATAGGGCGACCAACGCAGGCCCGGCGAAAACGCGCTTCGGTGAAGAATCACGTGATCATTAACCATGCAGGCTTCAATAGATGCATGGCCGCTGGAAAGGGCTTGGAGGCTCCGGATCGTGTCGGCCGCCCCATTCGAGCGGGACGCTTGGCCGTAATCGCCTACCCCCGGCCGAAAATCAGCGTCGAACCCTCGTTTTGCCCACGCCGGTCGACGTGATATGGCCCGCGCGATATCATGGCCCCGTGCGCTGCCGGAAGGCCCTCTTCTCATCGGCAGCGAAGAATTTCAGGTTGGTTACGTCAGGGAGGCACCAAGACGCCATGGCTACGGCATCAAGTGAAACATCGCCCGCTCGCGAGCGCGTCAGCTCCGAGATTCTCGATCGTCAGCCGCCGTCGAACCTCGAGGCGGAACGCGCCATCTTGGGCAGCGTCGTGCTGCTCCCCGACGTGCTCGACGAAGTGATTGAGTGCGTGCGGCCCGAGGATTTTTATGACGAGGCCAACCAAAAGATCTTCAACCACATGCTGGAGATGCACAACGAAGGTCGGCATGTCGATATCACGCTGTTGGTCGAGCTTCTCCGATCCGAAGGCGACCTGGAGTTCGTTGGCGGCACCGCCTATCTGGCCGAGATCGTTCAGGCCGTGCCGACCGCGGCGAACGCTTGTTATTATGCGGACATTGTCCGCGAGAAAGCGACGCTCCGTTCGCTGATCAGTGCCAGCACCGAGATCCTGCGCGACGCCTATGATCCGTCCGCCGTGCCGCGAGAGATGCTCGCTCGGGCCGAGGAAAAGGTTTTTTGGATTCTTGAGAATAAGGGTTCGGTCGCGGTTTCGCAGATGAATACGATTCTGCAAGACGCCATGTCACGGCTCGACGAGCGAATGCAGGCTGACCACACGATCAGCGGTGTCGAGACCGGCTTTACGGATCTCGACAACCTACTTGGTGGTCTGCACAACTCCGAGTTGGTCATTCTGGCCGCGCGGCCCGGCATGGGAAAAACCGCGTTCGCGATGAACATTGCCGCCAATGTCACGATCAAGACGAACGAGCCGGCGCTGTTTGTGAGCCTCGAAATGGGAGCAACCGAACTGGCCGACCGGCTGTTGGGATCCGAGGCCCGAGTCGAAGGTCACCGGATGCGCAACGGCACCCTGTCGGGCGAGGACCGCAAGAAGCTGGTCGAGAAATGCGGCGAGATCAGTTCAGCGCCGCTCTTCGTGGACGACTCGCCAAGCCGCACGGTGACCGAGATCGCGGCAGCAGCCCGTCGATTGAAGCGCAAAGATGGCCTCAGTGTGATCATCGTCGACTACCTGCAGTTGATCGAACCGGACAACCCCAAGGATCCACGTCAGGAACAGGTCGCAAAAATCGCCCGCCGGCTAAAACTCATGGCCCGCGAGTTGAAAGTGCCAGTGATGTGCCTGGCACAATTGAATCGCGCGACGGAGCAGGGCAAGGGAGCCGATGGCAACCGACCACGGCTGAGCAATCTGCGAGAGTCAGGCGCCATCGAACAAGACGCCGACGTGGTGATGTTCATTCATCGCGAGGAATATTACAAACAGAACGAAGAGGACCGTGCGGCTGTCCATGGCGAGGCCGACATCATGGTTGCCAAGCAGCGTCATGGCCCGATCGACGACATCAAACTCACCTGGATCGGCAAGTTCACCCGCTTCGAGAACGCACCGCAATATAGCGCTGACGGTCGCCTCGATTCCTTCAACGATCCGTCGGCCGGTGCCGATCCGTTTTAGCGCCAATACAAGCACGAAGCGCAAGCGAGTGGATCGATTTGATACGAATCCACTCGCTTGCGCTTCGAGCTTGTATTGGCGCTAAAACGCATCACCACCGCCGCCCACGATCAATCCACCGTCTGGCCGAACAACTGCTTCACCGACGGTCGCACCAGCACGATGATGGTGAACACGCCCAGCACGGTTCCAAACGGCATGAACATGCACTCGATGCCCGCCATCACTAGGCAAAAGAGATGGCCGGTGTGCGTCGCGAGTTTATAGCCGGCGACCGCAATGCAGATGGCCGTGGTCATGCCGAGAAGAATGAAGACGGCGGGAATCACGACGAAGATCCAGCCGAACGCCGGCGGCGGGCCTTGTTGGCCTGGGGTGTTCAATGCGCCACTAACCATCGCCAGCCCCAGGGCCAAATGGATCAGCGGAAAGAGCGAGAACAGCCCCATCAGGCCGCCCACGACATAATGAAAGATCGACAGCAAGCGTAGGTGTTCGACGTCGTTCATGTTTTCTCGCGGGAAAAGGCCTCACCAACGACTCACTCGACCGGCGCGCTCATCGCGTACGATCCAAGTACCTCGAGGCGGGTTGCCTTTTTCTCTAGCGAGGCGATGGCTCGTTTCACCCGGACGCTCGATACGTGACCGACCAGTTCGACGAAGAACAGATATTCGCCGACCTCACCGGGAATCGGAAACGATTCGATCCAAGTCAGATTCAACCGGTTGCGTTTGAAGATGCCCATCATATCGGCCAGCGCACCGGCATGGTGATCGATGCCGAACATCAGCGCCGTCTTGTCATTGCCGGTCTTCGCGCCGGTGGTTTCGCCGATCACGGAGAAGCGGGTGAGATTGGCCTGGTTGTCCTCGATGTTGGCGGCCAAGACGTCGAGCCCATAAAACACGCCGGCTTGGCGGCTGGCGATCGCGGCGACTCCCGGTTTGTCTCGGGCAAGCTCCGCGGCGGTCGAGGTGCTGGTCATTTCGATCACTCGGGCCGTCGGCAAATGACGAGACAACCAGTTGCGGCATTGCGAGAGCGCCTGTGGCTTGCTGTAGACTTCACGCACTTCGTCGCGCTGGCACGTGCCGAGCAGGTTGTGGTGAATTGCCAGTTGCACCTCGCCACAGATCCGCACCGGCAGCTTGGTGAACATGTCGAGCGTATCGACGATTCGTCCGTCAGTCGAGTTTTCGATCGGCACCACACCATGGTCGACGTGTCCCTGGTTAACCTCTTCGAACACCGCACCGATGCTGCCGACCGGAACCAACTCGACGCTCTGTCCGAATCGCTCGATGGCCGCCAGATGCGTATAGGAATAGGCCGGCCCCAGATACGCCACGCGGAGACGCTTCTCGAGCGACCGCGAGCCGCTGATCAGTTCGCGATAGACGTTTCGCAGGCAACCGTCGGGCAGCGGTCCCTTGTTCCGCTCGATGACCCGGGCGAGCACTTCCTCTTCGCGTTCGGGTCGATAGACGGTTTCGCCGGCGGCGGTCTTGATATGGCCAATGTCCAAGGCCAAATTGGCCCTTTGGTTCATGAGCTTAACGATTTCGCGGTCGACCTTGTCGATCTTGGTGCGCAGCCCGGCGAGCGTCGGCTTTCGCGGCGCGGCCTTGCTTGTCTTAGACGATTTTCGTTTAGCCATAAAACGTTTTGGATTGATGATTAGGTGTTTGCAGTCAAGACAACTCGTTGTTTCGCGGTCGCGTCCACGCGGCACTCTTACCGGAAGAGTCTCTAGGCCCTATCTCTTGGCCCCAAGCGCAGCCCCGAAACACTCCATTACACTAGCCCCGATTTAGGGTGTCAAGCGAGTGCCGGCGGGATGCTCGAATCTTACTTCCCTGAGATCAGCATCATAAACGGTTTCACCGTCTGGGCAGTTGCTCAAGCGACACCTCGCGGTTTAGCTCGTCTCAGTCGTTGCCGGTCACCCCAAGCACGCAAGCACGATCACATTTACCGATGGCGTCGGCGAAGTAGCTGATTTCATCCAGCTAGGATCAACGAGCTAAAAAGAATCTTCCTTGCTCGTATGGGAAGTCTGTTCGCCCCGCCCCGCCAACACCGGCGGGGCGGCTTCTGTTTTACGATTGGCCCGATGGCACTTTCTTGACTCACTACCCCGATTTGGTAGGATGGCGTGCCCTCACCACTTTTCAGCAAAGAGGTATCCCATGCGTTTTATCCTCATCGCCGTTTGCGTGCTTTCCGCCGCTTTTGCCAACGCCCAGTTTGACGAAGTGAGTGACCGGGACCGGCACTATCTTCGTGGCCTCAAATGGGCTTTCGAGAGTAATTACAACAAAGCGATCAAGGACTTCGATGAAGCCATCAGGCTCGACCCGAAGTATGCTGATGCGTATCTCGGTCGTGGCAACGCATGGAAAGCGAAAGGCAAATACGACAAGGCGATTCAGGATTACAACGATGCCATCAGACTCGATCCGAAGTATGCGGACGCTTACTTCAGTCGTGGCATTGCATGGAGTGGCAAAGGCGAATACGACAAGGCGATCAAAGACTTCAACGATGCCATCAGGCTCAATCCGAAGCATTCGATGGTTAACTACCGTCGTGGTGCCGTATGGACTATGAAGGGCGAATACGACAAGGCGATCAAGGACTTCGATGAAGCCATCAGGCTCAATCCGAAGAATGTGAATATCTACAAAATCCGTAGCATTGCTTGGAGTGCGAAACGCGAATATGGCAAGGCGATAGAAGATTGTAACGAAGCCATCAGGCTCGATCCGAAGGATCTGATCGCACACAACAATCTCGCATTCATCTTGGCATCGTGCCCCGAAGCGAGATGTCGAAATGGAGCAATGGCCGTCAAGCACGCAACGAAGGCATGTGAGTTATCGGGCTGGCAGTACGAAGACTGTGTCGACACACTCGCCGCCGCTTATGCCGAAACTGGCAATTACGATGAGGCCATCAAGCGACAGCAACAGGCAATCCAGCTCGCACCGAAAGACAAGAAGGATAATTACAAGGCAAAGCTCGAACTCTACAAACAGGGCAAGCCTTTTCGAGAGAAGCCAAAGAAGTAGGCCGAACTCCTGATTGCTGGCAGGGAACAACCGATTCTAACTGAGGTATCCCATGCGCTACATCCTCATAACGGTTCTACTTCTGTTCGTTTGCACTGGCTGCGGTAAGACAGACAAGATTGACTACACAAAGCGTGGCATCGCATGGCATGACAAGGGCGATTACGACAAGGCGATTGAGGATTTCGATGAAGCCATTCGGCTCGATCCGACGAGTGCGATTTCATACAACTATCGTGGCTTCGCATTGAGCGCCAAAGGCGAATATGACAAGGCGATTGAGGATTTCGACGAAGCCATTAGGCTCGATCCAACGAATGCGGCTGCCTGCAATAATCGTGGCCTCGCATGGAGTGGCAAAGGCGAATACGATAAAGCGATCCGGGATTACAACAAGGCGGTCAGGATCGACCCGAAACTTGCGGCGGCGTTCAACAATCGTGGCTTCGCATTGAGCAGCAGCAAAGGCGAGCATGACAAAGCGATAAAAGATTACAACGAAGCGGTCAGACTCGATCCGACATTTGCGGCGGCGTTCAACAATCGTGGCCTCGCATGGGGTTACAAAGGCGAGTATGACAAAGCGATAAAAGATTATAACGAAGCGGTCAGACTCGATCCGAAACTCGTGGCGGCGTTCAATAATCGTGGCCTCGCATTGAGCAGCAAAGGCGAGCATGACAAAGCGATAAAAGATTACAACGAAGCGGTCAGACTCGATCCGAAACATTCGGCTGCCTACGGCAACCGTGGCCTCGCATGGGGTTACAAAGGCGAGTATGACAAAGCGATAAAAGATTACAACGAAGCGATCAGACTCGATCCGACGTATGCTGAAGCCATCGTCAATCTCGCATGGCTTATGGCAACTTGTCCTGAAGCGAAATACCGAGACGGGGCAATGGCGGTTAAACACGCAGCAAAAGCATGTGAGTTAACTACCTGGAAGAAGGCGGGTTTCATCGGCACGCTCGCCGCCGCTTACGCCGAAACCGGCGATTTCACCGAGGCAATCAAGCGACTGGAACAGGCGATGGAGTTAGCGGCCGAAGATGAGAAAGCCGTCTTTCAGTTCGTGCTCACACTCTACAAGCAAGGTAAGCCGGTTAGAACGAATCCGAAGAAGTAGGCCGTTTTCTAAACTTCCACCGTCTCAATCATATCATTCGCCACATACTCGATGAATTCTGTGGAACCATCGCCGTAGAAAAAGTTTGGGTAGCGACTTCTAAAGTACTCGCTTGCACGTTCTGGATCGCCTTCTCTTTTCAGCCAATCATCCACACCTCGCGATGGAAACTGGGCGAGATAGGCGTTTCTCAGATAGTGCAGAACGGTTGTCATTTCAGACAGATAATCGGCGAATCGATATTCGTCATTCACCAGCCGTCCGAATCGCGGGAAGAACTGCCTGAAAAACGCCCAAAATCGGCCTATCTCTGTTAGCGGGCAGTCGCTAAACTCCCGCCGCGCTGAATGCTGCGCGAAGGCCGCGTGCTAGCGGTGCTTCAATTTCTCGAACCTGACTGTGCCAAGGGAAAATGCCATGACCGCCGACTCCAAGCCGCGTCTTTCGGTGGCGATGATTGCCCGTGATGCTGAATCGACGATCGGCGCCTCGCTCCAGAGCGTCCAATCGATCGCCGACGAAATTGTCGTTCTCGATACCGGTTCGACCGATGGGACCATACGGGTCGCTGAGCCGCTCGCGACTCGCGTAATCGAGCAACCTTGGGACAACAATTTTTCTGTCGCAAGAAATCATTGTCAGTCCCAAACGACCGGCGACTGGGTCTTTTGGCTTGATGCGGGCGAGACACTCACCGAGCAGTCGGCCGCCGCGCTGCGGCAATGGATCGACTCGGGTGCCGATTCGTCCAAAGCATACATGGTCTTGATTCAATTGCCGGCAACGGTACAAGGCGGCGGAATCGAACAGGTCGGTCGAGTTCGGCTGATTCCACGTCGAGACGATCTCTCGTGGCAGGGTCACGTTCGGGAAAGCCTGGACGAGTCGCTCTTGGCCGCGGGAATCAGTGTCGAGGGCGTGGACTTTCATATTGACCGACCGGTGAGTGATCACAATGAGCAGCTCAAAGCCAAGAAGGCACAGCGCGACGTCAAGCTGGCCGAAGTCGAAATGAAATCGAGCGGCGGATCGCCCCGATTGCTCAATCTGATCGGCGAGTCGCTCGGCGCGCTCGGTCAGTATGCAGAGGCCCGCCCGTTCTTTCACACCGCGATCGGTCAGACCGAAAAGGGTTCCACCGAGATGCTCGAGGCGTACTACGGCCTGCTCACGACCCACGACGAAGACGCCGACCGCGAGACGCAGACGGCCGTCTGCCTCGAAGCACTTGAGGTGTTTCCGTTCGACGCACAGTTGCTCTGTGCCATGGGGAGCTATGTTCAGCAACAGGATCGTTTCGATCTCGCCGCGAAGGCATATCAAACGGCTGTCGAATATGGCCAAGTCGACCCCTCGACCTGGCATCTGCGCAATGTGGGCGAAGTGGCAGCGACCTGTCTCGGGCTAACGTATCAGGTGCTCGACAATGACACCGAAGCTCAAGAGATGCTCGAACAATCGCTTACCCGCTATCCACAGTCGGGCCGTTTGCGACGCCAGCTTCTCGATCTACACATCAAGCATGGACGCCGGAAAGAGGCGCTGGAGTGCGTCGACATTCTGGCGGCCGATTCGCCTCATCTGGCGGGACTGCGCAGCGCCGTACGAGGCGCGTGTCTGGCTTCGCAACAAAATTGGATCACCGCGCTGGCCTATCTGAAAACGGCCTACGCGACCGGATGTCGCGACGCGATCTGCCAGAGATGGCTCAGCGTGTCACTGATCGGCGCTGGCGAATTTCAAGAGGCACAACCGGTGATCGAGGCATGGCTCCAGTCCGATCCTCACAATGTCGAAGCGCGAGCCTATCTCGAAGCGCTGGCCCAGAACAGCGCGGCCGCCTCGACCGAATCGCCCGCACCGAGCGAGCGACAGATTCGCGTTGACGATGCGACGCCATCGAATCCTCCCGGCACAGTTGCCCCCAAGCACGTCACGGAGTCGCCGTCGACGACTCCGTAGCCTGCTGAGGTTAACTCGAGTCCCGTCAGACCAGCGAGTTGCTTGCGTTGGGATTTCTAGGGGTTCGTTCTGCGAAAACCGAAGCGTCTTGGGCACTTGGCGATCGCCAAATGGCGATGCGTCGGTCGCTTGACCCTTGACGGCAGCGGCCGCCCACTTCGTCGCTGCTAGCAGCCAGACGGAGATTCTGAAAATCAGGTGATTTGGTGGAACTATGCCGGTTATAGAGGGCAAGGTTTGACCATTGTGCCAGTCATTTCCCGCGCTGAAAAAAAGTTCTTGCTTTCATGGGCCCAGGAGTCTTGAAGCGGCGGGGATTGTTGGTAGAGTCAAAGGTTGGCGGACTCATTGTACACCTTCATTATCTGTTTGTTGGCAAGGCTGCACTCCCCATGTCTGATACTTGGCGCGTTTCACCTGACGAAGTCGATCAACTCCTCCGCAACGCCGAGCTGCGGGATAAGCTAGAGCCGTACCTGGACGACGCCGTCGGTCAGGTGAATGTGTCCGCGATGCCGACGCATATCGAGAACGAGTATCTCGAGTCGATGCTCGCCTGGGAACATGCCCCCGTGATGCCGATCGGCAAGTGGTTCGAGCCGGAGTTACAGGTGCCTGATCCACATTCGCTCGATGATCGCGCGTTGCATCAAGTGTTGTGGCGGACGATCGAGCAACTTTTCCAGCAGCGGATCGTGTTGGACTTTGGCGACCATCTTTCGGATCGTGAACTCTATACGCTGATCTATCGCGACATTGTGCCGGCCAAAGAAAAGAAGATTGATTCGCCGGACAACTATCTGCACTGGGACTGCGCCGATGTGGGCGGCGACGCCGAAGTCTGGCTTCGCTACTATGCCACCGTCGAAGAGCGCCGCCGTTGGGCTCGCGAGTTCGGCGACGCGCTGCCGACCGCGATGACCCCGCCGTATCCTCGCAAGATGCCGCGTCGGGGACTGTAGAGGGAAATCATTGTGGCGCAGGCGTCTCGCCTGCAATCGCCCCGGTGAATCTCGGCAGTCGAGACGGCTGCACCACAATGGGGCGAGATATCGCTTGGCTGTTGAGCGCCGGCGCACTACGATGGGCGCATGTCCGATGCCCCAGATCATCCCCGCTCTGCCGACGACTGGCGTGAGCGCTGGTACGAGATTATCTTCGAGGCCGACACGCCGGCCGGCAAAGCGTTTGATGTGGCGCTGCTGGTCGCGATTCTGCTCAGCGTGTTGGTGGTGATGCTCGAAAGCGTCGAGAGTGTGCATGAGCACTACGCGGCCGTATTGATCGGAGCGGAGTGGTTCTTCACTGCGTTATTCACCATCGAGTATGTGGTGCGGATCGTTTGTGCCCGCCGCCCGCTGAAATACATCTTCAGCTTCTACGGCATCGTCGATCTGTTGGCCGTGCTGCCGACCTATCTGATGGTGCTGAGGCCCGGAGCACAACGATTGGCGGTGGTCAGGGCGCTGCGTCTGCTGCGGGCGTTTCGGATTTTTAAGCTGGGGCAGATGCTCTCCGAGGCGACTGAGTTTCGTCGGGCAATCTGGGCCAGCCGGCCAAAGATCGCGGTGTTTCTTACGTTCGTGTTGATCGCGGTGGTGATCGTCGGCTCGGCGATGCATCTGATCGAAGGACCAGAGAGTGGCTTCACTTCGATCCCGCAGAGTATGTACTGGGCCGTGGTGACGATGACCACCGTTGGCTACGGCGACGTTGCTCCCGAGTCGCCACTGGGCAAGACGCTGGCGGCCTGCATCATGGTGCTCGGCTATAGCTTGATCATCGTCCCCACCGGCATCGTCTCGGCCGAACTGACCCAGGCAAGCCGACAACAACTCACCACCCAAGTCTGTCCCGAGTGTATGGCCGAAGGCCACGATCGCGACGCGGTGCACTGCAAGTTCTGTGGCGAAAAGTTGTGATGTAGCACGGGTTGTACAGCGCGAAGAAAATTCCACACTTTTTGCCATCTCCACAACGCCAGCGATATCCAGCCGGCCGATATGATACAATGCCGCCAATGACAAATGGTTGTTTGCGATGACCTTGATGGGCCTATTTTGTGAATCGAATTCAGACGCCAACACGACGCGATTTTCTGCGATTGGGCGGGCTGCACATCGGTGCGATCTCCGCGCTGGGAATCACGCTGTCTGAGGTGCTCGCACAAAAGGCCGCAATCAAGGCCAGGCAAGGCAACAGCGATAAGCCGATCAACTGTATCTTTATGTTCCTGCAGGGTGGGGCAAGCCATATCGATATGTACGATATGAAGCCCGACATGTCGGCCGAGATCCGGGGTGAGTTTTCGCCTGCCTCGACGAATCTTCCCGGGCTGCAACTGTGCGACCGGTTGCCGAAGTTGAGTCAGTGTGCGGACAAGTTCTCGATGATTCGCTCGATGCAATCCTACACGTCGAAGCATGGCGAGGGCGACGTCCACATCATGAGTGGCAGCCCAGTCGACAAGAATGTGCCGGCACCCAGTTTTGGCTCTGTGATGAGTTGGCAAAAGGAACAACTCTCGCACGTGCCGCCGTTTGTCCATTTGGGCGACATGAGAAACGCATCAGGCAAGGCCGGGATTCTCGGCCGACGTTATGATCCCTATCTGATTGGTCAGGACCCGAACCTCGCCGGCTTTGCCGTCAAAGAGTTTGACACGGCCGAGAATGTCAGTCCGGTGCGTCTGTCAGACCGCAAATCGCTGCTGGGTGCACTGGATCGATACGAACGTGGTCGCGAGGAGCAACTCCCGTTTGCGCGGATTCACGACGAGTATTCGGAGCAGGCGTTTGCCTTGGCGACTTCGCAAACCGCCAGAAAGGCGTTTGATATCTCTCAGGAGCCCGACAAGCTACGCGACACGTACGGTCGCAACACGGTGGGACAGCAGATGTTAATGGCTCGTCGGCTGGTCGAGGCGGGCGTCCGCTTTGTGACGGTGCTCGGCTACGTCGACACAAAGATCTACGGCTGGGATCATCACTGGGGAATCTTCCCTCATCTCAAGGCCCAACTGCCGATCTATGACCAGAGCTATTCGGCGCTGCTCAATGATCTCGACGATCGTGGCATGCTCGAAGACACGCTGGTGATCACCGCCGGCGAATTCGGCCGCACGCCCCGGATCAACACTAACAAACGTGGCCCGGGACGCGACCACTGGGGCAAGTGTTTCACTCTGACCCTGGGCGGCGGCGGCATTCAGACCGGCCGCGTCATCGGTGCCAGCGACAAGTTTGGCGGCGAAGTGACCGATCGTCCCGTGACAGTCGCCGATTTTTCTGCCACGGTTTATCGTGCCCTCGGCCTCGATCCCCACGCCGAAAGGGCCTTCGCCGGTCGCAAGATCAAGATGCTGCCAGAAGGACGGGCGGTCGACGAGTTGTTTTGAGGGTGGCGGACCGGGGAGGTGAGCCGCGTCTCTGGCTACCTCTTCCGCCGGCGACGAATTATGCCCAGCGACAGAAGGCTACCGATGCCCAGAAGCGCCAGTGACGCCGGTTCGGGCACAAACGTGACCGTCAGCTTCGGCGGATTCGATCCCTCGGCGGAGTAAAAGTCGACGCCGTCGGTATCTGTCGGCAAGAAGGCCCAGCCATGGTTGCCCGACGGGTCAGCCTGCCAGGCTTGCAGCGAAGCGGTCACGTCAATCGCCCACACACTCGACGTGGTTTCTCCGGATGACGCATCGGCAAGAAGCACCGCCTCGAAGTCATCGGCCGTGATACCAGCGCCAAGCGAGTTCCACGTGTCGGTGTCGGCCCAGGTCGCAAGCATGCGGTGCAGATCCATCGGATCGCCCGAATTATTGACCTCAACGATGAGCAGTGCTTTGAGAATGTCCTTGTCGAGCGGGATCTGGCCTGTTGTAAACGCCGGTTTGATACCGTGGCGCGGGGCGGGGCCGGGGTTCGGCTGAGAGACAGCGTGGCGCTCTTGCTTTAGCTCGCAGTGGGTTGTGGTT
>Ga0114996_10001491_pt1 | contig 31413 bp, 26 predicted proteins | sample ArcticOcean_MG_C_4_FD_87039 | JGI IMG/M metagenome (GOLD analysis project Ga0114996, IMG submission 87039) | Marine microbial communities from western Arctic Ocean - ArcticOcean_MG_CB4_134 | ecosystem: Environmental > Aquatic > Marine > Oceanic | place: Arctic Ocean: Canada Basin | collected... | reverse complement strand
TTCCTTGCGGAATTGGAGGCCATGGAATTGCTCTGGTCCCGATAGATCCGAACGACCTCATAGACCTTTGTGCGGGCGTCACACGCTTTTCGACCCGCGGCCCAAAACTGCCTGTTTAGTCGATTGGCGGCCGCCGAATGGCCTGCGCGTACGGCGGCGTCGATTCTCTTCTTCAGCCGCCATTGTTTGTGGAGCTGCGCCTTGCAGATCCGCTCGAACGCCGGGAATTGGCGCAGAAGACGTTGCGCTCGCTGAAGGGCCTTCTTCTTGTTCTTGCGTTCATGATGCCGCATGAACTCCGATTCCCACACCCGCTCAAAGCTCTTGCCTCGTTCGGTTGCCGGAGGCTTCAAATCGTACATTTTGTAAATGGTCTTCTTCGCGGCTTTGAACTGACCCGCTGCCATCTGTTTGTGCGCCCGCTTGTAGATGTTCTCAATCTTCGTTTCGCGCTTCTCTTTGGCGAGTAAACGAGCACAGATGTCTTTTACAAACGAGCCCATCGGCATCTTCTTCACTTTGCGATGCACCCGGTTGCACTGTTTGGCCTCCATGTACTTAATTCGCTGTTCTGCCTGCGCATTCAAGCTGGTCATCCATTCGGCGTAAAGCGCGCTGTCTGAATGGTCGGTCAACGAAGTCCCACACGCCTTCAGTTGGGCCAGAACGCCCTTTTCGGTGACGTCCGAAAAACCACGCAGACAGCGGGCCCGTGCGAGCACATCAGCAGGCACCCAACGCGCCAGCTGGCCGAACGCCCACTGCACATCAAAGTCCACTTCCACGACGTGCTCCATCTCGTATTGGCTCTCCATTTCCACCAACTTGTACTTGAAATGGTTCTCACGCAGACGCTTGGCCAACTTGCGAGCCTCATCGTTCGTCTCGCCACCTTCCAAAAGATAGGCGTCCACACTCTCAGCGCTCTCAAACGAAGCCCCCAGCCACAGGTCGACCACCGCGGCCAAGGTGACCGTCGTGTCCGTTCTTTTGAACCAATGAATCAAGCGCATGTATCCTGTTGAGCCGATGGCCACATCCGACTTGTCCCGCGCCTTGATCTCCTTCTCGTAGGCTGCCAAACGATGTTTTTCGGGCAGATGTTGCTCTGTCTTGGCGATGGCGGCCCCCAGGTCGGTGGGCAAACTCCTGAACCGGGCCTTCGCCGCTCGACGTGTCTTGGGCGTCTGAATGTCGGCCAGCTTCTTCACGGCCTCGGTCAGCTTCTTCTTCTCGCCCGCCAACCGTGTCAGCAAGGTCACGGCGCCCGGATCGTTGGCTTCGAGCTCATCGGCCGCGTCCGCACTGTCGGTGACCATACTTTCCAGCGCATCCAGCCATACTTTGGCCTGTTCCTCTTCAAGGTAGCGATCGACCGCCTGCTGGGCACCCGTCAGACGCTTCAACACGGACGCGACCTTCGCTTTGCGAAACAGGGACATCTGTGAGTACGCACGCGGACTCAACGACTTCATCTGTGGATCCAACAACGACAACTGAGCCTTTAGGTTGGATTCGGCCTGCACCAACATGGTCTTCAATGCTTGGGCTGTGTCCACATCAGTCAAGGGATTGGGAACCCGCTCCAACGCACCATTCGCCTGAGAGGCCGCCGCCATGTATCGCCCTTTCAGCAGGGTCGCACGCTGACGTTCATAGCTGACTGGATCGACCAAGATTTCAAATGTTCTCGACGACCCATTCGTGGTCCCCAATCGAGTGCACTCCCGGCGCCAGAGATGGCCGGGGTAGAGTCCTCCCTCATACTCAGCGCGACACACCACCACGGGGCGCCCACCCTGCTTTCCAGAGAACACCCCATGGGGCGGAGCTGCCTTGCCTCGCTTGGGAGCGACCCATTGCGCCGTGGGCGAAATGGAGAGCACTTCCACGACGCTGCTCGGGTCGAGATTGGGTTCTGTGTTGCACCGACCGTCAAACCAGCCACCCCACACGTCTCCCCCAGGCATGGTCACTCGACAGACGTAGATGGGATTGCCCGCAGCGTCCGTCCCTGCGGCGGTTGCACCCGATGGGTTTGCGTCCCCCTCGACGGGTAACCACTTCGAAGCCAGCGGATCCCCCGATTGTTGGGCATACCCATCCCAAGCACCCACAACCACCGAAGACATCACCGACAGAACAATGGTCAAAAATTGCGATTGACGCACAGAACCCACCTCTTTTTGTTGGAGTCCATTCAATAGCACCGCACTGGAAAGCCCGTCAAATGCAAGGGCTCATAGGGGCGCCAAGGTCACCACGCTAAAGAGGACCGCATCCGCACGCCCCTCGTTGGTGTAGCTGTGGGCCTGATCCCCCTGAAACGAGAGCACATCGCCCGCAGACAGATCAAAGCGCTCGCCGGCGGTCCAGATGACCGCACTGCCCGACTCGCAATAGCAATACTCCCGGGTCCCGGGTCGATGGGGAACGCCCTTCATCAGGGCTCCGGTTGGCACCTTCATCCGATCGATCTCCATGCCCACGATGGGATCGGGCAGCAGCTTGCTCACGGTCACCTTCACCCCGCGACCGCGTTCTCGGATGGGGAGCGAACCCTTGGGATAGACTTTGCCCTGAGCACGGGGTGTGCTCAACAGCTCTTCGATGGTGATCTGCAAGGCCGAGGCGATGGCCGACAACACGGCCAGGGTGGGGTTCCCGCTGCCCGTCTCCAGGTTGGCCAGGGTCGATCGGGGCACACCGCAGAGGCCGGACAGACGGCCTTGCGTGAGGCCGCGACGCTCCCGTAAGTATTTGATGTTATTTGCCAAGTTCTCTGGAAGCCGGTCCAATAATGTGTCTTTGCTCATCCCCTTTAATAGCATTATGTCCATATAAGGACAATACGGCTGACATATGAACAGGAAAGGCTAGGATTTGAGTCAGACAACGGAAAGGAGAATTCCCATGAAACAGATCAAATTTTTCGACCACTTGAACATGACCGTACGCAACTTGGACGAAAGCCTCGATTGGTATGCTCGCGTCTTTGGATTTGAATGGGTGGAAAGCGGAGAACGAAAAGGGGTCCGTTGGGCCATCGTCCGCTCGGGCGAGGCCATGCTTTGCCTCTACGAACACCCCAACCGAACCTACGAATGCGCGTATGACGGACCGCTCCACGGAATCCGCCACTTTGCCATTCGGATCGGCGACAAGGACGAGTGGGAGGGGGTCATTGAGCGCGAGCAAATCCAGGTGCAATTTGACAGTGCAGTGGACTATCCCCACTCCACCAGCTGGTACGTTGTGGATCCCACGGGCTATCAGATTGAGGTGGTGCACTGGAACGCTGACGAGATTCGCTTTGCGGCGTAAGGAGCGTGATGGAAGGCCGGTGGGCGTGGCGAGCTACACCGCCATGCCAAACCGGCCGGCCCACGCCTCGTACCCATCCGCCAAGTCCGGCGCATGCTCGCGAATCACCTCGCGGCCGCGCGCCACGGCCGCTTCTTCCAGTCGCTGGTGAAGCGCGTAGCCCTCGGAGCCCGCACGCGTGTCGCGATCGACTCCTTCGACCTCCTGCATCACGAGACGATCGGTCACCGGATGGATCTCTTCATGAAAGATCTGAAGAAGCGCATGGTCCATTCCGGCCCCCAAGTTCACGGCGACCACACGACGATCGCCGTGGGAGACCGCACGACCGTGGGTGCCCAATGCCGCACAGTCCAACACGATCAGCGGAGGGACCGGGCCAGTCCCATCCCACAGGGCTTCGCGCAGCTTGGTCAAGGGCTCGCCCAATGCCCGAGAGGCACGCGCGAGTCGCTGTGATTGGAGGGACTGTTCCCAACCCCACGCCATGGCAAAGAGTTGTTTCTCCAGGTCGATGGCGGCGAGAAACGCCGCCCGAAGTGTACGCCCTTGGGGATCCCCCAGCCCTTGAATGCCACCGTGTCGGAGTCGATGGCGCAATTCCTCCAATCCGCCTGTCTGCAGAGGGAGAAACTGCAACGCCAATCGCCCCGATGCGTTTTGATGAGCCCGAAGCAACGAGGACACCCAGGAGCGCTCCTCTTGATTGTCGTTGTAGAGCGATGCCGAGTCCCGCCCCAAATCCAGATGACTCAACACATGAAAGTGAAGCGCGGCATGCAACAATGCATGGAATTCAATCGTGCTCATTGGCTCGAAGAACCATAACGCAATGTGCCTCACCCGTCACTTATGGCACTTTCCTTGACAGTCACGGCCCGGAATCGAACACTATCGCCATGTCTTGGGGCAACACACACAGAGGTCGGATCATGGCGATGCTCAGCGCCCTCGCCATCGGCTGCACGTTGGGGGAAGGCAATCCAAGTCCGCCTTCAACGGACACCAACACACCCCCAAATCAAGACGTCGAGGACGTTGGCTCTCTCTGCCCAGGAGCGACTCCCTTGCTGTGCGAAGCCATGGAATCGTATGAAGGCGGTTGCTGGGCGGCCGGGACAGACTGCACGACGATTCACGCCAACCCGGACGGAGCCTGGGCGGCCTGTACTACGAACGAGGTGGGCACGGTCGATAGCACGGACACGCTCGCCTGCTGTCCCACCAGCGAACCACTCTATTGCGAAAGCACAGAAGGTTATCCGGGGGGATGCCACCAGGCGGACTTGGCCTGTGACACGATCTTCCAATGCGGTGACACCTGGCTCCTCTGCAAGGGGGACAAGCAGGTCGCGTGCGGGTTCGACGGCACGGGCGGGTGTTGCGATCCCGACGGAGCCACCTGGTGCCCAGCCACCGACGAGCAGCCCGGCTTTTGCGCGGGGCCCGATGCGGACTGCGACCAGGTGTTGCAGTGCGGTGACTCGCAGGCAGTCTGCAATACCGGAGAGAGCATCCATTGCAATGCAGAGGGAAAAGCGCTGTGTTGCGGCGGGGAGACACCCGCCTGGTGTCCCCCTGGATCGGGGGGACAGCCGACCTTTTCAGGCGCTTGCATGCCCGCAGAGAGCAGCTGCGCAACCCTGACGCCCGGCGACAACGACACATGGACGGCCTGCAAGATCACCGACACCGTGGGCAACGATGTGAGCGGGAAGGTGCACTGCTGTGGCGGCGAGCTCCCCCTGTGGTGCCCGCCCGTAACCAGCGATGTGGAACCGGGTTATCCCGGCGATCGGTGCTTCCCCAGTGACACGGACTGCTCCAGCCTCACGTGGAACGCCGCACAAACCAGTTGGACCAGTTGTACCATCGACACGGCCACCTTTGACGTCGACACCGACGGGAACCTGGTGTGCTGCGCTGTGGACACCCCCACACTCTGTCCCATCGGAACAGGATTCCAGAACGACTTCGACGGCTCCCAGTGTCTCGCGAACGACGCCGACTGCGACACTCTTTATTGGGAGGTGGACACGTGGGCCTATTGCACCGTGACGGACAACGCCCATGGTCTCACCCTCGACGAAGACGGAGCGTTTGTACTGCAATGCTGTGGTGGCGGAACCCCCACGTATTGCGAACCGGGCTCCGGGAGCGCCTCCTTTGACGGTAGCCAATGCTTCGGACCCGGAGCCAACTGCGATTCCCTGTTCCAGACCTCCTCTGGTCAGTGGGACTCGTGCCCCAACGGGGTGAACTATGCGATCAGCAATCCAGGCCAAGCCAACGCAAACCTGGTCTGCTGCGACCCAGGCGAGAGTGCACACAAGGCCCAAGACAAGAGCGTGCTGTGCTGCGGTGGCGAGACTCCGAAGTTCTGCCCCTTGAACTCGGGGATCGACAGCAACTTCGATGGCAGCACCTGCTTGCCCGCCAATGCAGACTGCACATCCCTTCATAAAACCGCTCCCAAAACGTGGGCGTGGTGCTCCACCGCGGTCGATTGGGCGAAAGACGTCGACGGGAGCATCCAATGCTGCTCGAGTCCCAGCGAGACCGCCCACAAGGACGCCAGTGGCACCGTGACCTGCTGCGGGCTCCAGGCGTCACCGGACATTGGATTTCAGGGGTCCAAGTGGTGCGAACCAAGCGAAGTGTGGGATGGGAATGCGGCGTACCAATTTGGAATCGACGAGTGGAACAGCACGCCGACCTGTACCGCGGCCTGCAACAACAACATTGAATGTTCGTATTTCGGTACAAATCCCATCGACAACAACGAGACCAAACTCTTTGCTTCCTGTGAGACTGTGGAAGCCTCCTGCGATCAATGCGTGCTGCCCCAGGCAGACGTTTCCACAGGGCCCCAAGTCGCGGGTCCCAAGAAGATGTTCACCACTGCCTATGGCGGAGGCTGTTGGGACAACCTACAGCCCGACTGCTCCAAGCTCATGTTCTGCGGTGGATACTTTAAGCCATGCCTCGTTGAGAAGTGCTATTGCTGGAACGGAATCGTCAAGCCAATCGTCCCATAACTCCTCTACAATTCCCGTCGCTTATTGGACCTGCGCTGCACTGCGTCAATGGCCGCTTGACAAAGCGTGTCATGATCGAAATTGTAGGGCCAGCACGCAATAGTCGATGGAAGAGAACCGATGACGGTGAAAGCAGATGCGTGGGTACTGTACGCAGGAGACGATCCCAAAAATCCAGTGCCTGGGGATCTGGTTCGAGAGACCATCGAGATCCCAGACATTCAAGACCACGAAGTCCTCGCTCAGCCCTTGTACGGATGCTGGGAAGGCAACATGTTGCACGCAGTCCAACGCACGCCAGTGGATGTGTGTCACCAGCGCAAGGAAGAGAAGGTCGTCCTTGGAAACGCCGGCGTTGTCCGGGTGTTGCAAGTAGGCAAGGACGTTCGCTCGGTCGAGCCCGGCCAGAACGCCATCATCTTTTGCAATGGCGTGGAAGACCAATGGGGATACCCCGAAAAGATCTTGGCCTTCGACGCCCCGAACACCATGGGCTGCTTGGCCACACGGATGAAGCTCACCCACCGCCAAGTCATCCCCATCCCGGAAAACACGAGACATTCCATGGCCCAGTGGGCGGCCTTTTCACTGCGCTACGTCACCGCTTGGTCCAACTGGGAGTTGGCGCACGGTGTCTTTCGCCTGCTGGTCCACTGGGACGAAATGGCCTCGCCGCATGTGTGGGGCTGGGGCGGCGGCGTGACGCTGGCTGAGTTGGATCTCGCGCGCAGGCACGGCTGCCGCACCGTCATGATGAGCGGCAACGAGATCCGCCTACAGACCATTATCAAAACAGGGGTCACCCCCGTCGACCGACGTCAATTTGGACCCCTGAGCTTCGATGAGAAGGCCTACAGGGCGGATCCGGAATACCGAGAAGCCTACAAAACAGCCGAGGGACGCTTCCTAGACACGGTCCGAGAGATGACCAACAACAAGATGGTGAACATCTTCATCGATTACATCGGCGGACCGGTCTTTCGGCCGACGCTCAAAGCCCTCTCGCGCGAAGGCGTGATCACCACGGCCGGATGGAAGGAAGGTATGCAACTGTCCACGGTCCGAGCGATCGAATGCATTGAACGCCACCAGCATGTGCACACCCACTACGCGCGTTATCCTCAAGGTTGGAAAGCCGTGGCCTATGCCGAAGCCAACGGCTGGATGCCGATCATCGATGAACGGATCTACACATTCGACGAGATCCCGGAGCTCCTGGACGCGTACCAAAACGGCCGTGTCAACTGTTTCCCAACCTATTCCATCTTGCCGGACTAAACCATGACCGATTTCACCGCTGTTCGAGATCTGATTCAAGGAGTTCAACGTCAACACCGAGCCCTCCCGGAAATGATGAAGGGCGCCAAAGTGCCCTATTACCGTCGGGGAGAGATGAGCATCCCCGCGTTTAAAATGAAGCCCGGTGGCGATCCCGAGACCGATGGGCGAGCGACCTCGCTCAAACTCATGGGCAAAGCCGCCTCGCTGCCCATCGACTTCTTCTTTTACGATCTGGAGGACGCGTCGCCAGACAATCCAGATCTCAAACCGCTGGCTCGGGCGTTCGTCATCGAGGCATTCAACACCTTGGACTATGGCAAGCGGGTTCGAGCGTTCCGCCCCAACAACATCCGGACCGCCTATTTTGAAGAGGACGTCATCGAGGTGGTCGGAGCCATTGGCGACAAACTCGACGCCATCGTCCTGCCCAAGACGGAAACGGCTGACGAAGTCCGTGATGTGCAACAGGTTCTCCGAGAGATCCAGAAAGCGTGCGGCCGGGACAATCGTATCGCCATCGAGGTGCTCATCGAGTCGCCGCGTGCGTTTTGCCAAGCCGAAGGCATCGCAGCGGTCGACGACGTAAGCGCCCTCATCTTTGGCGCGTGGGACTTTGCGCGGACCATTGGCGGTCGCGTGGAAGCCGACACCTGGTTGCAGGACCAGGGGGCTGCCCGTCAGCTGCTTCCCATCATCGCCGCGGCCTACGGCAAAGACGCCGTGGACGCGGTCACGGCCACCCTGCCCATTCGCCCCAAAGATCCCAGCGATGAATCGGCCATCGCCCGCCACAAACGAGCCATTGATTTCGCCCGCCGCGACGCCGAAGACGCACGCCGCATCGGCTTCGCGGCCAAATGGATCTTGCACCCCGATCAAATTGAGCCCATCCAAGGGGCTTGGACACCCTCCCGCGAGGTGGCTCTCGAAGCACTTCAGCTGACCGCGACCTACACCCGAGCGGCCGAAGCGGGCTCTGGCGCCGAGGTACATGGGGAACAACTCGCAGACAAGGCCGTTGTGGGCACGGAATGGTGGGTTGTTCTCGCGGGATTGCAAGCGGACATCCTCACCGAAGAAGACGTTGCGGCCACCGGGTATTCGCTGCAGACACTGGAACGCACCGTGAGGACAACAGACGCATGACAGATGCACTGGCGGCCTCCCAAGATGCCATCACCCAGGCTCGAATCGCACTGGAGCAAATCGGTCGCCACTTGGCGGGAAAAGTCGGTGTAGAACGACGCGTTGACACCCAACGTCTGAACAGGGTTCAGCCAGAAGCCTTTCAGATCGCACGCCACCTTGCACAGACCACCGCCGCGGAAGCTATGCTCCAATGGGCACGCAATCATGGAGAGCATGAGCACGAGTTGACGCGATTGTATTGTGCCATGACCTGCGCCGATCTCTCCCGCTGGACCCGATTCAATGAGCCGCAGCTTGGCCTGAAGGTTGCCGGTTTTGATGGGATCGATGCGGACTTCATGACGGAGATGCTGGCAACTGAACGAATCTCGGCTATCGGCCAAGCGGTCATCGCCCGGGATTCCCTCCCCGCCGGTCCTTACGGGCACTCGGAAACACACCAAATGGTGCAACAACAGTTCGCCCGCTTTTCCGACGAAAAGGTGGCGCCCATCGCCGAAGAGACCCACTGCCATGACAAGCTGATCCCCGAGGAGTTGCTGCAAGCCATGGGCGAGTTGGGCGTATTCGGGATCTCCATCCCGGACGAATACGGCGGCATGTTTATGGACCACCGGACCATGATCATCGCCACGGAAGAGTTATCGAGAGGCTCGCTGGGCGCCGGTGGTTCGGTCATCACTCGCCCTGAGATCTGCGCGAAGGCCATCTTGGTGGGCGGCACCGAGGAACAGAAACAACATTGGCTGCCCAAGATCGCCAGCGGTGAACACATCGTGAGCGTGGCGGTCACCGAGCCAGACGCCGGCTCCGATGTGGCGTCATTGAGTGTAAGCGCGCGCGAAACCGAGGGGGGCTACCTCATCAACGGCGAGAAAACGTGGTGCACATTCGCTGGACGGGCCGACCTGCTCTGCCTATTGGCTCGAACCGGCAGCCCAGAGGACGGTCATCGTGGGCTGACGCTCTTCTTGGTCGAAAAACCCGGCCGGGTTGCCGGCGATGGCGATGAATATTCGTTTGAGTACACACAACCCACGGGCGGCTCGATCTCCGGACACGCCATACCCACCATTGGATACCGGGGCATGCATTCGTTCGCGACCAGTTTTGACGACTACTTTGTCCCCAAGGAAAACCAAATTGGCAAAAAAGGTCGCGGGTTCTACCTTCAAATGACAGGCTTTGCCGGCGGACGGATTCAAACGGCAGCCCGAGCCGTTGGCGTCATGGAAGCGGCCTTTCGATCGGCCATCACGTACGTCAATGACCGGCGAGTGTTTGGGAACAGCTTGGGTTCGCTGAGTCTGCCTCAACACAAAGTGGCCGAGATGGCCGCGCGGATCCAGGCAGGACGCCAATTGGCGTACGCCGTGGGCGATATGATGGATCGGGGCCAGGGGACGCTGGAGGCATCTTTGGTCAAGTTGTTGACCTGCAAAGATGCCGAAATGGTGACCCGGGAAGCCATGCAACTCCATGGGGGTATGGGATACTCCGAAGAGTACGCAGTCTCACGGTATTGGTTGGATGCGCGGGTCTTGTCCATCTTCGAGGGAGCCGAAGAGGTGCTTGCGCTGCTGGTGATCGCACGGCAATATTTACAACAGTTTTTAGACGCACCCGAATGAAACTGAATGATCGCCCACCTTGGATAATTCGAACGTACGCCGGATTCGGTGATGCGGAGGCCAGCAATGCCCGCTATCGGGCCAATTTGGCCCGGGGTCAGCGTGGACTCTCCGTTGCGTTCGATCTGCCTACCCAAAACGGCTACGACAGCGATCACCCGATGGCCCAAGGGGAAGTGGGCGGCACGGGTGTAGCGGTCTGCCACATGGGCGACATGGAACGCCTCTTCAAAGACATCCCTTTGCATAGCATCAACACGTCCATGACCATCAACGCCACGGCGCCCTGGCTCTTTGCGCTTTACCTGGCACTGGCGGAGCGTCAGGGGGCCCCGCGAGACATGCTGCGGGGAACCACTCAGAACGATCTCATGAAGGAGTTTACCGCGAGGGGAACCCACATCTTTACGCCGGACACGAGCCTGCGCCTGTCCCGGGACCTTATGGAGTATGCCGCCAAGCACGTCCCTCGCTGGAACCCGATCAATTTCTGCGGTTACCACTACATGGAATCGGGCGCGTCGGCCGCCCAAGAAGTGGGATTTGCCCTGGGCAACGCCGCATTGCTCCTGGACGCCATTGCGCCGGTCGTGAAGAAGGTGGAGTTCGAGCCCATCGTCAATCGGATCTCCTTCTTCATCAACTCGGGCATCGAGTTGGTCACCGAGATCGCAAAGGTCCGCGCGTACGGCCAGCTCTGGCGGACACTCTGCGCCGAAGAATTTGGCGTCGACGATGTTCGCTTTCGCGCCGGTTGCCAGGTCCGCTCCCTCACCCTGACGGCCAACCAGCCGGAGGTGAACATTGTCCGCATCGCTCTGCAAACCCTGCCGGCGGTGCTTAGCGCATCGGCTCGAGTGGGCGCGCTTCAGTTGCCCGGATTTCGAGAAGCGTTGTCCTTGCCGGATCAGGCCGAGCAGACCCTGTCGCTGCGGACCCAGCAGGTCATTATGTATGAGACGGACATCGCTGATCATCCAGACATCTTCGAAGGGTCCACGGTGATCGAGGAGAAGACAGCGAGCATTTGCGAAGAGGCGCGCGTCATCGTCGACAAAATGCGTGAACAGGGATACGAAAAGAGCATCCAATGGGTGAGCGAGCAGCTCACAGAAGCTCTGGTCCAGTGGCAAGCTGACATCGAATCGGGTGATCGCGTTGTGGTAGGGGGGAACGCATTCCAAGAGCCCGTGGGCTTGTTCGATCCCACAGACGCTACGGCGACAGAGACCAATCAGGGCGTCGTGGACCGTCATCTGGACCGTTTGAGCGCATGGCGTACACAACGCAACGAGGCCGACGTAGAAGCGCGGCTTCAGACGGTCAAAGATGCCTACTTGTCCGGAAGCAACGTCGTGTCGGCGTCCATGGGATTGGCGTTGGCCGGTGGAACCACGGGCGAATGGACCCAGGCCATCGAAGACGTGGGAGGAGGCCGGTACACGGCGCCCCTTGGGCTCACCAGCAGCGCACAACAGGCCCCGCTCCACGTCCCAACCACGTCCTTTCCCGTACGACTGGTCTTGGGGAAGGCCGGTCTGGACGGACACGTCAACGCGGCGAAGCTCTTGGCAGTAGCCTGTAGCCGTGCGGGATTCGAGGTGATCTATACGGGCATCAAGCAAACCCCGGATGCGCTGGTCTCAGCAGCCATCGAAGAAAACGCGGATGTGTTGGGTATCTCGTCGCTCTCCGGCGCCCACATTCACATCGCCACCGCGGTGCTCTCCAGCCTTGAGGAACGCGGCGCTGATGACCTCCCCGTGGTCATGGGGGGCGTCATCCCTGAGGCCGACATTGAACGCTTGCTGGACTTGGGAATACGGGCTGTCTTCTCCGCCGGGCAATCTTCGGTGGGTGAAATTATTCAAACCATCGCGGATCTCGTGCAAGATCAGCATGAGAGCACCGCTTGAAGAGATTCATTCCAGTCCTTTTACTCTGTGTGGCATTGACCAGCCACGTCACACCGGTGTCCGCACAGAACAACAACCTCGTAAATATCCTCCAACAAGCCCTTGAATTCCGAAAGGCGGGCAAGCGAAGGGCTGCGCTAAAGGCCTTTCGTGCAGCGGTCAAACTGGCTCCTGGAAACACAGAGATTCGGTACAATTACGGCGTTGTGGCTCTGGAAGCTCGGGAACGTTTTGAGGCCATGTCGGCCTTTCAGCGCGTGGTCACTCAGGACCCAAAACACGCACTGGCCCAATTCAATCTCGGCAAACTACTCAATGAGCAAAAGCAGGCAGGGGACGCCCTCCCCCATCTGTTGCGCGCAGCCGCGTTGCTTCCCAAAGACCCAGCGGCACAGGTGGAGTTCGCCTGGACGCTCGCCGCGCTTGGATACACAGACCGAGCTGAAGTCGCCTTGAAGGCCGTCCAAAACCCGACGGCCGGTCTCCACAACCTCCGCGCATTTCTGGCCCTTCGCCAAGCGCGTTGGTCCGATGGGGTCAAGCACGCTACGGCAGCCGTCCGGGCCGACCCCACACGGATCGAACACCGGGTGCTACTGGCCACAGCAATGCTCTACACGGACGGACGCCTGGGGGCCATCCGGGCGCTCAAGAAGTTATTGGAGACGGATGAGGGACGCCGTGTGACCAACATCGTCTACACGTTGGGACTCGCGGCCTTCTTGGACGGCGACCTTCGGGAAGCCAAACATCGTTGGAGTGGACTGCAGGGTCGAAACGCGGCTGTCTTCAACCCGAGCAGCGCAGACTTTGAGCCCATGGCGTTCGCCACCGAGAGCGACATGACGTATCTGCGCTGGGCCAAAGGATGGTTCGGTCCTGGTGCAGCGCCTGTCGCCCGAATACTCGAGTTGCGCGCGGTGGGAGCGCAATGCCATCCCGGCCCCATTCTCACAACGTTGCTGAACAAGGCGATCGCCATTCAGCGCTGTTTGGGAATGCTTCAAATACCTGTCCCGGTCACGATCGATATGAACGCAGGGACTTTTGAAAATACCCGGGCGACGGTGCGTGAGCGGACGGAGAAATGTTTGGTGGAACAACTCAACGGCGTCGTGGTGCCCAACCTAAGCGCCACCTGCGCTGTGACCGCCTCGGTGCGCTCGGCGCGTTAATCGACCATCGGCAACGGCCGCGCCTGCAGCTCGTCCATCGACAAGGGTGAGGTCCCCCGACATTCGCCGGTGAGCACGTCGTCACGTGCAGCGTTGAAGCAGCGCAGCGAAACACTCATTTGTGTCCCATGCTCCGTTGCCCGCATGCTCTCAATGGTCACCTCGCAGGTGATCGCTTCATCGGTGAACACGGGGCGATGCCACATGCATGTCATCTCCCGTGCCCAAATGTTCATGGTGCTGCCGAGCCGCGTCGGCAGGCTCGCGGTCAGCAAGCCATGTACCACCAATCGCCCCTGTGCGTCTGGCTCTTGATGATGCGATGCGTCATCTCCGGACAGTCGGGCGAATGTTTGAACGTCTTCCGTCGTGAACGAACACGCCGTCGATAAGACATCTCCTACCTTCATAGTCCCTCCAGCCCCAGGATAGACGACTCGCAAAGAACCGTCGAGCCACTCAACTCTTGACGGCATGTCGGGATGACGGTAGCACCCGTTAGCCAGCCAATGGACGGTGTGGCGGGAACATGCACATGAGCGGATTGAAAAACATTGTGCTTTTGGGGGCCCTATTCAGCCTGAGTGGCTCATGCAGCGGCGGGAGTAGCGGAAGCGTTCCTCAAGCCCCCCAGAAGAGTGACACTGGAGCCCCAGACACCGTGGCGACGGATACAGTGTCGGACGATGTCATCCAAGACACCGTGGACGTGCCCGACGACGTCACTACACCCGAGGTCTCCGATATCTTCACACCACCCGATGTTCCAGACACATTGGCTCCCGAGATCGCTGCACCCGACACAGCCACCGTCGATGCTCTGGAAGACACCACACCGCCGCCGGACCCCGCGTGTATCACCGATGACGACTGCGACGATGCGAACTTGTGCTCCACCGACAAATGCCTCGGCGGTGGAAAGTGCTTTCACCTCGGCATCGAGAATTGCTGCAACACGCCGGCGAATTGCAAAGGACAGATCAAACCCTGTGAAGCCTGGCAATGCAACGCCAACCAATGCGAGGTCGACAACGGCGATTACGCCTCTATAACGGCCACTGTGTCTACGGTCTCTGGATTCAATTTGCAGGGATATCAAGACGGTCCGATAGAGACCGCCATGTTCGGTCGGCCTTCGGGCATGACCATCGACAGCCAAGGTGTCGTGTACGTCACGGATCTTATGGGCCACACCATTCGCTCCATCGCCAACGGTCAGGTTACCACCGTGGCGGGGGGATCAAACACGCAAACAGGCAAATGGTCTCTAAGTTCCGAGCCCTGGCTCTATGGGGGCAATCTGGACGGCCCTGTGGCGACCGCGTTGTTTAACATGCCATCGGACGTGCTGGTGGATGATGCTACCGGAACAATTTATGTGTTGGACATGCTCAACCAACGCCTCAAACAGATTCAGGATGGAATGGTCACCACGATCGCGGGAGGCTCGGGCGCCGAATTCGCCGATGGTCCTGCGACCACCGCCACGTTCAGTTTCCCCACCTGCCTGGTGTTCGCCCCCGACGGCGGAATCTACATCGCCGACGCCACAAACCACCGGATCCGTCACCTGTCTGCAGACAAGAACACCGTCACCACTGTCGCGGGCTCGGGTGTCAAAGGTTTCTTGGACGGCCCCGCCGAGGAAGCTCGGTTCAATGAACCGTATTCCATTGTTGTGGACGGTACGGGCGCGCTCATAATTACAGACTACAATAATCAACGCATCCGAAAATTGGCCGACGGCGTAGTCAGCACCTTCGCGGGCTCGGGGATCGACTTCTGCCCCGCCGGGACCAAAGAGGACAAAGGCTGTACGACCGACGGCGCTTTGCTGACGGCCTCCTTTGCGTCTCCGACAGGGATGTTTCTGCACTCCAATGGCACGATCTACGTGGTGGAACAAGTGGGACACACCGTTCGCAGCATTGCCAACGGGTTGGTCGAAACCCTCGCTGGAACCGGTGAGGCAGGCAATCTCGACGGACCGGGCGCAACGGCCCAGTTCAACTTCCCCATCGACATTGTGGAACGATTGGACGGGTCGCTTTGGATCACCGATGAGCAGAATCAGAGCATTCGACAAATACTGTTCGAATAAGCGCCCCGCCTAGCCGCGTTAGGTGAGCACCTCAAAGACAATCCCGGCGTTCTCCAAGCGTTCCCGGAGCACATCGCCCAAGGCCGATGCTGGGGTGGCCACACCGCGCTTCAACGGGAGCTGGTCGCGCTGGCAAGCCAAGGCCAGAGCGCTCTCAGCGACCATCTTGGCGGTCTCTGTATAACCCGGGTCGCCCCCTCGAACTTGCGTAACCACACGCTCGCCGTCCCACTCGGCCACAAACTCCACGCGGAAGAACCCCTTCTCCCGCTCCTCGACGCTGGGACCCGATCCCGACGGACGCTGATTCAAAAGAAGCTGACGCGTGGGCTCAAATTGCGAGAGCAAAAAGAGGCCCGCCACACCCGCCGCCAAGCCACCCGCCGTCAAGAGGGACTCCGTCTCGTAGTACTGTTCGTAATGAAAGTCCGGACCGTAGTCTCCCCGAAGCGCTGCGCTTCGACGGACTATGCTGGGATCGATCACCGGCATGGGGATCACCCAACTGCCGCGCTCCTCGTGACGATGGAAACGAGACTTCTGTCGGGCCCGGACGGACCGTGCCCCGGTCGGTCGCGGCCCGCTCCGCACGGCACCGTCTGCGAGGATCGTGATCAGCGACGCCCACGTGCCCCCCGACGGTTGTCCCTTGGCTTTTACATAGCTTCGAATGGTCACCGACGCCTCGTCCGGAACCTGTTGGCGCGTATAGAGGACACCCAAGTCGGCTGGAATGCTGTCGAACCCACAACAGCTGACCAGTAATACCCCCGCGTCCTTGGCCGATTCATCGAACTGCTCGCGGATGCCGTGCACAAAAGCGGGTTCCCCCGTGATGTCCAGGTAATCCGTACCGGTTGCTACGCACGCCTCAACCAGGGGTTCTCCGTATTGCACATAGGGCCCAACGGTGCTGAGCAGCACCCGGGTTTTCTGGGTCATGGCCTCCAGCGAATCCCAATCGCCGCTGTCTGCGATCACAGTGTCCACGGAGAGGGGCTCCCCTTGGCCATCTCGCAGATCACTTGCGATGGCACTCAACTTTTCGGCGCTTCGACCCGCGATGGCCCAAGAAAGGGACGCGGCGTCCGCATGACCACACAAATAGTCCACCACCAAGCGCCCGGTGAAGCCGGTCGCACCAAAAACAACGATGTCATAGGGGCGTTTTGTTGTGCGTGCCATGTTGCACTCCTTGAAGGCCGACGCTATCCAACTCCGGCCCCATCGTCAAACGAAGCGCCCCATAACGTTATGAATCGGTACGAATCGTGGGACGACCGGCACGGCGCTGCTCGTCAGCGGGCCAAGGGCAATGCCGGCAATTCGAACCACAGCAGCCCTCCTGCCGGGCCAACTGGTCGGAAGTCTGTACAAATAGCCCTGTGTTCGGATCCAGATATCCAGGCGCTCCCGCCCGACACGCAGCGGTGTGTAGCGCTCGGATTTCTTGTGAGAGTAGGTCACTCATGGTTCTTCCACCATTACTCGTTTCCCGCTCGGTCGTCTAGCTTCACCCACGTAGCCTTACGGAACCTATTGTGCTCCAGGGACGTATTATGCTAAGGAGTTCGTCCGAAATACAACGGAACCCAGTGATGGAGACATAATCAACATGAGCCTCACACCCGAAATACGGCAACAATTGGACGAGCTAGTCAACAGCAACAACGTCGTGCTCTTTATGAAGGGCAATCGCAACTTCCCTCAGTGTGGTTTTTCCGCCACGGTCATAGACATCCTCAACGAGATCGTCGACGACTATGAAACGGTGAATGTGCTTTCGGATCCAGCCATCCGCCAAGGGGTCAAAGACTACAGCAATTGGCCGACGATCCCGCAACTCTACATCAAGGGCGAGTTCGTGGGCGGTTGTGACATCGTGCGCGAACTGCACGGAAACGGCGAGTTGCATACGCAGTTGGGAGTGGAGGAAGAAGAGGTCGCTCAGCCGACCCTCACCATCACAGACGCAGCCGCAGAGGTCGTTCGTCAGGCCCTCGCCGCCGAAGAGGGCGCAGTCGGACTGCAACTCTCGATCAACTCGCGTTTCGAGTACGATCTCTCCCTCAGCACGTCTCCCGAGGCCGCCTTCACCGTGGAATCCAACGGCGTCACGCTGCTCCTGGATCGCGGCACCGCCAAACGAGCCAATGGACTTACGCTCGACTACATTACCAGCTCGACGGGCGAAGGTTTTTCCATCACAAACCCCAATGAACCTTCCAAGGTTCAGCAGATGTCTGTCACGGACCTGAAAGCACACATGGATGGGGAGGCCGCCTTATCTCTCTTCGATGTGCGTTCCGAGGAAGAGCGCGCCATCGCCAGCATTGAAGGTGCCGTACTACTCGACGAGGCGTCCGAAGAACAGATCCTCGCCATGGACAAAGACACCATGCTCGTCTTTCACTGCCACCAGGGTGGGCGAAGCCAACAGGCCGCGGAGTACTTCCTTTCAAAGGGCTACACGAACGTTCACAATGTAGCGGGTGGCATCGATGCGTGGGCCGCTACGGTGGACAACAATTTGGATCGGTACTAGACAACCCGTATACTAAAGCCAAGGAGTGCAAGCATGGTCATCGGACTGCGAAAGCGAATTCGCCGCTTGTTGGATCGCATGGATGGAGAGCGTGAGCGCGTCTCGACTGCGCCTTTTAGCATCCAAGCCGATGACGCGCCCCCACCACCGAAGGCCCCTGAGCCTCTTCCAGCCGCCGAATCGAAGACCACAGACCCCTCGGCCATAAGCGCCGAAGGCGTGAGCGAGCGCGAGGTGGTGCAAGCCCCTCGGCTGGTGGACGCGTCTGAGAATGCTCCGGAAGAAGACGATGGGAGTATTCGAATCAAAGCCGAGGTGTCGAAGGCTGGCGACGAATGCCGTTTTCTCACCAATCGCACCATCCTAGAAGGGTTTTCCTGGTGGTACGAAGAGGCCCAAGACGCCGTGGACTCGGCGCTCCCTGCCTCGCTTTTTGAGGTGGACGGCGTGGAGTCTGTATTGGTGGACGATTCGACCGTTGTGGTTACTCGTGCCGGCGATCGATTTGCAGACTGGCGCCCAATGGCCGCCCAAGTCGGTCAATTGATTCGAGAGCAGCTCGCCTCTGACGCAACGCTCATTGGCCAGTCGGTGCTGGATTCTCTACCCGATCCCGCAGAAGTCGAGACCACCGTACAACAGGTCATCGAAACGGAGATCAATCCCGGCGTCGCAGCCCACTCAGGATTCATCACCTTGACCCACATTCGAGGCAACAGCGTCACCATCAGCATGGGGGGCGGTTGCCAAGGGTGCAGCGCCGCGGATGTCACGCTTCGCCAAGGCATCCACAAATCCTTCCGCGACGCCATGCCGTCCATTGGCGCTATCTATGACGAGACCGATCACGCCGCAGGGCTCAACCCCTACTTCACCTAAGAGGATTGCATGCCCAAAGTTCAACAGTTCGAGTGCACCATTAAGACGGGAAAGGTTGGAACCGACTGTGACGTTGTGATGGTCTTCAATGGTCACCCCCTCCCCTTCGATGCACCGTCCGGCGGGACCGCATCGGGCGAGACATTCACCGGCTCCTTCGCGCCCATGAGCGTAGCGCACAGCATCAGCATTGTGGGCCCCACGTCAGGTGAATGGCAGATCGACGAGATCGCGGTGACCTACCACCTGGATATCGGCGAACCTTACTCCGCACGTTTCGGTCCAATTGGCCTGGATATAACCAATCAAGTGAACATTTGGGCCGAACCGCCGCGACCGACCTTCGACGTTTAGCGCCCCGAGTACTCAGAGCACTTAGGCGGCACAATCACAGTTGACGTTCCTCTCAATGTGGTGTTCAACCGTGAGCATGAACGTTGCCGCACCCCTGCTTTCTTGGCTCTTCGTATCCCTGTTCACACTCATCGCATGCGGTGGACACATTGGAAACCAAACCCAATCGCCCTCACTCGACGAAATCGAAGCCAGCGGGCATCGCCTCGTGGAGACCCGCGTTACCACAACCGCCCCCTTGGTGGCACTGATCAACGCGACCGTGCTCACAGCCACCGGCGCACGGTATTCTCCGGGCCACGTCGTCTTTGACGACCGAATCCGTGCGGTCGGTCCTGGCCACCCGCCCGAAGAGTTCGCGAACGCAACCCACATTGACGCCGCCCAACACGTGGTCACACCGGGTTTGATCGACACCCACTCTCATTTGGGCGTATACGCGAGCCCCGGCGCGAAGGCACACAGTGATGGCAACGAGATGACCAACCCGGTGACGCCGGGCGTTTGGGCCGAACATTCCACGTGGCCGCAAGATCCTGGCTTGGAGTTGGCCATCGCCGGTGGCATCACCACCCTGCAGATCCTCCCGGGTTCGGGCAATCTGATCGGCGGCCGCGGTGTGGTCTTACACATGGTGCCTCACCGAGGCTCCCGAGCCATGCGCCTTCCCGGAGCGCCCGACACGCTGAAAATGGCCTGCGGGGAAAATCCAAAGCGTGTGTACGGCAAACGAAAGTCGGCACCGTCGACGCGCATGGGCAACCTGCGCGCACAGCGCCAGGCGTTCGCCAACGCACAATCGTATGTGAAGCGACTGAATAAGGGAGAGCCGCCCGCCCGGGATCTCAACATGGAAACACTGGCCGGTGTGCTCGCGGGGAAGATCCTTCCGCATGTCCATTGTTACCGGGCGGACGACATGCTGAGCTTCTTGCAAGTTGCCGACGAGTTCGGTTTTCGAGTCCGCTCCTTCCACCACGCGCTGGAGGCGTACAAGATCCGTGACATTTTGGCGGAGAAAGAGGTCTCTGTCTCCACCTGGGCCGATTGGTGGGGATTCAAGATGGAAGCGTACGACGGGGTTCCGGGCAATGCCGCCATGGTCCATGCTGCCGGCGGGCGAGCCATTATCCACTCGGATTCGGCCATTGGCATTCAACGTCTCAATCAGGAAGCGGCCAAAGCCATGCACACGGGCCAACGCATAGGATTGAGCGTTGGCGAAGACGCGGCGCTTCGTTGGATCACACTCAACCCCGCGTGGGCCCTGGGCGTGGACGACCAAGTGGGCAGCCTGGAGGTCGGAAAACGAGCCGACCTCGTCGTCTGGGACAAAACCCCATTCAGCGTCTATGCCAGCGCTCGGTGGGTCTTCGTGGATGGGCACTTGCGACACAACGTCGACCGAGACGACCCGCCTTGGAGTGACTTTGTACGAGGACAGGAGGTGACTCCATGAGAGTTTTTTTCACACCGCTTTTACTGCTCTCTCTCTTGCCCTTCTGGGCCTACGCTCAGACCACTTGCACAGCCATCACAGGTGCTACGGCCCTCCTCGACAAGGGCCGCGTAGCCAACGTCACGGTCGTCCTTCGTGGAGAGCGCATTGAATCCGTCGCAACCAACGGCGCGGTACCCTCTGCCTGTATCCATATCGACGCCAAAGGGCTGTGGATCACCCCTGGATTCATCGATCCCCATACCGACATTGGTTTGACTGAAGTGGGGTTGGAGCCAAGGACACGGGATGCGGATCCCGGCGCCGGTGTGCCCTACAAGACCCCCTCTGTCCGGCCCTCTTTTCAGGTGGCGGACGCGTACAATCCGCGGTCCAGCCTGATCCCACTCGCACGCTACAGTGGCGTAACCTCGACCCTGATCGTGCCCAGCGGTGGAATCGTAAGCGGCCAATCAGCCTGGGCGGACATGGCGGGGGCACGACAGGCCGACGCGCTACGCCGCACATCCGTTGCGGTGCACGCATCCATCGGTGGCTCCGACCGTTCGCGCGCAGCCTCTTTTCACGCACTCCGAAGCCTCTTGAGTGAGGCACGAACCTTCGCAAAACGACGAGGGGACTGGGAAAAGGCCCGCACGCAGCCCTTTCAATTCAACGCACTTGACCTAGTCGCCATGGCCCCGGTCCTCAATCGAAGTGTACCTCTGGTCGTCCGGGTCCACCGGGCATCGGACATCGAGGCGCTCTTGCGGCTCGCGGACAGCCATCGGCTCCGCCTCGTGATCGTGGGCGGAGGCGAAGCGTGGATGTTGGCCAAGGAGCTGGCCAAACGACAGATTGGCGTGGTGGTAAATCCGCTGGTAATTGGCCCCGTGTCCTTCGATCAGGTGCATGCTCGCGCGGACAACGCAGCGCTCTTGGAGCGGGCTGGAGTCCCAGTCATGATCAGCACCTTTTGGAGCCACAATGTACGTACCCTTGCGCAAGTGGCCGGCAACGCCGTTCGGGCTGGGTTGCCTCATGACGCGGCCATCCGTGCGCTGACCAGCACGCCCGCTCACGTATTCGGTCTCAAGGATCATGGCGTGCTCCGGAACGCAGCGTTGGCCAATGTGGTGGTGTGGACGGGCGACCCCTTGGAGCTCACGAGCCATCCGGCCCATGTCTGGATTCATGGACGCGCCATTCCCCTCGTGACACGTCAAACGATCTTGCAGGAGCACTATCTTAAAGGAGGGGGAACACCCGATCCGCTGCCCTTACCCCAATCAAACCAGACGAAGAAAACACCGCGGCAGACCCACTCAAAGCATCTTTTCACACCAGGCCCCATCGCATCGTCCATCGACCGATTGCTCCCATGGCTTCAGAAACCCATCCACAGTTGCAAGGCCGCGGGTCCCCACATCCGGATCCCCGTGACCATCGTGTTCGACGGTGCACTGCGACGTATCAAACAAGCCACCATTGGTGCCGGCAAGAACGCCCTCGAGCTTCGATTAAGAGACACCGTGATGGGGATCCCATTGAGTGACAAACTCAACCAGTACTGCACGAAAGACCGTACCACCTGCACAGTGTGGTTGGCGGGATGCTTGGGCCACGCGCTGCCGGTGCCGGGGAACGACAAGGCGGCATCAACAACGTTGGATTTCAGTGTGTTTCGGTTGGAAGGCCCCGTTCGCCCCGGCGACAAATTGACCGTCTATTCGAGCGTGCTGACGTCGGCTCAGTGAGAATATTTTAGAAACCGCGGGTACGCCTCTGTCTCGGACGTAGGCCAATAGCAGACCTTCTTCAATACCCCGATCACGTGCTCGCCCAGTGAACTGTCTCGCGAGTCTCTTGGGATGCGAATGTTGCAGCAGTCGCCTCTACACTTGAGCCGATATGTGTACATGTCGCCGGGATGAAATTTCGGCTTGTAGTTCCGCCAACTCTCGCCATCACCCATATTGCGGGCCCACGTCTTCATGAGATTGATTTTATACGCGCTCAACTGATCTTTGCCCCGGATGTCGGACCCATTGATGTCAATCGTCACGTCCCGTTTGGCCGCTCCTACCAACAAGCCGAAATACCCCTTACCCAGTTCACGGATCAGTTGTTTCGTGATGGTCTTGTAATCTGGCAAGCTCACATGAACATCTCCCGCCAAACTTTTGAAGTCATCGTCGTCCCACAAGGTTTGGAAATCAGTGTCGGACCGCGACTTCTGAACTCGCTGCCGACACTTCACGCATCCTTCCTCCTTGAGTTGTTTGAGCAAGCCTAAGCCCCGTTCTTTGTCCCCCACGAGGGCAAAAGCACACGCCAGATTGTAACGCGCACCGATATACCCAGGCCACAATTCAAGGGCCTCCTTGTAGAAGCCAATCGCTTCCACGTAGTTCTTCTTCCCATGCTGTTTCACGGCTTTGCTGTTCAACTTGAGTGCATTCGTACGAGTCTTCACCGGCACATAGTCCAAATTGAAGTCAGTGACTCCGTCCACCGAGATAATCGGGGCTTCCACGACCTCTGGCGGCTGAGGCGTCTCGGGGACTACCTTTGCGGTCGGCTCGTCGACCGGCGCGGGATTCGAGGCTCGACGCTGTTTCTTTTTGCTGCCCGATGACATCATCATCACGGCCACCCCGATCACGACCACAATCCCGACCCCTCCGCCAATCATCCACAAACGTTTCGCACTGTCCCCCGAGGACGCAGCGGGCGGTGCGCTCGATTCGACGGGCTCCGACGCTGGAGGCGGCGAGGGCACAATGTCTGCTGCTGCATTCTCAGGCGGTGAAACGGACGGTTCCGCAACCTCTACGGACTGTGCCGATGCATCAGTTGCTTTTCCGCACGAGGCACAAAACTTCGCGTCGCCGGCCAACACCACACCACATTCACTGCAATTTAATTTGTCCGCCACGAGTCCCCCCCCTCTAGTTTTTGAATACAACCAGGCTAAAAGACCCACGCCCGCAGGTCAACTGCAAGGGCAGGCGACAAGTTGAGGGCGTATTCGGGTGTATTGACGTCGGCTCAGTGAGAATATTTTAGAAGCCGCGGGTACGCCTCTGTCTCGGACGTAGGCCAATAGCAGACTTTGCTCAACGTCCCGATAACGCCCTCCCCCAATGAACTGTCCCGCTCATTGCGTGGAATGTAGATATCGCAGCAATCGGCCTTGCACTTGAGCCGATAACCGTAGAGATTTCCCGGGTGGAATTCCGGCTTGTAGTTCCGCCAGTTCACCGAATCGTCTAAATCCCTCGCAAAATCCTTCATGAGATTGATCTTGTACCGAACCAGCTGATCTTTGTCGGTGATGTCGCTGCCATTGATGTCAATGGATACGCCTCGGTTCGCCGCTCCAACCAGCAAACCGAAATAGCCCTTGCCCAACTCCCGAACCAACTTCTTGGTGAGCGCCTCGTAATCGGGCAGCATCATATGAATTCCGCCCGTTAACGTCTGGAAGTCCCCGTCGGACCACAGGGCCTGGAAGTCCGTATCACTTCGAGCCCGTTGAACCCGCTCGAGACACTTCACGCACCCTTCAATCTTGAGTTGTTTAAGCAACCCCATACTCCGCTCTTTGTCTCCGTTGAGCGCGAAGGCACACGCCAAGTTGTATCGAGCCAGTAAGTAACCCGGCCACAACTCGAGGGCGCTCGTGTAATAGTCAATGGCTTCATCGTAGTTCTCTTTGCCGTGCTCTTTGATGGCGCGACCGTTCAATTTGATCGCCCGCGCGCGAAGATGTCTGGGGACATACCGAAGGCTCAAATCACTGACTCCGTCCACCGTGAGCATCTGCTCTTCGACAGGCACTGGCGCCGTGCGTTGCTCCACAGCGGCGACCGCCGCCTCGGGCACCACAGTAGCCCCTCTCGTTTCCTCCACTGGAGTGCTAGGAGCCCGCCGAGACCTCTTCTTCTTGCCCCCGTCGGACGTCATTACGACCACAATGCCGATCACAATCGCCACCGCAACGCCACCGCCAACCATCGCCATCATCCGCTGTTTGCTGGCGGGGGCGGGGCGGCCACCTAGCGGCCGCGATGGGGCCACCGGGGGAACTGGCCCAGGAGGAGACAAGGGTTCCGACGCCGTTGTGGGCTCCACGGGTGCCGACCCAGCAGGAGACGAGGGTTCCGGCGCTGTTGTGGCCTCCGGAACAACGGCTGGAGGAGCAGTGGCCGCTACCGGTGGCGCGCCGGCCTCCGGAACAACGGCTGGAGGAGCAGTGGCCGCTACCGGTGGCGCGCTGGCCTCCGAATCTACAGACTTTGACTCCGCTCCTGTCCCGCAAGACGAACAGAACTGGACGTTGTCCGCCAGCTCCGCGCCACATTCGCTGCAATTTCGTGTGCCCGCCACAAGTCCCCCTCTTTGATTGATTGGTTTCAGGCTAAAAGACCCCTCCGCATCGGTCAACTGCGTGGGCGTACAAATCTTTTTTCACCCGGGCCCCTTGACAACTTCGATAGTTGTCATATTCTGCAACTATCGAAATGAGAAGCGACGCAAAAAATACGGACCTCACAGAACTGGTGCAAATGTTCAAAGCGCTCTCCAACAAGAATCGGCTCCGGCTGTTCTTGGAGATCCTTAGCGAACATCGGCGGGATTTCCGAGACCACAAGTCTTGCTTGCTCAACCCGATCATGGGTCGACTCAAGATTGGGGCTCCCACGGTCTCTCATCATTTGAAGGAGCTGGTGAATGCACAGCTGGTCAGCACAGAGCGCCAGGGCAAATACCTGACCTGCTCCATCAACCCGGAAGCCATGCAGCGATTGGAGGCATTTTTTGCCTCAAAAACCGAAGACGCCCGATAGCTGCGCGTTTTTTTTGAGCCATTACTTCGACACTTGTCAAAGTATGAAACTTTTAACGCGGGCACTGTCCGCATATAGGAGAAGAAGATGACTCTTTTGTTGGAATCCACTAATCATCTGTACTGGCACGTTGGTCGCTCGTTGGGCCGAGAAGCCGACACGTCCTCAACACTCCGGAGTGCGGTACAAATGAAGACAGACAACACGGCCCTTAAGAAGGTGGTGATTCACAAAGCCGGGAGCTATGACCGGCTTCGTTTTGAGACCCAACCTTTGCCGAAGATGGGACCGGATGATGTTCTCGTGTCGGTACGGGCGATCGGCGTAAACTACGCGGACGTTGTGGTCCGCATGGGTTTGTATCAATCGGCAAAGGACTATGTGGGGTGGCCGATCACGCCCGGCTTCGAGTTTGCCGGTGAGGTTGAGGCCGTAGGCACCGCCGTGACAGGGCACCGCGTTGGGGACCGTGTGTTTGGCGTCACCCGCTTTGGCGGATACGCGACTCATATCGCTGTGCCGCAGACACAACTCTTCCCCATCCCCAGCGGCATGTCATTCGAGCAAGCAGCGGGGTTCCCCGCCGTGTTCTTGACGGCCTATTTCGCCCTCCACGAACTGGCGCATCCTCGGAGCGGAGACACCCTCTTGATTCATTCGGCCGCCGGCGGAGTGGGAGGCTCCCTGGTGCAGCTGGGCAAGGCTGCTGGATGCCGCGTTGTCGGCGTAGTGGGAAGCAGTCACAAGGTGAAAGTCGCCGAGCAAATGGGCGCCGATGTGGTCATCGACAAATCGGTCGACGATCTGTGGTCGTCGGCCGCGCTACACGCCCCGGATGGCTACGATGTGATCGCAGATGCCAACGGGGTGGCGACGCTCAAACAAAGTTACAATCATCTGCGCCCCGCAGGGCGGCTCGTTGTCTATGGATTTCACACCATGATGCCCAAGAAGGGAGGCCGACCCAATTGGTTCAAATTAGCTTGGGATTACCTTCGCACACCGCGTTTCAATCCGCTGGACATGACGAACGAGAACAAGAACGTCATGGCGTTCAACCTCAGCTATCTCTTTGAACACAATGATATGCTTCAACGCGCCATGGGCGATATGGTGGGATGGCTGAAGGACGGACGTATTGCGCCTCCCCCCACGACGTCTTACCCCTTCGAGCAGGTGGCTCAGGCCCACCAAGACATTGAATCGGGTCAAACCACGGGCAAGTTGGTGTTGATCCCCTAAGGGAAGCGGCGCCAACCTTAGAGCGTGGCGTCGACCAAGTCCACGTTGTACGTCAACCGGCGGAGTTTCCTGCGAGCGCAGGGCCGATCCATCTCTTCCCGGGCCAACGCATGCAGCGGGGGGGTGTGCTCATCGCTTCGGCTCAACGCGTCGAGACGCCATGCTTTGGCACGGTCCGGCTGCCCGTCCGCGTCTGCGGCCCGCGCACCCCACACCAAGGACTGTACGGTACGAAATGTGGATTGTGTGGCCTGAGAACACGCTTCAAAATGCGCCAGGGCCGCAGCCCACTGCGCCTGCCTCAGTTGCAACACACCGGCCATGAAACGATAGGTGGGCTCGCCGGGGTGCAGGGCTACCGCTTGTTCCACCAACCCGAGGGTCTGGTCAGAACGATGGTCCTCCGTATCCACACGACTGGCTTCGCGCCACAGCGAATAGGCTGCTTCTTCTGGCGTTGGGTTCGCCTCGCGAGGCGACAAGTCCGAGTCCGGAGACAACGTCTGATGCCCCACGGATACGCTCCAATCCCAAGGAATGGAGACATAGGGTCCCAACCCAGTGGGCGCGTCTCCCGTCGATACATACACGGTGGACTCCTCGGGTGAAAACACCACACTCTGAACAGTCATCGCCTGGCCGACGACACCCCCACCAGCGCGTTCAAGACCCGTCAGCGAATCCACTCGGTCTCCCAGAAGCTGCATCAACTCCTCGGCGTCCAAGCCACCTCGGTCCCGACCTTCGGCCACCATACTCTTCATTCGCTGAGTACGACTGTCCGAATGTTCGCGCCATGCCGGCATGGGCGCGACCTGGCCGGAAATACTGTCCGGGTGCCGATTCCGGTTGGTGCACACGATGGCGTTCCCATTGGGCGCAGGATGCACAACGAAGACGCCATCTCCCGTCGTTTCCGCCACGACGGCCTGACGCTCTGACGCCGACGAGATGCAAATGCCCCACGTGGACGCAATGGGATGTTCCCGACAGTGAGCAAGTGCTTCGTCGATGGTCGACGCACGTCGTACAATGTCATGACACAAGTCCACGATGCAGCGTCCATCAAAGCGTACTCGCCGGTGAAATCGGGTGTGCGCTGCCACACAGAGTCCCGCTTCGTTGAAGCCGGTCACACCGGGGATATCCGCACCCAGAGTCGAGACGTACCCATAGCGCAAGCCATCGGTGGGATCACAAAACACCACCGCCGGTTGGGCGTCCCACACCCCGATGCAGGGGTAATCAAAATTCCGCGCATGTCGGAGGCGGCCGTCGTTGGACGTATCGTCCCACACCACCGCCGACGAACATGCCGCGGTCATTGCACGTCCTGCACGCTGAGCGAAGGGTCCGATGCTTGTCGCCCCAGCCCACCCCACAATATTCTGGAAGGCGTCCATCAAGACCAGGTGCCTCGCCGTCGACAAGGGCATTCCAGCGCTCCGAAAAAACGCGCGCGACCGCTCCACATATTCCGGGGGGCGATGTCGGTGGAGTCTTCGCATGGCCACCTGCATGGCCGTCCAAATGACCGGCTGACTAAGGCGACCGCCGAGACTCCGGCAGTTGGCGTCCAACAGCAAACGCATGGGCAGGCTTGTGAGCGAACGATGGGTGTCCATCGATGGCCCTAGTGTCGTCATTATTTGGCCGTACTGAGCGCCCATCTCAGACTGTGTTCCCTTCAAATGAATGACGTGAAGCTGTGGCATAGGTTCTCCTAGGAAGAGTCTTTCAAAGGTAAGAGGACGTGCTCTTGGATGAAGGGAAGCACGCGATCCACATCCGTATCCAGCGTAACACGACGAAAGACGGTGCCATCCACCACGGTCAATATCGTATCCACCAACCCTTCTACGGAGCAGGCTCGAATGCGTCCCGACTCAACGCCTTGCTGTACAAGCTGCACCAGAAAGCGGCGCTGAGGCTCGAGCACGCGCCGCTGGCGTTCCACCAATGAGTCTGCCGATTGACTCCGGACGGCCCACAATTGGATCAAGCCATGCAGGACCTTTGGCTCGCTTTCATAGAACGAAACCGCGGCGTCTAAAAGTGCTATCAACTGGTCGATCGGATGATCTTTTTGGGCCATGGCCTGAACCACGTGCGCCAACACACGGTCCTCCACGTCGCCCGCGACCGCGTCAAAGAGGCTGCCCACGTCCGGAAAATACCAATAGAGTGTGGGGCGCTTCATACCCAGCGCCTTGGCGATGTCGCTCATGGTCGTACCTTGCACACCTTGGCGCAGGACGACATCAAATGCCTGCCGGGCAATTTCGATACGTTTTTGATGATCGATAGGTCGTGCCATAGTTCCTCGACACCATGTCAAGTAACCATTTCCCGACAGGGTGTCAAGTCAAAATGTTCTCATCGTACGCACAACCCGTGTAGATCGTCGTTTATTGAGCGGCCAGACCCACAGACACGCCAAAGATGGCGACCGCCACGGTAATCGTCAAGAGAACGCCCCACGCGATATGCTCTAGGATTGGCGGTGGCACCGGGTCTACGCTCTGTTCATCTTGCGGTGTTTGTCGTTCCATTGGGTACACTCCTGATTTGATCCCGCAAAAAAGATGGCGACTCACAACTGGGATCATCCGCCATCGTGCCATTCGGAATCACCGCGATATTTGTGGAAAAAAATGCATCTCGACCGAATATAGGCGCGTAAATGTGGCGCTGCGCCACCTCGCGCGGGCACGGGACAATGGGTATACTGCACGCCATAGAGGAGCGATGAATGAAACCTCTTCGCGAGGGACTATATTGTGCCGTACTGCTTGCTCTGGGAGCGTGTGGAACCACCGCAACAGAGGCCAACTCCCCAGATACTTCGATAGCAGAGCAGACGCCGGAAGCAGTTCAGCCCGGTGTGAATGACGGGGATGTGGCCCCATCCGATGTGGATGTGACCGACAGTGGACAACCCGGATGTGCCTTGGTGGGTAGTGTCTGGAAAAACGAAGATTACACCGGCAGTGATCACACCACCAATGATGAGCACGAGGTCCTCGATGCGTACATCCCGGCCGGGGAAGCTCCAGGCGCAGGTTGGCCCACCATCATCGTGTTCGTAGGCGGCGGATTCACAAGTTCGAACAAGAGCGAGGTGGACCCGTGCACGGAAGACACCATCGGCCATCAAATTATGAGCAAAGGCTGGGCGCTTGTGGTGGCCGAATACCGAATCCTAGAACACAAATGGCCGCTGCCTGAGGAGGATGGGCCGCGTGTGGTTCAATGGGTGCGCCACCGAGCCTCAACCTGGGGCATCAAAACCGATGCGATCGTTGGATTTGGCAAGTCCGCCAGCGCCATTGTAGGCCTGTACGCCGCCCTAGGGGCAGAGCGAGCAGCTACGGACCCAGAGGCGCCTGCTTGGGAACACCAATCCAGCCGCCTCCAGGCGTTTGTTAACCACATGGCTGCAACCGACTGGACGATCATCGATGACACGTTCCAGGCCGCGCACTTCGCCACAGGTGCACAAATGAAGGACATCCCTAAGCAGACGGTGCTGGACGCGTCGGCCACATGGTACGGGTTCCAAGGTGAGACAGCTGAGCTCAATCGGGCCATGCCGATCTTTTCCTTGTATGGAGGCGAAGAAGGGACACCACCACTGGGCGACGACGAAAAAGTACAACACAATGCGCTCTTCGGGCGTGTACTCCATGACACCTTGGAGGCCCACGATGATTTCCACAAATCGCACTCGTGTTATCATCAGGACCTCAATAAGGTCGAAACACTCTTCGACAAGGTCGCCTTGGCGTTGGCGTGTATCGATAGCCAACAGTGCCCTCCCTGCCATGACGCGAGCGACTACTCACCTCGTGGTTTTGGGGGCATGCATTGCGGAAGAAACCATGACCACACGCCAATTCACAAAGACCGAGATGATGTTGTTGCTCCTGGGGGTTCTGGCGACGGCCTTCGGATGCCAACCGCGTGCTGAATCGCCCGAGAAAGCCATGCCGACCGGAGCCTTGCCCGGTGGAGACTGCATGACGAGTTGGCAATGTCAGGAGTTTGGTCACTGCACACCGGACGGTGACTGGTGTGTGGTGGGTTCCGACCTGGAGTGCGCCGATTCACTGGGATGCGCCCTCAACGGTTGGTGCGCCGCCGACACAGATACGGGGTGGTGCGTTGCCAAAACGGCTGCCCATTGCGAGGCGTCGCGGATCTGCACGACCCGCGGCGCGTGCACACCCCATGGTCCCTGTTGCTCCCAGAACTGCGTCAACACCGTTTTGGAGGACACGTGGTCCAAAAATACGGATACACCGCCCACATACACCCAGGTCATCCAACCGATCTACCAACATCACTGCACGCCATGCCACGCCGGAGACACCCCGGAGGGCTGCGCCGGCAACACTTGCCTTGCCTCCTTCTACGAGGCCACCATATTCGATTCGGCCTTCTGCGAAGAGACCACCATGGCTGAATGCAGTCTGCAACGCCTGCTG
>Ga0114996_10001490_pt1 | contig 31415 bp, 35 predicted proteins | sample ArcticOcean_MG_C_4_FD_87039 | JGI IMG/M metagenome (GOLD analysis project Ga0114996, IMG submission 87039) | Marine microbial communities from western Arctic Ocean - ArcticOcean_MG_CB4_134 | ecosystem: Environmental > Aquatic > Marine > Oceanic | place: Arctic Ocean: Canada Basin | collected... | reverse complement strand
TTTTTGGGACGAATCTGATAATTTTCAAAGAAGTGTAGGAGTAAATTTTGATTGGTATTATCCGAAATTTGCTTATCGTCACACTACATCAGAAGTTAAGAAATGGTTTCGTGATACAAAATTAAGAATTACAACATTAAAGGAAATTGAAAGTGGGATTAGTGTAACTGGAATAAAGCGTTAATCACTAACGCATGTCTTTTTTTATCTCATCAATTCTCTTTGAAAATGATTTTTTTGCTTTTTCATTTTTCTTCAGATTTAAAACCTGTCCACATGAACTACATTTGAAAAACTGTTCTAACCCATCTTCAAATGTAACTCTGAGGCAATCATCATTCCCACAATGATAAAATTGTGAGGAATTTTCATAATCAAGTCTTTGTTGAAGTCTATCAGAAATTTTCTTCTTCTCCTTTTCAATAAAATCTTCTACTTCATCTTTTCTAGAACGCCAACGATACACAAACCAACCTTTTCTTTCATCTTTTACCCTAATCCCTGTAATCAATGCTTTACCAAAAAGATCGTAAAGAATCTTTCTGACCATATTAATTCTCAATCCAGTAGAGCTTGCAATTTCTTCATCTGTTGCATCCTGTGCTTTTAGGAGTGATCTAGCAACTTTGAGATATTCGTCCCCACCAATCATATTTGCAATTTTTACAAATGGATCTTCATATTTCTCAATCAATAATATCACACAATAATCCTAGTATTAATCCGTTAGTTTATTCATCTGAACAGATTTGCCATGTTCTTGAGGAATTATAACTCTCTCAGAATTTTTAAATTTTAAATCAAATTGTCTTCCTTGCTGAATACGATCTAACAGTATACCAAGAGCACTTATTTCAGAATGTGGCTGGCTACCTATAGCCACATTATAATCTGCGATATCATAGATTGTTCTAGGAACTTTTTCCGCCCCAACCACAACCAAGAGTTTATCCTCATTTTGTAGTTTAGTTTGAATATCATTGATATTTTGACCATACATAGTCAGGTGAACAATTTTTGTACCCATATTTTTCTTCTCTCTGATTATTTTTTTCCAATCATCAATCATTTCAATTTTAAAATCACCACCCCATGTTTTGTTGATTTTAGAAACAGTGTCATTTATTTCAGGATTAATTTCATTCATGTATATTTTCTTGGCTCCAAACGATCTTGCCACAAGAGCTACATGAGTTGTAACTCTATCATCTCTTACAACCCGCTGACCAATCCTTAATACTTCAATTTCCATACGCTTTCGTCCTAACATCATTTTTGTTTTCTAATATATTATTTTGAAAATATTCATTAATTAGTTTTTCAAGTTTGTTAATGTTTTTTCCAGTAATTGCTGAAATAGCAATCCATTTTTTATTTTCATTAAATTTTAAGTAATTTGCTTTAGATAAAATTTCGTCATCACTCAATGACTCTGATTTGTTTAAAACAAAAACCATCTTGTTTGGTTCTACACCAATCTCATTGAGAATCCTGAAGCAGTTTTTGAATTTTTTTTCTAATTGATATAATCCATCATTTGCATCAATTAATACTAGTATGATATCAGCATACAGAAGCTCTTCTAACGTTGATTTGAAAGCTTCAATCATGTACGCTGGAAGTTTGTTGATAAATCCAACAGTATCTGAAATTAATGCCGTTTCTTTACCAATCATTACTTTTCTGATAGTAGTTGAAAGTGTAGTAAATAATGCACTGTTTTCTTCTTTCTGTTCTCCAGTTAATCTATTGAATAATGTAGTTTTTCCAGCTGATGTGTATCCTGCTAATGAAATTATTTTAAAACCCAGACGTTTTCGAGATTGTCTATGTAATTCACGCTGTTTTCCTGACTTTGCTAATTTTGATTTAATGTTAATCATTCTCCTCTTAATTTGATTATAATACACATCAACTTCAAATGTCCCAAGGCCCATAAAGCCAGGTTGTTCTCCACGTCTTGAAAGCTTGACTTTTTCTTTTGCTCTTGACATTTCATAACGTGCTTGTGCTAATTGTATCTGAAGTTTAGATTCTGCATTAGAAGATCTTTTTTCAAATATTTGTAAAAGCAAAGCTTCTCGATCTAGTATTTCCATTTTCAATGCAGAAGCCAGATTATAATGCTGGCTAGGCTTTAACACTTCATCAAAAACTATCACGTCTGGATTAGTTCTCTCTATGAGATCACTTAGATCCTGAATTTTACCCTCACTTATACCATATTTTGGCTTCTGTAAGTAATCCTGCTTTATAACAGACTCAACTTTGAAACCTGCCGAATCACAAAGAGCAAGTGTTTCATTAATTATGTCATCCTGATCATATGTAATTAATATTGCAGAATCCATAGCCAAATCTACATCTTTGGTTTTTTGATAATTTTTTCAATATTCATATTTAGAACAATTTCTCCAATATCACTAGCATATTCAGCTATTCTTCGTGTATTTTCAACAATCCTTCTAATCCTATATTTTTCTTCTTCATCAATATTTAGTTTCAGATAATCCATAATCCGTTTTTCCTTTTTTGTAATATTTTGTGCATCAGTCACTGCTTGTTCTGCTCGATCAATATCTCCTTGAAATAATGCATCGCTTGCATCATCTATGACTGAAATTGCAAAATCACTCATATCACGTATCGCATCAAAAATCTTACCACTTATTGGTTTTTTATAATCTAAGACATCTTTTGATATTCTAACCGCATGGTCTCCAATTCTTTCAATATTTTTTATGATAAGTCGGTAACCTAGACAATCACGGGCATTACTGAATCCCATCTCCTTTAACAAATGTTCATTTTCAATTGCTATAGCGAGTTGGCGTGTAATATAAAATGAAAATCGATCTACATCATCATCACTATTGATAACTTCATTTGCAAGTTCCGTATTTCCCTCCTTTATTGCAAGTAAAGCATCATTTTGCATTGATTTTGCTAGCAATATCATTCTCTTCAAAGCACCAACAACGGAAAGTTCTACTAAATTAATAAGAATCTGAATAGTTATACCATCAGAGGATTCAGCAGTTATTTCTGAACCCATCAATATTTTCTTAACAGCATTTCTAATACCAGTTCTTTGTGATGGCGTAATTCTACCCTTAATTGGTTTTATACTAATAGTTTTAAAATGTAAAAAGTAAAGTGCAATTAGTTTTCTTTCTACAGATGATGGTTGTTCTTTTGGGTCAATTTCTAGTGTAGCTATTTCAGATTCTCTTTTTGTTCTGGTATTATAAGGTACAATTTGTAAACTAGATGTTCCTTTACGCTGAACTAGAATTTGATCACCTTTTTTTAGTCCAAGATCACCAACCCATTTTTTTGGTAGAGATACAATGTAGGTAGATTTTCCCGTAAACTGAATTTTGCGCGTTTCTTCCTCACTCATTATAACTATATTCTTTTTTTACTTCTATATAGATTAATTGACTTCTATGATATAGTATCAAGAAATATTTAGATACCTAGATACGTCATTCTGATGAACTCAATCTCAAAATTGAAACATACTATTGACGCTTTATTTGGAACAGGAGTTTCAAAATATCTACCAAAAGATATTGATATTTTATTTTCACATAGAACAGGACGAATTCGTGAAGTATCTCATAAACAAAAGCTTCTTTGTACATTAAGAATTGATGGTGGTTTAGCCATTACTCCATATTTTGCACAAATGCTTTTGGCTAGTAAAAGATTCAGGGAAAATTGTCTAGAAATTGATAAAGAATCAAAGCCATTTGTGGAGGATGGAAGATCCGTATTTTGTGGTCATATCACATCATGTGGTAAAAACATAAGAATTCAGAGTGATGTTCCAGTATTATACAAGAATAAGGTAATTGCGGTTGGAAAAGCTATTCTATCTTCAGAAATGATGAAAGGGCAGACAATAGGAGTCGCACTCAAAATTAGAGATAGTTTAAAAAGTCAGCAAAGAGGATAGGATCATTATGATGCGAGGAGGTAATCGACAAATGCGAAGAATGATGGATAAAATGGGTCTTGATATGACCGAGATCCCAAATGTTCAAGAAGTCATAATAAAAACTGATAAAAAAGAGATTATTATTCCCAAGCCTTCTGTTACTGAGATGAAGTCCAAAGAAAATTCAATATTTCAGGTTATTGCAGAAAGTTTTGAAGAAAAAGAATTAGAGGTTCAAATATTTTCAGAAGATGATATAATGTTGGTATGTCAGCAGGCAAGCTGTAACGAGGAACAAGCTAAAGAGGCTTTGGGTGAAACAAAAGGTGACATTGCTCAGGCAATACTTAGAATTACAAGTAATTGAGTGATTTTTCAGTACCATAATATCCAAATCAGTATGTGTTCATTGATATATTGTCACACTAAATTCTGCTCGTATTGGAATTGCCAATTGGATTAGATCCTGGAAAGCAAATCAGTTTGTCTATCTACTATTATGAAAGAGAAATTGAACATTTGCTCTACGTTTCTATGAAAAATTTGGTGTTACATCTAATCAGGATATTTGCTGGACTTGATGCCAAAAAGAAGATTGTAAAAATTGGAAACACTCAGCTAGATCCATATACAACGTGAAGGTTCTAAATTTCTTGTTTTACCACTATCTAAAACATAAATATTTGATAAAAAACGCGAAAAACTATTATTTATAACTGTTTTTATTATTATTCTTGAAATGAATTGAATAGATTATATAAATCAATCAAATTCTTACAAAAATACCTAATGATAACCCAAATTATCACTGATCTATCCTTAAATATGTATTATTCCTATACTATATGTAAGAAAAATGACATGTAAAGGAATTTGTTCAAGATACAAGGCACAAAAACCAGTAGGCACTGGTAGGTATGCTTCTGGTCAAAGACGATGCCAAATATGTGAGATTTTCATTAAGTGGGAAGGTTTGTGGTGTCCATGTTGTGGATATCGATTGAGAACCAAGCCACGAAATTTGAAATATAAGGCAAAGTTGCGTGAACGCATAGAAGCAGATGCAATTGAAGTAAAGGAATCGATAGCAATAAAGGCTTAAAATAATTCTTAAGTTTATTGTCGATCGAATCTCGTTATTTCAATTCCCTATTTGATATTGCTAACCGTAGGTTTTCTGTTCAATTATTACGGTTTGATAACGGAAGTTTTGTTTCCATAACTGAAGGAAAAGAGAATATTGGATCAATGTCTGCATCAATCACTAGCGGTCCTGTACCAACTAGCACTATAATTATTCCTTCAAAAAAGGAATCACTTTTTTTAAAATTAATGTCAGAACAAATATCATCGATCATACAAGGCATCAATATTGTTTCTGCTTTTCTTCCACAAGAAATTGATAGTAATACCGCTAAAATTTTAATGACGAAGGTAATGGAGATGATTAGGAATGACCGATGACCTAAGAAAGTATCTACAAGAAATAAAAAAGACAAACGATCTGATTGTCATAAAGAAAAAGGTTTCAACAAAATATGAGATTGCGAGTATTACTGAAAAACTTGATGGCTCAAAAGCTGTTCTATTTGAAAATATCAAAGGAAGCAAATTCAAACTAGTTTCAAATTTGGTAGGAAATAGATCTAGATTTATGCAGGCAATAGGATCTAAGAAATCTGATATTAATCAAAAAATTCTCAGGGCAATTTCTTCTGCAAAAAAACCAAAAATTTCTACGAATGCAAAGTTTTTTGAAAATAGTTCTAAAGATATTTCCATTCTTCCAACTGTAACACATTTTCAAAATGAATCGGGTCCTTTTATTACATCATCTATACTTTATACACAAAACCAGGAAAAAAAATCTCAAAACTCTTCTATTCATAGATTAATGCCAATTGGAAAAAACCAATTCACAATTAGAATGGTAGAAGGAAGAGATCTTCATAGAACATTTATGTTTGCAAAAAATCAAGGAAAGGATTTACCGGTTGCAATTACTATTGGCGTTCATCCTGCAATTACAATTGCATGTGCATTCCAAGCAAAATGGGGAAAAAATGAACTTGATATAGCTAACTCACTTTTGAACAATAAACTCACTTTGACAAAATGCCCTAGTACTGGTTTTCTTGTACCATCAACTGCGGAAATTGTTATGGAAGGAAAAATTTTACGGAACAAGACACACAAGGAATGGATGGTGGAAATGCTTCGAACATATGACATGCCAAGACCTGCTCCAATAATCCAAATTGAAAAATTGTATTTCAGGAACAATCCGATTTATCATGATATCCTATCTGGCTATACCGAGGCAAGACTACTCATGGGCATGCCTATTGAGGCTAAACTTAACGGTATAATGAAAAAAAGATTTCCGCAGACAAAACAGGTGATCCTTACTAGTGGTGGAGCTAACTGGCTTCATGCTGTAGTCCAAATCTCAAAAACCAAATCAACCAATGTTAAGAAAATCATTAACGAAACATTTGCAAATCATAGATCATTGAAGATGGTGACTATAGTTGATGATGATATTGATCCTACGGATGCCGTAGCTGTAGAATTTGCCATGGCTACTAGGTTTCAGGCTGACAAGGATCTGGTAATAATAAAAAATGTGAGAGGCTCTAGTCTTGATCCTTCTAGTGATCAAAAGAGATTGCGAACCACGAAAATGGGAATAGATGCCACAATACCCGCCTCAAAGAGGCCAGAAGGATTCAAGCTAGGTAGGATTCCAAAGGGTAAAGCAAACCTGAAAGACTATTTGAAGAAATGAATGCCAGATATTTTATCGTGATAGTCCTAGTTTCTGGTTTTACCGCAGGCACAATACACGGTGCAGTAAATTTAGCAATCGTAGAGCCATATCTAGATGAGGCAATTGAAATTGAAAACCAAAGTCTCATTGCGTCTGGTCAAGTACAAGATACACCCCAGTTTTGGGTTGAATACAACTCGTACCGTGATTGGCAAAAAAGTGGCCAGCTACTAGCAGGTGGAATTCTAGGAATGTCAATAGGCGCATTGTTTGGCATCGTCTTTGCCTACTCAAGAAATTCTCTGCCAAAAGGACATACTGTGAAGAAAACATTTGTTCTCGCTGCAATCATGTGGCTTACCATTTTCTTAATACCATTTTTGAAATATCCAGCAAACCCTCCAACCGTTGGAGATGCGGATACTGTAGTACTGAGAGCAATACTTTATCTTTCATTTATTGCAATCTCTGGTTTTTCAGCTGTTGCTTTTTCCAGACTGTACAAGAAGCTTGAAAACAAAAAGTATCTGGCATTTGTTGGTTATGCAGTTTTTATCACAACTGTATTTTTCATAATGCCACCAAGTCCTGACGAAGTTACTGCTCCAATGGATTTGGTGAATGGTTTTAGAACAATGTCTGTTATGGCTGTTACAACATTTTGGATTGCTGAGGCAATAATACTTGGAATGTTGTGGCAAAAATACAAGACAAAATTACAGGAATCATAGTTATTCTATATTCTTAGAATAAGAAACTAGAATGTATAGATCGTTTAAATAACTTAGCTTATCCTAAGAAAATACTTTGAGTGCAAATTCAAAAATCATGACTAGAAAGACCATTCTGCTTTTTGCACTAGTTACTGCAGTTGCTACTTTCCCATTAGCGGCTTCAGCACAAAGTGATGCTGTTCCGGCTTGGATTAAAAATACAGCAGGCTGGTGGGCGAATGATCAGATTTCCGAGACAGAGTTTGTCAACTCGATGGAATATCTAATTGATTCTGGAATAATTGATGTATCATCCGAACAAAACTTTGACGTCACTGAACTCACTATTGGTTTTATACCATCTGAAAAAGCAGATGAATTGACACCAAAAGCTGAATCTTTTGCAAGATTTTTGGAATCTGAATTTAATGGAAAAGTGGATGTCAAAATTGTTGTACCATCAAATTATGAAATAATTATTGAGGGACTAAAATTTGGGCATATTGATGCCGCATTCATGGACACAGGTCCTGGATGGATTGCATATGATAGGGCTAATGCTGAAGTAGTGATGGCTGAAGTGAAGAAAGGTAAAGTGGGTTATTATGCTACAGTTTGGCAACGAGCTGATTCAAATTATTCATCAATTGATGAAGCAATTGGAAACAAAGTAGCATTTACTAGCATTACTGGTTCATCAGGATTTGTTAGACCGGTTGGTACACTAGTTGATCGTGGTTTAATCACAGTAGATGGAGATGACATTGTTGCATTAAAAAAAGCACTTAATGATTCATTTGAATATCATGTATTTGGTGGAGGATACAAAGCAGCACTTGAGTTGCTCTTGAACGGCTCAGTTGAAATGGCATTTGGATCTGATATTGCTCCAGAAAAATATTTGACTCCAGAACAGCAATCCCAACTCAAAAAAGTTGATACACTCGGTCTAGTACCATCTCATGTTTTTGTTGTATCAGATAGTCTTTCAGATAAGACAAAACAACATTTGGTGGATTCTATGGTGAAACTAAATCATCAGGATTATAACCAAATCCTAAAAGATGTTTATGGTGCAGATGCATTATTACCAACAACTGCTGAAATGCACATTGGTAATTTTGGGCAATATCTAGATCTCTTACCTGGAATTGAAAAAGCAACTTTTGATAAGAAGAATTACGACCTTCCAAAATAATTGATTAATATGCAAGAACAAAAAGGATCCACATCCAAATCAATATCAACATTGTCAATTGTTCAGATGAATGATGTTTCTGCTTCATACGATTCAAAGGATTATGTACTAAAAAATATCCGATTATCAATTCCCAGAGGATCCAATTATGCAATTGTTGGACAATCCGGCTCTGGTAAATCCACTTTGTTGAGGCTGATAAACGGGATGATGCACCCAAGTAAGGGAAAAGTTCTAGTTGATTACAAAGTACCTAATACATCTGATAGAAAATTCAAACCATTTATGCATAAGATTGGTTACATTCCACAAAATCTTGGCTTGATAAAAAATTCTACAGTACTTGAGAATATTTTGATTGGGGCTTTACCTCGTGTTAATGGATTCAATTCGTTTTTCAAAAATTTTTCTGATTCAGAGATTAATAATGCTAAAAAAATTCTAAAACAAGTTGGTCTTCAGGGGAAAGCTGAGAGGAAGGTCTACATGCTTAGTGGTGGAGAAAAGAGAAGAGTTGCAATAGCAAGAGCTCTTGTTCAAAAACCAGAAATTATTCTTGCAGACGAAATTGTTTCCGAGTTGGATCATGTAACTGCACGAGAGATCATGGATGTTTTGGCAGAAGCACAATCTACAATGAAACTTACTGCAATAATGGTTCATCATGACCTTCAGCTTGCTTTAGAGTATGCTGATAGAGTGGCAGTGATCAAGGATGGTGAGAAGATTCTTGAGATTGGCGTTGAGGCGGACAGAATTGTTGACTTTCAAACGGGAAATTATACGCAAAAAGAAATTTTGGAGATGTTTAACACTGAATCAAAAGAATAATCTAATCATTGGTCTAATAGTTGCGGGGGTTGTAGTCATGTCTGTCAATGTTGATGCAGACCCTAGAGACTTTGTAGAGGGATTGCCAAATATTGGAATTATGTTACAAGATATTACTGAAGTGGATTCCTCACTTTTTGTAACTGCATTTTGGTCAATGTTAGAAACAATTGAGATGGCATTTATTGGTACTGTTGTGGGTGTGGCAATTGCACTTCCATTAAGCTTACTATCTGCAAGAAATTTGAACAGCAAGTTTGTTTATGTACCAGTCCGTGCACTACTTGCCGCTATCCGTACTTTCCCTTCAATACTTTGGGCAATATTATTTGTGATTATAGTCGGTCTTGGCCCATTTGCGGGAGTACTAGCAATCATTATGTACACGGTAGGATTTATCGCAAAATTACAATATGAAGCCATAGAAGCCATTGATGCTGATCCTATGGATGCAGTAGGAGCTATCGGAGTTTCCAAACTTCAGTTAATTCGATTTGTTGTATTACCAGAATCAGCGTCACATTTACTTAGCCAGATTTTGTATATTTTTGATTATAATATTAGACAGACAAGTATTCTTGGTCTTGTTGGTGCGGGCGGAATTGGATTTTATATTATTAACTATATCAAATTCTTCGAGTATGGAAAGGCTGCAGTTTTCATGCTGGTCGTCCTTGCAACTGTGCTGATAATTGATTGGGTTAGTGTACGGATAAGAGACAAGTACATCGTAAAATCACAAAGAGGAATGCAGGTTAAATCCTAATAGTCTTTGAAGGTGTTGTTATTTGACTAAATTAAAGAGCAGAATCTACCATTAAGGCAATAAAAAGTACCGCCAAGTATGGGCTTGAAAACTTGAATAGAACCCATGAAGCTTTTTCAGTTGGTTTTGCGACTACCCAGAAACTAAGAATTACCATCAAAACTCCAGATGCAATTGCAGTGTACAGGTAGATTTCATGCATTAATGGTTCTCCATTATCATGAGTAAGGAAAAATGGAACTACGCTGAAGAGTACCATCATTAATGTTGTACCAGCAATTATTCTAGCAGAAGTTTTTTCTGATTGAACAGCAGTAAGCATAGGAACATTTACTTTTTTGTAATCATCCTTAAAGTGTAAAGTTAATGCCCAGATATGCATTGGAATCCAAACAAACACTAATCCTGCAATTATAAGACCAAAGTCCCAAAGACCTGTTGTAGTTACAGCAACATATCCAATCAACGCAGGTGCACCACCAGAAAATCCTCCTAAAATAATATTTGATCTGCTTTTACGCTTTAGGAGATAACTGTATACCAAAATATTATCTGCTAATCCAAACGCCATAAAAGAACCAGCCAAGATACCATTCCAAAAAGATGTAGTAAAACAAATACCAAAAGCACATATCAATGAAATTGCAGCAAGTATCAATCCAAAATTTCTTGCCTTCTCAGGAGGGTTAATTCGCCCACTTGGAATTGGTCTGCCCTTAGTTCGTTCCATAATAGCATCGATATCTCTATCATGATAGTTTGTTAGGGTATTAGCTGCAGCCGAACCAGCTGCTACACCTCCAAGCATTAATGCCCATGTTGCAAGAGAAATTGGAATATTGTAAATATTAGAAGCAGTAATTGCAGCTCCAAAAGCAGTGAAAACCAGAAGATACCAAATCTTTGGTTTAGTTAATTCATAGTATACAGAAAGGCTGGATTTTGGGTTAAAAGTTTGCATCTATCATATCATCTTCTTACATCCGCTTTATCAATCTACCATATAGGGTGTTTGTTTTTTTCGTCTCTTCATCTCAACAAAACTTTCAGAACCTATAATTCCTTGAATTTTTCCGATTCCTTCTGAAATAAGACGGTGCATCTCAGCAAGATTTTTTGCATGCATTGTAATTAAGATATCAAACCTACCAGTTACTTCTGAAATTTCTCTAACACCATTGATTTCAAATAGTCCATTAATCACATTATCCCGTTGTTTTGAATCAATATTTATTCCTGTAAATGATTTGACAGTGTATCCCAATTCTTTATCATTAACCTCAATAGTGTATTTCTCAATCATCTTTCTTTTGAGTAGTCGTTTTATCCTACTGTAAACTACTGACGTATTCACGTCAATTTTTTTAGAAAGTTTTGGAATAGAAATAGCTGCATCATTACTAAGCTCGGATAAAATCTTCAAATCCAAATTATCTACTTTAGCCATCTAAAACACTCAGAAAAGCTGTATTTGATGGTCTAATAAAGCTATTATTGAAATTTTTACAGAATTAAGGACTAAAACTTATCTTTTTTGTATAGCATCTCAGCTAGGAGAACAGCGCCTTTTGCAGATCCCATCTTCTTGTTATGCGAGAACAGTATGTACTTTATTCCATTATCAAACAACTCTTCCTTTTCGACTCTACCAATTGTTGTAGTCATACCGCCACCAACTTCTCTCTCCATTCTTGGTTGTGGTCGTGTTGGATCTTCATGAAATGCATAGTAATTTTCTGGTGCTGAAGGCAGTCCTGCAACTGAAATTTCTTTGTTATAAGCATCATAGGTATTTTTTGCTAAAACTGGATCAATTTCCTTTTCTGTTTCAACAAAGACTGATTCTGTATGTCCATCTATTACAGGAACACGTGTACATGTACAGCTAACTCTAATATCTGCATCTTCAATCTTGCCGTCATTTAGTTTACCTAGAATCTTTCTAGTCTCTTTTTTTACCTTATCTTCTTCTTTTGGAATGTATGGAAGTATATTATCAATAATTCCCATTGCAGATACACCAGCCTTTCCACCACCGGAGATTGCCTGCATTGAAGTCATCAGAACTTTCTTTGCACCATATTTGTCAAGTAGTGGCTTGAGTGTGATAGCCAAACCAGTAGTTGTACAATTTGGTAGTGGTGCTACCCAACCTTTCCAATTACGATTTTTCTTTTGAACTTCAAGCAGTTCTGCATGTTCATCATTTACTCCTGGAATAAGTATTGGAACATCCTCTTCGTATCTATATGCAGATGAAGTTGAGATTACAGGAAGATCTTTTGCAAATTTTGTCTCAATATCTCTTGCAGCTTGTGACTCTACTGCTGAGAAAATTAAATCTAATTCTACAACATTAATCTCGTCAATTGTTAAAACTGGCATATCCTTTATGTAATCAGGAATCTCTCCACCAACATCCCAAGCAACTATTCCACTATCATCTCTTATAGCATCAACATACTTTTTTCCAGCAGAACGCTCTGATGCAGCGATCTGGGTAACTTCGAACCATGGATGGTTCTTTAAGGATTGGGCAAATTCTTGACCAACTGCTCCAGTTACACCTATAATGGCTACTCTTTTCTTCATGGATCATTCTCAGGTTTTCAATTAATAATCGTTAGCAATAACCAAAACATACTAAATTAGCAATAGATAATCTATGATGTGAGAATTCATCCAAATAAATCAGCACAGTCGCACATTCCAGCTTCACATGGAGGTAAATATGGTACAAAAAATCCTAATCCCCAAATGATTGACTTTAGTTCAAACGTCAATCCATTGGGCTGTCATCCAGGTGTAAAGCGTTATTTAAAAAAACAATTAGATTTGATCTCTGAATATCCGGATCCAAGCTCCTCAGATTTACGTGCAAATTTAGCCTGGTTTACAGGTATTAGAAAAAAACAAATTGTTGTTGGAAATGGCGCAACAGAAATAATCTATAATTTTTGTAAGACTTTTCTAAACAAAAAAACACCTGTTTTAATTCCAATACCAACTTTTAGTGAATACGAAGTTTCTGCAAAACTTTGTGAATGTAAAATTTCATTTTTTAAAACTATGAATCTTTCAAAAAATTTACAGAAATTTATTATGAAAATTCCCAGAAATGGCTGTATTTTTATTTGTAATCCAAATAATCCTACAGGTGTTTTAATTAAAAAGAAGGAAATGCTGAAAATTATTTCTGCCGCAAAGAAAAAATCATCATTAGTATTTATTGATGAGACATTCATCGAGCTGGTTCCAGAAAGTAATGAATCATTAATAAAATATATTAAAAATTATGAGAATTTATTTATTTTACGTTCACTCACAAAATCTTTTGGTTTGGCAGGAATTAGAATTGGTTATGGAGTAAGTAATTCACAAATAATAGATCTATTACAAAAGATAAAAATTCCTTGGAATGTCAGTTATATGGCGCAACGTGCTGCAAGCGCAGCAATATGCTATCATCCTTTTCTAGAAAAAACATGTAAACTAATCAAAAAAGAGAAAGATTTTATCTCATTAAATTTAGCGAAATCAAAAAAATTTACTTGTTATGACTCGTCAACAAATTTTATTCTAGTTAAAACAAAAATCAAATCAAGACTTTTACAAAAAAAACTTCAGAGGAAAAAAATTCTCATAAGAGATTGTAGTACATTCCGTGGATTAAACCAAAATTATATTAGAATTGCAGTAAAAACTAGAAAAGAAAACATAAAACTGGTAAAGGCATTGGAGGCGATTTAACATTTCAAAAACATTAATGATTCAGGGAACATCATCTAGTGCAGGTAAAACAACTCTTGTAACTGCACTTTGCAGAATTTTTACAGAAAAAGGGTTTTCTGTTGCGCCATTCAAGGCCCAAAACATGTCAAATTACGCATACAAGGGAAAGAAGTTTGAAATTTCTCGTGCTCAGGCTGTTCAGGCTCTAGCATCACGGATTGAAATATCACCTGATTTGAATCCAATTTTGTTAAAACCTCTAGGTGATTATAGAAGCTCTGTTTTCCTCAGAGGAAAATTCTATAAAAAAATGCATGCTGATGATTATTACAAGAAGTTTATTCAAAAAAATGGAATGAAGACAGTTTTGAGATCATTTAACACTTTAGAAAAAAATCATGATTTGATCATTATCGAAGGTGCAGGATCTCCTGTCGAAATCAATCTTACAAAATATGATATTGCAAATATGAAACTTGCCGAGAAAACAAAATCACCTGTAATTTTAATTACCGATATTGAGAGAGGAGGCTCGTTTGGAAGTATTGTTGGTACCATGTCATTATTAGAAAAAAAACACCAGAGACTGATCAAGGGTTTTGTTTTTAACAAATTTCGTGGTGATTTAGATATTCTTAAACCTGGATTTAGAAAACTAAAACAAAATACAGGAAAGCCTGTTTTTGGAACAATTCCCCTTACCAAGTTTTTACTTCCTGAGGAGGATTCTATCACCTCTAATTCAAAACAACTTGCGTTGAATAGGCAGAACTTAAAAAAGATTGATTCTGAGATTGAAAAATTAAGCAAAGTTGTAAAGTCAAGTCTTAATATCAGAGCTATTGAGAAATTCTTGTTATGATACTTGAAAGTATAGTTATAGTTAGTTTTGCACTTTTACTGGATTTTTTGGTAGGTGATCCAAAAACCAAATATCATCCAACCGCTTGGATTGGAAAATTAATTGCTTTACTTGTACCATTTGCAAAAAACAGTTCTGTAAAAAGAGAATTAATTGGTGGAGTTTTGATTGTTGGGATTGTTATAACTATTATATGTATACTACTTGTCGGTTTAGAAATTGGAATCAGTTTATTGACAATTGATATTGTTTCGTTAATCGTATCAGTAGCTCTCGGATCAATTTTACTAAAAACAACTATCGCTATTAGAGGAATGCAAAAACATGCTTTAGCAGTAGTTGATGCTGTTGAAAAAGAAGATTTAGACTTGGCAAGAAATCATCTTTCCATGATTGTAAAAAGAGATACAAAGAATTTGGATAAAAATCATATTCTATCTGCTGTTTTAGAAAGTGTAAGTGAGAATACAGTTGATGGAATTACGGGTCCATTATTTTATTATGCTATTTTTGGTCTCCCAGGCGCATTTGTGTATAGAGCAGTAAACACCATAGATTCTATGATTGGTTATAAGACAACTTTATTCAAGAATGTGGGCTGGTTTGGAGCTAAGTGTGATACTATACTGAACTACATTCCATCTCGACTCACTGGGTTAGTAATGATCTTAGGTGCATTGATTTCGGGCTATAATTGGAAAGAATCATTCCATGTCATGAAACGTGATAGTACAAAACTAGAAAGCCCTAACGCAGGATATCCAATGGCTGCGCTAGCAGGTGCGCTTGGAACTAAGTTAGAAAAACTGAATTATTATACAATTGGCAATGGTAGTATAGAATATACAAAATCTCATATAATTTCTGCAATTACATTGATGAAAGTTTCATCAATTTTATTCTGTGGTATCGTGACTATACCAATCATTACTTGTCTTTCATTTTTAGGATGGTGGATACATGCTTAAGGAAGTTAGTTCAGTTTTTTCATTTCTTACAATAATTCCTTCTAATAATACAGATCTGGGAACAGTAGCAAAATACATGCATATTTTTCCTATTATTGGAATTGCGATAGGACTAATAATTGCCTTAATTGGATTTGGGTTGTCATTTTTCTTAGATCCATTAATTGTTTCACTCTTGGTTGTTGCATCTATTGCTGTCATAACTGGAATACATCATACTGATGGATTGGCAGATTTTGCTGACGGTCTCATGACTAGAGGATCGAAAGAAAAAAAACGCAAAGCCATGAAAGATCTTTCAACCGGTTCGGCAGGAATTGTTTCTGTTGTATTGTATATAGCTGGTGCAATCATTGCCTTGTCACTAACAAATGGTTATGAATTATTCCAAGCCATATTACTTAGTGAAATTTTAGCAAAATTTTCGATGGTTTTGATGGCAAGTATTGGTAATTCAGCGGTAGTTGGTTCTAATTCACCATTCATGCAAATTATGAAGGATAAAAGAAGACTTGCAGTTGCTACTATTATCACAATTATTCCACTTGTTGTTATAGGTGGAACTGTAGGAATGATACTTTTTGGTGCATCAGTTGGTGTTACATTGTTTTTGATTGGCCTATCTACTAGAAGTTTTGGCGGAATTACTGGGGATGTTCTTGGTGCGGCTAATGAACTTACAAGGCTATCATCTCTGTTAATCTTTGTATCATTATGATTGGATTAGTCATGGCTGGAGGCAAAGGAACCAGAATGGATCATTCTGATGAAAAATTATTACTCAAATACAAAAAACCAGTAGTTTTCAATGTAATTGACTCACTACAAAATTCTAATTGCTTTTCTAAAGTTATTGTAGCTACAAGCCCAAATTCACCCAATACAAAATCTGCATTAGAACAAAATGGAATAGAAACTGTATCTACACCAGGAAATGGGTATACACATGATCTAAGTTCTTTACTACAAAAAATGGAAGGATTTCTGTTTGTTATTTCTGGGGACTTGCCACTACTAGATGAAAAAATCATTCGGATTATGACTGAAAAATTTAATTCAAAAAATGTTTGGACCAGTTTTCTTGCATCTAAAAATTTTTTAAACTCTTTGAATCTGGAATCTGATCTATTGATTAATTATGATAATATTGAATGTGTGTATACTGGAATTTCTATCATAAATGCTGACAAAATTAAAAATTTGAATCTAGTTAAAGAAACTTACATAATTTTAGATGATAAGAGAATATCTTTTAATTTGAACACAAAGAAAGATTACGAGTTACTCAGCAGTTCCTGAAACTTTGCCAATTATTTTTGCTTTTGAGCCAGTTGGTTTTACTATAACATTTCCACAAGATTTGCAAGTTATAGGTGTAGACGCATATGAAAAAACTATATTTTCAGTATCACATTCTTTACAATTCATTTTTAAGAATTTACTATTTGGTTCTGGTATAATTATATGCTCTCTCTTCATTTTGCAACCAACTCGAATTTTCTTATTCTGATACCTTTTTTCATCATCTTCTTATTACATTCTGGGCACGTTAAAACCTGTGTAACCTTCTTTGTTGTTTTTGCAGGCTTTGCAAGCTTTGGGAACTTCTGACCACCATATCCCTTTTTTCTTTGCGCATGTCTTCTTTCGCCTGCAGCCATTCCACGTCTTTTACCTGCTTTGTAAATAGAGATTTTTTGAATAGTATGCTTATTACATTTTGGACAAAAAGTATTTTTTGCTTTTGGCAGATTCACAATTTATTCCAAATCTGGCTGTAATTTAAACATCGCTTCTAATCTATAATAAGTTCAACGGGTTAAGATCAATAATGCATTCAGGGCTATCTAGATCTATTTCAGATCTAAACTCAGTTGCTACTGGCTCAAAACCTGCTGATCTTGTATTGGATAATTGTTCACTAGTTAATGTGTATACTCGTGAGATTGTACCAGATACTGAAATAGCTATATCACAAGGCAGAATAGCTTATGTCGGGAAAAATGCATCTCATACAAAAGGAGAACAGACTGTAATCATAGATTTAGAAAAAAAAATTGTTACTCCTGGATTTGCTGATCCTCACATCCATCTAGATCAGTTCGTCACACCACTAGAATTTGTAAAAAAATCTATTCTATGCGGGGTTACTTCTCTTTTTGCCGATTCAATTGATATAGCAAGTACGTGTGGATATAGAGGTTTTAGTGAATTTGTCAAAATGACATCTGAGCTTCCAGTACGTATTTTTCATGTAATACCTGGAGGTATGCCTGTTGATAGAAAGTTCAGCCACGGAAAAACATTCAGTATATCTGAAGAAAAATCTGCAATGAAGATACCTGATGTTATTGGTCTGGGTGAGGTATTTTCATGGACTAAGGTAACACAACGTGATCCTAAAACAATGAAAACATTATCAGCAATGCTTGAAAGGAATTTGGTGATAAATGGACATACTGCGGGCTTGGCTGATAAGAAACTAAACGCTTACGTCTCATCTGGAATTTTATCATGTCATGAACCGATTAACTTTGATCAGGTTTTAGAACGATTGCGATTGGGAATGTGGATCATGATTAGGGAAGGATCAATTCGCAGAGATCTTACCGAGATCATAAAATTCGTTCATACAAATAAAGTTTATACGGACAGATTGATGTTTTGTTCAGACGGCTTAGATCCTATTGATCTAACAAAATTCGGTCATATTGATCACTGTGTTAGAGAATCAGTAAAGGCAGGTCTTAATCAGGTAGATGCAATATCTATGGCATCAAAAAACTGTTTTGATTATTACAATATGGGCAAAGATTTAGGGGGAATAGCACCGGGTAAGCTAGCAGATATTTTAGTTTTTGATGATCTGAATAAGCTGAAACCTAACAAAGTTTTCATCGGAGGCAAATTGGTAGTATCTAATGGTAGTATTGTTTCAAAAATAAAAAAACACACCATACCAAAATGGATGACAAAAACTATAAAATTAAAAAAAATTACAGAGAATGATTTCCTAGTCAGGAGTAAATCTGATTCAGTTAATGTTAATGTGATTGATATGAAAACAGAGATAGTCACAGAGAAGGGTAGTGAATCTTTATCTGTTTATAATGGAAATGTTTTGGCATCCCATGACAAAGATGTATGGAAGGTTGCTGCTTTTGATAGGACATCAGGTTCAGCAAAGCATACTGTGGCATTCTTAAAGAATTTTGGAGCTGAAATAGGTGCATTTGCATCAACTTGGAGTTTTCACGAGAATGATATGATTGTAATAGGTTCAAATGAGAATGACATGACAATAGCCGCTAATCATCTTGCCAAAACACAAGGAGGTATGATAGTAGTAAATAATGGTAAAATCCTTTCCTTCATGCCTTTGCAAATGGCAGGTATTGTTTCTACAGATAATTTTGAAAAAGTTACAGAAAACTTTGAAAATATATCACAAATATTAACCGATAGAGGCTGTAAATTTAAAAAACCTCACCTAATACCTCTTTTCTTACCATTTTTAGCACTTCCATCTATCCGAATACTGTTTAGTGGTTTAATTGATGTAAAAACGCGTTCATTTCTCAAAGTTGTTACTGGATAAAATTATAAAGGGAGGATATAAAAAAAAATCTGTAAATAAATGGCATCTATTCAACAAACTCCTAACGGTCCAGTTTTAGTATTAAAGGAAAGTGCATTACAACAAAAAGGCAAAGATGCACAAAAAAACAATATTACTGCTGCCAAACTAGTTGCTGAATTAGTTAAAACTAGTCTAGGACCACGCGGTTTAGACAAAATGTTGGTGGATTCATTAGGTGATGTGACAATTACAAACGATGGAGCCACTATTCTAAAAGAAATTGATGCTCAGCATCCAGCTGCAAAAATGATGGTCGAAGTTTCTAAGACAATTGATACTGAGGTAGGTGATGGAACAACATCTTCTGTAGTTATTGCAGGTTCTATGTTAGAAAAGGCAGAAAAACTACTTGAAAAAAATATTCATTCCACAGTAATTATTGATGGATATCAAAATGCTGCTGCAAAAGCTCTTGAATTGTTAAAAGGATTGGCAAAAAAAATACAGGCTGATGATCATGAATCATTAACCAAAATTGCAAAAACCAGCATGCAGTCCAAATTAATTTCTGAAGACAGTGTTGGTTTGTCTAAACTAGTTGTTGATTCTATTCTAAAAATTGCACGTAAAGATGGTGAAAACTATTCAGTTGATCTTGATAATCTAAAAGTAGAAAAAAAATCAGGCGGTTCTATCGACGATACAACTTTAATCAAAGGTATAGTTCTTGATAAGGAAATTGTTCATAGTGGCATGCCAACAAAGATAGAAAAGGCAAAAATTGCACTTGTTAATACTGCTCTTGAAGTAGAAAAAACTGAAATGAGTGCTGAAATTAGGATTTCTGATCCAACTCAAATGCAAATGTTCTTAGAAGAAGAAAATAGGATGCTCAAAGAGATGGTTGAAAAATTACATCAAGTAGGTGCCAATGTTCTAATCTGTCAAAAGGGCATTGATGATATAGCACAACATTTTCTATCTAAACATGGAATTTTAGCTGTACGAAGAGTAAAAGAAAGTGATATGACTAAATTAACAAAAGCTACAGGTGGAAGAATCACTACTAATCTTGATGATATAACTGCTAATGATCTTGGAAGCGCTGATATTGTAAAACAAAAAAAGGTTGAATCTGATAAATGGGTATTCATCGAAGGCTGTAGAGACCCACATTCAGTAACGGTTCTAATCAGAGGAGGTTCACAAAGAGTTGTTGATGAAGTTGACCGCTCAATTCATGATGCATTAATGGTAGTAAAAGATGTAATTGAAACTCCATTTATCGTAGCTGGTGGTGGTTCACCTGAAGCATACCTATCTTCACAATTAAAAGAATGGGCTGATACATTTGAGGGTAGAGAACAATTAGCGATTAAACAATATGCTGAATCCTTAGAATCTATTCCATTAACAATAGCTGAAAATGCTGGAATGGATCCAATTGATACTATTATCTCCCTCCGTGCAAAGCAAGCAAGAGGCATAAAAAGCACTGGAATTAATGCAAAGGAGGGTAAGATTGGTGATATGTATTCATTAGATATTGTAGAACCACTAGTAGTGAAAGAGCAGATTATCAAATCAGCCACGGAAACTGCATGTATGATTCTCAGAATAGATGATGTAATCTCTATTTCTGGTGGTAGTGCTGGACCAGGCGGTCCAATGGGATAATTATAGATTTTTTACCAAAACTTCAAAACTTACGTAATAAACTGTACTTGTGCATAAAATAGGAATTGATCTAGGCGGAACTAAGATTGAAGGAATTTTAGTGGATGAAAAATTTGATTTAATTGAACGCAAACGCATTGAAACTCATCAAGAGAATGGTTATGATTCTATTGTAAAATCTATTACATCTTTGGTAAGTGAATTAAAATCTAAAACAAATGTAGATACATCAGTTGGTGTATGTACGCCAGGTATCAATGATACCAACTCTGGGCTAATTAAGAATAGTAATACACAATGTCTTATTGGAATGCCATTAAAAACAGATATTGAAAAAAGGTTAGGCTACAAAATTTTTATGGAAAACGATGCAAATTGTTTTGCCCTTGCAGAATCGTCATTGGGTGCTGGAAAAGGATACAATATAGTTTTTGGAGTAATATTAGGAACAGGTGTTGGTGGAGGAATAGTAATCAACGGATCGTTACATAAGGGTAGAACAAATATTGCTGGAGAATGGGGACATCATACATTACATCCTAATGGAAGACAGTGTTATTGTGGAAAACAAGGGTGTGTTGAGACGTATATTAGTGGTCCAGCACTAGAAAATAACTGGTTAGTACTCACTGGAAAAAAAGAATCATTACAAACCATAACTGAAAATCATTCTGATGAAAAGAAGGAAGAGTGGAAAAGAAATTTTTTAGAAAATTTTGGAATTGGTATTGCAAATGTAATTGACATCTTAGATCCTGACGCCATTATTTTAGGTGGAGGAGTTTCTAACATTCCATTCCTATATGATGAGGGTAAAAAGATGATATTTGAGAAGGTGTTTAGTGATTCAGTTGATACACCAATTCTAAAAAATAAACTTGGTGATTCTGCTGGAGTATTTGGTGCTTGTCTACTAGATGATTTGTGATTATTGAGGTTCTATTGTGGCTGGAGGTTTACTTGAGATCACATAGGAAACCCATGTCACTTCATCTATCTCATTTGTTATACGATTACTAATTTTCTCTAATAATTCATTTGGAAGTCTGACCCAGTCAGCAGTCATTGCATCAACTGAATTTACAATTCTAATCATCACAACGTGACCGTATTTTCTTTCATCTCCAACAACACCGACAGCCCTATCATCACCTACTATAGCAAATGCTTGCCAAATATTATCATATAATCCTGCATTCCGTAACTCTTCTTCTACTATCTTACTTGCTATTCTAGTGATCTCTAATTTATGTTGGTTAACTTCACCAATTATTCTTACAGCAAGACCAGGACCTGGAAATGGATGGCGCTTGATCAAATTTTCTGGTACATCAAGAATCTTTGCAATCTTTCTTACTTCATCTTTATACAAATCACGTAATGGTTCCAAAACCTTAAGTTCTAACCAATCTGGCAATCCTCCTACGTTATGATGTGTTTTGATCACAGATGCAGGTCCTTTTGATACTCCACTTTCAATTACATCAGGATAAAGTGTTCCTTGTGCAAGCCATGTAAACGGACCATTATCTTTTGCAAACTTGGTAAAAATTTTAACAAATTCTTCTCCAACAATCTTTCTTTTTGCCTCTGGATCCACCACACCATTTAATTCTGATAAAAATTGTTTCCCTGCATCTATCTTTACAAAATTGATTTTAAAATTATTCATAAACATATTTTCTATTTCTTCTGCTTCGTTTAGTCTCAAAAGACCATTATCAACAAAAATGCATTTTAATTTATCTCCAATTGCTTTATGGATTAATAATGCAGTGACAGTAGAATCAATTCCTCCACTAACTCCACATAAAACATTTCCATCCAATTTTGTAATATTTTCGATTGAATTTTCCACAAATTGTTCCATACTCCAGTCTTGCTTGGCATGACAAATTTTCAAAACGAAGTTTTTTAGAATCTCAATCCCTTTTTCTGTATGAACGACTTCAGGATGAAATTGAATACCATAGATGGTTCTTTCATTATTTGTTATTACAGCGCTTTGTGAGTTTTCTGTATGACCAATTACTTCAAAACCTTTTGGTATATTTTCTGCTTCATCACCATGACTCATCCATGCTCTAATAGAGTCACCAATACCTGAAAGAATATCTGAATTATTATCAACTGAAAGAATTGATGAGCCATATTCTTTTTTTGCTCGCTTTACTTGGCCACCAAAATTATTGACAATTATCTGATGACCATAGCATATTCCTAATATTGGCAATTGTAACTGGAAAATTTCCTTGTTGGGCATAGGTGCATTTGAATCATATACACTTGATGGTCCACCAGAAAAAATAATTCCCTTTGGATTTAGCTTTTTCAATTCTTCTAGAGAAATATTATATGGAACAAGTTCAGCATAAACTGAAAAATCACGAATACGTCTACATATCAGATGGCTATATTGTGAACCAAAATCTAGAACAACAATTTTGTCCATTAAATCACTCTGAATTTTCGAGCATTTTTCTAAGAGACCATGTGGTGGTGGTTATAATTTCATCAACTCTTTCTTTTTGACGGTAATTTTTGATTATAATCTCTCTTAATGCACTTCCATTATTTTTTATCATACAATTAATAATATCATCTTTGTTTATTGTACCATTTTCAGCTTCTTGATTATCCTTTTTTTTCATCTCTCCAATTATTCTATCAACAAAAAAAGTTTTCAGAGGAGGTGTTTCAGGATTAATTGTTACGTTATCTTCTAAAACAATTGAAACTTTATCGTCTGAAACAAATACATTTGCAATAGTTGTTCCATCAGAATTTTTTGTAATTGGAATTGATACTGCCTGTTTTTTTGTATCTACAGTAAGATCGGAAGCTTTTGCAAAACTTGATTGTTTAAGTATTGAATCTAACACAGAAATATTCCTTTGAAGTTTTTCAATTTCTTCATCGCACTTTCTTATTTTTCCAGCGAGTTCATCTTTTAATTCCACTAATCCACGTATTTGTTCTTCTGAAAACTTCATACATTCCATTACCTAGAACGATATTAAAACGCATTCTTGGCAACATCATAGACTACCAGTATAGATTCATGCCTAATTTTTGGTGATTATTTTGATAATATCACGATGGTTTATTTTCATAAATCCTTTGATTTTGGTTGTGGAATAAAGATCCGAGTCACTTTTTTCTGCAAGCCATTCTAATAATTTCTTTCCACGGTGTAATTTTGCAATTTTGATCCTTCGATTAGATACTGTTCTCTTGGAGTATTTTCCAATCTTAGTTCCAAAATCCATACCAAGAAGAATTATTTTCTTTGCTTTAAAATGATTAGCTAAAAATACACATCTATCTCCATCTGTAAACCCTCCAAAATTATGTATGTTTGTTGTAGGTTTTGCTTGCGTTGTACCTATACAATTTTTGAAGTTTTTTGCAAAACTAAGCTTTTCAGAATTATCACCATGTGCATGTACAACCATTATTGTATTTGTTCTACCAGCTTTTTTCAGCGATTTAATATCACCATCAAGATCAGTAACCACAATATCAGGTTTCAAACCATTTTCAATTATTGCTTGTGTAGCACCATCAGCTACAATTTTTGTAATTTTTTTATATTTCTTCAAAATTGGGATGGAAGAGGATAATGATGGACCAGCACCAACTATGAAAACAGGTTTATTCTCTATCAAGCGTCTAATTTTTACAAGATCCACTTTTTTTGGTAGTAACGAATCTAATAGTCTACATGATTGATTGTCTTTATTTCTTGAATAACCAAATTCTTTCAGAATTTCTCTATATCTTGATTCCCAACCTACAATTGTCATATGACTCAAATTAGCAAGGATCATGATAAATTATGTGAATAAATTAGGAACTATTTCAGTGGGAGGCTCTAATCCTGTAAGAATAATGGGGATTTTAAACACAAGTCCTGAATCATTCTATAAGAAATCTATCTCAAGTTCCAAACAAAAAATTATTGATACAGTTAACAGAATGCAGGAGGAAGGAGCCGATTTTATTGATATCGGTGGCATGTCAACAGCACCATATCTATCAACAATAATAACAGAAAAAATGGAAATAAATCGTATCATCAAAGGAATTAAGATTGTTCAGCAGTATTCTAACTTGCCTATTTCTGTAGACACATGTAGATCATCTGTAGCAAAAGAAGCTTTGGAATTAGGTGTTGATATAATCAATGACATTACAGGATTAAAATATGATCCATTAATGCCAAAAATTGTTGAGAAATATTCTCCTTCATTGATCTTATGTGCATATAGTAAAAAAACCATAACTGGTAACCAAGTACAGAAAACAAAAAATTTGTTACAAGAAAGCCTGAATATATCTAAATCTGCGAATATTTCCCAGTCACAAATTGTTTTAGATCCAAGTATAGGATTTTTTAGAAATAAGGGTAAAAAATCTGCAATATTTACTAAAATAAATTCTGATTGGATTCAACGTGACTTAACAATTTTGCAAAATTTAAGAGCAATAAAATTGAATAAACCAATTCTCGTTTCTGTATCAAACAAATCGTTTCTTGGTAAAATACTGGAAAAAGAAAATCCGTCAGATAGACTTTATGGTTCACTGGCTGCAGAGGTCATATCTGTTCTAAATGGAGCACACATAATACGCACGCACAATGTAAGTGAAACAAAAGATGCAGTAACTATTGCTCAAAGATTATCATAAATACAAGAAAGGCTTATAATGGTTTTTTTTTCTAAGATATGAGGTTTCATGAGCATAAGGGAAGGACTAACATTCGATGATGTCCTCCTTGTACCCAAATTTTCAGATATAGTTAGTCGTTCACAAACCGATTTAACTACACAACTTTCTAGAAACATCTCGATTAACATTCCAATAATCAGTGCTAACATGGATACAGTAACTGAATCAACAATGGCAGTAACAATTGCACGTGAAGGTGGTATAGGAATAATTCACAGATTTTTAACTATACAAGAAGAAGTTGATGAGATTCATAAAGTTAAACGTGCTGGAAGTGTAATTATAGAAAATCCATATTTGATTAATCCTGAACAAACAATTCAAGATGCTTTTAAAATTATGAATGAAAAGCAGGTATCAGGACTTTTAGTTACTGATTCTAGCTCTAAGCTAATAGGTATTCTTACTGAGCGTGATGTCTTATTTGAGCCAGTTGATTGTTCTAAATTAGTTAAAGAGCTGATGACAAAAGATGTTGTTAGTGCAAAATTCGGCATTGATTTTCAACAAGCTAAAGAAATTTTAAAAAATAATAGAATTGAAAAATTACCCTTAACTGACGAACATAATCAAATCAAAGGTCTCATAACTAGCCAGGATATTTCAAATTTAGAAAAATATCCTAATGCATCAAAAGATGAAAAAGGTCGTCCACTTGTAGGTGCGGCAGTTGGAGTTAAGGGTGATTTTATGCAAAGGACTGAAGCATTACTTGATGCCGGTGTTGATGTTATTGTTGTAGATATAGCGCACGGTCATAGTGAAAATGCCATAAACACAGTAAAAAATATCAAAAAAGCATTTCCAAACTGTGAATTAATTGCTGGAAATGTTGCCACAGCACACGGTACGGAAGATTTGATTAAAGCTGGTGTTGATGCGGTAAAAGTTGGCGTTGGCTCTGGCTCTATTTGTATAACTAGAGTTATCACTGGTTCAGGTGTTCCACAATTAACAGCAGTTTTGGATTGTGCAAAAATTGGTAATGAACATAATGTACCAATTATCTCTGATGGTGGAACAAGAACTTCTGGAGATGCCACAAAAGCATTAGCAGCTGGAGCACATTCAGTTATGATAGGAGGTATTTTAGGCGGAACTGATGAAAGTCCAGGCTCAACAATTTCAAAAAATGGTAAACGCTTTAAGATTTATCGTGGAATGGCTTCCTTGGGAGCTTCACTGGGAAGAAAATCAAAAGATAGTGGTAATGCTGGACTAACAGATGACTTGAATGATTATGTAGCTGAGGGTGTAGAAGGTATGGTTCCGTATAGAGGAAGTGTAACTGATATTATTACTCAAATTACGGGAGGAATTCGTTCAGGGTTAAGTTATTGTGGTGCACATAATATTCAACAAATGCAAAAAAATGCAGAATTTATAAAAATATCTAGGGCTGGATTTGCTGAAAGTCAGCCTCATGATGTTGATGTTATGTAGTTAGTTTTTTATTCAGGCTTTTGGAATTTTTTTTATGTTAAGCAAATACACAATTATCGGTTTAATTATTGGTTGTGTAATTTGTGGACTCGGCATAGCTTCCCTAGTTGATTCATTGGTATATCCCAATGAAATTAGAGAAACCAATGATACTTTTGGAGTAGGTGATTCTGATAGAATTAGATTTAATGCGCCTGCTGACTCGGTTCAAATGTTAGCAATAACTGGAGATACATTTGATGTGAAGATCTTTACTCCAAACGAAAAAAATAATGTTGATAATAGCTATAAAGGAGAAGCAATTTTTTCATGGACAAATACAGATGCTGGAGAAAACTTGATTCAAATTCAAAATACTGGCAAATCTGAATTCAACATATCTGGAACATTTGAGTTATCCCGTGATCCATTATTTTTCACATACCACATACTGGTGATCATAGCGGGTATTGTTGTTATTGGATTCAGTGCAGCGTTTAGCGCAAGAAAACCACGAGGATTCTAATCAAGGTTTGTCATAGGATATGTACCCAAAATTTTAAGAAAAGAGGAATTTCCTTTTATTTTTTGCAACATTTTTTTAATCATAGAATCGTCCTGACTACCTTCAAAATCAACATAGAAGTTGTACTCCCAAGCTGTATTTTTGTTTGGTCTGGATTCTATCTTTGTTAGGTTTATTTTGTATGTAGCAAACTCCTTGATGATTTGATATAGAGCACCGGCCTCATGTTTTACAGAAAAAATAATTGAAGTTTTCTTCTTTGACGAAGCATTCTGTTTGGACATGAGTGAATCTTCATTAGATTCTTTTGATAAGACAAGAAATCGTGTATAATTATTTCTATTATCTTCAATTCCCTGTTTAATTACAGGAACACCAAAAATTTCTGCAGCATTCTTACTTGCAATACATGCTACATTATTTTTATTCAAATCTTTGATGATCTTAACACTCCCGGCGGTATCATAAGATGGAACAGTTTTTAATGAATTTTCTTGAATGAATTTTCTACATTGACCTAATGCTTGCGTATGGGAATAAACTGTATCAATATTTTCAAGTGAACCAATTCCTATAAGACAATGTCGTATTCGATGATATATTTCTCCAATAGCGTCAAGATTCACCGTTACCAACAAGTCGTTACTTTCACCCACACTTCCTTCAAGTGAATTTTCAACAGGCAAAACAGAGTAATCACTCACGTCATTTTCTGTGTTTTTTAATGTATCAGCAAAAGTAGTACATGGAATTGTATCTATTGTATTACCAAAGAAGGAAATAGATGCAGCTTCACTATATGCTCCCCGTTCACCCTGGAACGAAACACGTGTCATATTTTACTCTCTCATTTTTAAAAAATTGCTTTGTAAAAAATCAGTGGATATTTTTCTATCATCTGTCCAACCACATTCAATACATTTCACAATATCACGAAATAGTACAACATCATGACCACACTTTCTACATTTTGTAAATAACACTCCCAGTTCTTTATCCTGTATTGTTGCATGTATAACCCCATTGAGAGTTCCTATCGCTCTTGCTTTCACTATATCTCTTATTAGTGCAGGACTTCTTTTACGAAGATTTCTAATTGAGCAAATACACTCAACTTGTGATTTTACTGGTTTATCATTTATGTAATTAATTAACACCGCAATCATTGATGGTGTTACCATTTCAACTGTACCAATAATAATATCATCTGCCTTTGGGACTGACAGTACTTTTTGATTTTTTACATCAATCAAACGTTCTTTTATATTCATTTCACTTTTACCAACTATCATAGATCTTATCAATCCATCATCATCATAGCTGTTTTTACCCGCTTCACACTCTTCAATTAAAGCAATTTTATCTCCTGGTAATACCGTGTCTGACATGTTTAGTTTTTTAAATTATAATTATTAATTGTTTACAGCCAATGATTTCTCTCAAAGTACTCACCAACCTCCTCTTTTCTAAGTACCTTTAAGAGAGATAGAGCTTGGGGAGTTGATAAGACTGGTTTATCGAACTTGTTATCAGTTGAAATTCTAGGACATGCCACTTGAATAAATGCACCAATATCCTTTAGGTTTTGTAACCTTTCATTGGTGATATCTGTAAGTGCTATAAGATGAACAGTTTTACCGCAATCTTCCAATTCTTTTTTGAATTTCAGAGCAGTTAATTTAGAAAGTTGGCCCTCTTTCAGCCCAACTATAACACCAAAAATTTCAACATCAGCTGCTTTGTAAATTTCTAAGGTAGCTCTCTTTTGCATTTTTTTAGCAAATTCCGTTACTTCTCTTACTTCGTTGAAGTATGGATCTAAAATGTAAGTTGGTTTGTTTGTAGCCAAAGCAATACCAGCCGCATGGAAATTACTCTGACCTAAAAAAATATTGGCGTCAACATCATTTTTAATTTCCATCGCAGGATAGAATTCACAACCAAAAACTTGTCCATCATTAAGCTGTCCTTTTCCATTTCCAATTTTTACAATTACTCCATTATTTTCTAATGTTTTGGCAATATGGTCAATCTGATGAAGATATTGACTATCTGTTAACAACGAAACAGTATTTCCTTTAAACTGTTTAACACATTTTTCTACAACACTATCAAATGGTATGTCGTCATAAGCATTAATCATGTAAATATTTTTTTCAAATATTTCTAGTTTATTGGTATGACCTATGTTGAATAATATTTCAGTTTCTAAGATATTTGCTCCAATTGAATTCAAGTCACATGAGCCCCAAGTGGCATCTGCAAGAAGATATGCCGGAATTCCACATTTTTGATTGATTTTTAACGCAAGATCTTGCACTTTTGGGAGTATCCCGTCAGGCCCATTCAGAGCGACAGAAACCGGTTTCTTTGTTTCTATGACATCAAAAATTTTTTTCTCATCAATTATTATCATTTGTATTATGACAGATACTATGTTTTTAATTTAAATCAAGCTTGCTTTCAAAACCCAAAAATGTAAGAATGTAGCATAAAAAGTATTGAAAAACAGTACTGTAATCCATATAGGAATAGATGATACAGACTCACCAAAAGGTATGTGTACTACTTTTCTTGCATACAAAATTGTTAAATTTCTTGAAAAGAATAAAGTCCAATTTGTAGATTATCCATCTTTAATTAGATTTAATCCCAACATTCCATGGAAGACACGAGGTAATGGGGCTGTCAGATTAAGTATCAAAACTAATAGTCCTAAAAAAATAAAAAACAAAATTACAAAGTTTGTGGGTGATTATTCAGAAACAAAAAATGGTGCAAATCCAGGTCTTGTTTTTTATGAAAATGAGATAGTTACACCTTCATTTCATAAATTTAGTGAACTTGCACTTTGGAAATTAATCAGTAGAGAAAAAGCTAAACAGTTTATTTTAGAAAATAAAATTGATTCATTTTATCTAGGAAATGGTCAGGGTTTGGTTGGGGCAATAGGTGCAATTGGATACAAATTTTCTGATCACACATTTGAATTATTGTCATATAGGAAAAAATCACAGTTTGGGAAAAAACGGATCATTGCTAAAGATAGTGTAAAGAATATGCAATCGGTAACTTTTCCTGAAACCTTTAACAGCTATGATATTGAATCTGATAGAGCTTTGATTACTCCACATGGACCGGATCCTGTATTTTATGGTATACGGGGAGAAAATGCCGAGTCTGTGGTGACAGCATCTAAAATAGTAAAAGCAAATGAAAAATTAGATGGATATATGGTATTCAAATCAAATCAGGGAACTTCAGATCATCTAAAAAATGAATTAGATGTAAATGATTTGAGGCCTTATACATCTGGATTTTTGGTTGGTCAAGTATGTAGCAACCCAATCATGATGCAAGGTGGGCATGTATTTTTTTCAATCAGAGTTAAGGACAAGAAGATCAAATGTGGAATCTATAAACCAACAAAAATTACAACGATAGCACAGAATCTTATTTTAAATGATAAAATTCGAATTGGCGGAAGAATTAGAAAAGCATCAAAAAATGACGAAAGAGTAGTTAACGTTGAATTTTTAGATGTGATGGAATTAGCAAAAAACATCAGAGTCAGTAATCCTACATGTAAGAAATGCAGTAAAAAAATGAAATCGAAAGGAAGTAAGCAGGGATTTGAATGTATTAAATGTGGAAGTAAATCATTCTTAAAACCTACTTCAGAAATTCCACGAA
>Ga0114996_10001489_pt1 | contig 31438 bp, 21 predicted proteins | sample ArcticOcean_MG_C_4_FD_87039 | JGI IMG/M metagenome (GOLD analysis project Ga0114996, IMG submission 87039) | Marine microbial communities from western Arctic Ocean - ArcticOcean_MG_CB4_134 | ecosystem: Environmental > Aquatic > Marine > Oceanic | place: Arctic Ocean: Canada Basin | collected... | reverse complement strand
TTCATACATGTGCAGACGGACAACAAGTGCCCCACTGTGCGTGTTCCACCTTGGGTTTTCTGTGCATGGACAATCCCGAGACCCAATGCTCCGGTTATTGCCACAAAGAAGAGGCGGCCCAACAACCGTGCCCCGGTGCGTACGAGAGCCAGCCCTGGTGTACGTGCGGCAATGGCTCGTGGAATTGTGACGGTCTGCCCGGTGTGGGCTGTCCGGGTCAACATTGCGTGATGGACGCGGGCGGGTCCGATTGGACGTGTTCCGACGGGTCTACGGTGCCGTTCTGTCAGTGCGCCAACGATGAGCCTCCCTGCGCGTTGGAGTGCAAAACGGATCCGGCCGAAGGTTGGTACAACACCTGCACTGGCGACCTCGTGGAGAAAATGCCCTGCACGGGATGCACCATCGCGTGCGACAAGATCGGCACTAAATCGGAAGGCTGGTGGGCCGACTGTGGCGCGGGTCCCGAGGTCGTGGAGTGGGTGTTCTGTGGTTCCGGTCTCTGGAGCTGCGTGGACGAACCGTGGACCGCCTGTGCCCCGCTGGCATGTAAGCAAGAGGGCGAAGAGTTCAACCTGAGCGACCAGTTTGACGTGTGTTGCCCGGGCCTCGTGTCTAAAGAAAAAGGTCTCTGGTCGCCGGGGGATTCCAGCTGCGGTTGGGCCGATTGCGATTGCCGGATCTGTACGGCTTGTGGAGATGGGGCGTGCGGTATCGGGGAAGATCCCTGCACGTGCCCCGAAGACTGCGGCGAGCCGGGTTAGATCTTAACTACCCACACAAGTGTCCTTGAAGGGACTGCGCCTTTTCTGGTCTCCCGCGATCAAGGAGCCTGACAGGCTCTCAATTGGATGTAGGGCATTGTGACATCCACGCTGTCCGCTCCGGTTGCGCTGGTGGAGCCACTGGTGCTTTCTGTGGTTCCGCCGATGGAAAATCCGTGGCTGTGACTGCCTCCACTGGATGTGGTTTTGGTACCGTCTGCTTTTCCACCGCCACATTCGTATTGGCGACATCCATCAGTCGGCTCACCGCCCTGATGTTTGGAGTAACTATGGGAGTGACCACCACCCGAGCTCGTACTGCCGTTGGCACTAAACTTGTGGTCATGATCGCCCAGCCCATGGGTGTGTGTCGGTACCGTGCTGATGGTTTTGGTGGCTAGATTCTTCAAGGCTGTTCCGCTTGTGGCGTTGGCACCGGCAGTTCCTCCGTTGGGTGCTAAGACGAGGGCGCGTCCACCGAAACCTGCCGAGAGATCCGTCCATCCCACGGGGCAAGACCCTGGAAAGAACCCGATCATTCCGCTGGGAATGGCCAGTGGAATGTCTGAGGCCGTCAGGAATCCCCCGTTGGCGACGATTTGCAGGACTTGCTCGGTAGAGAGTTGAGTGTCGGTGGTGTGTGGCCCGACGACAGCCTGGATCTCTGTGTCCGAACGTGTTGTGTCCACCGTGTGTCCGCCGCTGACATATCCGCCGTCGTCGACCATTTGCAGGACCTGTTCGGTCGAGAGTTGGGTGTCTGTATCGGTGTCGGTTGTGTGTGGTCCACTGACATATCCGCCGTCGCCGACCATTTGCAGGACCTGATCGGCGGTGAGCTGGGTGTCTGTGTCGGTGGTGTGCGGTCCCGAGACGTAGCCCTGGGCGTCCAGGTAGTTTTGGACCTGCCCATCGGTGTAGCCCGGGCCGGGCATGTAGCCGTTGTCGGTGAGGTACACGTCCACACTGGTGTCGGAATAGCACTCGGTGCAGTAGTTTTTCTCCGCCAGGAGCGTCGCCAGCTCCTCGTCGGTGATGCACAGTCCGGCGATGTCGTCGCTGGCCACAAAGTCTGTGGCGCTCTTGCCCCCGAGGGTTGTCGCATTTTCCGCGATTCCGGCACGGATGGCGTAGGCGGCCGACACCAGCCGTTGCCGGGGCATTAATTCATCGGTGTCGTTGATGCTCAGGCCCAGATAGGCCGTGTCCAACTCGAACACCGTGCCATCGATGGGGTTGGTGCTTCCCAACAGCACATCGAAGGTCCCGTTGCGGATGGGAACCGCGATGAAGTTCTCCTGCCACAATGGTGTGTCCCCGTCGGCGGAGTCGTACAGTCGGAAGGTGATGCTGTACTGCATCCCCGGGCACGCGATCGAGTCGGGGCAGTCCACAGCGTTGCCCGAGGCATCGGTCAAAAATCCCTGGTAGTGCAGGATTTGAGGTACGGCTGCGGCGGCCATAAACGATAGACCCAGTACAAGCAGGGCGAAAAGCACAGAGAGATACCGAGATTTCATCTATTTGCCTCCATTGGGAAGACCGGGAGTGACCGTGAAGGTGCCATTGGTCGACTCGCCCACAAAGCGTGGGGTGCCGATGGATTGGTATACGAAGAATTGACCATTGTCGGCTGAGATGTTGAAGCCGTCGCCCATCAGGTGGCCACGGAGAAGCAACGGTTTGGGGATGCACAAAAACAGGGTATCTCCGCCCAAACCGCTGACCAGCTCACAGGACCAGCTGTCGGGGCAGTCCACGATGCACGTGTCGGTACACACTTTTCCCATCGATGACGGGATGCAGTACCCGGTTTCGCAATCGGTGTTTTCGGCGCACGGACAATAGGTGGGCATCTTGCCGTTGGCTGTTGGCTCGCATTCGGAGACGCTCACGTCGGGCGGTGGATCGGTGTCGGTCGGTGGTTCGGTGTCGGTCGGTGGATCGGTGTCGGGTGGCGGAACCACGTCGCTTCCGTCCGCGACTGTATCGCTTGGAAGGGGCAGGCCCTTGTTGTTGTTGGCACACCCACTCCATGCCGTCAGCGCCAACACCAGCACGATGACCCAAGTGCGGGTACAGCCGGTTATCGGGATTCGTTCTTTCATTGAGAAGCACCAGTATACGCCATTGTGGGATGGGCATCCAAGTCCCGCGCTACTGAGCTGGCGCGACCTTGTTGTACTCCGTGGCGTAGTCGGTCACCTGGGACAGGGCGGTATGGGCGTGCTTAGGGTAGACGACGTACGTAGACTTCTATCCAACTCCAATTGGCATTGTCTACGCCATATCCCAGTCCATAGAGCTTGGAGGCAGAATTTGAATTGCTACCAGCGGCGTGAATGAGGAAGGTATGGGGCTGACCGCGGTGGGCGCATTGACCACTGGTATCACTGGCAATAGACCAATTCCAATTCTCATTATAATGGACAAGCGAGCCAGGACAGACGAGTGGCGGTTCATTGGAGTCAACCGAGCGATATGCAAATCCGTTGTCGAATGCGTCGGAGCACGGTCCCTCGCTGCATGCCGTTGGATTCCATGCCCGCATGTGGACATCGGAAAAGACTCGAAGGTATGCGTTTCCGTCGATCTTGAACACAAACTCTAGGTCTTCTCCATTTTCGTCGTCAGTGAGGTCGCTGAGTGGGCGCCCGTAGCTTCCATTGCTGTTGTAACTGGTGTCCCAAGCGTTCCAGAGCGTCGCGCCTCTTTTGGCGTAAAGCATTCGTGTCCAACCCCCGCCGTCGGTCGTCATGTCACATTGTATTTGCTGGGTACCGCCCGTATCCAATGCAATCCAGTATTTTGCGGACGGAGCTGACGGATCCACTTCTTTGATGGACTGACAGCTGGGCGCGGGAGCATCGGGTGTTTGTCCCCAAGCGGCACAGCTTCCGTTGACACAGCTGGTTCCTGCCGATTCACAGAAGGTTCCAGTCATGGAGTTGTCGCACGCGTTTCCACAGTTGTCTTCAACGGGTTTGCCACATACAACAGTTGTGGGATTGCACTGAGCGGAATTGGGCGCTGTACCCGTATTGCATTCATTGGCACAAGGATCGGCGATGGGCAACCCACAGAGTGCTGAGTTGGCCGCGGGACATAGATCGGTGTTGAGTGCGGTACCGGCAATTGGACAAATATCTCCGCAGTCATTTGTGGGTTGGGTATTACACGCGATGTTGTCGGGTGCAGGGCATGACGAATCGCATACGCGTAATCGACGATAGGTTATTCCATTGCAGACGCGAAGCGTGTCATTGGACGCATCAAAGTACATCTTGCCTACTTCCGCTTCGGTGCAATCGCCATCGTTTCCACCGAAGACGGGCAGTTGATTGGGGGCTGCGCAGGACCAAGTGCCATTGATGTTCTTGGGGATTTGACCGTTCTGACACGGCAGATTCGCTTTCGCGAGCGTATTCAACTGTCCATCCAATGTATTGATTTTGTTGGAAATCAAACCCTCCGCTGCGGTAGCTCGTGTTTTCTCGGTTACAATGGCCGTTGCGTTGACGGCTTCTGCGTTCTTGGCTCGCGTGACCTCGTCTGCAATGGCTTGGGCGTTGTTTGTACCGCTGCCCGCGTTGGCTTGCTCGGCAGCTTCCGCTCGTGTTTTCTCGGCTGTAATGGCCGAAGCATTTGCAGCTTCTGCGCCTTTCGCTCGTGTTTTCTCGGCTGCAATGGCCGAAGCATTCACAGCTTCTGCGCCTTTCGCTCTGTCTTTTTCGTTCGCAATGGCCGAAGCATTCACAGCTTCTGCGTCTTCCGCTCTGTCTTTTTCGTTCGCAATGGCTTGGGCGTTGTTTGTACCGCTGCCCGCGTTGCTTTGCTCGGCCGCTTTTGCTCGCGTGACTTCGTTTGCAATGGCCGAAGCATTGGCAGCTTCTGCGCCTTCCGCTCTGTCTTTTTCGTTCGCAATGGCCGAAGAATTCACAGTTTCTGCGCCTTCCGCTCGTGTTTTCTCGGCTGCAATGGCCGAAGCATTTGCAGCTTCTGCGCCTTCCGCTCTGGCTTTTTCGTTCGCAATGGCTTGGGCGTTGTTTGTAGCGCTGCCCGCGATGGCTTGCTCGGCAGCTTTTGCTCGCGTGACTTCGTTTGCAATGGCTCCGGTGTTGGCCGCTTCGGCGGATTCTGCTCGAGTTTTCTCATTTGCAATGGCGCCCGCGTTGGCTTGTTCAGCATTTTTGGCCCGCGTGACTTCGTTTGCAATGGCTCCGGTGTTGACGGCTTCGGCGGCTTTTGCGCGGTCCACTTCTGCGTTGATGCTGGTTTGCAGGGTGGTGTCGTCAAATTTCAAATTGTCAATGTCCGTGATTGCCGTTTGTAGCCCATTGTCCAGGTCCGCCAGCTGGGTGGCTTGATCGTCGGTACTTGTACTCAACCCCTCGATCGCTGTCGTGTTGATCTGCTCAGCGGCTTCTGCCCGTTTGACTTCATCGACAATGGCGGCCGCGTTGACGGCTTCGGCGTTTATTGCGCGGTTGACTTCATTCCCTATTGATTTTGCGTTGGCGGCTTCGGCGGCTGTGGCGCGGGCCGTCTCGCTGTTGATCGCCATTGCATTGGCTTGTTCGGCGTTTTTGGCCCGCGTGACTTCGTCGCCAATGGCGGCGGTGTTGACGGCTTCGGCGTTTTTGGCTCGTGTCACTTCCGCATTCAGTCCGTTCTGGAGGTCGGTGTCCGCGGTTTTCAAGTTGCCAATGTCCGTGATTGCCGTCTGAAGTCCCGTGTCCAGGTCCGCCAGTTGGGTGGCGTGCTCGCCAGTGGTTGTGTTCAACCCCTCGATCGCTGTCGAGTTGGCTTGTTCAGCAATTTGTGCACGTGTGGTCTCATCGGAAATGGCCGTTGCGTTGGCTGCTTCGGCGGCTAAGGCCCGTGTTTTCTCGTCATCAATACTCTTCTGCAACGCAAGAACCGTGTCTTGCAATACAGTGATGTGGCCGTTGGCTGTGGTGATCTCCGATTGTGCGGCATTCAACGCCGATTGCAGTGCAGTAACGGCTGTGCTGTTTTCTGATGTTGTGACCTCCAGGTTCCCGAGTTTTGTTTGCACAGTGGCCAGGGAGGCTTCCGCCGCGCTTAATTGGGTTTGCAGTGTTTCAAGGTTGGTGCTCAAAGCGGTTACTGCGGCAATCTTGGCAAACCCATTGTCAGTTACGATTGTTAAGACATCCGATTCACTCAATTTGGTGTCCGGTCCGGTCACGTAATTGTTGTCGCTCACGATTTGCAAGACATCTTCCGTACTCAAGAAGGTGTCCTTGTCTTTGACACAAATCCAGCCTACGCCGTTCCATTGCGGGAGATCACCCTGCACACAAGGCAAGCCGGCCAGGGAGTCGGTGTTGTGATCCGGTTTGCATTCCCAGGCGGTACCATTCCATTTGGCCACATCGCCAATACCGCACATGAGACCGGCCAGCGTATCGGTGTCTTTGTCCGGCGTGCAGTCCCACACCGCACCGTCAAATTTGGCCACATTTCCGACATCACAACTCAAGCCGGCCAAGGCATCATTGTCCCCATCGTCCAGTCCTTTCTCGCTGAGAACGGTGTTGAGTTGGTCCGTTGTCACATAGTCGGTGGCGGCTTTGCCACCCAGTTGGTCGGTATTGTCGGCGCTCTCCGAATGGGCGGCTCGAATGGCAAACGCTGCCGCAGCCATGGCCTGACGGGGTTCCAGCTCGGCCGTCTGGTTGATACTCAAGGCCAGGTATACGACGCCCGCCTTCAATGATTGGGCATCAATGGGATTCGTGGCGCCGAGAAGCACGTCGAATACACCTTTACGAATGGATACGGCTTCAAAACTTTCCTCCCATAAGGGTGTACCGCCCACCGCTTCGTCGTAAATTCGGAAGGTCAGATCGTATTGCATACCGTTGCACGCCATGGCGTCCGGACAGTCAATCGCATCGCCCTGGGCGTCTTGCAGGTAGCCCTGGTAATGGAGCATTTGGGGGACCGCTGACCAGGCGCTAGCGCTGAGCCCGATGGTAGCCAGAAAGGCGAACATCAAAAAGCTTCGAGCCTTCGGTTGGTGTATGCGCAGATTTTTCATTCTAGAGATCTCCGTGAGGCAGTCCCGGGGTCAGTGTATAGGTTCCATTCGAGGATTTGTTGAACACGCGGGGGGTTCCGACGGTGTGGTTTACAAAGAATTGCCCATTGTCCGATGAGAGGGAAAATCCATCTCCCGTCATATGTCCAATCAATTCGGGTGTGCAGACTTCATCCACGGCGCTATCGCAGTCATTGTCGATGCCGTCGCATAGTTCGACTTGCGGTGTTTGGGTACAGCTGGCATTTCCTTCTGTCAGGCACTGCAACTGTCCGGGACAGTTGCCCGTGTCCGTGGTGGCATTGCATTCGGTTTTGGCGGCCTGTTGCACGGCCAGGGTGGTACATGAGCAGATGCCATCCGTAGCCACACACTGTTGGGATGTGCCGCCTCCGAGGGTTTCCATAGTGTTGCATTGATAGCCTGCAGGGCATGGTGTGGAGCCGGCTTCCGGCGCGCAGCTGATGCCACAGAAACTGCCCACATCACCGTATTGTATGCATCGCTCGGCCTTGTCGAGGAACGGGTTCTTGCAGTCCTTGTCGTCCATGCAGGGACGGCACAGATTCATTTGACTGGGTACGCATAAAAACACGTTGTCGGGTCCCAGTCCGCTGACCATTTCACACGCCCAGTCGTCGGGGCAGGTCGTTACGCAGGTTTCGGTACATACTTTTCCCGCCGGTGACTGGATGCAATAGCCGTCCTCGCAATTCTCATTTTCGCTGCACGGGCAATAGCTGCTGACAAGACCTTCTTCATTGGGGTCGCAGTTTGCGGGGATGGTGGTGTCATCGCTCACATCCCGAGGAGGGACCGTCGCATCTTCGGGCGGGGGTTGTGCTGTGTCCTGAGCGGGCGGCTGTAGACCGGGTGACGTGGGTTCACCGCAGGCGGTAGACAGGAACAGGGCTGCCAGAAATATCCACCCGAAGGGAAATGCTCGGAGGTGTTGATTGGATGCAGGTAGATTCATCAGGAGTACGAGAGTATGTCATCCGAAGAGTTGTGATCAAGCCATCGTCTTGAGAAAAGCTACTGAGCTGGCGCGACCTTGTTGTACTCAATGGCGTAGTCGGTCACCTGCGACAGGGCGGTGACGAGCTGTTGGAAGCGCGCGGTCACGTCGAGGTGTTTGGAGGCGATGTTGTTGCGATGCTCCAGGTCGTCCGCGCCAAAGAGCATGGCCGTGTCGCCTTTGGGGAAATAGCCGGCGTGTTTTGGATCTTCAAAGGCGTAGCTTTCCATGCGAACCACCAGTGTGCTCTGTTTGTCGGGGGCCGGATGGAGCAGGGAGTGTCCGGCAAAGCTGTTGGCGTCCGTAATGCCCGCCAGCTCCAACACGGTGGGGGCGATGTCCACGTGGCTGGCCACGCCCATGTGACGGCCGTGGGATAGTCGTTCGTCCGCGCCCCAGATGATGAGGGGCACCCAGGTGGATTCGTGGCGGAGATTGGCGTGACCCAGTACGGCGCCGCGTTCGCCCAGATCATAGGCGTGGTCCCCGGTGATGATGAAGATGGTGCGGTCAAACCACTCCTCTTTCCGGAAGGATTCGATCAGTTCACGGACCACGTCGTCCGAATAGGCCATCGTGTTTTGAATCCGCTTGCTGGCGGCCGTCTCTTGGGTCACGTCCAGGTTGGGTTCGGGCGATTGAAACGGCGTGTGGTTGGTGATGGAGACCACCGTGGCCATAAAGGGTTCGTGGGGCGCAATGTCCGTGCGGATTTGGCGGGCCGCTTCGCGAAACAGTGATCGGTCAATCTCGTCGTGCGCCGGGTCAAAGTAGACTCGGTCGTACCATTGGGAGTACCAGTAGCGTTGGTTGTCCCAGTCCGGATCCGAGCCCGTAAACAGGGCCGTCTTGTAGCCGTGTTTGCGGAGGAAGTCGGGGAACCCTTCCAGCGTTACCTGGGTAAAAGCCGTGGCCGTTCGTCGGCGGGAGTGGGGGAACATGCCCGTGTGGATGGCCATGGTGGCGTAGATGGTGGGGATGCCGTTGCACAGGCTTCGAACCCAATAGGCACCCTTCTTGGAGGTCGACATGCCGTCCATGTAGGGCGTGGTCACCAGGGCCTGGTCGGGATTGTAGAGCTTCATATTCCAGGCGCGGAAGGTCTCCAACTGGATGAACACAAAGTTGGGCCGTTGCGCTTTGTCCAGCTGGACCGGCGGTCCCGTGTAGGTCTTGCGGAGGGGGTAGTCGGGATCGTTGAAGGTCCAATGGCCCGTGGGGTCGCCTTCCAGCCACCACGTCTGATAGGTGGTGATGTGTTGATCGATGTTCGGGAACTCCCGCTGCGGCTCCAGCAGGTCCAGGATGTTGTGGTAGAGCAGCACGATGGGGGGTTTGACCTTGTCCCGGCGCAGGGAGCCGCCCGGGACCAGCGTCCAGAAGATGATGGGAAGAACAAAGAACAGCAACGCGCTTCCGGCGAGCAGGAGACGGGTGATCTTTGGGGAGAAGCGGTATCGCAGGCGTTTCCGTACAATGAGCGCGATCGGGACAAACGCGATGATGAAAATTCCCAGCCAGATGGCCGAGTAACTGCCCCCCACGTCTTGCGCCATGGACTCCCAGACCACGCCCGGCGTTTGGTCGATGCGGCCATAGGTTCGGATCCAGTCGATGCTCAGGTGCGTGCCCATGAAGCGTTGCAGCTCGTGATCGAAGCCGGAGGCAAAGAGGGACAAAAACAGGGTGAAGACCTGCCCGGCGCCGGCTCCGCGAATGAGTCGTTTCTTGTTTTTCCGGATGCCCCAATAGAGGAGGCCAAAGAAGGGCAGGGCCACCAGAAAGAGCCCATACCATCCGTAGAAGATGGCCTGGCCGATGTAATGGGAGACGTCCAACACGTAGGGTCCGCCAAAGGGACCGGGTCGCAGGTATTGAAACGCCTGCATGGCGGTGAGCCAGAGGACGGCGACCAGGAAGACCGTGACGGATCGCTCAAAGGGCGTGGGTGTCCGGGCGCTGGTGTTTGGGGCGTTCACGGCCGCTACCATACCCGTCCGACGTCGGACGTCAATCAACGGTTTGGAGGCGTCAGGCCTGTTGTACGGATTCGATGCGCTGCTTCATGCCATGATGCAGGGCGTTGACAAAGCCCACGTGGAGCAGGGGCTGCATCACCGGAAATAGCAGTTTGAGTCTTCGGGACGTGGCCTGGTATTCCGAATAGTGGTGAATGGCCGTGACGGGTTGACCGTTCGGGTCGGTCTCTTCACGAAATCTCATGCTGTTGTAGCCGCGAATGACCGAGCCCTCCAGGTAGTCATATCGGATCTCCCAGTTCTTCTCCACACGGGTAACGGCCACGCCCACCATGATGGACAGGTAGCGATCCAGGGGCAGCGCTTTCAAATCGCAGAAGGCTTTCATGCCTTCCTGAATCGGGGGGACATCGCCGTCGGGTTCATAGCGTTTGTTCGATCCGGGAAGCGTACAAAACCGAAAGGTGATCCGTTCGCTGGGCCACATGTCGTGCGGATCCGCGCACCGGTAGGCTTCAAATACGGTCTCCAGCGGGGCCCGAATCGTGTAGTGCTGCTCGGAAACCGGGGCCGACTCGTTGGGATCGATGGGGATGATGGGCAGCTCGTGCAGGCTGACGCGGGTGTCAAAATAGTCCAGATTGCGGCACAGGCCTGCCCACTCCATGAGGTGTGTCAGAGGATGGCTTCCTGGGGTGGATGCGCTCATGAAACTCAGGCGACCGTGCGGGTGGACAAGGCCGAATGGTGAAATCCCAACCGCGTATCGTCCAGCATGCCCAGGTGTTTTGGGAAGAACTGTCGAATCGGCGGGAAGGGGATGCGCTTGACCACCTCGAAGCCGGGGTAGTCGTAGACAATGACCTCGTTGAGGCCGCGGTGGGCCGAGAGTAAAAAGCGTCCATCCGGGCTGCGCTGCAGGCCAAAACTGCCGTCCAATGTGCTCCAACGCGAGATTCGCATGGTCTTGATGAAGGTGTGAACGGAGGTGGGCAGATTGGCTCGGCTAAAGCCTTCTAGCAGGTTCGACCAGCCCGTACGGCAGTGTTTCATTTCCCGCCACAGCGAGGGTTTCTCGTCGATGTAACGGACCTTGGAGAAGGTCTCCAGGTCCACCACGGCGATGACATTGCTGGCGCAGCAGTTGTAGAGCACGCGCTCTTCGGTCACCACCACATCGGAGGTCAGGAACCCCGGCATGTCCTTGGGTATGGACAGGTGACGCAACACCGTCGCCGACGGCCCGTCGATCTCAAAGAGGTAATTCTTGAGGTGGGCCATGGTGTACTCGGTGAACTCCATGTCCCCTTGCGGTGAGCAGCGTTGGGTGGGGGCGTAGAAGATGTCTTTGGTGGGGTGCAGACCCAGGTGCCAGGCGGTGGCCGGTAGCTGCACGGTTCGGGCCTTGTTGGTCTTCAAATCGAAGATGCCCACCTGGTTGGCATAGCCCTTGGTGTCATGGTCCATGGCGCCGTAGAAGAGGTATCGTCCCGAGGGCGAGATCTTCAGGGCGTGAGGCAGGGTCACCTTGTGTGCACCCAAGCGTTCGGGTTTGTCCATGTCGTCAAAATCGAAGGTGTAAAAGTCGGGTCCGATGACGGTCACAAAGCGTTTTTCGGAGAGCCAGGCCACGTGGGTCTGACTGCTGTAGAACACCTCGGGCGCATGGTAGCGAAGTGTGGACATGCGCTTGATCTCTTTCAACGTGCGCGGATCGTAAAAGAGCAGCATCTGGGAAAGGTTTCCCAAGAAACCGATGGTGCCTTCTTTGTTGATTTGGGTCGCGTGGCCCCCGGCGCATCCATCGAAGAAGGTCACATCGATGTCGTATTGCTCGATGTCGGGGTTGCAACGCAATCGTGCGATGCCGCCAAAGCCTTCGAATCCGTTCAGGCCATGGCCGTCCAGCGCGATGAAAAAGTCGAATGTCGATGCGCTCATTTGCCCCACTCCCTGCGATTGCTCGAGATCCCAGATCTACTGCACGCCGCGTGCGCTCGTCAATGAGTCGAGGCCGGTGTGTGTCTGTAGGCTGTCGCCGCTGCTTTACGCGTCGTCTATCTGAATGGGGCCCGAGTCGGTGGATGCCCGGTCCAATTCAAAGCTCGCGATGGTCTGAATGTCCGATGTGGGCTCCAGCACCGAATCGACACTCCGAAGTTCGGTCCGCCACATATCGGGCGTAATGGTACATCGGACATAGCCCCGTTTGGTCACGTCAAAGAACAGCACTTGGGGCATGGTGGCGATGGCGTATTCAATGAAATCTTGAAGCTGATTCAGGGCGTATGCGGTGGATGTGATGGAGCTCACCACAAACTCTGTGAGCCTTACGGGTGAGTCGGTGTCTGTAACGATTTCGTTGATGGTTCCCACGCCGTACGAGTGGATGTCTCCGGTCAATGCCACCACATTGTCGATGGCGTTTTCGTTCAGAAAATTGATGAGGCGTTGGCGGGCAACCGGGTAGCCGTCCCATTGGTCGAAGTTGAGGAAGGCGCCCCCAAAGTCCACGTTGGTCATCACCGTCTGCTGGGCCAACACGTTCCACACGGTCTGGGATTTCCCCAATCCATTGAGAAGCCATGCTTCCTGTCCTTCTCCCAGCATTTGCTGGGTGGGGTCCTTCATTTCTTCGCAGGCAGGATCGCCCGTTTTGTCGCCACAAGGCTGGTCGCTTCGATATTGTCGGCCATCGAGGACATAAAAGGTCGCCAAATCGCCGAAGCGGAAGGCCCGATACAAGCCCAAATCAGGCCCATCGGGTGGCAACACTCGAATGGGCATGTGCTCGTAATAGGCTTGGTATGCGTTGGCGCGCCGACTCAAAAAATCGATGGGCGATGATTGGTCGGCCACGTCACCGGCGTAATTGTTGGCGACTTCGTGGTCGTCCCAGGTGACCACCCAGGGAAAGCGCGCATGGGCAGCTTGTAGATCCAGATCTTCTTTGTAGAGTCCGTATCGGTTTCGGTATTCGTCCAGGGAATAGACGGTGTTGCTGTTGTGGTCGCGAACGGGACCACCCGCGCCCGATTCGTAAATGTAGTCGCCCAGGAAAAACACCACATCCACGTCTTCCTGCGCCAAGTGGTGATAGGCCGTGTAATACCCATCTTTCCACGCTTGGCAGGCTGCGGCAGCAATCTTCAACTCGCCCACGCTGGCGTCTGCGGTTGGCAGAGTCCGGGTGCGCCCGACCGGGCTGACATAGTTTCCAATGGTGAATCGATACCAATACCACGTGTCCGGCTCCAGGCCTTGGGCGTCCACGTGTACCGAATGGGCCAGTTCGGGATGGGCCAACACGTAGCCGGCTTGCACCACCTGAGTCATGGCTGGGTCGGCAGCAACCTCCCACAGCACCGGGGCGCTCTCTGTGGGCATGCCTCCGCCCTCCAGTGGTTTGGGTGCCAACCGTGTCCACAGGATGACCGAATCGTCCAACGGATCGCCGGACGCCACACCCAACGTGAACGGATCGCTTGTGAGTTCCGGAAGGGGCACATCGGGCAGGGGTCCGGGGTCGGGCGATGCAGTGTCCATCTCATGGTCGTCGCTCGCCGGGCCGGCACAGCTCGCTGTCGCCGCCGCGACGACCAAACCCAGGAAATGACGTCGCTGGATCGCGTTGGGTTTCAGGCCCAGTTGTCGCGCAACGCGAGCCCAGTCGGTTGCCCCATCGGTGTGTCGTTTCGTCACGTCAACACCCTACGACTCACCGGGAGACGATGCAACCGATTGCGCGGGATGATTAGAGGAAAACGGCGATGATTGGACCGTCTAATCCGGTGGACCAGTTGCGCGTTCTGATGACTCGTTCATTGAACGTGAGGGTTACGCTTTGGGGGGCTCCGGCGGGAATATGAATGTCGGTCCCATTCAAGAAAGGAATGACGCCAAAGATTTCGGCTGGCTCGCCGTCCGTTTCGCCATTCTCGTTGGTGTCGTAGAGAAACAGCGCCAACAGCGTGTCTTCTGCGGTGGCCGATTCAGGGGTCAGCAGCTCGGTGCCGTCGATGGTCAAGCTGTCCGTACCCGCGAGCATCGCATGAGAGGCCGAAAAGACGACCAGTGTTGAGGATGTGTCCGGTTGGGGCAGTGATGACATGAGGGTGCCGGCCAAGCTTCCGGGACCGGGCAACGTGCGCAAGTAGACCAATGGATTCGAGCGTTCAAACGGCTCGAAGTAATAGTGGACCGGTCGATCGTCCGGTTGGTCGCTGTGCACATGGAATTCGTAAAAGGTCTCATCTGCCGCTTCAAAGGGGCCCCAATGGCCGGTCGCGTCGGTGAGTAGGCTGGATGTGGGTTCTTCGCTTTGGCGAAACCCCGTGGCGGGATCACACGCATAGATGTCCACGGTGACATTGATTCCGATTAGGTTTTCTCCCAGGGTGAGCACTTTTCCCTGAAGGGTTTGGGTCTCAGCGGGCACGATGTCCGTGGTAGTGGGCGCTTCACCGTCATTGAAGAAGCGGTAGATGGCGTCGAATGATTCGGCGCTTGTGGCTACGGAGTAATGGTCTGCGTCGGTCAATTTGACATTGGTCGTTCCGGGGATGTCGCCTTTGGTCTCGATGATCAAGTCGGCCTCCGACCAAAGGTTCAGCGTGTCGACTTCGCCCTCGGCACCCGCTGGGGCCTCCTGACCGTGGCTGCCGACGTGCGCATAATGTGCGACTTTGGCTGCACGACTGGGCGTGGAAAGGTAGGTGTAGCCCAACCCACCACCGGCGGAGTGCCCCGCCAGATCTACTTGGTCGGCTCCGGTGGCTGCCAAGACGTCATCGATGAACGCGTCCAAGTCAGCAGCGTTGTCGTGGGCTTGGTCAAGGGTGTTCCAGTCAAAGGCGACGATGCGGTCCAAGCAATAACCGTTGGCCTCAAAGCGCATGGCGTGATTGGCGAACGTGTCTCCGGCGGCCAAGAACCCGTGAGCGAACACAATGGGACGCCGGTTCGTGTCGCAAGTGGGCGCGGGGGGACTGCTGTCAGCAATGACATCCGGGGTTGTGGTGGACTGCTCATTGCAAGCACCGCAGAACGTACAAGCAACAGCGAGTAGGAGTAGGGTGTGTCGGCGGGTACCCCGTTGGGGGACAGTCGTCGGATAGGTCATTTCTTCCTCGTGATCTTAATGGTTGCGGTGTGTCCGGACCGCCCGCCGAATTTGCTCCGGATCCCCCAGAAATTCGAAGTGCATCGTATCTTGCAACTTGTCATTTCCCAACCAGTAAAATCCGAACTTCTCAAATTCTTTGACCCAGCACATGGGCATGATCATGCGTTGATGTTTCGGAAGTCTCTTTCGACATTTTGGATGTCGTTTCCATTTGCCTATGCAGCCGCAGCACGTGTTGTGTGATGGATCCAAATCAATGGCGATCCCGTAGACGTGGTTGGACACCTCACTGCCGCGAAACGTGTTTCGGTGGCGCAAACCGGACAACACGCGCGGTTTGTAGGGGAACTTCTTTTTGCATTCCCCCGGATACTTGGGATCCGGTGTGCACTTCTTGCATTGTTTCTTGATCGCCCGTTCGGCGCATTTGAGCGGGTGGATCGCCAACTGGTTGAGCCGAACCTTCTTTTCCATGAAGTTGATCCACTGGGTGTAGTGTTGGGGATTGTTGGCGTTCAACTCCTTGTCCCCAAAACCCGGGAAGTAGCCATAGTTCTTGGTTCGGAACGCTGTGAATGCTCTATGCTTCTTTCGACATTCGACTCCTGAACCACATTGGGTACGGTAGCTGCTACGGAAAAAGCGTTTTTGGGGCTTCTGCTTGATTTGTTTGCAGAAGGGCGAGTTGATGGCCCACTTGATCCCTCGGACCATGTCTTCAATGGGCTCCGTGGGAGATGAGCTTACCGGCCGCCGTTTGCGGCATTTCTTAGGCATGTAGAGCCGAAGCCCTTTGGCGATGACGTCGGGATTGGGGATCTTGCTCTTGTTGATCCGTAGAATTTCTTTGGCGATGCATCCAAAGCGGGAGGCGATGCCGCTGAGGGTGTCGCCGTCTTTGACCGTGTAATACTTGGAACGCTTTTTCGCGAGCGCATCGTTCGCCGTTAGCCCCAGGGCAAAGACGGCCAGGACCGCCGTCAGAAGGTGCTTCCAATCGTTCATTTCAGGGCTCCTGAGTGGATCAACTCACCGACAATGCGAGACGCGTCGTTGAGTACAGTGCGTCCCGGAAAACCGGCCATGGCGACAAGCCATCGTGTCCGACCGATTCGGTCATATACATACACTACATCGCTGAACCACTCCCGAGCAAAACCGGGTTTGTGGTAAAATTTGTATCGGTCTCCCTTGAGGGATTTGGCCAGGCCCAATACGACTTCGCGGCCTCTGCGTCGCGAACGGCGCTCTTTTTTTGAACCGCTGGATTCCACGCCTCGCAGGTTTTTCCGAATGCCGTTGTGGAGCCAAGTCGTAGGCACCTTAAAACGTCGTTTGCTTGGCAACTGTTCGTGCAGCATGAGGCGACAATGAAATCGAGCCAAGTCGCCAATGGAGGTACACACCGAGCCATAGCATCGAACCTTGGTGCCCGTGCGCGCTGGAAGACGTACGGTCTTCTTGCTCGTTTTGAGGGTGATGGCCGGACTCTTCAAGAACGACTTGGACTGTCCCCGATTTCGCCAGCCGGTTTGGTCGTAGGCTTTGACGATGTACGTATTACGGAGACCATAGCGTTTGAAGAATCCGCGAGAGCCGTTCAGGCCATCGTAACCCGCCAGTTGAACCAAGCGATTGTGGGCGATGTTGTCCGAGGGCGACACGGCTCTGGCGATGAGCTTTTTGACCGAGAAGGTCTCGGCGGCACCGGCGTAGTGATAGAGGGCATTGGCGTTGGGGTGAAGTCCTCTTTTGTGGAGCATTTCCAGTACAGCGGTCGCGGGGTAGATCTTGATGGTGGACGCGGGGTTCCAACCGCCTGTTCGATCCGAGAGGCCGCCGTAGTCGTACACGCGTTGGCTGAGGACCTTCTTTTTGTTCTTGGTCAAGTCCAAGCGCACCACCAACGCCCGAAACTTGGCGGGCGGTGTGAACCCTTTGGTGTGCATGAGCCGGGCGAGCTTGTTGCTGTTGATTTGAGCCGTGCGCCAATCGCAGATTTTGCCCGTTTGACTGCGGCGTTTGTTCGCGCGGGTTGATTTTGCTTTGCGTTTCGTCTCGGATTTCTTGGCAGGTGCCTTGCGCGTCTTTCCGTCACACTTTGGAATGCGGAGCTTCTGGCCTACACCGATCTGGTTGGGGTTGTCCAGGTCTGGGTTGGCGTTCACCAAGTCAGCGACGGTGCACCCATAGCGTCGTGCGACTCGAAATAAGATGTCGCCTTCCTCAATGGTGTAGCGGGCAGGTCGTTTTTTCTGGGCGTGCGCGGCCTCTACGTGTCCCCACAATGCCCACACCATGGCAATCCCCACAATGGGGCGCATGGCGCGGTTTGACCGGAAGTTGGCAGGTGATGGGGTCACAGTTCCTCTACAGAACACTCAACAGGGTTGGCTTAATCCCGAAAACGACACGGGTGATCAGATAACATGTTCCATGACGGGATTCGAGACATCTCTCACGCGAGTCTGATAAGGTCCCTTTTCATGAAGATGGCTGCCCGATGGATCGCCTTGTTGAGCGTGTTGATCATTGTCTCCCCGCCCTTGTTGGCCGATGAGCCCGATTCCTCCAATTCGTTCACGTTGGTGCTGGGTGGCGACGTGATGGTGGGTCGCTACATGGGCAAACGGCTGCGCGAACACGGAGCCGGGGATCCCTTCGTGGATATTGCGCCGCTGCTTCAACGGGGGGACTTGACGGTGGTGAACCTGGAGTCGCCCGTCTCGGATGCGGATCCTCGGGTCGTCACTCGGGCCAAGAATCCCCCCCGGTACAGTGTGCGATTCCGGGTTCCGACCCGCTATGCGCCCATGATGAAGGGTTATGGTGTGGATGTGGCCGTGTTGGCCAATAACCACGCGGAAGATTGCCGCATGCCGGGCATCGCGGACACCACGGCCGCGTTGGACGCTGCCGGTATTGCTCATGTGGGGGCTTCCGCCACCAAAGACCCCTTTGCGCCGCGGATCCTGTCCGTCAAGGGACACAAAGTGGTCGTGCTGGCGGTGTCTCTGTTTCGGAACATGGGAAAGCCACGGCCTGGCGTCCATTTGCCGGTGGCGCACAAACCCTACTCGGAGACAAAAAACTGGATGCCCAGACGAATCCGCGAACTTCGGAAAGAGCACCCTAGTGCGCTGATTGTGGCGTCGGTGCATTGGGGCGGGGAGTGGAAAGACAGGCCATCGGGCGGACAAGTTCGATTGGGTCGCTGGTTGGTGGATGCGGGGGCGAATGTGGTCATGGGTCACCACACACACGTTTTGCAGCCCGTGGAAGCCTACAAGGACGGTCTCATCCTCTACTGCTTGGGCAATTTGGTGTTCGACATTATCCGTGCGGACGGTCGGCGTTCGGCGGTGTTTGAGACGGCGTTTGAACAAACGACCAAGGGTACATGGCGTGCGCAGAAATTGGTCATCCACCCCATCCAACTACGTCAACTCAAGGCCGGCCCACGTCCCTCGACGACGCGAGAAGCGGACCTTGTGTTCAAGCCGATTCAAAAGGTCTCAGGAAAACGGTTTTCGACGCCATTGGTCCGTGTGAACGACACGTTGGTGTGGGAGCGACCTACTCGGTAGCGGGCGGGTCTTTCTGGGCTCGACTCTTCCGGCTGGGGCAGCCGGTGAAGGGCGACGGGCAATCGTAACAGGGATAATTCCTCTTGGCGGTTCCCAGAGGCAGGGGTTCTTCCCCCGGATCGATTCGTTGGATCGCCCACACATCGTTGGTGCACCAACCCGTGATATAAATGAAATTATCGTTGGGATGCACCACCAAACCCGACACCTTCAACACATTGAGTTTGAGCTTGGCCTGCTTGTCGGTCTGCAGATCCACGATGGTCAGGGAGCTCCCGCCATAATTGGCGGCGTAGAGGAAACGTCCGTCGTGTGCCACTTCCACGCCCTTGGGTCGATGACCCACGCGGATCCGGCGGGTGACTTTTTCGCTCTCTGTATCGAACACAGCGATGGCGTCGTTGCCCGTCAGTGACAGATAGAGCGTTTTCTTGTCCGGGCTCTGCGCGATGTGGCGCGGGGCACTGCCGATGTTGCGTCTCTTGCGCTCTTGGAATGTGTCTGTGTCGATGAAGCTCATGGACCGGTCGTTGTTGTTGACCACATAGAGCGTCTTCTCATCGGCGGAGAGGGCCATGCCTCGTGGCTGTTTGGAGTAATGCTTGTCGCTGTACCGGGACCTACCCGGGGTTTCCAGTTTGGTGATCTGCAAGCCCGGCCAAGTGAGTTTGGCCACGCCATTGCCATTCCACATACTCAAGTAAATGGTGTCGCCTGCGGCGTTGGGCAATATCATCTTGGGAAAGCCGGTAATCCGGATGTGATGTTGAAGCGACAATGTTTCTGTGTCCAACACGTCGAAGTGCCCATAGCGATACATGTTGGTGGAGAACAACCACTTCCCGTCTCGAGAGGGGAAAATCTCAATGGAGCTTCCCTCGTAGTCCACAAAGCGTACGAAGGTCAGTGGATCCGCATCGTATACCGCAATGTTTTTTCTGTGCACACGGCCGATATTGCTGGCGTAGAGTCGCTTGCCGTCGGGACTGAGAGCCAACCCCTTGGGCATGGATCCTGTACGGGCGGCGCCCCAAACCATAAACGCTGAATCGCCGACCATGACGTGAGCTCCGACGCGCCCACGGCCTCGGACCTTGGGCAATTCCACCGGTTTGGGTGCTTCCTCCATTTCCGGTTCGGGCTCTGGTTCCGGTTCGGGCTCTGGTTCCGGTTCGGGCTCTGGTTCCGGTTCGGGCCCTGGTTCCGGTTCGGGCTCTGGTTCCGGTTCGGGGACCATCACGTTTTCCAGTGGACGTTCTTTGCCCACTTGGAGTCCACTTTCTTGGGATGAAGGGGTTTTTGCGGAGGCGGATGGGGTCGGGGTGACGGGCACCGGTGGTTGCGTCGGACCCCCACCATGGTCCAGTACCGGTTTTTTCTCGGGTGCGCAGCCGGGTCCGAATGCGAACAGAACGACTACGGCAAACGTCGAAAGTCCTGGAATGTTCATGTGTTTCCCCTGTTCCTACTAATAAGCCGCACGGTGTCGGGCGTCCAGGAAAAGGCCTTCGTCGATAGTTGGGGGTTCCACGGAGTCGGACCCAACCCCAAGCCCCTACGTTTGTGGTACGGTTTTTTCCATGAGGGATATCACCGGGGTTGCTTGGGTGTTGGCGGGTTGCCTGATTCTGGGTGGTTGTAGCCAAAAGAGCACTTCTCAGTCCGTAGAAGACGCGGGGATCGATGCGACCACGCCACCGGATTTGGGTGTCATCGCCGATGCGTCGGACGTTGTGCGTGTGCCACCGGATGTGACTGACGCGGCGCGCGTACTTCCTGATGTGGCGGACACCGGCCTGGACCCTGAGGACGTACTACCGGATGGGGCGGACACCGCGTTCGACACCGCGTTCGACACCGCAGATGGATCTCCGCCGTTGGATGAGGGGACGCAAAATGATGATGTTGATCCGCCGCCGCCCGACGTGCAGGCACCGCCCCCCACCAGTTGTCCGGGCGAAGGGACCGAATCGGTGGCCATCACCATTGCGCCGTATATACAGTTGGCCAAGCCCGAGAGCGTGTGGATCTTGTGGGAGACCTCTAGTGGCGTGGAGAGTCGGGTCGATTTTGGTCCGACCGACGCGTTGGGTCAGATCGCGTGTGGACTCCCCCAAACCGGGTATTTGGGGTCCAAGATTCACGAGGCAAAGATCACCGGTCTGTCTCCCGGCAGCGCGTATCATTACCGTGTTCAGACCCAGGGAAGCCAGAGCGCGATCCATCGATTCGTGACGCCGCCCTCGGCCGATTCGGAGGCGTCCTTCCGGCTGGTTGGGATGAGTGACAGCCAGATCGACTTTGGAAACCCGGACGTGTTTTCGAATCTCATCAACAACGGGGTGATTCCATTCATTACAGAGCAATTTACCTTGGAACTCGAGGACGAATTGGGGTTGGTCCTTTTTCCCGGTGATCTGGTTCAGTGGGGATGGTTCTACGATCAATGGCGGGACCATTTTTTTGGGCCCGCGGCTTCCTTGTTTTCACGGGTGCCCGTGTATCCGGTCCTCGGCAATCATGAGGATGACACGGACTACTTCTTTGCGCTCTTTCGTTTGCCGGACAATGGAACGAGCGGCTACGAAGAGCATTGGTGGTTTCACGACTACTCCAACCTCCGGGTGATTGGCTTGGACTCCAACGGCGATTATCGAATTCAGGAACAACTCGACTGGCTTCAAGATGTCCTCAATGACGCGTGTCAGGAGCCAACCATCGACTTTGTGTTTGCCCAGCTTCACCACCCCCACAAGTCGGAGCTGTGGCTCGACGGGGAGATCGACTATACCGGCGAGGTCATCGCGGCCTTGGAAGATTTTACCTCCCTGTGTGGCAAGCCCAGCATTCACTTTTTTGGGCACACCCACGGATACTCTCGGGGGCAGTCGCGGGACCACCGTCATTTGTGGGTAAACGTCGCCAGCGCCGGTGGCAACCTGGATGATTGGGGCGAGTACGCCCAGGCGGACTACGAGGAGTTTACGGTCACTCAACCCGAGCATGGATTTGTGGTGGTGGACGTCATGGCGGGCGACGATCCTCAATTTCATCTCCGGCGGATCAGTCTGGGCACGCCGGACAATCCCTTGGAGAATGTGGAGCGGGATTCGATTGCAGTTCGTCGAACCAACAACCCGCCCGACACACCGGTGCCTGTGGCGCCGGCCGGTTCCACGGCATGCGGGCTACAACTGACGATGATGGCGTCGGCGTACTTCGATGTGGATGGGGATCCGCACGGTGCGTCTCACTGGCAGGTCAGCACGAAATGCGACGACTTCTCCAACCTTCTCTATGAACGATGGCGTCAGCATGAAAATTGGTTTTTTGGCGAGGACTTGCAGCTTGGGGACTCGTTGGTCGATGAGATCATCCCCTCGTTGGCCGCATCGGAATCCCTCTGTTGGCGTGTGCGCTTTCGAGATCAAGCCCTGGCGTGGAGTGAGTGGTCCACCCCCGCCACATTTTCGGTGACGGGGGCTGAGACGACGGCGAACCTGTTGAGCAACCCTGGGGCCGAAGACGGGGTCACGGTTTGGGCGGTCATCGAAGGTGTCTTCGAGGCGCTCACCGACGGCGAATGCACCGGGGGGATGCCCTACAGTGGTAACAAGTATTTTGCCGTAGGCGGCCTATGCAATGAGTCCGAATACGCCGAGGCACATCAAACGGTGACCATCGATTCGACCCATTATGACGCCATCGATGCGGGTGGGGCGGTGGCGTCGATGGGTGGCTATCTGTCCGATTTCAATGGCAACGACCGGCCAGAGATCAACCTGATCTTCTTGGATGCGCAGCAGACTGTGTTGGGCGCAACCGAGCCTCTGGGTACGCAACAGACGGAGTGGACGTGGGTAGGGGGTGACTATGGGGTGCCCGCAGCAACGCGGTCCATGACCATGGTCCTGACCGGTACGCGCCACGCGGGTACGGACAACGACTCCTACATGGACGACCTGATGTTGCGCTTGCATTCCTGTAATTAACGCAGCGTGTGGGCGCGCCATTGAAAGGGGCTGGGTTCGGCGGTAGCCTAGCCGGACTCTGGTCGTCCTACCGGCCAGTCTCAGGAGGGGATAGTGAGTTGGAGCCCGTATCGTGGAGAGGACTATTGGGATTTCAACGCGCTGGAGATCTGGTGCCGTGAATTGGCGGCTGCACATCCCGCGTGGGTGACGCTCGAAGAAGCGGGGCAGAGTCGTTACGGCCGTCCCATGTTGCTGCTGACCGTAGGCAATCAACAGGGTACGCCGGCGGATCACCCCGCTTTTTGGCTCGACGGAGGGACGCACGCGTCCGAGTGGACCGGGGTCATGGCGACGCTCTATTGCCTGTCCGAGTGGGTGTCCAGCCTGACAGACGGTGATCCGTCTGCGGTGGAGTGGTTTTCAAACCATACCGTGTACGTCATGCCCTGTATCAGCCCCGACGGGTATCAAGCCATTCACGACGGCGAACCGTTTTTGCGCTCTACGCTGCGGCCACCGCCCACGGGGACGGTGCGTACGGGCTTTTCTCCCAAGGACATGGATGGCGACGGGGCCGTTCGCTGGATGCGCTGGCGCGATCCTGGCGGCCCCTTTGTGGCCGACCCGGATGTCCCTTTGTTCATGCGTCCTCGTACCGTCAATGATGACCCAGCGGATGCTTGGTTCTTGGCGTCTGAAGGTGAATTCCTGAACTGGGATGGGGTCCGGTGGACAGCGGCGAGCTTGGAGTTTGGGCTCGATCTGAACCGCAACTTCCCGTCGATTTGGAAGCCCTTCTCCATGTTTGGGATGGACGGTGGTGCGTATCCCATGAGTGAGCCTGAGAGCCGCTGTGTTGTGGAGGCGTTCTCTGCTCGCCCGAATATTGGTGCGGTGCTGACGAACCACACCTACACGGGCGCGTTGTTGTCGTCGCCCTATCGAGCGGATGATGCCTTGCCGAAGTCGGACCTCCGCATGATGAAGATTTTGGGGCGCGATGCCATCGAAGGGACGGACTACCGTCTTTTCAAGATTTACCCCGAGTTCATGTACGACGACAAAGTGTCGATCACCGGTGTGTGGGACGACGCCATCTCATCGGTCTTTGGCGTCTTGGGATACACCCTAGAGTTGTGGGATCCGTTCCGATTTGCGGGCGTGGAGAACAAAGAACCCGCCAAGTTCTTCTCGGATCCAGATCCCGAGAAGATTCGCAGTATTGTGGAGGCGTTCTCCAAGGAGCCGGGTACGGTGACGCCCTGGACGCCCTTCGCCCATCCCCAACTGGGCGAGGTCGAGATCGGCGGACTCGACTATCTTCGGACCATTCGAAATCCGCCGAATCGTCTCCTGGCGGAGGAGTGTGCGCGTGGTTTCACCGTGGCGGATCGATTGCGAAAAGCCATCCCGGAAGTCAGCACCTCGGTGGATGTCCTGGCCTGCGGAGAAGGGGTCAGTCGTGTTCGCTTGTGTTTGGAAAACACCGGTTTCTTGCCCACGTCCAGTTTGCAGCATGGCGCAGATATTGGGGCGGCTCTGCCCGTCAGCGCCAGTCTGTCTACGACGGGTGGATTGGATCTGCTCGAAGGTGCGCCCGAGCAAGACATGGGTCACTTGGATGGGTGGGGATCCATGCGAGCGGGGGCGTCGATCAATTCCTTTTACTCGTCCCTCCCGGAGCGCGGTCATCGCGGTGTCGCGTCGTGGATAGTCAAGGGCTCGGGAGACATGACCATCCAATGGCAAGGGGGTCGCGGTGGTCGAGGAACCTTAACACTCACGGTCTAGTCCAAAAACAAGCGATAGAACGCGGTGTGAGGCGTGCGAGCGGGACACTGCGTTGTCGGCGCCAAGGGCGCGAACTTCACCCCAAAGGGCGTGCCTCTGGCACGTGCGAGGGGTCAGGCGGCTGCGAAGGGTTGTGAACGTGTGTCGTACGGCGTGGAACAGTGCTTGTTTTGGGTCTAGGGCATGTGTCCCCACACACCGATGTGGCGATCGCTGAGGACGTCCAACTGAAGGGAGGCCAATCCCGCCTTTGCCAGTTGGTCTCGCACTTCGTCGGGCGTGAACGCGGCGCATAGAGAATAGAAGAAGTCTTTACGAAGTACTTCGGGTTCGTCGGGGGAGTATGTGTCTACGATGGCCTGCGCCTGGGTTTTATCGTCGGGGCGCATCAAATCCATGACATACACCGGAGCCCCGGGGCGAACGTGGTCTCGCAGGGTCGTCCATAGGACACTGGGATCCGGCAAATGGTGCAGCAGGCTGTTGGAGATGGCCCCGTCGAACGAGCCCTTCAGCGCGCCCGGCAGGTACCCTTCGATGGGTGTAATGCGCGTGGATAAATTGGCTTCCATTACTGCTTGATGGGCCAAGGTGATCATGGGTCCGGACGCATCTACAGCGGTGATTTGGATGGTTGGAAAGCGGGTGCAAAACCGGATGGGTATGTCGGCTGGACCGCAGCCGAGATCGACAATGTGACCGTCCATGAGATTGGGAAACGTGGTGGCGATGCGGTCGACGAAGGCCTCATTGACCTCATCAAAGTCCGCCCGCGCGTAGGCGACGGACTGATCATCCCCGTCCATGACCTCGGGTTCCAGCTCTCGTTTCATGGCGTTTCGTTTTGCTCTTCACTTCGAGTGAGTGTGTGTTCGCCCGCCGGGAGGCTCTCCCAGGATTGCTCTGTTCCATCGGGCCAGGTCACTTTGACGGTCGTTGCGGTCGCTTCGGTCCCGAGCCCAAAGTGCAGCGCATAACTGTGCTGGCTCACATAGCTGGCACCGGCCAGCACCAGCTGGGTCGTGGTTCGGAGGGCGTTCGGACGGGTGCTTGGGGGCGATGTCGGTTCAGGGTCTGACGTATTCCGCTGACTTGTACACAAGGTTTTGTCTTCAAACGTGTCCCCGCAGATACCGCACACCCCAAAACAGCAATCGCCCGAGATGAAGCAACCGACGTCGCATTGGCACTCGGCATCCTCCACGTAATCATTGCACTGTGCCGGGCACGCGATGGGTGTAATGCACTTGTCAAAACATCCATCGTTGTCCTCGTCTACGGCCTGCAAACCCTCGTCGCACGTCACGTTAAGTTTGTCTTCCGGGCAACTCGATGCCCCGCTGATGGGCACCGTGGTGTCTGGAGCGGTCACGGAGACCACGGCTCCAACGGCGAATAGATTTTTTGTGCCCGGTTGCCGCAAACGGATGGAGATCGCGTGATTTTCGAGAGCGGCGGGACTGTCATTCAGCAAAATGAGCGGCGTCGGTTGTTCGTTTACCATGGTCTTTGGGATTTCATATCCCTCGACACCGACCACCACATCCAGTGTGCCATTGCGATCCAAATCGCCCACTGCGAGTCCCCAGCCATCGACCTTCTTTTGGAGTACTTCGCCGGATTTGGCGGTGACGTCCAGCAGGAAGGGCTTGTGGGTTGTGCTGGATGTTTCGTGTTGAAGAATCACCACTTGCCCCAGCAAGACTCCTTCGCCAATAGCGCCTGTGTCGATGGAATAGTCATGAAAGCTTGCCGCGGTGATGATGTCCAGATCCCCATCGTTGTCCAAATCCGCGAAGGAGACGCCCCAACCCTTGGTCTCTCGACTGCGATCCAGTCCCTGGCCGATGAGCGCGTCGTATTGATTGACGAATTTGTGGTTCTCATCTTGGACGTAGAGGATGTCCGCATCTTCGGCGTTTTCGGTGCCGTAGATGTCCCAGCGCCCGTCGTTGTTGAAATCGGCGATGGCGGCGCCCATGATCGTGGTATAGCCCACGCCGAGATACGCCTCGGATACGTCTTCCCACGCTCCCCCATTGCCCGGATTCCGGAATAGTTGATCGCTGCCCCAGTCGTGGACAATGAGGAGATCGCGCGTGCCGTCGTAGTCAAAGTCAAAGGGGATGGCCATGAAGGACTCCCCCGTTTCGCGACCTGCCAAGTTCCAATCTGCGGTGACATCTTCAAAATGGCCGGTCCCATCGTTGCGCCACACTTGGTTTGGGTGGCCGTTTTTTCCTTCGTCCAGTCCACCGGCCGGGAGGTCTTCGGGGGGAGGGGCTTGGGGGCTACCCGGTCCGAACACCGCGCCTCTGCAGACATAGAGATCCAGATCGCCGTCGTGGTCGAGATCCGAGAACACGGTGCCACGTCCGCCGATGTCGCCCACAATGCCGCTCTCCGTCGTAATGTCGGTGAATGTGGTTCCGCCATCGTTGCGCCACAGGGCATAATCCGCGCCCTGTTCGTAGCCTACGACCATCAGGTCCAGATCGCCGTCTGCGTCGATGTCTGCCCAAGACAAGCCGTAGTTGTGAAACTGTTCGGGATTGACCAAATCCACGCGGCCTTCGTTGAAGTGCCCTTCGCCGGTGTTGCGGTACAGTTGAATGGAGGGGCCGGTCAACGACACGTCAATCCAACCATCGTTGTCGAAATCCACTAAGCCGACGCCACGCGTGCCGCCAAGGTTGGCGCCCTTAAGTCGGTCGCTGGCGTCACTAAAGTGCAGACCGTGGTTGGTGGGTGGCGGGGCCGGGATGTCTGTTTCGGGTGTGGGAGTGTCGACGGCAACGTCTGCGATCTGGCTGGGTTTCGAAGAGGACGAACAGCCTACAGCGATGGTGAACACACAAACCGCAGTGAGCAGGATCGTCGCACAGAGGCGTCCCAGTAGGGAAGAAACCAACGTCCGGGAAAAAGGTTGCACACCCATACTATGTCCGAGCGTCCCCCGTTGAAGTCAAGTCTTCACCTCGTCGTGGTCGTTCAGAGCACACTTACCGACGGACACGAATGGATTCGAGGATGATCTCGCCAGGGACGTTGAGCGGCAACAATCCAAGCCGGGCGGGAGATTGAGTGGCGGCCACTGGATCGGCGGACAGGTCGAGAGTGACCGTATGGGTTTGACCGTCCGTTTCCATGGCGAAGCTGACAAAGGACTGGTGGTCAAAGGGATCCCAATAGAGCGACGCGTAATGGCCAAAATGTGCGACCCCATATTCGGGGGGGACCGACGCATGAGCCCGGTAAGTGATCTCTACGGTTCCAATGGCAACGTGTGGTGCCGGAAGGTCGATGACCGCGGCCGGCCCCTGCTGTGCGGAGGCGGGTCGGGTCATCCGCGTGACTCGAAAGGTGTTGTCGGATGCGATGGAGATGGGGTCATCATCGCCTTCGTCGGTCTGATGGGGGGTCCATCCCGTCAGACGCTCTGACCACGTTCCAGGGGGAGGCGGCTCGTCCTCGGATGGCAGGACACTGAGGGCGGCGTTTGTGGGCGTTTGAAGGAACTGCACGGAGTCCGGTGGGGGATAGAGTTTTCGGTCGGAGATCGCGAAGTAGTTGGCGGAGGCATCCATGCCGCCGTGCGTGGTTCGGGCAAAGGTCTGTCCGGTCCCACGCAGTACGTAGAAGCCTCGCACACCACGCACCTCATGGAGCCAGCGACTCATGAGCAAGCGTACGGTGGCTTCGTCATACAGGTTGGTATGGATCCAAACTTGTGTCCCTTTGGGTTGGTTTTGAACGACCTCGAACACGGGGCGCACGGCCGCCGTCGTCAGAGTGCTCTTGTGTACACGGTTCACGCCGCCCCAAATGGTGACCATGGTTGCTACGAGAGCGATGACCATCGCCCACCGACCCGGTTGCGCCCTGTTGCCCATGAGAATGAGCGCGAGTGCGGGGGCCAGAAGGGCGGCCGATAGGTAGAGGTAGCGGGTGTTGAACACCATCAGGAACAGGTCACTGCCGATCAGAAGGACGGGGACCATCACCAACGCAGCTCCTGCCGTCAAGGCGACCAGCATGCGCCAGTGGGTTCTGCGCGCTACGCCCCCTACGCCCAGCAGACCCAAGCCCGCGAGGCCCATCCAGAGCACATGGCTTGGGTCTTGAAGGGATAAGAGTTCGCCGAAGGGTGCCAAGGTGCAGACGCCCAGCGATGGAAAGATCGCTCCTACAAATCGACTCAATTCGAAGCCGACCTGTCGTCCCACCATGAGGTCGTAGGGGACCATGGCAAACTGCATCCACCGCAGTCCAATGCAAAGGGCCGTGAGAAGAGCCAGTGGAAACACTCGTTTGGTCAAAGACCACCATGCTTGGCGGTCTTGAGGCTGGCCCTCCACACAAATGGACAACACCACGACAAGAGCGGGCAACACGAGCGCCGTTTCTTTGCTCAGCAGCGCAACGAGGGCAAACAAGAGCAGGCGCCAAGGGCGACGGTCCAAGAACGCGATGGACGCCCCCAGGACGCCGGTGGCCGCAAAGAGATCGTAGGGAGCTCCCAACCATTCCACCGCATGAGCCAGCAGCGGCGCGGCCCCAAAGAGCACGCCCGCCAAGCGAGCCGGCCAGCGTTCGAGGCCCATTCGGCGGGCCAGTGTGAGAACCAACATGGCGTTGATGGCGTGAAGGAGAATGTGGGGCAGATGCCAGACCACCATGTCCATTCCAAAGTAGGCCCGCGGTGCGAAGGACAATGTCGGCAAAAGACGGAGCACGTTGTCGTGCAACCAGAGTTCACCCCTTAATATCCGCTGGCCGGTTTCAATGGCGCTGTATCCATCGTGGGTATAGAAGAAATTATTCAACGCCAGGGCATGAACCCCGGCTGCGAGTATGAAGACAGGGAGCAGGCCCTGCCAGTGTGCCGTTCGCTTCACGTTTGGATTACCGCCGGGAGGCCTCGCGCAGATGCGCACGTCTTTGGGAGACGAGGCCCTTCCGACGCCGGATCAGATAGAGAGGACGTCCTTGCACCTCTCGATGCACGGCGCCCACGTAGAGGCCCACAATACCGATGGCCGTCAAAATAAGACCGCCCAGAGCCGCGATACTAGCCAGTGTGACGGGAGCCAAGTCGACGGGTATACCCTCAATCAAGGGCGTCGCTATCAATGCAGCCAACCCGACCAGCGCGCCGATCGTGAGCATCACACCGGCACCAAAGAGAAACGACAAGGGTCGTGTGCTCATGGAGGTGATGCCCTCGATGCCCAGCCCAATCTGCTTGCGCAGGGAATACTTGGGGATTCCAGAATGCCGTGGCAGTTCATTGTACGGGACTTGAGTTTGCGAGAAACCAATCCAGTTGGAGAGTCCGCGCAAGAAGCGAGTGCGTTCTGGGAGTGTCTTGAGTGCGTCCACAGCGCTCCGATCCATCAATCGGAAATCGGCACCATTGGCTGGAATGTGGGTGTCTGATAGGAAGTTGAAGAGTCGGTAGAAACCGCGAGAAGCCGTTCGTTTCAACACGGTGGCGGATTTTTCAATGCGCCGCACGGCGTGGACGACGTCAAAGCCGGCTTCCCATTCGCGAATCATCACCGGTATCACCGCAACTGGATGTTGCAAGTCCGCGTCCATGACGAGCACGGCGTCTCCGTCCGCCTCATCGATGCCCGCGCTCAAGGCGGCCTGGTGGCCAAAGTTTCGGCTGAGATGGACCACACCCACGCGGTCATCCTCGTCACAAACTCGGTCGAGGATCTCCGTGGTGACCGCATCGGAACCGTCGTTCACGATGATCAACTCAAACTCATAGGAAAGCTTCTCGAAGGCCTCGGCCAGCTCCCTGAGCAAGGGGCCTACAGATCCTTTCTCGTTGTACACCGGTGTCACAACGGAGATTACGGTTCCTCGACGCATTCCTAGCCTTTGTTCGTTTGGGTCCACCACGCCATCGGCGTTTTCCTACTCTTGTAGTATACGCCTTCATCCGGCAGAACATCCAGTTCCATGAGCGACGAGGTTTTTCGGGTCAGCGTTTCGATGGGGGACGGGGAGTCCAGACACCCACGGGTATTCCTCCGGATTGAGACTGGGCCCTCAGGGCGCTTTTCCCAGGAAAGAAGGCCAACCCGCGCCGTCCTGCAACCCAAATGCCCAATGGAGAAACTGCCGTGGCCGTTATGTCTCGTCCCACACCGAGCCGTGCATTTCGGTTCCAGACAGCTTTGCCCGGTTTCCGCACCAACAATCCGTCCATGGTTGAAGCCAGTACGTGGCCTTTCCACAGCGTGAGGCCCGCCACATTGATGAAACCGCCGCCCAGGTGCGACGCGAGCACCGTATCGTTTTCCTCCATCTCCAACTCGGTGATGCCGCCGGCGTACGAGCCCACCCACACTCGATTCTGGTGAACACGAAGGGCGGTCACCCAGTCGTCACTGAGGTGTCCGGACGCCACCGAAAAGCGTTCCCAGTGGTGCGTGGGGCTCCGACGAAACAATCCTTGATTGCTGCCCAACCACAAGGTGCCGTCTCGTCCTTCTGCCACGGCCCAAACCACACGAGCTTTCAGCCCTTGCTTGGATCCCACGATGGACACTCGCTCCCCACGGACGAGCACAGCCCCCCGACTGGTGCCCGCAATGACACCGCCCCGGCGGCGGGTTGTCAGGGCGTGGATGTCTTCGGATGGTAGCCCGTCGTTCCGGGTATACCGACGGGTCTTGCCATCGTGGATCGCCACAAGGCCTCGCGCTGTGCCCACCCAGACGCGAGGGCCCCTGTCCGTGTGTTCGATGGCGAGTGCGTTGATTCGTCCGCTCAATGAGTCGGCGGCGACGTCGTGCCATTGGTTGCGTTCGTACACCGCTAACCCCCGGTCAAACGTGCCCACCCACAGCCGGTCGCCGTCCCAGGCTACGGCGGCGATGTCGTTGGATGGGGGACCGGATAATGTGAGGGCACGCCAGGCGGACGCTTTGGCCGACTGCACCCACAGACCATCCGGGGTGCCGAGGCATTTTTCGCCATTCAGTACACCGATCGTCGTGACAAAGGGGAACTCGGTCCCGGGGCTCGACGTTGAGCGGAAGCGCCACTCGCTCCCGTCCCGTTCGAGGTGTTTCAGTCCATTTCCATAGGTTGCTACGAAGACGTCGGTCCCATTC
>Ga0114996_10001487_pt1 | contig 31463 bp, 21 predicted proteins | sample ArcticOcean_MG_C_4_FD_87039 | JGI IMG/M metagenome (GOLD analysis project Ga0114996, IMG submission 87039) | Marine microbial communities from western Arctic Ocean - ArcticOcean_MG_CB4_134 | ecosystem: Environmental > Aquatic > Marine > Oceanic | place: Arctic Ocean: Canada Basin | collected... | reverse complement strand
TTGGGCGCGTTTTACTTTCGCTTACTGACTCTGTCCCTCACCCTCCTCTATCCAATCCTCATCGATTTTTTGGGACCCCTCGACTGGGGTACGGTCATCGGTGGCTACGCGGGGTTAACCCTCCTGGGACTGGCCTACTTGGGTATCGGTCTGATGACCAGTTGTTGGACGAGAAACCAAATCGTGGCGTTCATCCTGGCGCTTCTGATTTGCGGTTTTCTCTATTTCATTGACTGGATGGTCGGCGCACTGTGGGGAAGTTGGGCATCGGTATTCGCACACTTTAGCTTCAAGGCACACTTCGACAACATCGCCAAAGGCGTCCTCGACACCCGCGACATCCTCTTCTACCTCTCCGTGGTGGTACTGACGGTCACCGTCAGTACATTCAGCCTCGAGAGTCGACGGTGGACCTGATGGGAGAGAGAGAAGACACGATGAAACCACAAAACAATGACAACCTGGCCAACTCGGACTCCAACAACAGCCAAAAGCTAAAGAGCGGGACCAACGCTTTCTTGATGATCATGGGCATGATTGGCTTGTTGGTCGGTCTCAATTGGCTTGGGAGCGACAACTACGGACGCTATGACCTGACGGAAGGCAAAGTACACAGCCTCACAGAAACGAGCAAAGAGGCCATCGCCTCCATGAAGGGACTCGAAATTCGACTCTATCTGTCGAAGCGCTTTCCCAAGAAGCTCTCCCTTCAGGGAATGCCCGCTCCCATCAAGAACGTACCTCGATTCATCCAACAGCTTCAGGACCGACTTGATGAATACGTGCGCAATTCAGACGGCAACGCGGTTCTCACGGTGGTCCAAGACGATTTGGAAGAACACGCCGCTGCGTTGGAACTTCAACCCATGGTCTCGGCCAATGAACTAGAGGACGTGGAAGCGACCGACGACGAACCCCAGAAGAAGTACTACATCGGCCTTTCACTCCACTACGGTCGGGTTGAAGAGGTGCTCCCTGTGGTCTATCAACTGGAGAACTTCGAATACCAAATGACCAAGTCACTCCTCCGCCTTCAGGACAAGCAACGAGACGCCAATGTACTCCGAGATCTTCTGGACTTTGGGAAACAAGCCCATGAGGCCGTGGACGACTGCCTCAAGACCATCAAAAAGTACCACGTCGAAGAGGACAAGGGCGATGAAAAGGAAGGGGGACTCACCGAGCAAATCCAAAAACAACAAACCGATCGAAGCAGCCAAGTAAAGACCTATCTCGACAATTACGCCGCCATTAATGCGCAATGCAGCCGCGTCGGGAAATTGGTTTCACAACACCGAAAGAACTTGAAAGCAGGAGCCTCTGCGTCGAGCACGCGCTCCATTAGTGAAGAACAACTCGACAGTTTGGTCGACAAGATTGGTTGGTTCGACGGCATGTACGGCGCGTGGGTGGCCAGCCTGGTCAACGCTCAACGGACCCCCGCCTCGTTCCAACATGTAGAGGCTTTGCTGGACCACAATGAGATCCCCGCTCGAACCTCTGCCCTGCGCGTGATCGGAACATGGCTCTTGAGTGGCACGGGACAAGCGGGTGCCACACCGCTCGCCGGGCCCCTGGCCGATCGAGCCCGCTCAGCTATCCAGAGAGGACAGACTGATTCGCAACCCCAAGTGCGCGCGTTGGCCATCAAACTCGCCGCATCCGTAAACCCCGCCGCCGCCGCAACCATTCTTTCGGAAGCGCTCACAGACACCAACGCGGTGGTTCGGCAAGGCGCCTTGGATGTCGCGCTTCGAAACAAAGTCAGCGTTGACCCGGGCATTGTTCGTCCCCTCTTGAAGGATCGTGACTTTTCCATCCGCCAACTGGCCATCGTGTACCTGGGCACCAACAATGCTGTCACGGTCGAAGAGTTCCGTCCCTTGCTCGATGATCCCGATCCGAGAGTTCGCACTCAAGTGGGCATCGAATTGGCACGTATGGGAGATGTTGAGAGCCTCACCCAGTTGGAGGGGCTACTCAATGGTATCCCTCCCCAGGACTTCCGTGCCCGACAACTGCTTCAGGAATCGCTCCAAAAACTTCGGGACAAGGCCAGCAAGACTGCCCCCGGGAACGCGGGAGAAAAGACAGAAGCGTCTCCTGCGAAAGGCTCGAACAAGGTACCCGGAAGTGCGAGCTCAGTCCCTCCCAATCCGACCCAAGAGCGCATTGGCGATATAGAGCTTCCGGATCCTCTTGAAGGCATCACCATGCTGGAGGCCCTAAAAGAAGACATCAGCACCAAATACAACGGATTAAAGGACTCGCCGGGACGGAAAAACATTGGATTTGTCTGTGGCCATGAGGAGTTTTGCCCATTTGCCGAGACGGGATCCGTCATGGATAAATTTCCCATGGCGGCCAATCTCCAAAACGAGCCCTTTGCCAAACGAGCATTGGACGACATCACACGCTTAGAGGGAGAGCTGAACCAATTCAACGAAGTCATTCGACGCTTCTTCCTGTCCAAAGGTTACCAAATGGTCAAGGTAGATGCGGGAAAACCCATCGACAGCACCTTGGCTGCTCTCGTAGTCTATGGGCCCAGAAAACCCTTTGCGGACATAGATCTCTATCACCTGGATCAATTTGTACTGACCGGAAAGCCCGTGGTGCTCTTTATGAACAACTACGATGTGACGGTCAATCAATGGCAAGACAAGCCGCCCTTCAACCTCACGAGCGAAATCAAGTCCACCGACACAAACCTCGATGCGTTTTTGGCCAACTACGGCATTAAGAACAACAAGGATCTGGTGATGGAGCCTGAGCGCGCCCGACAGTCAAAGATCCACACCATCAGTGTGGTCCGAACCAACATCGGCCCACTGCTGAGTGATGCGCCCTACAGCTACCCCTTGTTCCCGAAGTTCAATCAATTCAGTGAAACCCATCCCCTGGTCTCCTCCATGGGGGAAACGGTGCTGCCATTCGTGTCCAGTTTCTCGCCAGCCCGCGCTGACGAGAAGGGCCTTAATTTCGAGCCGCTCATCACCTCGACCGAGGGTGCCGTGTCCAAGCAGGCAGACTTCGTGCTGGATCCACGCCGGCTCAAGGACACGATCTTGGCGGAAAAGGTCACGGGGCCTCACCATGTCGCCATCCACGTGAGCGGGGAAGCCATCAGCTCGTTCTTCGCAGGGCGTGACAAACCGGTTGTTGTGAAACCAGAGGGTGAGGACGCACAAACTCCAGAAGAGGCCAAAACGGATGAGCCCGGCAACAATCAACGAACAGATCGCGGTACGGTCAACCTGGTCGTCGTCGGTTCCAATATGGGCTTCGAATGCCTCAATCCCTCCCGACTCATGATGGACTTCAACCCCATGACCTTGATGCAAGACAAAGTGAAAGGATTGGCCGCAGCTGTGCCATACGTCGTGCGCTCATCCAACATCATGGCTCGCTCCTTTCTCAGTCCACAAAACCCAAGACACCGACAGGCTCAGGCCGCGACACAGTTGCCCGGACAGCAATGGGACTTCCGCATGGAGTCTCTTGAGTTCCTCTTCAATGTCTTCGACTGGAGCACCGGAAGCGCGGGTCTGGCCCAAGTTCGCTCCAAACAGCGGAAATATTCGCAGCGCGACTTGGAGGTCACCGATTCTGGCAAACGAGAAGCGGTTCGCTGGACCCTGATTGTGGGGTTGCCAGTGCTCTTCATCCTCATGGGATTGCTTCGCTTGTTTTTCCGACGAAACCGGCGGCAGGCCATGGCCACCATGACGAAGAAGACGGGGAGCGCCATCGTATGAACAAGCTCACTATCATAGTGGTCGCCGGCGCAGGGCTCCTCTTGGTCGGATTGACGTGGAAGCAACTGCAAGAGCAAGAAGCGCAAGCGGAAGCAGCCAAACCCATCACGGTTACGGGTTACCTCCCCACATCCCTGCAAAACGAATTTGAGAAGCGTAAGAACAACCCCCTACTCTTCTTGGAGGAGAAAAAGGACGATCGGGAGAAGCTCTTCCGAGAGGCTCCCTATGACGAGGTTGAGCTGAGCGTTCGCGGCGAGCGACTGCACATCAAACGAAGTGGCGTGGAGCAAGACGATTGGCACATGACCATGGCAGGCAACCCACCGGTGGATAAGAACAAAGTCAAAGTGCTCTTGGATCTCTTCGCTACCGACACGGGACTCATGCCGGTCAAGACCCTCTCCGATGACGACGAAAATCTGCGGGCAGAGTACGGCCTGGACAAAAGCCGCGTCATTTCGATCACACTCAAAACCAAAGGAGAGACCAACGTGTCGCTCCACGTCGGCGACCGAGACAAACTCAAAGCAAGCAGTCCGGAGCAAGGTGGCGCGGACGCCTACGACACTTTCGTCGCTGTGCCCGGTCATCCACAACGCATCTACCGTGCCAAACAAAAAGACTTGCGCACGCCCCTGGATCTCAAAGTGGGGGAGCTACGTGACAAGAAAGTCTTCTCTTTCGACGCCGAAGACATCGCGTCGATTGCCATCGAAGATCCCAGTTCAGCCGGTGCGAAAAAGATTCGGTTGAAGGCCACTTGGACCGAACCTGCGCCCAGTGATGAAAAGACCGAAAGCAAAGCACCGGCAAAGGCGACCGCCGTCTACGAGTTGGTGGAACCCACTACGGCCGACTTCAAGCTGACGAGCCTCAAATCGTATTGGAGCAGTATCGCAAACTTGCGCGCATCCGAGTTCGTTCTTGGGCAAGCCCCCCCTGCAGAGGCGGAGTTGACCGATCCTACCCAGGCGAAGCGGCTGGTGATCACGCTTCGGGATGCTTCGGCCAAGCCCATCACGCTGCTCTTTGGCGCAGCGAAAGAGAAAGACACGCTCTTCTACGCGAAAGTACACGATCAGGATGAATATATGGTGCTGTCGAAGTACGCACGAGACAATCTCTTCAAATCCATGGACGACTTGCGAGACAAGAATGTGTTGGGCATTGAAAAGAAAGAGGAGATCACACGCATCGAAATCCGCAACGATCACACAGGCGATGGCAGCCTTGTCTTCGAACGCAAAGGGGCTGAATGGCAGATGACATCGCCCCTGGCCCAGCGCCCCTCCCAAACGGAGGTCAAGAGTTTGGCCAGCGGCTTGCAATACTTACGAGCGTCGTCGTTCATTAGCGGCGTGCCCAACGCCCAAGAGTCCGGACTAGCCTCCCCATCCATGGAAATCCGAGTCACTGTGAAGGGCCAAGAACGAGTACTTCGTCTGGGTGCTGAACGGGACAGCAACGTCATTACCCACCTGGTCGGGACGAGCTTGTACTTCAAGATCTCCGGTTGGACCCAAAACAAGTTTAACAAGAAGGTGAGCGAATTTCGAAACAAGGTCGTGGTGGAGTTGAGCGCCCAAAAAATCCAGAAACTCACGTTGATCCACAGCGATCAGACGGTTTCATTGGAACGAATTGTTGGCGAAAGCAACAAGTGGCAGATGACAGTGCCGGAACAACGGACGGCCGCCAACGGGCTCAAAGATTTGGACGTCAATGGAATCGTCAATACGGTGAAGCACTTCACCGTCAAAGACTTCTCCGACAAGACGCCTGAACAGGCGGGGCTGACCGCACCGGAGTTTTCACTTCAAGCCGAGCTACAAGACAAAACCACAATCACCATCGACGTCTCGGGCCAAAGCCAAGACAGTCAGCGATTCGTGCGCGTGAAGGGACCCAACGCGACAGGAGAGCAAGTCTACTTGGTGGATGAGCCGAAGCTAAACAACATTCGAAAACGTGCGTCCGATCTCACGAAAGCCGACAACTAGTCCACTTTTCAATATGTTCGGGCCTTATGGAATGCAAGCCCGATCGTCTGGTGAACACTTAAAGCGAATATGGAAGTGATTGTTGTGTCCGCCTCGATGACGAATGATGGTGCCCGCTCGGCCACCGGGATGCTGAAAAACCGGTAGCAGTGTTTCCTCTGGCCACCCAGCAGACAATGCATAGGTGAACATCTTCTTTTGAAACGCCCGGTCCACAAAGATGTACTGCACGGCGCCCGTACTGAGCAGGGCTTCCAGCATGATCCAGGTCTTCGAAACATCAATCTCATTGGGCGACATTTTCTCGAAACGGTGCATTGGGCGGTTGTCGTTTCGGAAATAGCCCAAATCGACATCCCGTCCAGAGCGATGGGACAGGTGTGGCGACAGCCGGCCACCGCCGTCTCCACTTAAGTCACCAATCGTAACCGGAGGGCTATCCGGGAACATTCGGGACACCACCCAAGAGGCGTATTCCACATAGGCGATGGTTTCGTCCGTAGCGTGTGCGTGTTGCCCGATGCGCACGTAACCGACCCCACGTCTAGGCAGCCGACTCGTGCCCGACAAGCGGCCGTCATTGGGGCGACCGATGGACTCGGTTGTCTTGGTCCAACGAAGAACATAACGCTTGCCATCGGGAGAACGGACAATTTGCCGACGGTGTGCCGGTTTTCTTGGGACAGGTTTGAGGCGCTTGCCCGGTTCTATCTTGGGAGACGCGCTTGGGCTATAGAGATCAGACAGATAGGGTGTATCTTTGTCATCCCCCCGTGTACCCGTCGTAGTGCAAGCGCTCAAAACGACGGCAAGGACTGCTGTCGCACAACTCAATCGGTACCCAACAAGCATGGTTTGTAACACGTGCATACCTAGTCAGCGTAGGGGACTCCGTTGTTGTGTCAAAATTCTTGGCCGATTTGATTCCACCACGATTGTTCAAACTCCCTAGGTGATCGATCGTACACTGTGCGAAAAACTTGAGCGAAACCTTCGCCCTTCGCAAGGCCGCTCGCTATTTTCCGAATGCCTTCGTCCCCACGAAGTTTTCGAAGGCGCTCAAATATCAACCCCGCGGCCACATACATAATCTTGGCGCTCTCTGCCATACTTTCGGCGCTGGGGTGAAGCACATGATCGCGCGAATGAGTCGCCGTATATGCGGCCATGGCGGCAAGGGCTTGGGGATCGGGCCGCGCTTGGGCCGCGCGGACAGCCATCCCTTCCACAAACCAAAATGGCACGCCACTTTCTTGCCAATCACCGCGAATGCCTGCCGATTGAAAAAACACGACATGCGTCAACTCATGCACGAGCGTGGACCGAAGATGATCCCACCAGTGGTCTGTATGGGATGCTCGGGTCGATTGAATGTCAATGGATTGATGGGTGGCCCATGCATCCACCCAATCGTGCTCTGCGGTCGTCACGTAGCGACGCAACGCAGCTCGGTCCCGATGGATTCGGATGACAAGGTCACTCGTCAGGTTTCCCCAAGCGGAAGCTTGATCCACCACGCCGGGTAAATCCTGTCGTATCACATCGGCCACAACAGACTCACTCGCATCGTACCGAATATGAACACCCACGCCACTCGGTAACTTCACTTGCAAATCAGGTGAACCGGGGGGGACTGATTGTACAGACCCGGCACATGCGCTACCGAGTACGCACACCAACAATACCCACCTATGAGCCTGTGGTGCTACCGCCATAACGATGCTGGTTCTCCAATTGCCGAATGGTCGCTTTGAGTTGCTCCAATATGCGGGTTGCGTCCACAGCCAAATCGTCCAAACGCTTACGATCCACGTCATCGAGACGAACAACCCAGTCCCCTGCCACCTCACGTAGCATAATGGTGTCGTTTCCCCATGTCCGGACCGTCGCGGAGGTGGTGGCTTGCTCCACACTGCGTATGCGTGTTCCCCACCGCTGGAATGTGGATAGTGGTTTCTTGGTGCCCGCGGCGGCCATGAGTTGGCCAAAGAGCACTTGAGGATCCGAACCCTCCTTGAAGTCTTCGACGCCTACTTTGCGCCATATCGCTTGGCGCTCCTTCTTCGAATAATGCGCCGCTGCAAACTTGCGTATCGACACGAGATTGCGATGCAACTCGGCCACACGTTTCCGATCACTGGGATCCAAGAGCGTGAATACATCCTGCGCGCTCCGCTGCTGCAGTGCTCGCAAATAATCGACCGTGATTTTACCGGGACCATCGGTTGGTTCACTGCACCCGACTGCACTCAGCCAGATCATCGCCATGCACATGCCACCAATGATACGCCTGGACCATCCCATGGAACTCAGGCTAGCACATCAATGCGGGACTCGCGAGGGCCTCGGGAGCACTCATTGCTTGCAATCAAGACGATGCTTCGCTACAAGCAACCCCTTCTGATCTCGCAGGGAGCTTCCGCTATGCTTCATCGAATTCTACTCGCCATCGTTTCCATCACCACCCTCTGTACGACCGCCTGCAATATGCCCAAAATGACGGCTGACATGACCGTCGCGGTGTTCACGCAAGCCAGCGCGACCGTAGACAAGGAGCCCGACATTTGGTTCGCGCGAACCGGTTCGACAGCCAACCTCAAGATGTTTGAGGGTTTGCTGGAGGTCACCCCCGCCAACCGAGACCTGTTGTTGCTCACGTCCCAGAGTTTCACACGCTATGCCCTGGCGTTCTTGGAAGACGATTTGGAAACCCTTGAGGAAGGCTCGCGCGAATACAATGAGGCCCATCACCGCACGACTGATTTTTATCACCGCGGTCGCCGGTATGCGGCTCTCTTGCTCTCGTTGGACTACCCTGACATTGCCAGCGCGTTGCGGGGCGATGGAAAACGCTTGGATGAGATTCTGAGCCAAGCCACCGTGGACCACCTGCCGGCCATTTATTGGATCGCACAATCCTGGGCCGGGATGATCAACACAAACAACGACGATCCCGAACTCCTCAGCGATTTACCCCGCGTCAAACGAATCATGAGATGGGTTGTCGAACACGATGACACCTACGACAACGGGGGGCCTAATCTCTTTTTTGGTGCTGTCGAACTCGCTCTTCCGGTGGCGCTGGGTGGCAACGCGAAAGGCTCAAAAGCGGCGTTTGAGCGCGCCATCGACATCACCGACGGGAAGTTTTTAATGGCCAAAGCGTTATACGCACGGATCTACATGCGGGGCACCAACAACCGCGATGGGTATCAAAAGATACTCCAATCGGTCATTGATGCGCCCAATGACATTATGCCCAACGAGCGTTTGGCCACCGAAATCGCCAAAGTACGTGCGCAACGGTGGCTCAACGAAATCGACCTGGTATTTGAGTAGCAAGACGCCAATCGGAATGGAGAAATTAATGCGAACGAGGAAAACACTGTGTACGTGTCTATTGGCACTCTTTGTCCTGATGCCCATGAGCACATTGGCCGCCAAACATGTCATCAAGATCGCCACTCTTGCACCCAGTAAGTCCGCCTGGATGACCGTTTTTCGTGCGGCCGCCAAAGAGGTCTATGAAAAGACCAACGGAGAGATCAAGATCATCGTCTATGGAGACGGTACCCTTGGCGACGAAAGGACCATCATTCGCAAAGTAAAGAGTGGGACCATCCAAGGCGGCGCTGTCACGTCCGTAGGGCTCGCCCAAGTCGCCCCAGACATCCTGGTCCTGCAAGCTCCTCGACTCATTACCACCTATAAGCAACTGGACTGCGTTCGTGACCAACTCAAATCACAATTTGAAGATGGCCTCGCCAAACAAAACATGGTCCTCTTGGGCTGGGGGGATGTGGGCTACACCTATTTGTTCACCAACACGCCCGTTCGGACACCGGCCGATCTGAAAAAGATCAAGCCGTGGGTGTGGAATGCTGATCCTTTGTTTCAGGCGTTTTATGACGAAGTGGGAGCCAGCCCTATTCCCTTGAGCGTTCCCAAAGTACTGAGCAGCTTGAACACGAAACTCATCAATGCCTACTACGCATCCCCCTTGGCCGCCATCGCTCTCCAGTGGTTCCGCCACTCTCAGTACATCACGAAAATGCGTTTGGCCGTTGGGATCGGTGCCACCGTGGTCAGCAAGAGCTCCTGGGATCTACTCTCACCAGCGCACCAACAATTGGTCCGTCAAATCAGCGAAAAATGGCACAATATTCTGATCAAGAAGGTCCGCAAGGACAATAAGAAAAGCGTCAATGTCCTCAAGGCAAAGGGACATACGATCGTCAAACTGACGCCTGACGAGGAGGCCGCCTGGGAACGTGTTTCCAGAAAAGTCCAAAACAAACTGGCCGGGCCCGTTTACCGCAAATCACTCCTCAGCGAGGCGCGCGCGCTCGCCAAAAAGTGTAAGTGAACGAATCGTCTCCCGAAGACGCCACGCCCGGCGCAGAGTTCTACATTCCCATCTACGACGGTGCCCTCAAACTGTTGGAAATCTGGATCTTGTCCATCGCCTTGTTGGTGGTCATCGGGGCCAGTGCGCTCAACATCGTATTCCGTAACCTCGAATGGGCCGTGTGGAATCCCACCGTCGTCAATCAAATCGTCTACGCGCTGACCTTCTATCTGGGCATCTTTGGCGGCGTCATCGCCGCCCGCCGAGCCCAGCACATCAGCGTGGATGCGCTCAGCCATTATATGTCCGACCGCCTGCGAAACAGCCTCGGGGTCATTCTGCAGTTGGCCGGCGCTGCCACATGCCTCGTGTTGATGTCTCTAGCCCACGAATGGGTGGGGAAAATCGAGGCGGATGATTTCTTGGTTCCGCGCATGCCCAAGTGGTGGCTCCAGCGACAACTCTGGCTCTGGCCCATGGTGTGCGCCTTTGGTCTGATGACGCTTCACTTTGTGGTCAACGCCATCCGACGCGGCGTGGCGGTGTCCTGTCCGGCCGACGCCGATCCATCAGTAGGCGAGGAAGACTAACGCATGGGGCCCACGGGACTGCTCACGCTGCAAATCCTAGCCGGCGTTCTCGCCCTGGTGGGGTTGCCCCTCTTTGTGGTGATCGCGGTCTTGGCCATGACCTTTATGGCGTCGGACGGCATGTCGCTCTACGGTTTTTTTGACGACATTGAACCGCTCTTCGACCAAGAGCACTTGCTCCCCATTCCGCTCTTTACCTTTGCCGGCTTCTTGTTGGCACGAAGCAACGCCCCCAAACGGCTGGTTCGATTTGCAGACGCCATTTTGGGATGGGCGCCAGGCGGGTTGGCCATCGTGGCCGTATGTGCCTGCACCTTCTTCACCACGTTCACGGGTGCTTCTGGAGTCACAATCATCGCCCTGGGCGGATTGCTCTATCCGATTTTGATAGAGCGGCAATATCCCGAACAGTTTTCATTGGGTCTGCTGACCACATCCGGTTCGTTGGGGCTTCTCTTCTTCCCAGCCTTGCCCGTATTCATCTTCGCGTTGGTCTACGGGCTGGCCACGCCCGGCCAAAGCATCATGACGCCGGCCAACCTCTTCATGGCAGGCCTCATTCCGGGCATTATCCTCACCGGTGTGCTCTGCGGGTACTCGGCCATCATGGGGGTTCGCTACAAGATTAAGCGTACGAGGTTCTCGTGGAACGAGGTGGGCAGTGCGCTCAGGGAAGCTCTGGGCGAAGCGTTGCTGCCAGTCTTGATCTTGACCACCATTTTGACCGGGATCTTGGACATCAATGAGATCGCGACGCTCACGTGCGTCTATTTGCTCATTCTTGAGGTCGGAATCCACCGCGACATCCACGTCATTCGAGACCTGCCCAAGATGGTGGCAGATTCCATGATCTTGGTCGGCGCCATCATCTTGATTATGACCGTCGTCATGCCACTGACAGGCTATCTGAATCTGAACAAAATCCCCGAACAGATCCTGGGTGTCCTGGAGAAGCACATCGACTCCCGAGTGGCATTTCTGCTCGCACTAAACGTCTTTTTACTCATTGTCGGCTGCCTCATGGACATCTTCAGCGCCATCGTGGCCGTGGTCCCACTCTTGGTGCCCTTTGCGGAGCGCTACGGGGTGCACCCACTCCACCTGGGCGTTATCTTTTTGATCAACTTGGAGATCGGCTACATGACCCCGCCGGTCGGCATCAACCTGTTCATCGCCAGCTTCCAGTTCAAGAAGCGGGTCATGACCGTCTACAAATCGGTGATCCCCTACATCCTACTACTCTTCGCGACGTTGATGGTGATCACCTACGTGGAGCCATTGTCCCTGTGGCTGCCATCTCAGTTCATGGACCAATCTGCAGAACCGGAACTGGAAGAGCTTAACCAAGAACAATCCATGGAAGAGCTTGAACTCGAGTTCGGGGAGGATGTGGACAGTCCCGCCGGAGACACCACAGACGACATTGGAAGCGATGAAGACGACGCTGATCTGTAGGGGATTGCCCTTCTTGCCAGGCAATGACGCGAACTCAGACTTCTTCCCAACCACCGTGGGCGCTCGTCCATAGCACTTTGCCAATGCACATCGGAAGACTTTTGAGGTAACATGGTGACCCGCCAACGCCTTTGCAATACGAGCCCTTGGTGAAAGGACGCCATGTTTCGACCACTCACTTCGTTGTACAGACTATGGTTGCCTATGTGTGTACTCCTGGGTTTCGGGTGTACACCGGCCGAAGAGGCTTACCCGGAACATCTTGAGGGGCCGCCGCCGGCCCGCATTTTTGCGACGGCACAGGCGACCGCCACATTTGGATTCACCTTTTACATGCCCGTGACCAACGGCAATCAGTACGTGATCACCCAAAGTTGGGCGTCGAAATTTCCCGGCAGCGAATGCAATTGGAACGGCCACACCGACCCCTATATGGCCTATGCGATCGACTTTGGCGGCGGGCCCTCCGGGGGCAAGGCCGTCGCGACCTTTAACGGCACGGTCGTTTACGTCAAAGGAGACGTCACCGGAGGGTGTTATGGCTGTAAATCCGCCGAATACAATAGTGGTTGGGGCAACACCGTCATCGTCGACCATGGGGGCGGCGTGCATTCCATGTACAACCACTTGGCGCCCGGATCCATTACGGTCTCTACCGGCCAAACCGTCTGCACGGGTCAAGCCTTGGGGACCATTGGTACCACCGGAAACAGCACAGGTGTCCATCTGCATTTTCAGTTCCAAAAGGGCCCCACCATCTGGTCTCCCTCGGTCTATTTTGATGGATTCGCCGAAATCTCGGAGACCAATCTGATCTGCAACAAGACCTTTACCAGTCAGAACAGCCAACAATGTGGCGATGTGCCGCCACCCAGTGACACCTTTTGCCAGGGAAAACAGAATGGCTTGTGGTGCAAGGACGAGGCGTTGGTCAATTGCCAGAACGGCAGCATCAGCTCGGAGACGGCGTGTCCGAACGGCTGCCAATCCATGCCGGCCGGAACGGCCGATCAATGTGCACCCGATTCCCAGGGCTTCTGCGAGGGGAAAATAAATGGCCTGTGGTGCAAGGGAGACGCTCTCGTCAACTGCCAAAATGGATCGATCGCGTCCACCACCCCATGCCCCAACGGGTGCCTCTCCATGCCTTTGGGTACCGCCGATCAATGCGCCAACACGACCGATCCCGAGTGCGATGGCAAAATGAACGGGCTGTGGTGCAACGCCAACAATCTAGTCCAATGCAAAGACGGCGTTGTCACACAGACCACGGCATGCCCGAACGGCTGCAAACCCATGCCGATCGGTGTGAACGATGAATGCGCCGAGGCGACGAATTTCTGTACCGGCAAAGCCAATGGAGACTGGTGCGACGGCGACAACCTCGTCACCTGTGCAAACGACGCCATCGCTCAGTCCAACCCCTGCCCCAATGGGTGCAAACCCATGCCGCAAGAGATCAACGATGTGTGCAACGATCCGCCCGACTTCTGCGACGGAAAGGCCAATGGAGACTGGTGCGACGACGGCAACCTCGTCACCTGTGCAAACAACGTCATCGCTCAGTCCAACCCCTGCCCCAATGGGTGCAAACCCATGCCACAGGGAACCAACGATGTGTGCAACGATCCGCCCGACTTCTGCGACGGAAAGGCCAATGGAGACTGGTGCAACGGCGACAACCTCGTCACCTGTGCAAACAACGCCGTCGCAAAATCCAACCCCTGCCCCAATGGGTGCCAATCCATGCCCCAGGGAACCAACGATGTGTGCAACGATCCGCCCGACTTCTGCGACGGAAAGGCCAATGGAGACTGGTGCGACGGCGACAACCTCGTCACCTGTGCAAACGACGCCATCGCTAAGTCCATTCCATGCCCACTGGGATGCAAATCCATGCCCCAGGGAACCAACGATGTTTGTACGCAAGAGACCGTCGCCTGTAACGTCAACCAAGACTGTAATGACGGCGTGACTTGCACGAATGACCAATGCAAGGAAGGCCTATGCGTCCACATCAAACTTCCGCTGTGCTGTGATTCCAACGCGGACTGTGAAGACGACGATCCGTGTACGAACAACGTGTGTAACAACAACACCTGTAGCGCATCGATCATCGCAAATTGCTGCAAGTCGGCGGCGCAATGCGATGATAATGATTCATGCACAGTCGATACCTGCAACAACGGACAATGCACCCATGAGGGCTCGTGCTGTGACGCCAACTCCGACTGCGGCGACAGCGATCCCTGCACAGTCGATGCCTGCGCCAATGGCATTTGCTATCACAGCACACTGGAGAGCTGCTGCACATCGGCCACCGACTGCATCGACGCAACCCCGTGTACCACCGATGCATGCATTGGCAACGCATGCCAACACTTTCAAAAGGCGGGATGCTGTATCGCCGACGAGGATTGCTCGCCACTGCCCGCAGCCTGTGTGGTCGCGATCTGCACCGCCGGGCAATGCGGCGACGAGAGCATTGAGAACTGTTGCGAGAATGACCTGGACTGCGACGACAACAACCCCTGCACCACAGAGGTTTGCTACACCAGCCAATGTTTGTACCAAAACGTCAACGACTGCTGCGAACCGGATTGCGCGAGCAAGCAATGCGGCGACGACGGGTGTGGGGGATCGTGCGGATCGTGCGAAGACGACCAAATCTGCTCGACGGGCGGACTGTGCACCGAATTCGACCCCGAGCCTTGTGCGAGCATGAGCCCATGGGGTGAATGCGATGGGACCCTGGTCTCCTGGTGTGCGGAAGGTCTGTTGCTCTATCACGACTGCGCTCCCATGGACATGACCTGTGGGGTGAGCCCGATCACAGGCGCCGTGACCTGCGTATCCACCGCCGACTGCCCTACAGTGTGTGCCGACGTCGCGTGCGGTACCCTTGACTGCGTGGGCCCATGCGGCCTTTGCGATGCCCCCTTGTACTGCGCGGACAAGGGCATCTGCGTAGCCCCTGGACACGTCCCTCCACCCGACCCGAACCCCAACCCCGACCCGGACCCGAACCCCAATCCCGACCCGGACCCGAACCCCAACCCGGATCCCGCCCCCTCTCCGAGCGGCACCACCGTGACCAAAGGGGGGTGTGCGATGGCATCCGAGAGCACACCGTCCATCCTGTGGATCGGCGTCACCTTGTTGTTGGGCATGATGGGGTGTCGACGTCGTTCCAGCGACCCGTCGGCCGGCTAAGGACCACCCCCGAAAGTCAACACCACTCCGGATCAGTTGACTTCCATTGCCCGGTACGTTTTGATGCGGCGTCCATGGTTTGTATGAGGAGGAGACTGGTCCATGCGTAGCATGTTTCAAACTGTTGTTTTTGTGAGCATCGTCATGATGGTTGGCACCGTTTGGGCGCAAGAAACCCCACCGCCTGCTGAAAAAGACAGCGCCACCGACTCCACAGACACAGACACAGACAAAGCGGACTCCGGAGGAAGCGCGGACGACTCAGAAAAAGCGACTGAGAAAAAGCCCGTCACGCCCCCCCCCGCCCCAACGCCACCGACGCCTGAGATTGATCTGGATGAAGACGATGACGAATTGGACGAAGGCTGGGGTGACGAAGAACCCGAACCGGTCTATCCGAGGGTGGAGCATCGGGGCTACTTTCGGTTCCGGGCCGACATGTTTAGCAATTTGGGCCTGGGCACCCATTTCCAGAACAATTTTGCGACCTACGGCACGAGCGGCTTCAAACCCCCTTTGACCGAGAACTTCATCAACAATGACAACCCTACGTTTGGTGCTGACACGGTGGGTTCGGGCAATAACGAGACGACCCTCTCAAGCGCCAACATGCGCATGCGTTATCAACCGACGATCCTCATCTCCGATTCGCTCTCGATCCACGCCACATTCGATGTGCTGGACAACATTGTGTTGGGCTCCACGCCGGATTTTCACCCCTTACGGCCCGATGTGCCCTTCAACGCGTTCGCCAGCGCACAGGCACCGCCGAGCGATGCGTTCGAGATCAAAGACAGCATTCGAGTCAAAGAGTTGTGGGGCGAATGGAAACTCTTGGGCGCGCCGCTACGTTTCGGCCGCATGAGCAGCCAATGGGGGCTCGGCATGCTCTCCAACGGCGGGAACGACTGGGATGATGATTACGGTGACTACTACGATCGCATCATGCTGTCCCTGCAAATTTACGGGGTATACATCGCCGGCGGATACGACATCGTCTCCAGTGGTCCAACCCATGCAGAGCCCTTTCAGCCCTTTGGTCAGCCCTACGACATGACCGAGACTGACGATGTGCAACAAGGATTTGTAGCCATCTTCTCGCGACCCATCCAGGAGCACGAAATTCTCGAGCGCAAGAATCGGCTCGTTAAACTGCGCAAGCCAGCGATTGATTGGGGCTTGTATACGATTTATCGGACCCAGAAACTCGATCTGTCGGCCAGCAGTATTCAAGACAATGCCGCCACTTTCGATGATATGGAGCTCGTCAAACGAGATGCGTGGGCTGTCGTGCCCGACTTCTGGCTACGAATGGAATACCGCCCAAGCTACAAGCAGCGACTTCTCGTAGAGCTGGAAGCGGCCATGATTTACGGGAAGATTGGCCGGGTCACCGAAGGCACCGGAGATGAAGAACGGGAGATTATGAGTTGGGGCGCCGCATTGGAGTCCCAATATACCCATGGTTCGCTGACATTCGGCCTGAACGCGGGCGTGGCCAGTGGCGACGACGCCCGCGGCTTGACCGTTCTGGACCAAAAGAACTTCGAAGAAGACGGGAAGCTGAACACGAAGATCACGAACTTCAAGTTCGACCGGAATTACCACGTCGATCAGATCCTCTTTCGCGAGGTGATCGGGGCAGTGACCAATGCGTGGTACGTCAAACCCTATCTGCAATACGATCTCTTCAATGCGCCCGACGCGGCCATTGGAGGCCAAATAGGCGCGCTCTACGCTCGGGCCCTCGAAGAGGATGCGTACCCCGGACAAGATCCCAACCTGGGGATCGAATTGGACACCAAGATCTTTTTCGCCAGTGAAAACAGGTTTTACGGGGATGTCTCATTCGGTATCCTCTTCCCAGGCGAGGCGTTTACGCTGCGCAATGGTTATCTGGGCGACAAATACACGGGAGCCGACAAGAGCCCAGAGATTGCCTGGACCCTGCAGTCGCACCTCGTGATGAAATACTAGCGAGGCAAGTTTCCGATGGCCGATAAACTCTGGGGCGGCCGATTCACCGAGCCCACCGACGCGTTCGTGGAACGGCTCAATGCATCGGTGGAATTCGATCAGCGTTTGTATCGTGAGGATCTGGCCGGATCCATCGCACACGTTCGCATGTTGGCACATACGGGGATCCTCTCGGACGCCGACGCCCAAGAGATCGAGACCGGGCTCCGTGCGATCCGGAACACCATTGAGACGGGTCGTTTCCAGTGGCGAAGTGACCGTGAAGACGTTCACTTGAACATCGAAGCCCAGCTTACTGAGGACATCGGCGCTGTAGCAGGCCGGCTCCATACGGGCCGATCGCGCAATGACCAGGTCGCTCTGGATGTACGGCTCTTTCTCCGAGAGGCGTTCCTAGATAGGACCGAAGACATTGTGCAGTTGATCGACGCGCTGCTCAAACAGGCCAATGGCAATGAACAAGTCGCAATGCCGGGCTACACGCATCTACAGCGGGCCCAACCGGTGAGTCTTGCTCATCATCTTCATGCGTATGTCGCCATGCTCGTTCGAGATGCTCAGCGTCTTCTGGATGCCCATGACCGCGCCAATGAATGTCCATTGGGTGCCGGTGCTTTGGCGGGAAGTCCGCATCCCATTGATCGCGATCATGTGGCCAAGCAGTTGGGGTTCCCTGCGGTCACGAGCAATAGTCTCGACACGGTCAGCGACCGAGATGCCGTCGTGGAATTCATGGCTGCCGCAGCCCTGTGCATGAGCCATCTGAGTCGTTTGGGGGAAGAGCTCGTCTTGTGGATGAGCCAAGAGTACCGGTTCGTTACGCTCCCGGACGCCTTTTGCACCGGCTCGAGTATCATGCCCCAGAAGAAGAATCCCGATATTCCGGAGTTGGTGCGTGGAAAATCGGGTCGTGTCACAGGCGCGCTGGTCTCTTTGTTGATGACGTTGAAGGGGTTGCCGCTCGCCTACAACAAAGACTTGCAAGAGGACAAGGAGCCACTCTTTGACGTCAACGACACACTGCGTGATTGCCTGCAAGCCATGGCCCGGATTCTGGCGGATGCGGAGTTTCACGCGGATCAAATGGCCAATGCATTACAAGCAGGTTTTGTCATGGCCACAGACATCGCCGACGCGTTGGTCGACGCGGGGGTGCCCTTCCGAGAGGCCCATCATCGGGTCGGAGCATTGGTCCAGCGTTGCTCCAAAGATGGAACCACGCTTGAGACGCTGTCGGCCGAGACGTGGCAAGAGGTGACGCCCGAACTCAGCCCTGAGCAACTTAAGGCAGCGCTCGATCCCACGGTGTCCTTGGCACGTCGGAATCAACCCGGCAGTCCGGCACCCGTCCAGGTGAAGGCAGCGCACAAGAGCTATGGTGAACAAAAAGCGTCGATCTCAAAACGAGTCGAAGACAGTCGAGCCCATACGCGATTGATCGACTGGATGCGAGGATGAATCACTTCGGATATCGCGATGGTCGCCTTCACTGTGAAGAGGTCCCCCTCGAACAGATCGCCCAGCAGGTTGGAACGCCGTGTTACGTGTATTCTGTGGCCACGCTCACTCGCCACTTCAACGTCTTTCAAGAGGCTCTCGCCGACATAAAACACCTGATCTGTTATTCGGTAAAGGCCTGTTCCAATTTGGCGATCTTACGTCTCTTGGCCGATTTGGGCGCCGGATTCGATATCGTCAGCGGTGGTGAGTTGTTCCGATTGCAAGCCGCGCAGATCCCCACCGACCGAGTTGTCTATTCCGGCGTTGGAAAAACACCGAAAGAGATGCGATTGGCACTCCAGGCAGGGATCCATTGCTTCAACGTCGAGAGCATTGCCGAACTACGCACATTGGACGAAGTCGCCCGAAGTGAGGGCAAGACCGCCCCGGTGAGTCTGCGTGTCAATCCCGACGTCGATCCCCAAACGCATCCCTACATCTCGACCGGACTTCTCGGCAGTAAGTTTGGGATCCCTTGGAACGAAGCGGTTCATGCGTATCGTGTCGCGGCCGACTGCACCCACATCGACGTGGTTGGCCTCGACTGCCACATTGGCAGCCAGTTGATGAGTCTGGACCCCTTTCTTGAAGCGCTCGACCGCATGTTGGAGTTGGTGAAAGCGCTTCGAGACACCGGCCACAATATTTACACGCTCGACTTGGGCGGCGGGCTAGGGATCCCCTACAACCCCAATGACAAGAAGCCACCACACCCCAGAGAGTTGGGGGAAGCGGTTCGAGAGCGAACGAGTGGCTATGGTTTGACGCTCTTGTTCGAACCTGGCCGCGTGATTGTTGGGAACGCGGGGGTTCTCCTCATGCGCGTTCTATACAACAAAACCAATGGCGACAAACGTTTTGTGATCGTGGATGCCGCGATGAACGATTCCATTCGCCCGGCGCTCTACGATGCCTATCACAACATTCAGCCCATCCTCGAACCCGATGAATCCGTGGAAGCGCTCACTGTGGATGTAGTGGGCCCTATCTGCGAATCCGGTGACTTCTTCGCCCGAGATCGAGAGATTGCTCCAGTGACCGAAGGAGACTTGCTCGCGCTCATGAGCAGCGGCGGTTACGGTTTTTCGATGTCGTCCAATTACAATTCTCGGACCCGAGTCGCTGAGGTCCTGGTCGCCGGCGATCAATTTGCCGTAATACGCGATCGAGAATCCTACGATGACTTGGTTCGAGGAGAACATCTCGCCGAACACCTACGGAACAAATCAAACCAATAGGGTTTCCTACTCTCGACGACGGACAGCGCCTTACTGCGCAAACTTTGCGCAGTCAATCTCAAAATCCCGCAAAACCTGCGCCATTTAAGGGCTGCATTCCACTTCAGTACCCCGTTTCGACATGGCACGCACCTTGCTGCACTTCCCCACGGGAGGTTTTTTGTGAATTCGCGCGGTACGACAGGAACACCAAGAAAAAGTCCTCGAGACAGTGGATTTTCACTCATTGAATTGATGGTCACAGTCACCATCTTGGCGATTATTGCTGCCATCGCTTTGCCGTCGATTCAAACGGGGTTCCAGCAGCAGTCGATCACGGGCGCAACCAACGAAGTGATGCATCTGGTCGATTTTGCACGCATCCAGGCCGTGACTCGAAACAAGGCCTACGAGCTCCGCATTAAGCAATCGGACGGTGATAATGGTTCCCTGGAGGTCAACGAGAGCGTCAACACACGGTGCGATGGGTTTACCGCAGGCATTCCAAAAATTCGAACCCTATCGTTCAATGCCGGCGACTTTCCAGACATTCGCATCATATCGACGGCACCCACCGGGCTGGGAGCCTCGTATCAATTGTGCTTCAAACCCAGTGGTCGTGTCGTCCAATCCAATACATCGAAGCCCTTACCAGCCATCGCAGCCGGCTATGGTGCCGGCGAAGGTCACATCGTCTTACAGCGCTTGAATTCGAACGGTAAGACTGTGGGGCCCAAGCACCGCATTATCGTGCCCTACAACGGGATCCCGCGATTTGAGCCGGGGGGCTAAGCCGATGAAGATGCACCATCGATCGCCGAAGGGCTACACCTTGATTGAATTGCTGGTCGTGGTTTCGGTCACCACATTCGGACTCATCGCGCTCTTACAACTTCAGATCGGAACCCTGCATTCAGCAGCAGCGACCCGCGACATGCAGATAGCCATTAATCTGGCCGAGCACGCGGCCCAATCGATGCGGCTCGAAGCACTCCAATGGAGTTCAAATTCTCAACCGATCAGCAACACGAACTTTCACTTCCTCAAGAACGCCCCTGTCATCATGGTAGAAGGACAATCGAGCGAATGGCTGAACGCCTATAAACCGACCGGTGGCACCCAGGATTGGCGCGTGGGACCCGTTGGAAACAATGCCGACTATGACGAAGGCATCCTCACGGAAATCCCCGAAACAAGTAATCAGAACTTTTGTGTGCACTATCGGCTGACATGGTTAGTGCCGGACCTATTGCTCCGCGCAGACATTCGAGTGACCTGGTCGAAAAACAAGGCACAACACCTCAAGTACATGACGTGCCCCGTAGAGATGGAGTCTGTGTTGTCGGACAACAACAGCATTACGTTTCCGGCGTCGATCATGAAGAACATCTTCGTCAAGCAGGTCTCCCTATGAGGCGTGCTACTCCCACAACAGCCCGGCAACCCACCGGATTCACGCTCATGGAGCTTCTGGTGGCGTTGGTCGTGTCCTTGATCCTCGTCACCATCATCTACTCGGTCTATTCCCGGGGTGCCAAAACGTATCGCGTACAAAACATGTCCTTGCAGATGCAGGCACAGGCTCGGGGGGCTCTGGACCACATACGACGTGACGTGGCAAATGCCGGATTCAACGGTACAGTCAACTCCTCTGTGGATGTCAACCTATGTCAAAAACCGGTCAATGAGATACGGGCAATCACCATCGGGCAGACCACATCAGGGCTGACCCCCGTTCTTGAAAACCCTTTTGTTCGTCCACTGTCTATCACCTTGTTCGGTGACTTTGTCGGTGATGGGGAAGTGTTTTACACCAACAGTATTGTGGGCAATGTGGTGAGCCTTCAGACCAGTTTTCAATCCACGGTCAGTGAAGGTCAATTCGAAAACATGTTCACGGGCGAAAACCGCCGATTCCTACGAATCATCGACAAGGATCAGTATGAAATGTTGATTCCGGTGACTGGAAGCAATTATGACACCGGCACCATTACCCTGGAGACGGCGCCACCGGTCCGCTCCGCCAGCCAATCCTGCGGAGTCCAAGGCTTCGGCGAAGGCTTGGAAGTCAATCCGGCCAATTTCATTCGATATCGAGTAGCACAGGACAAGCGACCGAATGCTGCACCGGGCAAATGGGATCTCATTCGAGAAGAGGTACAGATCGACGGAACCAACGCGGTGGAAGACACCATGCTCGTCATCTCTGAGTACATTGTTGACTTGGACATTTATGACTTCGTGTTCGATGACGATTCCACCGGGATGCAACCATCCATGAGCTTTGTCCGATTGTCCGACGATGTCTTGGACAGCAGCGGAAAGGGCTGGCTGGGAACAACGAGCATATCGCGCCCACAAGACTTACGCTTTATGACACTCAAGATCACCGTCCGCACTATGGATGAGGATCCCTCCCGCGTGCACCAGTCACGACCTGCGTTGCACAAGAGAATTCGAAGCTTCGACCCGGATCCGACGATGGAGGGGGCTGCGCGCACGATGACCTTCACGAGCCGCGTCTTGCTTCAAACCTTGGCAGTGCGCAATATCAAGTCGGGGATCTGACCATGAAGAATCGACTGCAAAAAGAACGTGGGTCTCTCATGGTCGCCGCCATGCTCATCATTCTTGTGCTGGCTGGCTTGGGACTCATTGGCGTTCGTAATGTCATCCTCGAGCACAAACAGGTGGGAAATTATCGTGCCGGTGAACAAGCACTGAAAGTGACCGATTCCGGGATGACCAGCGCCGTGGCTTTGGCCGCCTCCAAAGGAGACGCATTTCCTGCCTTTGTGCAAACGAACAGCAACCACATAAGCATGGCGGATACGTCAAAGGCCTACTTCGATACGACGACTGGTGGCTCATTTGGCCGTAACTCCATTCAAGATGGTGGCGTGAACTTCGTCACGACCTTCAGTGCGCCGTTCGATACCAATCGCGTACCCGGCTACCCGGTAAGCGACCAATTCATTTGGAAGAAATATCGCATGACTACGGATGGCTATTTCGGAGATCAACTGATCCAACCGGGCGTCGTGGATGACACCCTCCGAAACAGTGCTCGTCGGTACATCAGCTACTGCTACGTCGGGCCATTCGTCATTGCGGGAGGCGGTCAATGAGACAAACACAGCACAGTACGCTTTGGCGACACCTCTTAATAGCAACCCTGTGGATCTTGATTCCTAACGCTGTGTCTGCACAGCAAGCAACAACCGGGTTTTACGACACCAAGCCCGTGGTTTTATTGGTGCTGGACTCGTCGGGTTCCATGTCATACGTAGCGCAAGAGTTGGTCACGCCCGTGTGCACAACCGGTGATGTCAAAGAATCCAGCACCGAGTACAGCTACTCCCGCGGCATGGTCGCGGCCGAAGTTCTGACCGGAACCTTCAACGGCTTTTGGTGTAAAGAGGAGCCCCGTCCAACGGATCGGCACGATGCGAACTACCCCATCCCTTGGTTCGTCCCTCAGTATAGCAGCCAAGATCACGACGGGATCATCGACGTGAACAAGGAACGCATCAAGTTTGGCTTGATGACATTCGACACCATCCTTGGCGCTCAAGATGACCAAGCGGGTGGATGGTCCACCGGGCCCAACGCCTTGGCGGTCTCGGGTGTCGGAATCACCAACTTGGGCGTTCAAAACGATGAAGCGTTGCTGGGACAATTGGTCATTCCCAGCTCCGCCGATGACTTCACCTCCATTCTCACAAACAATGCGCTCGTTCAGGAACAGATCCTCAAGACCGTTCCCTTCGGAGGCACACCCATATCACCGGCGTTGGCTGACGTGTATTGGCTCCTGAAAAACCATCCGTCTTTGCAGAAGAAAACCTCGAGTAACAACGGCGACCCATACGCCACCTGCCGTACCAAAAATGTGCTTCTTCTGACCGACGGACGCCCCACGATGGGGGAATCGGAGTTTGGGTACACCTCCAGCATCGCAGCGGCCGAAACCCTGTTCAAATCAGGATACAAGGTCTATGTCGTGGGCTTTAATCTCAGCGGGGACACGTCTACGATCGTGAACGACATCGCCGAGGCGGGGGGAACTGTAGAGGCGTATACGGCCACGACGCCGGCTCAATTGGCTACAGCCCTGTCGTCCATTCTCGGGAAAGCGACACCGGGTGTTCACAGCCGCACGAACATTGCAGCGACCAACCACACCAACTCGGCAACGGATCTGCAATACCAAATCAACACCGCATATTCCGCGTCGCTGACAAGCGACATCGATGCCACGGGTTATTTCGAGGTCACGGCGTACCGTTGTGAAGAGGCCTGCCAAAGTGCTACCGGTGGTGCCGGGCCCTGCGTCGTCACGAACTTGCGACCCTTAATTAATAACAACAATTCCCGGAATCTCTTTGTCACCATCGATGGTCAAGCGGTGCCCTTGTCAAAAGCCGAAATCAAGGTCAATCCCGAAACCATGGATATCCCGACAGCGGGCCTCCTTCCTGAAGTCAAACCCACATTGAATGGCGGTATCCTCACGACCTCAGGAGGGAGCTTGGGTGACGCGAGTAGCCCCGCCAATCGCCTGCTCTTCTTGGGCGATCTGATCGATTTCCTGCACGGAAAAGTCGGAACGCGACGAGAATATGAGCATTTGGGTGGCATCTGGCACTCAACCCCTGTGGTTCAGACCAACTTGTCCAACATCGATGTACAGATCCCTTCCTTCACAGCCTATAAGCAGGCTATTGCCGACCGGCCCACCATGGCCTATTTCGCCACGCACGATGGCTTTGTTCACGCCGTCCACGTCAGTCAACCTGGTTCGGGGAGCCCAACGGGTACGAAGTGGCTTGATGAGGTGTGGGGCATCGCACCGCAAAACGCCACCAAACAAATGCACAAATTGGTCAGTGAACTGAAGTATCTCCTGGATGGAACACCGGTCCTCAAAGACATCCGTCTTCGAAAAAGCGCAGCAGACATCAGCGTCGAAGATGATTTGAAACAATGGCGTTCCGTGCTGGTGGTGCCCTATCGAGTGGGCGGACGGGGGATGTTCGCCATCGATGTGACTGACCCCTTTAATCCGTTTGTACGCTGGGAAATCGACAATAAGCGCCATTGCTGGCGAGGAACCTCTGGCGATCACACCTGTAAGACCTTCGAAGACGGAACAGCGCACGATTTCCGAAACCTGGGCTATACCCACGGAAAACCAAAGATTGGAACGGTCTTTATCAAGACAACGGGCGGTGGGTCGGAAGAAACAGCCGCTGTGTTTTTCCCATGCGGCGACGGGGTCACGGCTGAACCGGAATCGGGCAAGTGTTTTATGGTGGTTCGACTCGACACCGGCGAGAAGATCAAGGAATTCAAGAACGGGGACGAATCGGTCGTCGATGGAAACACCGCCGCCGGAAATGTGAACGGGTTGGAGTTCGACGTTGTTGGCTCCCCAGCGGCATACAACACGTTTGTTGGAACGTTTGTCACACGCCTATTTGTAGGCGATGAAGGCGGCCAATTGTGGCGCATCGACGTCTCGGATAGAGATCCCGGCAAGTGGAAGATGACGTTCTTTTTCGATCCCTACGATGATGCGTTCAGTGCCCGTATCGACGATACGGTGCGGTCACCATTGACCTCTGAACCGGCGCTGTCTCCCGTCCCACAGCGAGGACAAGTCGTCGTCGTGTTTGGAACGGGTGACTTGGACTACGCGACGGATTTGAGCCAACGTACGCTGGTGTATTCGGTCAAAGAAACGCTGAAAGTAAACTCGGCGAGCGGAGGACTCGTGGCTGGTGGGGTCAACTCGGAAGTCAATTGGCGCACAACCTTGAATGAAGGCGAAAACCTGACCAGTCGACCCATTGTCTTTGCCAATGTGACGTATTTCACAAGCTTCCAACCGGACAAACAGGATGCTTGCTTGGGTGGAACAGGGCGCATCTGGGGCGTGGACTTTCTGGCGAGCGACGGAACAGATCCCGTGGCGCGCTTTGACAAAGATGGCAGCACGCAAACCACGGATGATGTGGTGAAGTTCATTGAACTGGAGGACTCAATCCCCTACGGCATCAACCTCATCAGTCGCCCCTCCTGTGCCGGCGAAAGCGGAGTGGAGCAAGCCGCGGGCAGCTCTGGCAGCGTGGGTTCCGGCAGTGCTTTGCTCGCAGCAAAACCGGGGCAATTGGAATTGGTGGTGCAAACGGGGAACAGTGGACAAACCTCTCAAAACAGTCTTCCTGCCAAAGGGGGTAAGGGCACGGTCAACAAAGTGCATCGGACGGTCACCCAGCCTCCAAAACAAGTACTCAGCGTGAGCTGGGGCCAGATCCAGAGTTTGTAATGAAGCGACCATCACTCCATTTGCTGGCGGGGAGGATTGGGGTGAGCGCGCTCATCGCATTGCTGCTCGGTGGCTGCGAGCCTGGAGAAACCACCCCCTCCGCCAACCTACAACCCAATCAATCCTTGCGGGAACAGGTGGAACAAGCCGCCACCAAACCGATGTCATCCCCCCAGAAAAAAGAAAGCGAACAACGAGGACGTCTGGAGGCTGCCGAGAGCTTGGTGGGAGGCTTTGAAGTTCCCAGGGCCATGCGATTACTTCGTCGGCATCCGGATTACTTGGTGTACGAAGTACAGACCGGGCTGTCCGAGCTAACCGAGTTCTATACGGGGTTGGATCGGCGCACAGGCCAACGCTTTTCCAAACGCGAATACCGGATCAAAGCGCAGAAAAATGGATTTGATATTTTACACACGCCCGAATCACTCAACCGTCTGGCCCAAAAAAAGCGCGATGATTCGGGACACATCTACGTACTCAACATCAATCGACGGAACCAACATCTGCGGATCCATCCGCCCCCTGACGCGCGACACCACAAGGTCAGCGCGAGCAATTCCGGCCAGAAAAAGACCGGCCAGCGAGCCGGCACGAACGCTGGAGCCACAGGTCCAAAATCAAACGACGACGCCACGACCCGAGAGGCCGAAAAGCGTCCCGATCCCTTTCGCATCACTACGTCCGGTCGCCCCTTTAAGCGGACTTCCGAAGCGCGAAAGCAAAAAGCGCATCCTCGTCAATACGCTCCCTATGGACGGGGACGTGTTCAAAGTATGAGAAGTCGAGTCGAAGAGTGGAAGCAACACAATCCAGGAAAGAACTTCCAAGACTGATCGGTCGTTCCGCGCTCGGCAGTATCATTGACAGGCTTCAACCGGCTGTTATAGGTTCCACGCGCTGCGCGCATAGCTCAGTTGGATAGAGCGTTGGCCTCCGAAGCCAAAGGTCGCAGGTTCGAATCCTGCTGCGCGTACCAACCCACTTTCCTCTGCTCGAGGCCGTTCATTTAAGAAATTTGAAGAATGGAATGCAAGCTTGGGTTAGATCTGGAAGCAAAAACTGAATCCGAAGCAGTTAAGGCAGATGCCGACGCAACCCGGACAGTTCGGATTGGGAGCCGCCGCTGTAGGCACGCAGTCCCCCGTACCGGTGCACACGCCGGCCACCGTCTGTGACTCGCACAAGTTCTTTTTTACTTTGGTCGAGCAGATTTCACCGGATTTCACGAAGCATTTTCCGCCGGAACAAATACCCGTCGGGCACTTGCCACTTCCCGTATTGCAATAGGTGCCCTGAAGGTTCTGATATTGACAGCCCGTCAAGGGGCTACAACCCAAAGGTTGTTCGCACAGATTGCCCGTTGAACAATCTTTTTGCGCACCGGAAACGCACTGTCCCTGCACGCACCCATCATCCACGGTGCACTGATTTCCGTCGTCACAGGGCGCGCTGTTGTTGGTGGTTTTGCACTGCCCCGTCGCCGGATCACAGATGTTGTCTGTACAAAGTTTGCCGTCATCGCAATCCAACGCGATGGGCTGATGCACACATTCTCCATCGCTTTGACAGGAATCGATCGTGCACAGATCGCCGTCATTGCACAGCCCCTCATCGATGCCGCCATCTGGCTGCCCAGCATCACAGTCGTTGTCCTTACCGTCACAGACCTCCAGCGCCCCGGGATTGATGGTCTTGTCGAAGGGCTCGCAGTCCTTATCGTCAGGATAATCGTCGTTGTCATCGTCCGGGTCACAAGCATCGCCTAGATTGTCGCCGTCGTTGTCTTCCTGTTCACTGTTGGCGTCCAATGGACAGTTGTCGTTATCGTCCTTCTTGCCATCGTTGTCGTCGTCTTCATCCACACAGTCCGCTTCGCTGTCACCATCGGTGTTCGAAAAACCATCGTCTGCAACACCGTCGCAGTTCTCGTCTTTGCCATCGCAGAGTTCTTTTTCCGGAGTGGGGGCGTCGCATGTGCCGGTACCCAACCCCTGATCACAGTGCAATATACCCACACAGGAGCCGAACTCGTTTTTGACCTCACAGGTCTCCGGCGTGCTGATGTTGTCGAACTGCCCATCGCAATTGTCGTCCTTGCCGTTGCACACCTCGACGGTGGGGGTCTGTGCCGAACAATCCGTCAAACCAGTCGGTTCGCACGCGCGGTAGCCATAGCACGTCCCATATTCGCTCGTGTTCTTGCAACTGGTTTGCTTGCCCAACTCAATGGCCAACTTGGAGCATGTGCAATCGCGTGGAGAACCATCGGCCTTCACCGGAAAACACTGTGCGATGATTTCGTCGCCCAGCGGGGCCTCCAAACACTCGTAGTCTTGCGGACAAGGATCGTCTTGCCCACACGTCGCCGCACAGAACTTACCCAAGGGTCCGTAGTCGATGCATCGATTTCCTGCTTGGCTTTGGTATTCAATGCAATCTTCATGATTGGCGCATGGATCGCAGAGCAACTTGAACCGAGGCACACAGGCAAAGGTCAAATCCTGTCCAGGGAGGCTCACTTCAGCGCATTCCCACCCGATCGGACATTCCGAAACACAGAGCTGAGTGCACACGTTGCCTTCGGCCGTGGCAATGCAATACCCATCGTCACATTCATCATTGGAGTCACAGGGCCATTTAAACTCGCCCTCTTTGGGAACGTAAACGTCCTCTTCAGGCACGTCCGGAACGGGAGTAGTATCGGGTTGTACACCGTCTTGAGGTACCACTGGACCGTTGTCCAAACCGGGTGTCCCCGTCGCGTCAGATTTACTCCCACATCCCAACACCAAACTCACCGTAACCACCACAGTAATCCACGTATTCAACTGCAACATTTCTATCTTTCCACGCATTGCCTACCCTCTAGTTGGCTCACTCATTAGTTCGGGATTATAACAGAAACCCGGTCCAATGGCACTGTGATTTATACCACCCTTTATGCCGTAATCGCTTGACAGAATTGGAGCGAAGCGAGTACGTAGCCCGCCATGAGTGATTCGAGAAGTATCGCGATCATCGCCCACGTTGACCATGGAAAAACCACGCTTTTGGACCACCTGCTTCGTCAGTCGGGCACACTCCAAGAGCGCGGACCCGCTATAGAACGCGTCATGGACTCTAATCCACAGGAACGTGAACGTGGAATCACAATCTTGGCGAAGTGCACCGCCATCGAGTGGAACGAGCATCGGATCCAGATCGTCGACACGCCCGGCCACCAAGATTTTGGCGGTGAGGTAGAGCGCGTCTTGCGAATGGTCGACTCGGTGCTTCTTTTGGTCGATGCGGTCGAAGGACCCATGCCTCAAACACGGTATGTGCTTCGAAAGGCATTGGAGCACAACTTCCGACCCATTGTGGTCATCAACAAGATGGATCGCCCCGAATCCAGGCCGGATTGGGTGATTGACCAAGTGTTCGATCTTTTCGATGCACTGGATGCCAACGACGAGCAGCTCGATTTTCCGGTGGTGTATGCGTCCGCTCGAGACGGATGGGCTTCACCCACCACGGATCAGGGCACCAACATGGATCCGATTTTCGAGGCGATTCTTCAATACGTCCCTCTGTCCGCGGGCGATTCCGACGCGCCGTTGCAACTGCAAGTGTCCACTCTCGATTATTCCGAATACTTGGGACGCATCGCCGTTGGCCGCATCTGCTCGGGCACGATCCGCCGTGGCATGAACGCCGTGTGTTATCGCCGCGACGGCACTCATGATCGCTTTCGTGTTACAAAGCTCATGGGGTTCTTGGGACTCGAACGCATCGATCGCGAAGAGGCCGTTGCAGGTGAAATCGTCGCCCTCGCTGGCGTTGATCAAGTGACTGTGGGGGAGACCATCTGCGATGCTGAAAACCCTCAGCCTCTTCCTCTCATCCCCATCGATGAGCCAACCATCAGCATGCTCTTTGGCATCAACGACTCTCCATTCGCCGGACAGGACGGTCATTACGTCACGAGTCGCCAGTTGCTGGAACGACTCCATCGGGAACTCGAACACAACGTGGGACTGCGCCTGGAGGAGACCGAACGGAGTGATTTCTGGCGCATTTCGGGTCGTGGAACACTCCATTTGAGCGTGTTGATCGAGACCATGCGGCGCGAAGGATACGAACTCAGTGTGGGCCAACCCCAAGTGGTCATGCACGGCAATGAAGAGCCTTGGGAAGACGTGGCGGTGACCGTCCCAGACGCGTTTAGTGGGACCGTCATTGACAAACTAAGTCGACGCTCCGGCACGCTCACCCGCCACGAGGTGGATCCCCAAGGCAACGCAACCTTGGAGTTCGACATTCCCAGCCGTGGTCTGATCGGATACCGAAGTGAGTTCCTGACCGACACGCGAGGCGAGGGCATCCTGTACCAAACCTTCTCCCGCTACGCCCCCCGGGCCGGTCAGATCCGACGACGAGAAAACGGTGCGCTGATTGTTCAAGACCCTTGCGAAACGGTCGCCTACGCTCTACACGGTCTGCAAGAACGTGGAAGGCTCCTGCTCGGCGCAGGTCACAAAGTCTATTCAGGGCAGGTGGTCGGTCTCCACAGCCGTGCCAACGACCTCATCGTCAATCCTGGGAAGAAGAAACAACTGACCAACATGCGCGCTTCGGGTACAGACGACTCGCTGCGGCTCGTCCCCCCGGTTCAACTCTCGTTGGAAGAGACTATTGAGCTCATCGCTGACGATGAGTTGGTTGAGATCACACCCAAGAGCCTTCGCATTCGAAAGCGAATGCTCGACCACAACGAACGCAAGAAAGAGCAACGAATTCGGAAGCTATAAGTAAGACGTGGGTGCTTGATCAGACCGCGAAGGAAGAACCACAGCCGCAGGTGCGGGTCGCGTTGGGGTTCTCGAAATGGAAGCCGGAGAACTTAAAGGACTCGATGTAGTCGATGGTCGTCCCATCCAAGTATTGGTGGCTCATGGGATCGACATAGACCTTCAAACCATCACGCTCAATGACCGAATCGCCCGCATTCTCTTGGTTTTCCAGATCCATATCGTAGGTGAACCCGGAGCATCCACCGCCGACGACCATCAGCCGGAGACCATGGCCT
>Ga0114996_10001486_pt1 | contig 31466 bp, 31 predicted proteins | sample ArcticOcean_MG_C_4_FD_87039 | JGI IMG/M metagenome (GOLD analysis project Ga0114996, IMG submission 87039) | Marine microbial communities from western Arctic Ocean - ArcticOcean_MG_CB4_134 | ecosystem: Environmental > Aquatic > Marine > Oceanic | place: Arctic Ocean: Canada Basin | collected... | reverse complement strand
CGTCGATGCCTTTTAAGGTTCGCACGATCAGTTCGCCGACCCTTCGCGTGTCGTCGGCCGTGAAGCCACGAGAGGTAATAGCAGGCGTCCCCAGTCGCAGGCCGCTGGTGACCCTGGGCTTTGCCGGGTCGTAGGGGATAGCGTTGCGATTGGTCGTTATGTAAACGCGGTCCAACGCCTCTTCGGCCGCCTTGCCCGTTAGGCCGAGGGGTCGCAGGTCGACCAGCACCATGTGGTTGTCGGTGCCACCGGAGACAATGCGAGCGCCCCCCGCTGCCATTACCCCGGCAAGAGCTGCAGCGTTCTCGATAATGGCGCCAGCGTACTGCTTGAACTCCGGAGTCAACGCCTCACCATAGGCGACGGCCTTGGCCGCCACCGCGTGCATGAGCGGCCCGCCCTGCACGTTGGGGAACACGCCCCGGTCAATCGACTTGGCCAGTTCCTCAGTGCTCAATATCATGCCGCCGCGTGGCCCACGAAGTGTCTTATGAGTAGTAGATGTCACGACGTGTGCGTGAGGGATCGGCGAAGGGTGAGCGCCCCCGGCGACTAGGCCGGAGAAGTGGGCCATGTCCACCATGAGGAGCGCACCAACGCTGTCGGCTATCTCACGGAAGCGGGCGAAATCGAAGAACCGGGGGTATGCGGTCGCGCCGGTTACGAGAATTTTCGGACGGTGCTCCTCGGCCAGCCGGGCCACCTCGTCCATGTCGATAAGCTCTGTCTCTTTGTCCACGCCGTAGGAAACGAACTGGTAGTGCTTGCCCGAAAAGTTCACCTTGCTACCGTGAGTGAGGTGGCCGCCCTGGTCGAGGCGAAGGCCCATAACCGTGTCTCCCGGCTGGAGTTGGGAGTGGTAGACCGCCATGTTGGCCTGGGCCCCGGAGTGCGGCTGCACATTCACATGTTCGGCACCAAATAACTGCTTGGCCCGGTCCCTGGCCAGGTCCTCAGCCACGTCCACGAACTCGCAGCCACCGTAGTAGCGACGACCGGGATAGCCCTCGGCGTACTTGTTGGTGAGAACCGAGCCCTGCACTTCTAAGACCGCCTCACTAGCGTAGTTTTCAGAAGCGATCAGGTTGACGTTGCGGCGCTGGCGCATGCGCTCGTTGGCGATCGCCGAGGCTAGTTCGGGGTCGCGGCTGGACAGTACGGACACTTGGGTTCTCCTCACAGTGGATGCGATGGGCTAAAGATGCGATGCGCTATAGGGCGCGGCTGCCTGGCCCTGGCCCTGGCGCGCTATGCCGGTTGCTACGGATCGAAAGGCGAGCTAGGCGATGAGGTCGGGTTGCATCAGGCCGTAGTCGCCGTCGTGGCGGCGGTAGACGACGTTGTACTCATGCGAGTCGAGGTTGTAAAACAGGAAGAAGCTGTGGCTGAGCATCTCCATCTCCTCAAATGGCGTCTTCGACGTGCATCGAGGTCATGGAGAACCGCTTGGTCCGGATGACGTTGCCCGTTGGAGCCTCTTCAGAGACGGCTTCTTCCGACTCCACAGAGGTCATGCCGAACACCTCTTCGGCCGAGGCCGATCTGGCTAACTTGCGCCTGACGTACTCGTCGGTCGGCTTGTCTATCTGAATATTCCTAGCGTGAATCCTCAGGTCGGGCCCTTGCGTCTTATCTTCGCTCATACGAATTCATTCTAAGGCCGCCGACCAACGCGTTCAAGCGAGACGAACCGCTTGGGCAAGGCATGCGTCTACAGGGAGTATCTTGTGGCGGAAGGGGCGCTGTGGTAGCTTGGCTCGCGGTTCGTAAGTGCGACCAGTAAATGGCCAGTGCATTGCTATTACATTGGCGGAGATGGGAGGACGGCGATAGGGACTCTAACACTGACAGAGGTAGAGGCTGGGGCCGAGAATCCATTCGGCCCGGATTCGACCGGTTGGGAGGCGCTCGTGGCGGAGACTGCCTGTCCCACGGTGTTCCTGTCGCCTTGGTGGATATCTGCCTGGCACGAGGTGTTCGGCAGCGAGGCGCGCCACAGGGTCATCCACGTCCGAGATGGCGACGAACTGGTTGGCGTAGCGCCTTTGTTAGAACTCGGCGAATCGCTTGTATTGGCGGGCGACCCAGACCTGTTCGACTACCAAGACATCGTGGCTGTGAAGGGCAGGGAGTTGGAAGTAATTCAGGCCCTGCTCGATTACCTGGTAGATGTCCCGAACTGGAAAACGTTCGACCTACCGTCTGTACCGGGAGACTCTCCCACACTCCAAGCCATAACCACCGCCGCCGAAGGCAAGGGCTACAGGGTTGGGAGAACCGAGTCCGCCGTGGCACCAGCGGCGGAACTCCCGAAGAGTTGGGACGACTTCCTCGCCGCTCTACCAAAGAAACACCGGCATGAACTGCGCCGGAAGATACGCAAACTGGAGGCGGCTGGGGAGGTCCGGCAGGTCATCGTATCCGAAGTACAAGGCCTGGAAGAACAGGTCGAAGACTTTCTCAGGCTGATGGGCAATACCAACGAGGAGAAAGCGGCCTTCCTGACACCGGACAGGCGACAATTCTTTCACCGTCTGGCCGCAGAAGCCGCAAAAAGGGGAGCGCTTAAACTCTCGTTTCTCGAACTGGACGGTTCACGACTCGCGGCCTGCCTGATCTTCGACTTTGCGGGTGTGTACTTGCTATACAATAGCGGCTACGACCCGGCCCGGTCCGACCTCAGTGTCGGCCTCATCAATAAGGCGTTCGCCGTGCGAGAAGCTATTGAAACAGGAAGGCACCGGTTCGATTTCCTCAAGGGTGCCGAGCGTTACAAGTACAGTCTGGGTGGCCAGGACAGAGCCATCTATCGGATCCTCGTAACTAGGCCTCAATGAAAAGCATCGCATTATTAAGTCTGCACGGTTGTCCCGTCGCCCGGTTAGGTGAGCGCGACACCGGTGGCATGAACGTTTATCTGCTGCAGGTGGCACGCGAGTTGGGCCGGACAGGCGTCCAGGTAGATGTGTTCACCCGATCTCACGACCCGACGGATCCTCAGGTCATCAAGCTAGGCGAAAACGCCCGCGTTGTGCACATACGGGCGGGCGGGTTCGAGGAGCGCAAAGAGAACCTCTACGACGTCATACCGGAGTTCCTGGCCAATTTAGACGCTTTCCAGCAGGCAGAGGGTGTCAGTTACGACGTCGTCCATTCTCACTACTGGCTGTCCGGGCGAGCTGGCATAGAGCTGTCTCGCAAGTGGGGTGTGCCGCACGTCGCCACGTTCCACACCCTGGCCCGACTGAAGATGCAAGCGAGGGTGGGAGAGCACGAGTCCTCCCTCAGAGTTGAAACTGAAACCGACGTGATCAACTCGGTGGACGGTGTTGTCGTTTCTACCGAAGCCGAGGCGACAGAGATATCTCGCCTCTACGACGTTTCGCCTTCTCGGGTGGAGGTCATCGCACCCGGCGTCGACCTCGAACTGTTCCGGCCGACGGACGTTCAGACGGCGAGAGACCACCTGGGCGTTCGTGAAGACAATGTCGTGCTTTACGTCGGCAGGCTGGAGCCGCTCAAGGGCGTGGACATACTGGTGAAGGCCGTGGCGGACCTGGAAATGGTGGGCAGTACCAGGCTCCTCATTGTCGGGGGCGACAAGAAAACCGACCCACTGGCAGAGAAGCTGGGTGTGCTCGCCGGGTCGCTCGGCATAGCCGACAAGGTGACGTTCGCCGGGCCGGTCCCACAGTCGGAGCTACCTACCTACTACGGAGCTGCCGACGTGCTGGTGCTGCCCTCGCATTACGAGAGCTTCGGCCTTGTGGCGCTGGAGGCCATGGCCTGCGGAACGCCCGTAGTCGTTTCCCGCGTGGGCGGCCTCAAAACCTTCGTGAGGAACGGCGAGAGTGGCTACCTGATACCGTGGCGGTGTCCCGACCCTTTCTCTCAGCAAATAGAGATTATGCTGGCCAACCCATCTCTCCGCAGCGCAATGGGCGCCGCAGCACTGGAAACGGCCAGACGGATGGGTTGGAACGGAGTGTCGACCAGGCTCATAGATTTCTACGACTCGCTCGTCGATGAACCGAACGCAACACCCACCGAAATGAGCGCGACTCAAGCGTGACCCCCCGGAACTAGAAAAATAGACGAACAACAACAGCCCGACGGTTCCAACGACCCTCAGTCTGAGGGCACCGCGGTCAGGGCCAGCTTCCTGACCAGGGCCGAGCGCCACCTGTGGCGCAAAATAGTCTCGGGCTTCCTGGTTGTGGTTCCCCTGGGGATCACGTTCATCATTCTCCGGACCGTCGTCGTGTTCCTGGACGAAATACTCAGGCCGTTCCTGGAAAACACCTATCTGGACTTCCCTGGCATAGGGCTGGTCACATTGCTGATCGGCCTGTATTTGATAGGTGCCATCGTCTCTGCCAGGCTGGGCCGCAGGGCATTCGACGTGCAGGGTGCTGTGCTCACCAGGGTGCCGGTGGTCAAGTCCATCTATGTCCTGGCAAGGCAGGCCACAGACGCCCTTTCCACTCCGATGGAACGCAAGGTAAGCCGGGTGGTTTTCATCGAATGGCCCCGTCCGGGTTTCATGGCGCTGGGATTCGTCACCGGACAGACATCTTCACTGGATGAGGACGGGTCTTCCCGGCTAATAGTCTACGTCCCCACGGTGCCCAACCCGACCTCAGGCAACCTGGCATTTGTGACCGAAGCGGACGTTATCGACACCGACATAACGGTCGAAGAGGCGATGAAGACGGTCTTCTCGGGGGGCATCGTCCCTCCCGACGCCGGTTTGAGGACCGGCGGAGACCACTGAGGGCAACTTGCTCGTAACGGGCCTCAGTGCGCCAGGTTCAGTTCGTACCAGACGTGCTCTTCCAAAAGGTCGAAACCAAGAGAAAGGTATAACTCCCTGGCGGGCTTGTTGGATTGGTCGACCTCTAGCTTCACGGTTTTTGCGCCCTTCGACTCGAGGTGCGCCATCCCGGCCGACACGATAGCCCGTCCGAGCCCCTTGCCCCGGTAGTCCGGGTGCACTCCGGTCATGCCTATGTAGCCGGTTGACGCGTCGCTCTGTTTGGGTCGCTGAGTCCAGTTGTAGCCGCACACCTCCTGCCCCGACTGGAGCAGCAGGATCCCGTCTGACTCCCACGGTCGCACCCTCACCCTGGCCGATATCTCTTCCACGGTGTTGGGGGCGAACCCCCATGAGCCGGTGAACGCCGCGTTTTGCAGGTCGGTCAGTGTCTGCTCGTCCCGGTCCAACTCGAAGTGCCTTATTGAGTAGCCTGACGGCAGAGGGGTGGCTCCAACCCCGTCCACGGCAGTCGCCAGGCGCCAGTAACGCCTGGCGGCGCTGAAGTCAGAGTCCTCAAGCAAAAAGCGGCCGCCCCTGCTGAGCACCGGTACCTGGATGTGCAGCACCGAGGCCTGCAATTCACCGACACGCGCGATGGCCGTGTCTAGTAGCTGGCGACCTAGCCCGCGTCTGCGATGGGCGGGCAGGACTGCGACCTCTGCGACGACCCTGCTGATGGAGGGCTCGTGGGAAATGCGGGCCATTCCGGCCACAACATCGCCCACCTCGGCTATGTAGCAGTTGTCTTCGGCACCCAGTGAGGGCTGGGAGAGGAACAGATGCTTGAAGTCGGTGTCGAGTTCTTCTTCGGTTCCGGATGCACCGGACAGTTCGTTGATAAGAGCGGTCCAGGCCGGGATATCGGCCCAGGTGAAATTTCGTATTGAGGCGTTTTCTGGCACCCTGGTTAGGTTCCTTTATTGGCGTTTTGAGCGATGGATATTGGCGATACAAGTGTTTCGAAGCTAAGGGATTCTAGCAGAGCCGCACAGCGTCAACAATCGATCTAGCGAGCATTTTGGAATTCGCTACTCGGCCAATTACGAGCCCTTGCCCTCGTTGTCTGCGGGGGCCTACCATTCAGGCTGAGGAGTCCACGTTGTACGACCTGCACGCACACATCCTTCCGGAACTCGACGATGGAGCCACGTCTGAGGCCGTAACTCTGGAAATGGCGGCTGTGGCGGCGCAGTCGGGGACCAGGGTCTTGGTCGCCACACCTCATATGAAAGACGTCAACGAACTGTCGTCTGTCGATACGGCCACGGCGTTACGCGCCGAGATGGCTCAAAAAATAAAGAGCGACGGGACCGACCTCGAACTAGTCATGGGAATGGAGAACCACGTCGTCCCAGAGCTCCCCCAGATGTTTCGCGACGGTCGCGCCCTGCCGATTAATGACACCCAGTACGCGCTCATAGAGATGCCGTTTTTCGGTCATTCCAACTACCTTGAAGAGACCCTGTTCGAGGTCCAGTTACTCGGCATCACCCCGCTACTGGCCCACCCCGAGCGTATCGAGGTCGTCCAGCAAAGACCGGAAATCCTGACCGACTTTGTGGAAAAAGGAATGCTTTCGCAAATAACGGCGGGCAGCTTGCTGGGCTACTTTGGCTCAAACGTGAAACGGTTCACCGAAGACCTCGTCCGCAATGAACTGGTTCACGTGATCGCTTCGGACTGCCACTTCCCCGATGGCCCCAGGTCGCCAAAGTTGTCGGCGGGCTTGGAGGCGGCCGCGGAACTGGTCGGTAAAGAAAGGGCGTCTCAGATGGTCAACGAGGTGCCCAGGGCCATAGTTGAGGGCCGCCGGTTCACGGTGCCGGAACCGGGAACGGTTCGCCCAATGCGCGCCAGGCCCTGGCTCCGCTGGTTCTAGCAGAGCCAGCTACTTCTAGTCGTCGAAATAGGTAATCGTCTTGTCCGGGGTGACCGTGACAAGCACGAACGTTTCTTCTCGTTGAGTCTTGACCGCGTACTCGTGTCCCTCGGTCTGGCCCATGTACCTGTAGGCCAGTTCAAAGAGCAGCGCGTCGGTGGCGGTCTCGGTGATCGTCGCTGTGCCCTGAACGAGTACGTAAGAGTACGGGGTCTGGCGAGAGGCGATTGACATGGCCACCCGCGCGTCGCCGCGCATGTTTCGGATCTTCACCGTTGTGGGTTCGGCGAGCACAACGTACGATTTCCCGTCCCACGAGTACCACACCGGGGCCACGTGTGGCGCTCCGTCGGGCATGAGCGTTACCAGGTTGGCCAGGTGAGGCTCCGCCAGGAACGCCGCTATCTTTTTGCTTTCGTCCATTTTTGCCCTCTGCTAGTGGTCAGAATAGGTTTGGCTGGTTGCCGTCTCCGCCCTTTTCAGAGACTGGCTTTTCGGCGACAGGTGCCCGTTCGACGGCGGCCTCCAGTTCGATATCTGGGAGCGCCTCCCCGGCTAGCGCTTGTACCTCGTTTGCTACCTCCTCGGCGGTTCGGGTGCCGTCCACCACTCGCCACCGTTCGGGTTCCTCGGCCGCCAGTGCGAGGTAGCCGTCGTGGACGCGCGCGTGGAAGGCCGCGCCCTCCTCTTCGAACCGGCGCATGCCTTCCGGGTCGGCTCGCGTGTTCGCCGACTGCGAGTCGTCCGAGACGGGGCCGACACGCCCCAACGCCACTTCTGGAGGTACGTCGATGAGGAGCGTGAGGTCGGGTACGGCCCCGTCGATAGCGATGGCGTTCAGCCTGTCGACCATCTCCACTTCGAGGCCCCGGCCGTAGCCCTGGTAGGCCACGGTGGAGTCAACGTATCTGTCGCAGATGACCACGGCGTCGGGCCGGTTGAGGGCGGGCATTATCAACTCTGTGACGAGCTGGGCCCTGGCCGCGAGGAACATAAGTAGCTCGGAAACGGGTGCGAGCGTCTCCGATTCGGGCCGCTCGGCCTTTAGCCAATCGCGAAGATAGGCACCGAGGCTGGTGCTGCCCGGCTCTTGCAGTGCCACGACATCATAGCCGCGTTCCGATAGGTGTCTTTCCAGCAACGCGGCTTGGGTGGACTTGCCCGAGCCGTCGCCGCCCTCGAAGGTGATTAGGACCGACATGGCCGGCTCCTGTATTCGCAAAGCTGATTAACGATAGATGACCACCTTGCGCCGAGGGTCGCGCCCGGTGCTGGTCGATGACAGGCCGTACTGGTCGGCGATAGCGTGCTGCAAGTGCCGGACGTAGGCGCCCTGGGGCGTTAGCTCGATCTCGTCCTTGTCGCCAACCCTGACTTTTTCTATCGCCTGCTCCGCTTCGGACAACGCACTGACCACTGCGGTGCTCTCCTGTGACTGGCCGTTCTGCCGGGCGATGGCTTTTATGAACTGCTCGATCTGGGCCAGCGTGTTGCGGCGCAGTACATAAACAGGCTTGCCCTGCTGCTCTGCCGAGCGCAGCGCGGCCGTACGCCGCCTGTAGTAGTTCTTGGTGGTCAAAAGCAAGTCGGCGGCCTTGATGTCGTTCACCACGTCAATGGCCAGTCCTGCCGAAGCGACTACCTGTTGCAGCCTGCCCTTGTTCACCCCGTAGGGCATTATTCGCGTCGTTCGCTCGGGTGCTGCGGGAATGAGGTCCGTGTCAGCGCCCGGGTCGGAAACTGGATCGCCCGAGACCCCGTTGTCAGAGTCACTCTTGGCCGGTAAGTCAGCCACCGGGCGATCGAGCAGTGACCGCCCCTGTCGTTGTCTGGCACCGTCGAATCTGGGAACCGCACGAGCTGGCCGACTGCGAGCGACGTTGCCTTCGTCGTCCAGCGTCCGGATTTCTGGAGGCGCGTCGGACCCGCGCAGCATCTGGTCTACCACCGCCGCAACGTCGTCGTGCACGGCCACGGTTGTCCAGTCCTGAATTTCGACAAGAACGTCGAAGGTGGGGGGCGCCCGTCGTTCGGAGACGGTCTTTTGCGTTCGTCGTCTACGTGCCTCGTCGTCTCCCAGGGTGACGGTGTGGATGCCGCCGATCAGGTCCGACAGCGTCGGGTTACGAACCAGGTTTTCCAGGGTGTTGCCGTGGGCGGTGGCCACCAGCTGGACGCCCCTCTCGGCGATGGTCCGGGCGGCGTTGGCCTCTAGCTCGGTGCCGATCTCGTCGATGACGATGACCTGGGGCATGTGGTTTTCCACCGCCTCGATCATTACGGCGTGCTGACGAGCCGGGCTGGCCACCTGCATGCGCCTGGCCGTGCCGATGCTGGGGTGGGGAATGTCCCCGTCCCCCGCAATTTCGTTTGACGTGTCCACGATGACCACCCGCTTACGGGCGGAGTCGGCCAGCACCCGTGCCACTTCGCGAAGCATGGTCGTCTTACCCACGCCGGGGCGCCCGAGCAGGAGCGCGCTCTTGCCGGTGAGGACAAGGTCTTCGATTATGCGGATGGTGCCGAACACCGATCGGCCCACTCTGAGCGTTAGGCCAACGACCCGGCCACGCCTGTTGCGGATGGCCGATATGCGGTGCAGAGTCCGCTCGATGCCCGCCCGGTTGTCCTCACCGAACTCGCCAATGCGGTCGGTGACGTGGGCGATATCGGCCTCGGATATCTCGCGTTCGCCCAGGGCGACAACGTCATCCACTAGCCGTGCTTCAGGCACGCGACCCAGGTCCATTACGACCTCCAGCAGGCCGGAGAGGTCGCCGTGCGTCGCCAGGGCATCTTGAATGCGCTCGGGCAGTACCGATACCAGGACGTCGAGGTCCGACGCTACCCGGCTTTCCATTTCGTCTGGTTCAGGGAGAGACAACGTTGTAGGCTCCGACCTCCTTAAGAATTTTCTCTGTCGCTCGGGCCGCTCTCACGTGCACCTGCAACTCGGCCTCAATGTTCAGGCCTGCGTCTACGGCGGAGTGGTGGACGGCCGTTTCGTATTCGGACACCAATAAATTTACCGCTTTACCAGCCGAAATTCTCGATAGGCCGAATTGCAGCAACGCTGACGCGTCTTGGGCCGTCCGTTCCGGGTGCAACATAACGGCGATTTCGGCAGCGCCGAACCGCCTGACCACCCGGAGCCAACCCATGATGCTCGGGTTTGGTGGCTCGGCCTCCAGTACGTACTCTGACATTCGCCCGGATACAGCCCATCGGGAGGCCGCCCACTGGTCGTGGGTCATCCCTTCCAGCGCCCGCACCTCCGACGGTGTGCATGCGCTGTACAAACGAAACAGCCCGTGTTCGTCGGCCGGAGTCTTTACCCGGACCCCGGTGGGCAGGTCTTTCGGTTTTCCCTTTCCGACACCTCGTTTGGCACCCCGGAAAAGGGTTTCACCACGTGAGGGGAACAGGCCCGCTCGCCGCAGTTCGTCGCCGAGCGGGTCTGACAATAGAGTACGTGCGGAGACCTGTGTCGCCCCCCTGGCATAGGCGGCCTGGCACACGCCGTTAACCAGTTCGACGACGGTCTCTGCGGTACCGGAGCGTGCTTGCAGTCGGCTCAGTTCCCAACTGTTGGGCCCGGAATTCCGGGTTGCCACCGCCAGTGAGTCGATGCTTAGTCCATTGGAACTGCGCATCGCCAGCACACGCTTGGACCGCGACAGCGCCCGGAACGACTCGCCAGTCAGCCCAACAAGAGAGGGCAGTGTGCCGCTAAGTGAGGCGCGGGTGAAGACTCTGTTTTGCAAGCCGACGCGACCCATCGCAAGGCAGCGGGGCAGGTCGGTCGGCTGAAGGGCCCGAATCACGGGGCGATTATGGGGTCGCTACCCCGAACCCTCCGCCATGTCTGCGAAGAGCCGGTGCATGCGGGAGTCGCCCGTCAGTTCCGGGTGGAAGGCCGTTGCCAACAGCGCCCCCTGGCGCACAGCCACTGGGCGCCCGTCATCCAGTTTCGAAATCACCTCGACGTCCGGCCCCATCTCATCGACCACCGGCGCTCGTATGAACACCGCCCGGAACGGGGTTTCGTCCAGCCCGGTAACGCTCAGGTCTGCCTCGAAGCTGTCTACCTGCCTGCCAAAGGCATTGCGGGACACCTCTATGTCCATCAGCTTCAGCGGGTCTGGCCGCCGATCCGAGAGGCTTTTCGCCATGACGATCATTCCGGCGCAGGTGCCCCAAATGGGTAGCCCGTCACCGGCGGCCTTTTCCAGAACGGACCGGAAGCCGTATATGTCGATTAGCTGGACAATGGTCGTGCTCTCACCACCGGGGATGATGAGCCCGTCAATTCCGTCTAGCTGATGGGGCAGGCGAACTTCAGGAGCATCAACACCGACGCTTTCGAGTGCGTGTTGATGCTCAATGAAGTCGCCCTGCACTGCTAGGACTCCGATTGTGGTCATAGGGCCGCTTGTCGGCCCCTAATGCCCTCTGGCGCGCTACCAGCCACGTGTGGCCAGCTGCTCTTCGACGGGCATCGTGCGAACGTCCAGCCCTGGCATGGCGTCGCCAAGTCCCGTGGAAACCTCGGCGATGATGTCGGCGTCCATGAAGTGGGTCGTCGCCTTGACGATGGCGTTGGCAACCAGCGAGGGCTGGGAGGACTTGAAGATGCCGGAGCCGACGAATACGCCCTCGACGCCGAGCTGCATCATGAGCGCCGCGTCCGCCGGGGTGGCGATTCCGCCTGCTGCAAAATTCACTACCGGGAGCTTGCCGGTCGTGTGAATTTCCTGCACCAGATCGAACGGAGCTTTCAGGTCCCGCGCGGTGGCCATTAGCTCGGCCTCGTCCATGCCCTGGATTCGACGAATTTCGCCCAGGACCGTGCGGGCGTGCCTGACGGCCTCGACAATGTTGCCGGTGCCCGCCTCGCCCTTGGTGCGAATCATGGCAGCGCCCTCGCCGATGCGCCGCAGAGCCTCACCCAGATCGCGGCAACCGCATACGAACGGGACGCTGAACTGGTGTTTGTCGGTGTGGTTGTTTTCGTCTGCCGGGGTAAGTACCTCGGACTCGTCTATGTAATCGACGCCCAGCGACTCGAGCACCTGGGCCTCGACGAAGTGGCCGATACGGGACTTGGCCATGACCGGGATCGTGACGGCGTCGATTATCCCTCTGATCATAGTCGGGTCGGACATCCGAGCCACGCCGCCGTCCTTGCGGATGTCGGAGGGGACGCGCTCGAGCGCCATGACCGCGACGGCCCCGGCGTCCTCGGCTATTTTGGCCTGATCTGGAGTGACCACGTCCATAATGACGCCGCCCTTGAGCATCTGGGCCAGGCCGCTCTTAACGCGCCATGTGGCTGTCTGCGTAGAGCCCGCTTCTGTCTTGGTGTCGATAGCCATAGTTTTCTCTCCCCGTGCTGCTTTGCTTGCCGCCCGGCAAGCTTTAGGCAGTAGGTATGATGACTCCGGTTAATGGCTCCACGCAAGGGCCAGTTTTGTACAATCGTGGGGTACCAATTACGCAAGCCCTAGTTCCGTCGCTTCTGAAAGGAGCCCTGAATTGCAGTCTCCGTTCGTCGGGCTCTCCATCGACCCGGCCTCCAAAGACACGATCACCAAGCAGATCTACGATCACATTCGCCGCATGGTACTGAGCGGGAGCATCTCACCCGGCTCCCGGCTGCCGTCTAGCAGGGACCTGGCTGGGCAGGTGGGCATTTCGCGCAACACGGTGCTCGCGGCCTACGACCAACTGACCGCAGAAGCCTACTTGGAGGGCCGGGTCGGCTCCGGCACGTTCGTGGTGAGGAACCTGCCCGACGCGTTTCTCAGGGCGCAACTTCGTCCCCTGCCAGTCAGGGAGATGGCGGGTCAGCGGGAGCTTGCAAATCGTCAGAGCGGCATTTCGGCCGCGCTCGCCATAGCGCCAAAGACCCAACCAAGCAGACGAGCATTCCGCGCCGGGCTGCCCGACGCTGATTCCTTTCCGTTCCAGCTCTGGGCCAGGCTGGTTTCTCGTCGGTACCGCGACCGGGCCCCCGAGCTTTTCGATTACCAGGACCCGGCAGGGTACGGGCCGCTGCGTGAGGAGATCGCCCTGTACCTGTCCAACGCTCGTGGCCTGCGCTGCAACCCTGAGCAGGTCATCGTCGTCGGCGGGTCTCAGCAAGCCCTCGACCTGGCCATGCGTCTGCTGGTCGGCCCGGGAGACGTTGCCTGTGTGGAAGACCCGGGCTACGCCGGGACGCTCGCGGCTGTGCGAGGCTCGGCGGCCCGCGCCGTACCTGTACCTATAGACGACCAGGGGTTCGAGGTTGCAACGGCCAGGCACCGTGCACCGGATGCGAGGCTCATCGTCGTCACACCGTCCCGGCAGTACCCACTCGGCGTGACCATGTCGCTGGTGCGAAGGCTGGAGCTACTTGAGTGGGCGTCCCAGACGAACGCCTGGATATTGGAGGACGACTACGACAGTGAGTACCGCTACGAAGGCCTCCCCCTCGCGGCGTTGCAGGGGCTGGATAACGAGGGGCGGGTCATCTACATGGGTACGTTCAGCAGACTCATGTTCCCCACCCTCAGGCTGGGTTACGCGGTGGTGCCACCGGACCTCGTCGATAGCTTTCGGTCTGCGCGGGCACTCAGCGACAGGGGGTCCTCGTGGGTGGAGCAGTCGGCGATGGCCGAGTTCATCGCCGAGGGCCATTTCGCGCGCCACGTCCGTCGGATGCGAGCGCTATACGCAAAAAGACAGGCCAAGTTGGTAGCTGAGGCCGAGCGTCAGCTAGCCGGGTTGCTGGACGTTCGCACCGAACCGGCCGGGATGCACCTTGTAGGCTGGCTGCCCGAGGGCCGAGACGATGTACTCGCTTCAGAAGCCGTGGCGCGGCTCGGGGTCGAGGTCGAACCGCTGTCGGCCCTGTCGGTCGAGCCTCTTGGCCGGGGAGGTCTGATGATGGGTTATACGGGCGTCACCGACCCTGAAATAGAGGACGGGGTTGCCGCGATGGCCGAGGCCCTCAGTGACCTCGGCCCAAATTCAGAAGTGCGCTAAGACAGAGAGTCTGGCTACACGCCCCTGGCTACGAGGTATGCCGCCAAGTCGGAGGTGCGGCAGCTGTAGCCCCACTCGTTGTCGTACCAGCCCACTATCTTTACGAAGTCGCCGTCCAGGCAAATGGTCGCCAGGCCGTCGATTATGGTGCTGTGCGGGTTCTGCTTGAAGTCGCTGCTCACCAGGGGCTCATCGGTGTACTCCATGATGCCCTTCAGGCCGTCGTTTGCGGCCGCCCGATAGGCTTCGTTGATTTCTTCAACGCTGGTCGACTTCTTCAACGTGGCGGTGAAGTCCGTTACCGAGACGGACGAGGTCGGTACCCGGTAGGCCATGCCGTGAATCTTGCCGTTTAGGTGGGGCAACACCAGTCCCACAGCTTTCGCTGCTCCGGTAGAAGTCGGGATGATGTTCATGGCCGCGGCGCGAGCCCTGCGGAGGTCGGAGTGCTGCTGGTCGAGGATCTTCTGGTCGTTGGTGTAGGCGTGGATGGTACTCATCAGCCCGTGCTCCAGGCCGAACGTCTCGTCCAGGACTTTGACCATTGGGGCAATGCAGTTGGTCGTGCACGATGCGTTGGACACGACACGGTGGGAAGCCGGGTCGTATTTGTCTTCGTTGACTCCCATCACCATGGTGATGTCCTCGCCCTTGGCCGGGGCCGAGATGATGACCCGCTTGGCGCCGCCCTTGAGGTGCCCGGCAGCTTTGGATGCGTCGGTGAAAAAGCCCGTCGACTCGACCACTATGTCGACGCCGTGGTCGCCCCAGGGCAGTGCGGCCGGGTCCCGTTCAGCAAGGATTTTGATCGGCTTGCCGTCGATAATGATGGCGTCATCCGTGGCCTCGACAGTAGAAGTCGACACACCGTAGTTGGTGTCGTACTTGAACATGTGAGCGTTCGTCTTGGTGTCGGTGAGATCGTTGACGGCCACCACCTCAAGCTCGTCGGGGTGGCGTTCCATAATCGCCTTTAGAACCTGTCTGCCGATCCTCCCGAAGCCGTTTATTCCAACTCTCGTGGCTGTCATCTAGATTGCGCCTCCAACTTTGTGTTTGCTCGGTTTTGCCAGTGCCCCTGACTGGGGCTGTAGCTAGATTCGGATTATATCGTCGAGTCCAGGGTCGACGCGTATGCCGTCCGGCCAGCGAAAGTGGCCTGGCCGCCCAGTTCCTGCTCTATGTGTAGCAATCGGTTGTACTTGGCGGTGCGCTCGCTTCTCGCCGGGGCACCGGCCTTTATCTGGCGGGCACCGGTGCCAATAGCGAGATCGGCGATAGAGGTGTCCTCTGTCTCGGCAGAACGGTGGCTAATGATCGCCCTCCAGCCTGTGTCGCGGGTGAGAGCAACAGCGTCCAGCGTCTCAGTCAGGGTACCTATCTGGTTCGGCTTTATGAGCACGGCATTGCTGGCTTTTCGGGCGATGCCCTGTTTGATGATGCCTGTGTTGGTGGCGTACAGGTCGTCGCCCACCAGTTGGACCCGCGAGCCGATACGGGCCGTCATGTCGGTCCAGCCACTCCAGTCGTCCTCGGACATGCCGTCCTCAATGCTGATGACCGGGTACTTGATGACCCAGTCTTCGTATAGCGCGATCAGCTGCTCGGAAGTAATGGTGGTATCGACGCTGGTCAGGTCGTAGTAGACCTCGCCCGAGGCCAGGTCGAGGCCGTTGCCGCTGCGGCGACGCAGTTCGGAGGCGGCGACATCGAGTGCGATGAAGCAGTGTTCGCCGGGCCGGTACCCGGCCGTCTCAATGGCCCGCAGCAGCCACTCGACCGCCTGCCTGTTGTTCTTCAGGCTGGGGGCGAACCCTCCTTCGTCTCCGACGATTGTCGTCTTACCTTGCTCCTGCAGCATGTCTTTTAGGGCGTGGTAGATCTCCGAGCCCGCTCGCAGGGCTTCCTGGTAGGTGTCGAACCCGGCGGGCACGACCATGAACTCCTGGAAGTCGGTGGACTCGAACGCGTGCCTGCCCCCGTTGATAATGTTGAACATAGGAACGGGGATTGTGTACCCGCTCCGAGGAATGGGCCCCGAGTACTCGTGCCCGATGTATGCGTAGAGGCTCTCCCCCGCACTGGCGGCGGCGGCTTTGGCGTAGGCCAGCGACACCGAAAGGATTGCGTTGGCGCCCAGCCGGGCCTTGTTGGCGGTGCCGTCCAGTTCGACAAGCCGCTCGTCCAGCGAGCGTTGGTCGGTAACGGTGTGGCCCTTAATGGCGTTGGCCAGTTCCGTGTTTACGTTGGCGACGGCCCGCAGGACACCGAGGCCCCCGTATCGTTTGGGGTCGCCGTCGCGCAGTTCAATGGCCTCCAGAGAGCCCGTACTCGCACCGGAGGGGACGGACGCGCGCCCGAGGGAGCCGTCGGACAATCGCACGTCGGCCTCCACCGTGGGGCCGCCGCGTGAGTCGAGAATTTCCCGGCCCATGACCGAGGAGATGGTTACTGTGCTCAAGAGCGCCTCTTTTCTGGCTCTTCCGTTTGGGTTAGTGAGGGGTCACGCGCAAGGCCGCCGCTGCCAGGGCGCGCTCGACTGCGTCTGCGGGGTCGGTCGCGATTTCAATTGAGTCGGCCAGCAGTCCGGATTGCGCGCCGGATTGCGAGATAGCCCACGTCCCCAGCCCGATGACCGGGATACCGTCGGCCAGAGCGTGGCCAATTTCCGACAGGGTTCCGTAGGCCCCGCCGACCGCGATTGCGGCGGCTCCTGTTTTGACGACAATCACGTTTCGAGCGTATCCGATGCCGGTGCAGATGGGAATATCGACGTAGTCGTTCGCCGCCGCCGGGTCGTTGCCGGGGAGGATGCCTATTGTCGTGCCGCCCGCCTCTTTGGCGCCCTTGCAGACGGACTCCATCACCCCGCCGAGGCCTCCGCAGACTACCTGTGCGCCACGGGTAGCGAGTTCACGGCCCACGCCCTCGGCGAGCGCTGATAAAGAGGCGTCTGCGATGGAAGATCCGATAACAGAGATGATCATTGGCGTCTCTATCATATAATCGGACCTCCGGCCCGATGGTAATCTCGCTCAAACGGCGAGACACGGGACAAAAGGCCGACGCCCAATCTCTTTATGGCAACACGAAAGCTCAACAACGTTCTCATCACTGGCGCGTCCACCGGCATTGGCAAGGTGGCGTCGCTTTACCTCGCTGAGAAGGGTTACAAGGTTATCGGCACCAGCCGGTCGCTGGAAAAGCTAGGCCCGATAGTCGCCGAGGCGAACGGCTCGAAGGGCACTTTCGTGCCGGTGGAGTTGGACATCAATTTGCCGTCTGGTCAACCCGGGTGTATTGAAGATGTCGTGCCTCGCCTCGCGGAAGAACACGGCACTATTGACGTGCTCGTCAACAACGCCGGTTACGCCCTATGGGGCCCGCTTGAGAGCATGACGCCAGAGCAGATGGTCGACCAGTTCACTACCAACGTGTTCGCTCCTTTCAGGCTCTCCAATACGGTACTGCCGGCCATGAGGCAACAGGCTGCCGGGCGCATCATCAACATCAGTTCGGTTGCCGGGTGGGTTGTCACGCCATTCAACGGTGCCTATGCATCGAGCAAGTTCGCCCTGGAGGCCCAGTCCCAGGCACTGCGTATGGAACTGTCACCCTTTGGCGTCAAGGTGTCTCTAATAGAGCCGGGCCTCTTCGACTCCGAGTTCCAAAACAACACTGTGGATGGAGAGCAAGCAGAGTCTCCCGAACTGCCCTACGGCCCACACATTGCAGCGTACAGGCGCAAGCACGGTCGCTTCCGGGTACTGACGCACGACCCGATAAGGATCGCCCGGTTGATAGACCGGATCATCACGACCCGGAACCCGAAGCTCAGCTACCCCATTGGGCTGGAGGCCCACATCGGCATTCTGGCGTCTAAACTGCTGCCGGGCTGGTTGTTTGAGCGCATGGTGGTCAAGACTTCTATGTAGTGGGGGTTTGCCCCGTCTCGCCGCAGTTTGGGACTGGCCCAGTCCGGGATCAGACGCGGCCCAGCGTCTTTAGGAACCTGCCGGATCGAATTTCCCGGTCGAGGTGGTGACGCAGGTGGGCGTCGAGCACCCTGTTTACCTCTTCGAGAACTTTGGGTGGTACGTCCAGGCCCACCGCCTCGTCCAGGCTTCTGGACTGGTAGTACCGCAGTAGTTTGATGGCCCGGACGGAAACGGAAAGAAACGGGCCGGGCGCGCTGGTTACGCAGTCGGGACAGGCAATGCCTCCAGCGCCGGCACTGTAGGCATGGCTGCGTTGCTCCAGGGCACGGCCGCACTGGACACACAGCGTTAACTCGGGAGCCAGGCCAGCGAAGGCCAGCACTCTCAACTGGAAGAACGGCAGCAGTCGTTCAGGAGGCTCACCTTTCTCCAGACGACCCAGTGTCTCGACTAGCAGCTCGTACACCTCCCGTCCGTGGGCGTCGGGCGGGCCGTGGCCCTCGGGCATGGCGAAGCCGTCGGCCAGCTCTGCCAGGAACATTCCGGCAGAGACGCGGTCTAGGTCGTCCCGCAGGGCTGGGTAGCCGTTGAGGCACTGCGCCTCGGAAACGACGTCTAGGCTACGGCCCTCGGCCACCGATACCTCTACGTGGTTGAGTAGTTCGAGGTGGCCGGTCAGCCTGCTGTTCAACCGCCGAACACCCTTTGCCACGGCCCGTATCTGGCCGTACTCGGGGGACAGCATGGTGATGATTCGGTCGGCTTCGCCCAGGGGCGACTGCCTTACCACCACGGCTTCAGTCTTATAGATTCGGGGCTTGGCCATGCTCTTTGTGTGCCCCGGCCCAGCGGGCCCAGACTTAGACCAGGTTTAGAAGGGTTGGCGGCCGTCCATCGCCCGGCTCAACGTAACTTCGTCAGCGTACTCCAGGTCGCCGCCCACCGGCAGGCCGCGCGCGGGTCGGGTAATACGCGTCCCCAATGCCTCGAGAAGTCGCTGCAGGTACATGGCGGTGGCTTCGCCCTCCACGTTGGGGTTGGTGGCGATGACGATCTCCTCAACCCCGTCTACTTTGAGGCGTTCGAGAAGGGGCCTTATTTTCAAATCGTCCGGTCCGACACCATTGATGGGCGAGATGACCCCGTGTAGCACGTGGTAGAGCCCGTGGTATGACCGGGTCCGCTCCAGCGCCCTGACGTCGAGCGGCTCCTCTACGACGCAGATGCGCGCGCGGTCCCTGCTGGCGTCCACGCAGATGGCGCAGGGGTCGGACTCGGTTATGTCGAAGCACTGGCCACACAGGCCGATCCGGTCCTTGACTGCTCCGATGGCCTCGGCCAGGCCACGGGCCTCGTCGGCGGGCATGCGGATCAGATAATAGGCCAGTCGCTGGGCCGTTTTAGGTCCTATGCCAGGCAGTTTGTGTAGCTCGTCAACGAGACGGCTTACCGGTCCGACTTCACTACGCCCGGATTGGGTCACGTGGCTTTAGGTGAGTCCCGGTATATTCAGGCCGCCGGTTATCGCGCCCATGCGGCTGGACGCCATTTCCTGAGCCCGATCCAGCGCGTCGTTGACCGCTGCCGCCACGAGGTCCTGCAACATCTCCAGGTCGTCTGAGGCGACCTCCGGGTCGATCTGTATCGATTCGAGGTGCATCTTTCCGGTGACCACCGCCTTGACCACGCCGCCTCCGGCGCTCCCTTCGACGGTCGCGCTCTCCAGCTCATCCTGCATCTGGGCCATCTGCTTTTGCAGTTGCTGAGCCTGTTTCAGGAACTTCTTGTTCAAGCGTTCACCTCGTCGTCGCCGGGGTTGTCGTTGGGGGTGTTTTCATTGGGCTCGGCGAGAGTCTCAGAAACGACCTGGGCTCCCATCGCCTGGGCTGCCCTAACAAGGGGGCTATTGCGTGCCGCGCTCGTCTTGGCACCGGTCTCGGCACCTGCCGTCAACTCAACCCGTACATCATAAGGCTTGCCCATTACACGGGCAAAAGCGTCGTGCACAAGCTTGCGGCTGGTCGGGTTTTCGAGCTCGTGCTGCATTCTCTCTTTATGAGACGCGTGTGGGAATCTCAGGGTTACCACGTCGCCCGTGACTTCACGGGCGTTGCTTGCCATGAGCAGTGCCTTGAGGTTGAATTTGTCGCCTTTTTGGAAGCGTAAAGAAGACGTCAGCGACTCCCACTGCGCCTCCAGTCGTTCTGCCGGCTCGGACGGCAGGTCAGCCTCAGCGACCGGCTGTGGGTCCGTGCTGCGCGGCCTTCGTGCGGGGCCGGGCGCCTGGACTGTTTTAGAAGTCGTTTGCGCTACCGGTGCGGCCTGTTTCACGGGTGCAGGCTGGGGTGCCGGTGCAGCATAGTTTGCCGGGGCCTGAGCCTGGGACCGGGCGGCTGGCTGCAGGCGTGCGGGTGCAGCTGCTGCCGGTACTTGGGGCCGGGAGCTCTCTCCGCCAGGTACATGCTCGGGCACCAGGCCAGCTTCTACTATGGCCAGTTCGAGCGGCAGGGTGGACGAAGGGTCCTGACGCAGATCGGCCGCTGTCAGTCGTTTTATCGTCCGGACTATGGCCCGCGGTTCGGAGGCCGCCGCCAGCGCCTTTATCTGGGCCGCCGCCTCGTCTGTGTAGCCGGGGTCGATTTCCGCACCGCTGCTCATCAACAGGACGCTGCGCAGGTGATCGACGATTCCGCGGTGCAGTTGGCGCAGGTCGCTCCCCTGGGCCGCCACCTCGTTCACGGTGCGCAGGGCTTCTGGTGTCTTGCCGTCGAGAATCTGCGCCGCCAGTGTCAGGGACGCCTCGTCGCCGCCCATGTTCAGCAAGTCCCGCACATTCTTTTCGGTGACGGGAGGGTCGTAGGACACGATTGCCTGCTCGAGCAGGTTGACCGCGTCTCTCAGTCCGCCATTGGCGGCCCGGGCAACTAGTTGGAGTGCGGCAGGTTCGGCCTCGACGCCCTCGCCGGTGCAGATGTGCGCCAGCCGACCGGCTATGTCATTGAGCGTAATTCTGCGGAAGTCGAAGCGCTGGCACCGCGATGAAATGGTCGGTGGAAGCTTGTGAGCTTCGGTCGTCGCCAGGACGAACGCTACGTGCGCCGGGGGCTCTTCCAGCGTCTTGAGCAGGGCGTTGAAGGCCTGCTCGGTGAGCATGTGAGCTTCATCGACTATGTATATCTTTCGTTTGGCCTCGGCCGGGGTGTACTGCACCCGCTCCCGCAGATTTCGTATGTCGTCAATACCCCTGTTACTGGCCGCGTCTATCTCTATCAGGTCGAGGGCCCGCCCCTCGTTTATGGAAGTACACATGGTGCATGTGTTGTCCGGCTCACCGCCCTGGGGAGACAGGCAGTTGACGGCCTTGGCGAATATACGCGCGGTGGACGTTTTGCCGGTCCCGCGGGGCCCGCAAAACAGGTACGCATGGGCGACCCGGTCACCGGCGATGGCTCGTAGCAGGGTAGTGGTCGTCGTGGGCTGGCCCACCACATCAGCGAACGCCGCCGGCCGCCACTTTCTGTACAGGACTTGGCTCATGCCCCTTGTGCTTCCATGCAGAGTCCCTTGGTGCTGAGGAAAATCTGACTCATACGGGGTACTCAACGGGAATTGCCGACGCCGTTGGCCCGAGCATTGCGATGAGCAAGCGCCTGTGCTCGGCCTCCATGTCGGTCCGCTCTCCGGGCTCTTCGTGGTCGTGACCCATGAGGTGCAAGATACCGTGTGCTAGCAAAAAGGCAACCTCTTCGGAGGTTCCCCGGGCGTTGCTCGCCGCCTGCCTGACCGACTGTGGTCCAGAGATGATCACCTCGCCAATGGATGTGTCTTCGTCGCTGCCGGGGGGCAAAACGAAGTCACCGTCCCCGTTGGACCCGGCAGGCCCAGTCGCGGACCCAGGGGTCATATCTGGGGCGAACGACAGCACGTCGGTGGTTTCGTCTAGCCCCCGGTGTCGTAGGTTGAGTTCGCGCACCGTCTCGTCGTCGGTCACTACAATCTCCATTGTCGAGTCACCGGGTAGTGTAAGGGCTGTAAGGGCCCGGTCGGCAAGGTCTGCTAGCCAGGCCTCGGGGAGGGCCTCGAGGTGGTCCTGGTGCACCGCTACCATGATTGGTCTAGGAGGCAGGGTCTGGCTCCAAAAGTTGGCTTGGGCGTCGGACAAAAAAGAGCACGACGACGCATTTGAACGCCGAAATTATATTCCGAAGGGGCGACCAGCAGGGACGGTCAGCGGGAGCGGGAGTAAGTGGCGTCGGTAGCCCGGTAGCCGGGGGCTACGAGCAGAGCCGCACGTTCGCACCGTTGGTGCTCACGTGGTAGGTGTACGTCTGGCCCAGGTGGGTCAGTTCGACGGAGTAACCTGCCGTCACGACCTGGGCGTGCTCGCCCTCGGCCGGGCAGCCCAGTGAGGTGTCGCCCCACTCATCGGCCGTCACCCTTAACAGGATGGGGTCGCCCTCATCAATCTCCAGCAGGCCCGCGAGGTCTGCCCTGGCGGCGTCCGAGACTATCTGCTCGTCTGAACCGGCCTCGAATTGCAGGCCGCTCAGGTCAGCGCCGTCCTCGATGAAGTCACCGGGAGACTGGAGGAATGCGAACAGGTCGCTGTCTGCGGGCAGCACCACGGTGGTGTTGGTGGCGAGGAAGTTTTTGTATGCCTCAAGCGTGCGCTGGAAGCGGTAGAACTCGGGGTCCTGCTCCAGGGCGGCGGCGAAGATGGAGACGGCCTCGGCCTCTCCGATACCCCGCAGGATGTTGGCGTCTCGCTCGGCCTCAGCGCTGATGATTGTGACCCGCCGGTCGACGTTGGAGCGAATCTCCAGGTCCTGCTTGGCGCCGTCGGCCCGTTCGGCGTCGCCGATTCGTTTTCGCTCGGCCTGCATACGGGCGTAAACGGCCGTGGCGATCTCGCTGGGGAAGTCCGCCCGCTTTATGCGGACGTCGACGGTCTCAATGCCGAACTCGGCCAGCTTCGGTATCACTGCCAGGCGGACCTGATTCATGATTTCCTGCCGGTTGTTTTTTATGATGTCTATCTGTTCGTCGTTTGCCACCTGCTGGCGCAGTTCGGAAGCGACGATGTCGTTGCCTCTTGTGATGGCCCTCTGCTGGCTCTGGACCGTCTGTCGGAACAGTAGCGGATCGACGATACGTCCAATGGCGTAGGCGTCCACAACCAGACGCCTCTTGTCAGAGGTGATCAGCGCGTCCGGGTTGGCGTCGAACAGCGTTAGGCGCTTCTCGTAGTAGATGACGTTGTCCACGAACGGCGTCTTAGATTTCAGGCCGGGCGTGGTGATGGTCTGCTTGACCTCTCCGAACCGGGTGACGATGGCCACCTGCGTTTCGTCCACAGAGAAGAACGCCTGGGGCCCGAGTATCCCGGCGAGGATTACCAGTACGAGGAACAGTATTGCGTATTTGTTGAGTGTCATCGTTTATGGCTCCAGCGGACCGAACGAGCTGTTCGTGCCTTCGGTGCCATCGTTGGTCAGGGGCAGGAACTGCAGCAGGTTGCCGCCTGAGTCGCCGTCGATTATGTACTTGGTTATGCCGGGCAGGATCGTTTCCATGGCTTCGAGGTAGAGCCGCTGCCTGGTCACGTTCTTGGACTTGCGGTACTCGGCCAGTACGGCGAGGAAGCGCGCGGACTCACCGGTTGCGTCGGCCACCTTCTCCTGCTTGAACGCCTCTGCCAGTTCCAGCACTCGCTGCGCCTCACCCAGCGCCCTGGGCAGGACGTCCGCCTCGTAGGCCTGGGCCAGGTTGACTATGCGCTCTTTGTCCTCACGGGCCCTGACGACGTCGTCGAAGGCGTCCTGCACCTGCGAGGGGGGCCGCACGTTCTGCAGCTTAACCTCGGTTACGTTTATGCCCGTTTCGTACAGGTCGAGAAGTCGCTGTAGCTCCACCCGTGTATCGGACTGGACAGACTCTTTCTCTGTTGTGAGTACGTCGTCGATGATGCGCTGGCCAACGACTAGACGCAGTGCGGACTCGGCCGCGCCCTTGATCACTGCTCCACCGGGGTCTACGACCCGGAACAGGAAGTTCTCCACGTCTTTGACGTTGTACTGGACCAGTAGCTGAACGTCGACGATGTTGGTGTCGCCGCTGATCATGAGCGACTCGATCGGAATGGGGGTGTTGCCCCGGACGCCCAACTCAAGTCGGCGAATTTCATCTACCTGCACGATAGCCCTGGTCCCAATAGGGGCCGGGAAGTACCAGTGCAGTCCAGGCTCGGTGCCTCCGATGAAGGCGCCGGAGTCGCCTCGCTGGTAAACACCGAAGTGACGCAGGGCGGCCTGCTCACCTGGCTGGACGGAGTAGAAACCCGTACTGACCCAGATGATGGCCGCCACGATGAAGATGCCGAAGATAAAGAGTCCCAGCCCACGGCCGCCCACTTTGGAGCCGCCGTCTTTACCGCCAAACAGCGACCGTAGCTTCTCGGCTACCTGGTCGAAGTTGATCTCTGGTTGTTCTTGCTGGTTGGGGTTCATGAGTTAAAAATGGGGGCCGACGACCCGATTCACCGGGTGCGGGCAAGCTTGTTACGCTCGGCCGTTGTGGGGCCGATGGCGACGCGGACGATGTTATCACGTTGTTGTCTGAGGGTGTCTAGTTCGGAGATGAAGTCGGCGTAGTTGGAGTTTGACGCTACCTGGCCGATAAAAGACCCAAGGTTTGCCGACAGTTCCCGGTACTCCCGCACCTGTCCCCCCACCGGGCTTACCGACGCGCCACTCTCAGCGTAGGTGCCGTGGAACGCGAAGTAGGCCTGGTTCAGCTTGCGAATGTTAAAGCCATTGGCCACGAATATCAGCCGACGGCTCTCCATGTAGGCCTCGGCCTCAGCAATCTTGCTCTCAGCTAATAGCTCGTCTGCCCGAAGCCGGGTCGTGCGCATCTCGCCCTGAAAATCAAAGATGTTCTCGTGTGCTTCGTCTGCAATAGACGACAGGCTCTTGTTGGGTTCGTCTGCAATAGACGACACCGGGATTACGCCACCTAGTTTTATGAAGGCGCGGTCACCGATTTCTCGTCCCGCAAGGTCGGCTACCGTCTCGTTAAGTGTCTGCATATCCCCCGAGTCGAACATGTTGAAGCCGAGCGGCCTGAAGAACAGGTAGTGGTGCAGCCATTCGTGCGCGGCTATCTGCAGAGTCCACCTCAGCCCCCTGTCGTTGAAGACGGAAGCCGGGTAGGTGGCCACTCCTCCGATGGGTATAACGAGCGCCGAGAGATTTTGTTGGGCCGCCAGTTCATCTTCTATCGCAACGCTGTCTTCCAGGCTTATGTCGGGCGCCAGTAACGCCTCCTCTCCCCGCTCAATGCGGCCCCGGGGGGACGTGATGAGAGCGTAAGGCGGCGTGGTCAGCAAAAAGTCCACCGGCGGGAATATGAGTCCGCCAATGGACGACAGTCCCTCTTCGGCGATGACGGCGCTTATGGCCGCCTCCAGCGTTTCTTCCACGTCGGCCCGCAGGCGCTCTCTGCTGCGGTTGAGCGCTGCCAGTTGAGCCGTCAACTCCTCCCGCTCTGCGGCTCCCATCTGCCCGGCGACGCCGTCTGCCAGGGCCTGCGCCACGGCTACGCGGGCGCTGGTAAGGGCGAAGTAGTCATCTACCTGTTCGGCCTTTTCGGCATCCGATTCCGAGTTCCAGGGGAATACGGAGACGGCGCGGTGCACCCACTTGTCTAGGAAGTTTGAAAACTCCCACTGCACCAGGCTGTATAGGTGGGGCGAAGCGGCGCGCTCGGCGGCGTTCTGCCTCAGCACGTCAGTGGTGAAAATCACAGACGCCACAAGCACGAGAACGAGCAGCCACCTGCCGACCCTCGCCAAGACCCTGGGAGCCAAAAGCCTGAAGCGGGGCCGTCTGAAACGGGGCAGCCTGAACGGCCACCTTGTAGTTCTAGACTCTGAGCGCTGGAAAACCATCGTCCTCTCTAGTGTATTAATACGTACCTACTAATACGCACTGGTGAGCGCTTCGGCGATCATCGCCCTGGTAAAAAGGCGTAAGTGAACAAAACGAGGAGTGAACCGTGGCTCTATCCATCTGCTTTGTGGGGTGCGGCGAGTACGCCAAAGACGTGCTGGACCAGATCGACGCTGGCAAGCCTGAGGGCCTAGCCGTAGAGGGAATCGAACTGTATTTTGCCAGCCGAGGCGCCGAAAAGGCCCGGCAGTTTTGCGAAACTTACGGCGGCGTCGGCTACTTCGGCTCCTACGAGGAGGCCGCAGCGGATCCGAGAGTCGATGCCCTGTACTTCCTCACCCCTCATCACTTGCATTTAGAAGGTGCCCAGCTAGCCGCCAAGCACGGTAAGCAGGTCCTGATGGAAAAACCCATTGGCCGCTACCCGGACGAAGCCAGGGTTTTGATCGAGACGGTCAGGGCGGCCGGGCTGACGCTAATGGTGGCGGAGAACTTCCGCTTCGTGCCCACAGTGCTGAAAGCCAAAGAACTGATCGCAGAAGGCGCCATCGGCGACGTTCGACTGGTGCAGGTGCAGCGCGAACTTGACGTGTTCACAGGCGGCGTCTTCGGCTCAGCGGACAACTTCGCCGCCGACGAGTGGCGCAACGATCCGGATAAGGCTGGCGGTGGGCTATTCCAGGACGGCGGAATCCACGACGTGGACGCTATGGTCAACCTTGGGGGCATGCCGACTACCGTCTACGCGGTAGTCCCTACGGGCGACTCCGATAGAGCCGAGCGTCACCAGGAAGACGGCATGGTGGTGACCGGGACCACTGCTGAAGGCACGATCGGGTTGATCCAGTTCTCGTTCGCCACGCCCATTCAAGGCTACCGGGACAACGTGTGGGTGACGGGCTCTGCCGGAATGCTCAGCTTCGCTACTTTTGGCACCGAAGTGACGGTGGACACACCGGAGGGCTCGAGAGTCATCGACACCGGCCCCCATCGCAAGGGCATGGCCGGGATATTCGAGGAGTTCCGTGACGCAGTCGCCGAGGGCCGGGAGCCACTCATGTCCGGGCGGGCGGCGCTCAACGACCTGAACGTGGTGATGGCGGCCTACGAGTCGGTTAAGGCCGGCCAGGTGGCTGTCGTAGCCTCAGACTGACGCCCTAGCGGGCTCGATAAAGAGACAAAAACCGGTCCTGGTAATAGTCGAACAGGCCCCAGCGGTCGAGTTCGGCCTTTAGCCGGTCCCTGTCGCCGCCACGTTCGGCCTGCCGAAACATGCGTTCAATGTCGTTGACGGCGGCCCTGGGCGCGCCTCCGAAGGCCGCCTGCGGGTCTAACAGCCCGCGCGCCGACATCTCCCCCATGTTTTGCTGGGCGGAGCTGGACGTGAACTCGTAGATGAACTTGAGCAGGGCCACGTCCCACCACTCGTCAACACCCACCATTACCACGGACAGGTTCTCTTTGCGCTCGTCCAGGTCGTCGGAGATGCGATGCGCAATCTCCGAGGCGTCACCGCTGACGATGTCCATCTTCTCGGCGCTGTTCTTGTAGCGGTACAGGACGCCGGGGTGATTCGGCCCGTAGTTCATCGAGGCTTGGCGGAGGTACTCGTACGCCTCGGGGCTGAATCCTTCTAGATTCATCGCATAAGTGGGAGTCACAATAGCGGGCTTCTCGGCTATTACCCGGCCCTTCCTCACCACGCCTTCGACGGGTGCGTCGCCCTGGGAGGCGATGTCCCGGTAGATGGGCTCGGTCACCACGTAGTAAGAGATGTTCGTGGAGCCGAAGGTGGCGAGGTGCTGTTTTGGGTAGCGAACGACCCAGGTCTGTTCCACCGCGCGCATCCAGTCTCGTTGATCTTCTATCACGTTCCGATTATAGCTCCGGTGCGTTTCGTTATAGGGGGGCGAATCACAGGCCACCTATAATGCACAAACGTTCTAATTATGTTCGTTGCCGTCGCCTCCGTTACCCTGCACATACCCGAGAGCCGCAGCCTGAAAGCCAGACGGCGAGTGGTGAAATCGCTCATCGAACGTGCCAGGGTCAGGTTCGCTGTCTCCATCGCCGAGACCGGGGGGCAGGACACGTGGCAGAGCGCAACCATAGGTATCGCATGCGTTAGCGGCTCTGCCGAAATGGCCGAGGAGGTCGTCAACCAGGTGCTGGCGTTCGTCGACTCGTCGTCAACAGAGTTCGAGATCGTCGAGCGGTATGTCGAGACGCTGTCGGGTTTCGATAGCGATTGAACACTGGTGCATTCCTCGACTACGTCCAGTCGCTTCCCTGGTACAAGGAGCAGATAACTCACGTCGAGGACATACCGCCTCGTGAGTCGACGCCGGGCCAGCTGGAGCGGCCACTGCGCCCCGACGTACAGGCGCGTCTTACCGAGCAGGGCATCACGGAGCTGTACTCCCACCAGGCCCAGGCCATCGACGCCGCTCGGCGGGGCGAGCACGTCATAGTCGCCACGCCTGCGGCGTCGGGCAAGAGCCTGTGCTACAACGTTCCGGTGCTGGAGGCGCTGACCGAAGGCCGGTCTGCCACGGCTATCTATCTATTCCCGACGAAAGCCCTGGCGCAGGATCAGGCCGCCGGACTGGAACGCCTAACGCCCGAGCGGGCCCGGCTGTACTCCGGCGTTTTCGACGGCGATACGCCGCGCGAGTCACGCAGCCAGGTGCGGCGTAATGCCAGGATCGTCATAACCAACCCCGACATGCTGCACATGGGCATGCTGCCCAACCACAGGAACTGGTACAGGCTTTTTCGCAACCTGCGCTACGTGGTCATCGACGAAGCGCACATCTACCGGGGCGTCTTCGGCTCGCACGTGGCCAACGTCATCCGCAGGCTGCGTCGCCTGTGCGCCAGGTTCGGCGCGGAGCCGACGTTCGTGCTTTGCTCGGCCACCATCGCGAACCCGGCCGAGCACGCAGAACGATTGCTGGGACTACCCGTGACTGCGATAGAGACGGACGGTGCGCCCTACGGTGGCAAGGACTTCGTGCTGTGGAACCCACCGCAGATAGACATGGACGCCGGGGCCAAGCGCCGCACGACCAATACTGACGCGTCATTGCTTATGACTGAGCTACTCAAGCGGAGAGTTCGCACGCTGACCTTCGTTCGCTCCCGGCGCATGGCCGAACTGCTCTTTGTATACGTACGCGACCAGCTCAAGGCTGTCGCCCCCGACCTGGCCAAGAAGCTGGCGCCGTACCGGGCCAGCTACCTGGCAGAAGACCGGAGAAAAATCGAGCGCGACCTTTTCTCCGGTAAATTGCTTGGCCTCACATCTACGACTGCCATGGAGCTTGGCATCGACGTGGGCGACCTGGATGCGACCATACTTACCGGCTACCCCGGCAGTTTCGCCTCGACCTGGCAGCAGGCGGGTAGGAGCGGACGGAGAGGCGACCGGGCACTGACCGTACTGGTGGCACAGGACGACCCGCTCGACCAGTACCTGATGCGCAACCCGACTATGTTCTTCGGCAGGCCATCGGAGGCGGTGCGCATATCCCCCACCAACCCGTTCGTGCTCAGGCCCCATCTCATGTGCGCCGCCTACGAGGCCCCCCTCACGCCCGAGGACGCCGACCTTTTTGATACCGACATCACCGTCGAAGCAGAGCAGTTGGTGAGCGACGGCGCGCTGCACAAATCGGGTGACAAGTGGCACCTGGAACCGGAGGTCGACTTCCCGGCACAGTCGGTGAACATCCGCTCGACGTCGTCAGACTTCTACACCCTGGTAGATAGGGGCAGCGGCGCCATATTGGAGACCGTGCAGGAGGCCTCGGCCATGATGCAGCTCCATCCGGGGGCCGTCTACCTGCACAAGGGCGAGACTTACCTCATTGCAGACTTGGACCTGGAAACTAAAGTTGCCAGGGCCATACGCAGCGACGTGGAGTACTACACCCAGCCGTCCGATGTCACCGAGACCCGCATTTTGCAGGAGTTCAGCGAGAAGCAGGCCGGCAACACGACAGTGCACCTGGGTGAAGTGAACGTGACCACGACTGTCACCGGCTTTCGCCGCCTATCGCCACTGTCAGGAGAAGTGCTGGGGGAGGAGTACGTCGAACTGCCTCCGCGCAAGTTCAACACCGTCGGCCTGTGGTTTGGTGTGCCGCGCGATGTTTTGCGAGCGGCCCAAGCAGAGAAGCTCGACTTGGCAGGAGCGCTGCACGCCATCGAGCACGCGGCCATCGGGGTGCTTCCGCTGTTCGCCATGTGCGACCGCAACGACATCGGCGGCATCTCCACGCCGTTGCACCCAGACACGGGCAGACCACAGGTGTTCATCCATGATGGCGTGCCCGGCGGGGTAGGCATCGCCGAGCACGGCTACGAAATCATCGTGGGGTTGTGGAAGGTGACATTCGACGTCATCGCCGGGTGTGCGTGCGAAGCAGGCTGCCCCGGCTGCATCCACTCGCCCAAGTGCGGTTCAGGAAATCGACCATTGGACAAGGTCGCGGCCGTGACCATACTGCGGGGCATTCTCGGGCAAACCTGAGTTCGGGCCGACGGCGCTGCGTCCGGACCCAGTGCGATGGAAGGCCTGCCCCCTGTGCAATGCGCGCGTGCTATCCTTGAAATCACGGTCGGGGTGTGGCGCAGCATGGTAGCGCACCTGCCTGGGGGGCAGGGGGTCGCCGGTTCAAGTCCGGCCACCCCGACCACCTTATCGAACAGTCTTTAGACGGCTCGCCACTCGGCGAGCCGTTTCTCTTTCGCTCTTTCCGGCCAGTCTTGGGAGCAATGTTGGGAGCAACCCGGCCTCAAAACGCCCCCGTGAAGGGCAGCCAACGACCGGTGTTTGATCCGTCCACTGAGGTTAGAGGGGGAGGGGGGGCGTACCTCTCCGGAAACCACGGCAACCGGTCAACCGCTCCTGGTAAAGCCCGTGTCATCGCGCCTCGTGGGTTGCCTAACCGTTGCCCACCTCCAGGCAACCGTGGGCAACCGTTCAACTGCAAAGCCGCACTGGCGTTGCCGGTTGGGCCTGGGCCACCCCTATTTAATAGCTGTGTATCTCCGCGAACGAAACTCCGCTATTTTTGGCACTTAGCCGCCCTATAAGGCTGGCCTGCCCACGATCGGTGGGTTACGGACCCGCCCAAGGACTAGAAGGCTGCAATGCGAGTGGCCATGTTCCTAGTCCCACTTGCGATCGCATTGTTTGCTTGCAGTGGTGGTTCTGAAAGTGAAACCGCCTCGGCTCTCAATTCTTTCGCCAAAGGGGAAGCTGTGGCCGTCGTTCAGACTTTATTGGCTCAACGCCATGTGAACTCGATCGGCGGATTGAACCATGTTTCGGATTGTCTTGGGCTGCACGTGTCGATGGATGGAAATACTAATGGGGTTTGGACGGAACACCCATCTTCTGAGTTCACTGATGTGAAACACGAATTGAACAACGGGATCCTTTGGGTGTGGCGGGTGTTTCCAACGACCGGCGCGGTATCTTGGCTCGAATTTAATATCACGGAGTTCCAAAGAGTTTCGTCCTCCGAGGCGACGCAGTCAGAAATGGTCCTGGCGTTCAGTGGTTGTTAGATAACCATGCAATGCACAAGGTTCCGTTCCACTGCCATAGCTATGGGAGCCAGGGCGGTCGCTCTAGCAGGCAGGCACCTTCCAGCACACCAAGCCCTCTAGGGCCTCGCTAGTAGCCGTGCAGAACCGCTAGCCATCGGTGCTAGCTACGTAGGGGCTGTCGGTTGAGCCAGGGCGGCCGGCGTCGGATGTTATGGGTAAAATGCGGATATGCGAAGATTCCGTGCCTTGAACTGGTCATTTCGTGTCATTGCCGTGATCATCACCGTCTCCGGCTT
>Ga0114996_10001485_pt1 | contig 31476 bp, 33 predicted proteins | sample ArcticOcean_MG_C_4_FD_87039 | JGI IMG/M metagenome (GOLD analysis project Ga0114996, IMG submission 87039) | Marine microbial communities from western Arctic Ocean - ArcticOcean_MG_CB4_134 | ecosystem: Environmental > Aquatic > Marine > Oceanic | place: Arctic Ocean: Canada Basin | collected... | reverse complement strand
TTGTTCCCGGAAGCCACCTATGGGACACGCTGGACCGTCCGGAGGGCCGAAACCCTGATGGCGCTATCCCGGTTCTGGCCGAACGTGGCGATGCCGTCTTCTTCGACCGTCGGCTCTGGCACGCCCGAAGCCCCAATCACAGTTCCATCGTTCGTAAAGGCATCTTTTACGGCTACGGCTATCGGTGGATTCGTACGAAGGACGACATGACCATTCGCCCCGACCTGTTCAACGCCTGCGATCCGATCCAGAAGCAGATCCTCGGCCACGGGACGAACTGTAACGGATTCTTTTCGCCCCAGGACGACGATGTCCCGCTGAAACTCTGGATGGAAGAGCATCTCGAGGAAGTACCTGCTTAACGATCTCACGAGCAACGTGTTGTAAACCAAAAGCCCCGAGCAGCTTGCTCGGGGCTTTTGCAATTGGTGATGCCGCAGAAATCGGCAATCGCTAATCTGAAATCGGCAATCGCCTCTTGTAGCCTTCGTAGCCTCCCACGTTCACCCCATTCGTGTACCCCATCCCCTCCAGCGTCTTCAACGCGATCCCCGACCGCCGGCCGCTCCTGCAGTAGACGACAATCGTAGCACCCTTGTCCTGGGTAACACCGGCAATCCGATCGCCAATAGTCTCGAACGGAATATTCAACGCGTTCTCGATATGGCCGGAATCGAACTCCCCTTTCGTCCGCACGTCGATGACGAAATCGGGAGATTCTGGGGCATCGTCCGGGCTGCCGCATCCAGCTGTCAGGACAGCAACAATTAAACTGAGGATTCTTCTCAAATCTACTCTCTGGTTTCAATGTCGGATGTGGATAGCTGCTTCAGGGCACGTACCGCATCACCTGGCCCAACGGCGTCCGTTTCTGGTCGGGCACGACTTCTGGATACCCCAGCGTGAAAATCCCCGCAATAAAAGACGCTTCCGGATGGAGTCCCAGCGCCTCGTAACAGGGTGGGTCGTTGATCAGAGGCCCGGTGTTCCAATTCACCCCAACGCCTTCGGACCAGGCCGCCAGGAGAACGTTCTGGATGGCGCAGCAGGTGGCGGCGTAGTCTTCCCGCTTTTTCTGATCCGGCCCTTCTTGCTTACACGATATCACGGCCGCGGCGGGCCGCGACAGGAATCCTGTCAGGACGTTGGTCCGAACCTGTTTCACCTTCTCCTCATCGTCCGTATTCCGCGTCAGCAGGATCCCGTACCGTTCGCCGAAAAACCGCTTCATACCATCGCCAAGTACGAAGAACCGCCAGGGTTCCGTCAACCGGTGATTCGGAGCCCAGATCCCGGCGCCGAAGATCCGCTCCAGAACATCACGCGGCACAGCCTCGGGCTTGAACTTCCCCACAGTACGTCGCGCATGTATGGCCTCAAGTATGTCCATCAGTACCAAGCCCTGATTGTCCGGATTTGGCTATCCAGCGTCTTCATTCGGTGAACGTCATCACCTCCGAGAGCGGCTTCCGCCTCGGTGTCGGTACCACCTCCGGATATCCCGTGTAGAGAAATCCAACGATGTACTGGGTATCCGGGTCGAGACCCAGAAGGCGATGCGTCTCGGGCTCCAGCGTAATCGGCCCGGTGCTCCACTGTATCCCTACACTTTCCGCCCACGCGGCCAGCTGAATATTCTGGATGGCGCAGCAGGTAGCAGCGTAATCCTCCTGCTTTCGCTGGTCCACGCCCGTCTGCTCGCAGGCAACCGCAATGATCGTCGGCTTCGACATGAACTTGGCGCGCCCGCCGTCGCCCGCCTTCCGACGCGTCTCCTCGTCCACACCATCCGCACACTTCCCAATCTGTATTTCGGCATAACGCTCAGCCAGCGTCGCCTTCGCCTTCTCCCCCAACACAACGAACCGCCACGGTTCCGTAACGCCATGGTTTGGCGCCCAAATCCCTGCCTCAAACACCCTCTCCAGCACCTCTTTCGGAACCGGTTCCGGCTTGAACTTAAAAATCGTCCGCCGTGTAGAAATCGCTTCCATCACATCCATCTATATCCTCCTGCAAGCTCCGAAAATAACAGGGCCTGGTTGGTTCTGTTTTCTGATATCTGACTGCTGATAACTGCCTTTACGCTGGAATCACATCCGCCGGCTCCCCCGCCTTATCCGCCAGCGCCGTATCGAATACCCGCTCCAAATCTCCTTTGGGCACATACCCGATCGTCGACTTCGCCTTCCGCACGTCGGACCAGTAGACCCACCGCACCGGGACCGTCGCTTCCAGGACAGATTCTCCCGTCTTCTCCGACAAGTAAGCTGCCACCTCGGGGAACGTAAACGGTCGCGGGATCGCCGCGTTGAACACCTCGCCCACAGCCGCTGGATGCTCAAGTGCGCAGAGGCAGGCATGGGCAACATCGCGGGCGTCCGCCGGTGAGTAGATCCAGGGGCGTCCCTCCTCATCGCTGACGGCGCAGAGCTGATCTGGACGTTCTGCGCGTTCCAGCAGATCATCGGCGATCGCATTTCCGTCCGGATGATGAAGCCCACTACCGGGCATCTCGGCTGCCTGGCGGATCCGTGCCGCCACAAACGCCACGCTCCAACGGCCCAGCACCTCTTGTCCGGCGAACATCCCTGCCGGCCGAATCATCGACGTCCGAAGCCCGTGCGTCTGCCGGTAGCCCTCCACCATCGCCTCGCCCATGTACTTCAGCGTCGCATAGAGGCCAAGAGGCCGTTTGGGGTGGAGTTCGTCCACCGGTTCATAGGCCGTATCTACCTGGTGGTTACCCATCGGATAGACGCCGTCGCTGCTCACGTGCACGAACCGCTCCAGCCGGCCCGACAGTGGGGCGGCCGCTTCCAGCAGGTTCCAGGTGCCCGTCACGTTGATCTCAAAGAACGTCCCATGATCCATACCGCCTGAGGGACCAAGGATATTTGCCGTGTGGATGACGCCGTCGACACCTTCGACCAGGCGATTGCACAGATCCCGATCCCGGAGATCCCCCTCCACCACCTCCACATCCAGCCCATCCAGCTTGCTCACTTTCGGATCGTCCGGCAGCACCAGGGCGCGAACGTCGAGCCCCCTGGCCAACGCCTGGTGTGTCAGGTTCCCACCCAACCGCCCGGCCGCTCCCGTGATCAGGATTTTGTTCACGCCTCCACCGCCCCTATAATGGCCCATCCTGACGAAGATCGAATATCGCCAATCTTCACTCTGCAATCTGAAATCGCCTTCATCACCCTGCTGTCCCCGGCCGGTTCTCCGGAACCGCACCCATATTCTGCGCCGGCAGACTCAGATCGGCTCCGGCCGCGAGGAGCTTCTTCCGCATATCTTCCGCAGCGGATACGGCTTCCAAAACGATCTGATTGCCCCCGTGGGGGCCTACTCGACTCGTCAGCACCTCGTAGCCGCCCCAGTTATAGGCATTGCGATGGCAGATGTAGCCCAGATAGTCGGTGCTGAGGTACATCATAAACGCCTTCGGGAACGGGCTCTGCCATTTCAGCTGCTGCCCGAGTTCCGCACTCACCTCGCCGGGGAGTCCGACGAAGAGAATCGGCCCGATCGACCAGATGCAGATCCAACTTCGGATGCCTCCGTCTTCCTCTTTCCCTTCCGGGATGGAGCGATGACGGCTCTTGAAATTCTGAGGCAACGCCTGCCATTCCTGTTCGGTGAGCGCCGGCAGGACGATTTTACGGTAGTCGCACGCTATGGCCGGATCCTCCAAAGGCACGGCGTCCCAGCGATGGTAGAGTGCAGCTTCGGCCAGTGCCTGCCCCATTCGCTCACACCGCCCGAAACCGGCTTCAGCGCCCTGCGGGTGATTGTCGCCACAGGCCCCGTTGATAAACATGGCCACTCCGCCGAGACTCTCCTCAATCTCTCGCTTCAGCACGCCCGGGTAGTCGGCGGTGGCCAGCTTCGACGTATCGCCAACAGTGAGGGGGTGGGCGGTGTAGTTGACCAGCACGGCCTTGTAAGCGTCCCGCTCAGTGCATCTGAAGAAGATGACACCCAACTCGTCGTCCACATGTCCGGTGGCCACTTCCTTCAGCATCTTCTGCTTCGGTTGGTAGTAATACTGACCGTCCGGGAAGAAGATGCGCCGGTTTAGATTCTCGCGGATATGCGTGGTGTTGTACTGGACCGTCACCGGTTCCGCATTGCCCACTGCTTCCTTCGCCGCTTCCGCGGACGCCGCAATCACGCGATCGTAAAAAGACTGGGTGAACGTCTCGGCAGAGCGCTCCTTGTTGATGCTGGGAGAGGAATGGGTATGAGAAAAGGTGAGCATATGCTTTCGGTAAGGCAGGCCGGTAGCGGCGGCGCAGGCCTTCTGCACAGTCTCGATGAACACCTCACCGCTGTCGATACTGTCGTAGGTGAGCACAACGAACGACTCGTCCTCCTGCTCCAGGTAGAGGGCGGTCACCCACAGATCGTCGTGCGCCGCCGTTGACTTGCGTGCTCCATAGCCGGAAAGATAGACAGGCCATTCCGGCGGCGTAATCGTAGCCTTCGCAGCTCCACACTTCAGCATAAATCCCTCCAGCGTATGTTCAATCGGATAACGAATGGCGATGCCAGCCCATCAGGCACCCAGAGATGTCTCACCGCTCATTGCTCAGCCCTTCCTCTTCTTCCACGGCCCTGTAATCGCCAGCGACAGTCCCGGCCACTGGATGTTCGTGAACATCGTTGAGCCATCGGGTGAGAATGTCGCACCCGTAAACTCCGATTTGTTCATCGCGTTGTGCCCCAACCGGTAGCAGGTCCCCTCTGGGGTCACGCCCACCAGGTACTGATCGCCTGACCCGTCTTCGCACAGCACCAGGTCGCCAGAGGGAGCCACCGTAACGTTGTCGCAATTCTCCACCAGGTTTCCATCGTTCGGCTCGATATAGAGCTCCAACTGCCCGGGCCGCTTCGTTTCTCCCGCCTTGCCTTCGGCCGGACTCGGCGTGTACTTGAACACCTGGCCCTTCCGGGCCGGCCCGCCGTTCGTACAGGCGAAGAACACGGCCTTGTTCCCGTACCACATCCCCTCGCCCCGGGCAAACCTCATCGCCCCGGCACTGAAACCGCGCTTGCGCAGGTCGTCCTTCGGCCCGTCGACGTCCTTCATATCGATCCAGTCTACGGCTATAGATTGGCGTACCGGCATGCCGGCCGGCTCCTCTATGTTGCGCGTATCCAGGGAGGGCCTGTCAATGGCTCGCATTGCCTGCAGGTTACCCCCCTGGGACAACTTGCTCGGGTGCTTCGGCAGGAATCGGTAGATCAGCCCATCTCCCCGGTCCTCCGTCAGGTAGACCGCGCCCGACGCCGGGTCCACAGCTACGGCCTCGTGATTAAAGCGTCCCATCGCCTTCAACGGCACCGGATTGGCGAGTTGATGATTTGCAGTCGCCGGAACCTCAAACACATAACCATGATCGCGTGCCAGAGTTTCGTCGGCCCGCTCCACGGTCTCTTCACATGTCAACCAGCTGTTCCAGGGGGTGGGGCCGCCGGCGCAGTTCCGCAGGGTACCGGCAAGACTCAAGTGGTGGTCGAGGACCTTCTGTTTCCGCGTGTCGTACAGGACCGTCGTCGTTCCTCCCAGGGCAAGCCACTCACCGTTCCCGGCGTCATACATCCGGTTTGGCTTCAATTTCTCGAAGCGTTCATTGTTCTCACCAAATGCGCCGTTCTTCGGAAGACTCTCGCTGCTAATCTCGTGATTCCGGACCAGCAGCGTCTGCTCGGCCGACGGCCCCGGAAACGATGCGCTGCCGTCGTGGCCACCAGGAACCACGAAACCGTCGTCCATCTCCTCGCCGGCGCCAGAGAAAACCGTGTAGGAGAATCCGGGAGGCAGGTCCAGAATCTCCTCCGGATCGGTCACCAGATCACCGTAGCCGCCGATCGCCCTCGGCTCTGCAGCCGATGCATCGGCCGTTTCCAGAAACTGTCGCAACCCCTCGAACCCTATGGGAACCACCGAGGCCGCTTTCAGGAAATTTCGTCTCGTAACCTGCATCTTACTCTCCTCCTGGATCGGATTGAGAACCTTCATCTATATCTGAACGCGCTTCCTCGAGTTTTCGTCCGCAGATCTCGCGCCACCGATCGGGCAACGACTCGACCTGCAGAAGCCTCTCGGCGCGCGCCGCGAGGTCGGGTGTCTTGTAGAACCCGGACCACTGAATACTGTTCATAAACAAAATGCTGCAGAGCATGGCATCCCGCTGGGTGAGCGTCAATTCATCACCTGCCGCCACGACGCCTTCCTTCAGAACACGGAAATAGAATCCGGTGTGGCCGCGCTCCAACAGTCGGGGCCCGATATCCTTTAACTGGAATTTCTTGGCCAGCTTGTGGCAGGGCTCGCGAGGCTGCACCACCTGGACAACGGCGTCGCCTACGGTGAAGGTATCACCGATACATGTATCCGCTTCAGAAACCCCGGAAATCGTCAGGTTTTCCCCGAATGCCCCTGGCTCCAGCTGTCGGCTCAACGCTTCGTTCCAATGGGAATAGTGGTCGAACGAAAAAACGCACGCCGCCTTCTCAGGGCCCCCGTGCGCCTTCGTGTCTACCTGCGTATCCTCAGCAAATCCCGTTTTCGTCAGGAAGAGTGAACCGTTTACCGGGCGCTTGAAGATACCCGACCGCACCGATTCACCATCCCAGGCAAGATCCCGAGGTTCTGCCACGTTCACTGAGATCAACTTCAACGCGTTCACTCCTCGCCGGCCCCATCGAGGTCCAGAATGTTGACGCCGCCGCAGTAGTGCTCCGCCTGGTAGCGACGGACCTTCCCCATTTTCTGAACCACATCGGCGATTCGCTGGAACAGGTTTTCGATCTGCACCAGATCTTTTTTCAACGTATCATCGCCTTCAGCTGCCTCCATCATCAACTCGATGCGAGCGAACCCCACTGCCAGTGGATTGTTGATCTCGTGAGCGGCGGCGCCCGCCAGCTCGATAATGGCCAGATCGCGCTGCTTCTCCACCGACAGCCGGTGCGCCTGCCTGACACGGATCTGCGTTCGGACTCGGGCAGTCAGCTCAAGCCATTCGAACGGCTTGCGGACGTAGTCGCTGGCGCCCAGCTCCAGACCGTAGGCCGCCTCCTCTGCTTCCTTGGCGTGAGCCGTCATCACAATCACAGGAACGGATCGCGTCTCAGGCTGGGTCCGCATCTCCTTGACCAGCCCGAACCCATCCAGCCGCGGCATGTCCACATCCGTAAGCACAATGTCCGGACAGGAATCCTTCAACCGTTCCAGAGCCTCGAGGCCGTCAATGGCTTCGATAACTTCCATCCCCTCCAGGCGGAGCCGGACATGCAGCGATGTGCGCAGGGACGAGTCATCATCTACAACCAGCACGCGCCCTGTCAACTCCCTACCCGAATCGGTTGCCAGCCTTCCGGCCACCATCTTTCGAAGTTGATTGGGGCCGATTGGTTCTCCCATCCATACCCACGACTCCGCCGATACGTCCTCTCCCCCAGGCTCCGTTTGAAGCACGATCGTCGGCACGGTGCTGTCGTCGTCCTCCAGCGCCTGGACCAGGTCGAACGTCCCCATTCCGGCCAGTGCCGCGTCCGACACCACCAGATCCACCGGACAACGAGCAATCTCTCGCATGGCAGACAGGCCGTCGTCACACAGGATTACGCTGTAATCGTCTTCCTCAAGGGCCTTCTGCATCGCCTCGGCGGGCTCTTTTCTTGCTCCCGCAATCAAAATACGCGCCACACTCTCCTCCTCAGTTCACACGCCTGGGCGACGCGTATGCCACGACGTGGCCGATTCAAATGCCTGGCCCAATCGCAGCAGGGCGCCTTCACTAAATGGTTTGCCGATCAGCTGAAGCCCAATGGGCATCCCGTCGGTCGAAAACCCGCAGGGCACCGATAGGGCGCAGAGACCCAGCCAGTTCACTGCTCGGGTCGTCAACTGCCGGGGCTGGTCTTCCACCAGTTCATCGCGCCGCGGCGCCTGAGTAAGCATTGTCGGCGTCAGCAAAGCGTCAACGTCCCGCATCGACTCCAATGCGGCGCGCATGTCCTCTTTCTGGTTCTGGAGCACCATGGCGTAGTCGGGGCCGGATACCGAAGCGCTTCCCCGGGTGAGCCGGTCCAAAACGGAGGGATCGCAATTCTCCGGCTGTTGGGTAAAGGCCTCCCGGTGGCTGGCGTAGCCTTCGACCCACATCAGGGAGAGGGCCCCTACCCCTTCCACGCCCCGTACTGCTTCAGGCATTTCCATCTCCACGAAGGTCACCCCCTCCTCGGCCAGCACCCCGGTCGCCTCCTCCACCGCCTTCAAAACATCCTTGTCCGCACCCTTGTAGAACGGATCCCGGACGATCCCCACTCGCATCCCCCGAACACTCTTCCCCAATGACGACACACCTGTATCCGTCAGCGCCGTAAGCGTCGTCTCGTCGTTCATGTTGGGCCCGGCAATCACGTCGTACAGGAGTGCAGCGTCCTCCACGCTGCGCGTCATCGGCCCTGCCGTGTCCAGCGTCCAGCTGAGCGGCGTAAGGCCCGCCCGGCTCACGCGACCGATCGTCGTCTTCAGACCGACGATCCCGCAGAAGGAGGATGGGATACGCACGGAGCCTCCAGTGTCTGTCCCGATCGCCGTACAGGTAAGCCCAAGCCCCACCGCCGTCCCCGACCCGCTGCTCGACCCTCCGGGAACGCGGGCACTATCCCACGGATTCTGTGGAATACCATAGTGGGCGTTGAAACCATAGGGCCCGAAGGCGAACTCCACCATGTTCGTCTTGCCCAACAGAATCGTGCCCGCCGCGGCCAGTTTTCGGGCGACAAAGCAGGATCGCTCAGGCATGAAGCCCTCTCGGGACTTCGACCCCGACGTTGTAAGAACGCCCGTGGTCTCACAGAGATCCTTCAGCGCCAGCGGAACCCCCGTCAGCGGCCCCGGGTCCCCCGACATCAAGACCTGCTCCGCTGCAACTGCATCTGCTCGGGCGCGCTCAGCCGTAACCGTGATATAGGCGCTTCCCAGAGGAGACTCGTCCGCCACCTGGTCCACAACCGCAATCCGCTCCAGGTAGGCGTCGGTCACCTCCACCGGTGAGAGTTCGCGCTTCCGATAGAGGCGCCCCAGTTCGCTCGCCGTCAGCCAGTGCAGCTCACTCATCCGGCGGCCCCGCTCTCAAGCATATGCGACACGAACGCCTCGGGGTCCTCCTCGTAGACGGCCACCAGCTTCTCCAACTCTGCGATGACGCGATCGCGGCTGTAGAGTCCGTAGCAGTGGATGTCGATGGGTCCCATAAGCTTGAGGTAAGTCTTGTGCTCTGCCGAGTGATCGGTCGTACAGTTGCTTGGCTTCTCCGCCGAACGCAGCACGTCACCGAAAGCGCGTCCGAACACCTCCAGCACCGGCTCCTCTGTGAGGTGCACCGGAATCTGTGGAAAACGTCGTGTCAGCTCATCTACCGTCACAGAATCCCCTCAGCGAGTTCGTTTTACCTTCCACGCCAGATCTCCCATCCCTCCCCGCCCTTCCCAGTCTCCGGTACCTGATACCCTGCCGCTTCCTACAAGTATTCCTCTGGAATCGCCTTCCTCCCCGCATACCCTCCATCGTGTGAGTGATAAAACCTCACATCGGGCTCGTCGCTTCTCCAGCAGAGAAGTACCTCCTCACCGTCGATCACCGATGGGAAATCGACCAGGCCCATTCGGAACTGCGGGTCCTTGTACTCCACCCCTATCCGGTCCAACTCCTCAATAAACTCATTCAGCTCCTTGAAGAGCTTCCGCACTCCCGGATCGTCGTTGGCGTCGTCACCCAGGTCTTCCGCCAGCTGCATCAACTGCCGCCCCGACGTCTGAATATCGGCGACGATCCGTTTCACCAAAGGAAGCGTTTCGTTTGCCTCCCTGGGCGTAAAGTAATGGACGGTCTTGGAGTCGGTCTCCGGGAGAATTTCGGGCCCCTTGCCCAACTCCGGTTCATCGAGCATCTCTACTCCTTCGATCGGTGCATGTGGAGGATCAACGGTCACCCTATCGATCCGTAATCACGTTCTCAGGCCTTTCCGGCCACGTAGTCATTCAGGTTTAAAACCGCTCCGTTACGTGCGGCAGACTCATTCGCGCCCAGCACAGCTGCCAGACTGTTCATACTATTCGAGTAGGGGCTCCGCATCATGGAGGGATCCCCCTTCTCCACCGCCGAAATGAATGCCTCGGCCTGGGCGGCAAAGGCATTGGGGCGTTCGTCCATCGAAAGCACTGTTTCGTTGTTCTCCACAAGCTTGTCCGCCGCCCACTCCAGGATCGAATCATCCGACACGACCAGCACCTCGCGCCGCCCTACCCCTTTCACGTTCGTCAGCACGCGCGAAACCGTGGCATTTGCCGTCACACCGCTCGTGAACTTGTAGTTCACGTTGTACACGTGCGGCAGGTTCATCGGTTCGGGGCCTTCGTCCGGTTTCCGGTCGACATAGAAGGCCGATACCGATTCGATGTCTCCCAGAAGGTAGCGAAGCAGGTCTACCATATGAATCGTATTCTCTACGAAAGAACCGCCACACAGTTCCATCCGGCTGGTCCAGAAGCGTACCGGCCTGCCGCCGTAGAACGACAGAACGTGCGCATGCCGCGGCGTCCGCTCCTTCAGCAGTGCGGCCGCCTTTTCCGACGTCTCGTAGTACCGGCTCATGAAGCCCACCTGCGACACAATGCCCGATTTCTGGATTGCCTTATCGAAATAAGCCGCGTGCTCAATGTTCAGCGTCTGCGGCTTTTCGACGAACAGGTGAATGCCCTTCTCGGCCGCAATAATCTCCGCGTCGGTATGCAGCGTCGGCGGAATGCAGAGGTACAGGGCGTCCAGTGATTCCTTCTCCAGCATCTCGTGATGATGGGTGTACGTATTGGATACACCGTACTCCTTCGCCTGAGCTGCCAGGGTCTCTTCGCTGGCGTCGCAGAAGGCCTGAAATACCACTCTGCCCGACTCCACCATCTTCATCAGGGGCGGGAAGTGAGCGTGGGTGGGAATGTGACCCACTCCAATGAATCCTAGTCGAACCGGCATGCGTCAGGCCTCCTCGATGTGATGAATGACATCGTCGGACAGCAATCGGCCGTCCGACATGGAAACAGACATGTCCAACTCTTTCAGATTGGCAACGCCGCTTAAGACGATCTTGATTCGCGGGTCGGACAGCAGGTAGCGAAGGCCAATGCGGGAAATCCCTTCGGGATCGTCCTCCAGAAGCTTCTCCACACGAAACAGCTTTTCGTGCAGGTCCTTGAATCGCCCCCGTTCAACCCACTGGTCTCGCTTGGATCCCAGCAGGCCCCCGTGCAGCGGGGAGGCGGCGATGACGGCAATGTCCGCTCTGCCGCGGTCGGAATCTACTCCGCCGCCGCTTCCTGCGTGACCAGGTCGTACTTGCAGAACGTGAGCACCGACACGAACGCGTCCGTCTCCCGAAGTACCCGCGACATCAGTCCCAGGTCCGAACCCGTCAACCCCAGGTGGGTGGCCGCGCCCTGTTCCCAGATTTCGAGCATCGCTTCCAGCGCCCGCCCGGTTCCAAAGATGCCGTCCCACCCGGCCTTCTCAGCCTCGTGGATCTGCAGCAGATCCACGTGATCCCGATTCAGCCGCTTGAGGCTCTCGTCGAACCCGCGCAGAACAGTATCCCGCGTGTAATCGAACGGCTCCGGAAAGTATCCGACCTTCGTCGCGAGGTAGTAGGGCTCCGTCACGCCGTTCAGGGCAACGCCCATCACTTCTTCGCTGCGTCCTTTGCCATAGAGTGGCGCCGTATCGAAGTAGTTCACGCCCTTCTCCAGCGCCGTCTCCACCATCTCCACCCCGTGCGACACCGGAAGCAGCCCCTCCTCGGGACGGCCGTAGAACCACGACCCCCCCATGCCGATCTCGCTGACTTCCCACCCCGTCTTTCCAAACGTCCGGTAGTTCACACGTCCACTCCAGAAATGTGATCGCCGTCGACAGGTCCCGCTGTTTGCGGGTCCCCGGTCTGCCGTCTTAGATCCAGATGCTATGCCAGCTTTCGTGCCCCCATCGCCATCCACGCCGGCAGCCCCGCAACCGGATTCGTTTTCCAGCTCAGCAGCTCATCCACCGGCACGTCGGGACGGTCGAAGGTCCACCACGACTCCGTCACCGGTGTCTCCCTCATCCGCAGAAGGCTGAGGCCTGCGTCCGCCATCGGGTTCACCAGATCAGCTACCGTATAGTGGGTGACGAAATTCCGCGCCAGGTCAGACCGATCCGAAACCGGCACGCCCTCCGCAGGCCGGTTGACGTCCTCGCTGTCCGACCAGAACTCCATCGGTTCGTTGTCGAAATAGGAGGCCTTCAGCTTGAAATCGTCATTGAATGGACGTTGAAAAGGATGGATATCGAACCAGAAGTAGATGCCGTCCGGTCTCAGGATCCGGGCAGCCTCCCGATAGAATTGCGGCAGATCCGAAACCCAGATCAGCATCCCATTCGTACAGCAGACCAAGTCGAACGACGCGTCGCTCAGCATCCCAACGTCGCAGACGTCTGCCTGTATAAAAGCCATCTCCAGACCCAGTTCCGACGCCCGTTCCGTCGCAACCGCCAACTGCTCTTCCGAAATATCCACCGACGTCACCCGGGCGCCCATTCCGGCCAACCCGAACGCGGCGAACTGATCCCCGCTTCCCAGCACGCATGCATCCAAGCCATCCAGATCCGGGCAGACGGTCTTGAGCAGTGCCAACGACCCATGCGAAAACCCCAGCGACGGGTCCGACACCGTCTCTCGCCACCTGGTCGTCCGCGTGCGGTGGTAGGCCTCCGAAATGGAGTTCCAAGACAAACGGTTTTCCTCGTGTCGCTTGCGTGCGTCAGCCTTCACGAAAAACCCTCATCGAACATCGGCGTACCACTGGCTCAGGGTTTGGTCCGGCAGGCCCAGCGTGTACAAAATCCGCAGGCACCACATCCTCAACACCGTCCGCAGGGGCCCGCGCTCGCGCCAGCGTCGTGCGGACGTTATCACCGCCTCGTTCAGCAAGTCGAATCGGCCGAAGGTCGAAATGGCGTCGCTGAATTCTGAGTCTTCGAAGATTCGGCGTTCCGGAAACCCGCCGACGCCATCGAAGGCTGACCGCGTTGCGAAGATCGCCTGGTCGCCGTACGTAATTCCCAGAAAGCGGGACCGCCAGGTACTCATTATCCCGATCAGACGAAACGCCGGCGACGAATCATCGAAACCCAGCCGGAAGCGCCCGCCGACTGCGCCGCCCGCCACCGCCCCGCACACTTCGTCCACCCATCCTTCGGGCAGGCGCGTGTCTGCGTGGAGAAACAGCAGAATCTCTCCGGCGGCCTCGCCAGCGGCATGGTTCATCTGGGCCGCCCTTCCCGCTGTTGGCGATTGCAGCAACCGCCCCACACCCGCCTCCATCGCCCTTTCCCGAGTCCGGTCAGAGCTCCCTCCGTCCACAACGAGGACTTCCAGCTCAGGCGGTTCCCTCAGCGATTCCAGACAGCCGATGATGGCCGCTTCCTCGTTCAGAACCGGAACGATCACACTTAACCGAGGCATTGCTCCACCGATTTTCAGGCTCAGGACTGGCGACTGAAAAACCGCCGCGAGTAACTCCACGTCGACACGACCAGTAGAAGAGCGCTCGCCCAGAGCAGGGGTTGGGCCACGATGAGGAAATCCGTTGCGTATGCCAGCAAGAGCATGCTCAAGGAGAGCGACGTCGCCTTACCCCAGATGTTCGACGGCTGTACGACCCGTTCCCGGGCAAGAAGGAAAATACCCGCCAGAACAATAGCAGCGTCTCTTCCAACAAGCACCGCTGCAACCCAGAAGGGGAGTCCCTTGAGTAGCACCAGCGTTATGGCAATGGAGTCGAGGGCCAGTTTGTCTGCAAGAGGATCGAGAACGTGCCCCCACCGGGAAGTGGAGTTCAACTTGCGAGCGAGGTAGCCGTCTAGCCAGTCCGACAGGATCATAGCAAGCACCAAGCTCACCATCAGCGGCTTGCCTTCGTCTCCCTGATAAAGCGCCCATAGCGTGGGCGGTACCAGCACCATTCGAAGGAGGCTGAAAGCATTGGCAATGGTCCAGAAAGGATCCGAACCAGATGCCTCTACCTCGCCCGACGAAGGGGAGGATTCGGTCACGCCGCCACCCTCAAAACGCCATCCGGGTGCCCGACGCCGAAGACGTGCGCGCCAGGTCCAGAACCCGCAGGACACGAAGCACCTGGCGCCCCGGCGTTGGAACATCGACCCCTTCACGCAGCGCGCACACGAAGGCCTGCATCTGCCGGGTGGTCTGACTGGGTCCTTTAGGCACATCCACCGGTTGGTCATCCACGAAGACCTGGCCGCGCGTCACAGCCAGTGTCGCCTTTCGCCCGACCAGCACAGTTTCCGTCCTGTCTCGCTTCGCCTGGCAGCTGAAGGAGACGGAGGCCACCATACCACCGGCGAACTCCATGCCAACGAATCCGTCGCTGTCCCCGGCGTAGCTGGACCCTTCGTTTCGGATCGCCGCCCAGACCTGCGTCGGCGAGGCATCCAGCAGCCAGAGCATCGCGTCGATATCGTGGCTTCCGAACAGAGGCAGGTAAAACCCGCCGCACGCGTCCTGCTCCTTCCTCCATCCCGTAGACGGCTGGTCCACCCAGAACATCCGCTGGTGGAGAACATTTACGATGTCCCCAACCACCCCCTCCTCCATCAACGCGTGCGCCCGCTGCAGCGGGCCGCTGTATCGCGAAGACTGACCCACCATCAACCGCTTGCCAGCAGCGTCTGCGGCAGCCACCATCTGCTTGCCCTCTTCCTCGGTCAGCGCCATCGGCTTCTCCACCAGCACATGCTTCCCCGCGTCCGACGCCCGTACGGAGAATGGCAGATGAAGGTCGTGAGGCAGCACGAGCACCACCGCGTCGACATCATCGCGTGCCAGCACCGCATCGTAATCCGTGGTCCAGAACCCGGCTCCCGTCGCTTCGGCCACTGCCTTCGCCCGACCTGCATCGACGTCCACCGCCGCCGTCACCCGTACCCCGTCGGTCTCCTCAACCGCTTTAAGATGAGCCCGGGCGAACTGCCCGCACCCGACAATGCCCAACCCGATCTCAGCCACGCACACGCCTCATTTCCAAGGGGCCTCTGGCCCAAGCAAGATTACGATGATTCGACTGTTAGCTGTTAGCTTTCCTTTGCCCTCTGCCCTCTGGCCTTATGTTAAAACCAACCTCAGCCCAACGATCAGCACGAGGGTTAGAATCGCCCTATGGAACCAAACCCGCGGGAGCCGCCGGTTCAGCAGCACCCCCAGAACCATTCCGACGGCTGCGGATGGAATCATCCAGAGCCCCATCGACAGGGTATCGACGTTTACGAGCCCCAGGGACACGTAGGGGCCTGCCTTGATAGCGTTCAGGATCGCTCCCACTGTAACGGCCGTGGCGACAAACGCCTGGCCGCTGAGACCTCTGGGCAGCAGGTACATCATCAGAATCATTCCGCCGGCGTGCGTCATGATCGACACACAACCCAGGAGTGCGCCCGCCAGAAAGGGCTCGAGTCTGCCCCGACCGCTGAACATCGTGAACCGGCTGGTAAAGGGCTGCAGCGCCACGAAGGCACACGCCAGCCCGCCCAGTAACTTGCGGAAGACGGCCTCAGGAACGATTCCCAGCAGGAACCAGCCCAGCAACAGCCCCACCACGGCGCCCGGCACAAGAGGCTTCAGGATCTCCGTAAGTCGGTTATGGCGGTAGTAATAGGCAGAGACGGCGTCCACAATCAGGATCAGCGGAAGCAGCACGCCAAGCGATTCCTTGGCTGGCATAACCAGGGCAAGAATGGGCGCAACGACAACACCTACGCCGCCTCCGAATCCGGTCTTCACAACGCCCAGCACCAACCCGGCCAGCACCAACACCATCTCGGTGACGGTCAACAGCATCCCCCCACATCGGTTCAGGTCAACCGGATGGGAAGTCCTACGGACCGGTCACCCATACGCCAAACGGCGCCGTTTCGCTGCCTCATCTGTGATGCCAATCAAAGAAGATTTTGGTGGAAACGCAAACCCTGCAAGGCTGGGGATGGAATGTCACGCAAGAGGAACTCGGATTCCGATTGTCGGCACCTCGCCCAGGGTACGGGGCCTCTTGAGAATGGCGAACGACCCGGGCCCGGTTGACTCCCGTTCTCCGTCCACCTATGTTACGCAGGAACGGATCGACGTGCTCTTAAATCCGGAGGAAATATGGCGGACGATTGGAAGAAGCTTCTCAGCTTTCGGTGCACATGTTGTGGAAACTGCTGCCGAGAACCGATCGTACTGGTTACCGACGCCGATATACGGCGCGTCATTCGGCATACCGGCCAGCAGGCATCGCAGGTTGTCGCTTTCTACAAGCCAAAGGACATCGAGTGGTCGACGAAAAACCCCGGCTGGATTCGGTTCGGCTCCTCCAAGAGGATCATGGGGCTCCAGCGCACCGAAGAAGGGTGCAAGTACCTCGGAGACGACGACCTTTGCTCCATCTACGAACACCGGCCGATCACCTGCCGACGCTATCCGTTCGACATCGACTTCAACGAAGATGACGAGATCGTGCTTCTCCACATAAGCGATTCCGTTTCGGAGTGCCCCTACGAGTTGGATGGCCACAACTCACCCGCACACCTGAAGGCTATGTGTGCCTGGGAGGAGAAGGAAGAGGATCCGTACTTCGAGAAGGTCCGCGACTGGAACAGGAAACAGGCCAAATCCGGCTTCGGAAAAGAGGAATTCCTGGACTTTCTCGGGTTCAGCGTCGCCCTGGAAGCCGCCGGCTGAAAGCCTGATCTTTCGGGTTCCAAACAGGGAGTAAACAGAAAAGGAGACCGGAAACCCGGTCTCCTTTTCTCATGCTGCTTTCTATCTGGCTGCTTCTATCTGAACGCGTTAGCCTGAAGCCGCCAGCGAGAGTGAATCCTCTACCGTGGCAACCAGAGTGTCCAGCTGGAATGGCTTCGTCATGAACGCGTCGAACAACTCTGGAACCCCGGGATGCCGATACGCCGCGCCCGACATTCCCACCACGGAAACTCCGGGGTGCAGCAACCGGATCGAATCCAGAAGCTCACGGCCGCCCACCTCGGGCATTTCCAGGTCGGTAAGAACCAGGTCCGGTGTTATCGATTCCAGTATCTCCAGCGCGTCCTGTCCATTCTGAGATGCCGTAACCGCATGGCCCGACATCTCAAGGACGCGCGTCAGAAGCATTCTGATGGCGTGGTCGTCATCCACAACCAGAATATGAGGCATGGCGAACCCCCTGCAATTGAGGTGGAGGATCGATGCGAGTCGAGGGTGTCGCAGGACCGTACTGGGGAGTCTGATCTGGGGAAAAAACCATACTGCCGGTGAGGAAACCGGCATCAGGACGGGCCGGGGAAGCCCGTGTCTGTTCCTGTTGGTGAAAGCTTAGGTGAGCCGGTCCTGAAGGTCAAGTCCGAAGTCACGAAACCGACCCCAGAGGCCGCTTCTGAGACCGAATACGTGCTCAACCCAATCGTTGCTGCCCCTCCGACCCATATTCCGATTTCCGTCCAACGTCCCCGGTTCCCGATTCCGCCCAAACCACCACCTCGGTTGCATGCTGATGGGCCACCTGCAAGGCCCTCCCCGCTACCCCCAACTCGCCCCTCCCTCAAGCTCGCCAACCCGCTCCGCCGAGATCCTCTCAAAATAGCCGCTGCTTCTGTAGGCCACCATAGGATTGGGGTGCAGACCCATCTCTTCTCGAACATGTGCAAGGAGCGGTCGAACATCCGTCAGAAACGCCGCCTGCAGCACCGTCTCCGCACAGACAATATCATCGGCCTCCTGTGCCCCTCGCAAAGCCTTCCGATCCACCAGCAGCGCTCGTGCGTACGCAGATTGAATAAAGTCCACCGTCTGGATCATCGCCTCCAGCTTCGGCTTTACATTGTGACTCTGATCGACCATGAAGGCAATGTCCAGTCCTTCCACGGTCGGATCTTCCAGCGCAGCGACGATCTCGTTGTAGATCAGGAAGACCTCATACGGATTGGTAGACCCTGTGGTCAGGTCGTCGTCCGCATACTTCCGGTTGTTGAAATGAAACCCTCCCAGCAATCCCTCGTCGATGAGGATGGCAACCACCTGCTCGATGTTGGTGCTCAACGGATGGTGCCCCAGATCCACCAGCACCTTCGCCTTCTCCCCCGCCTTCCGACAGAATCCCGCCGCCATGCCCCAATCGGCCACATCGGTCATATAAAACCCGGGCTCGAAGAACTTGTACTCGATCAGCATCCGGCAATCCTGCGGCAGCATATCGTGAACGCGCCCCAGACATGTCTCGAACCTGCGTTTCCGCGTTCGGAAATCGGCCTGGCCAGGGTAGTTCGTCCCGTCGGCGAACCAGAGACTCAGGTTCTTTGAGTCCAGGGCCACCATGGCCTCCACGCACTCCGCCATGTGGTCCATCGCCTTCTCTCGTACAGACGCATTCGTGTTTCCGAAACTGCCAAGCTTGTAGTCTGCATCCTGAAAAACATTGGGGTTCACCGCCCCAATCTGGACACCAAGTGCCCCCGCCTCCTCCTTCAGCGCTCCGTAATCGGAAACGCGGTCCCACGGGATGTGTACGGCCACAGATGGACAGACCCCCGTGAGCGAATGCACCATCGCCGCATCAGCCAGACGCTCGTGAATATCCCGCGCCGCGCCCAGCTGTTTAAACACGCCGAACCGCGTCCCGCTGTTGCCGTAACCCCACGACGGCGTTTCGATGTCCTGTGCCTTCAACCTGGAAAGCAGTTCCGGGACATCGATCCCGGCGGCAGTGAGACGTTCTGCCAGCATTTCGAACTCCTGCTTCATAGCTCCCCCAAACGGTAGATCATCTGCTCCCTGCGGCGTCGCCGCCCACAAACTTCCGCAGTTTGCGCAACGCCCGAAACGCCGTTAACGAGTCGCGGACAAGAGGCATGGCGCCGAAAACACCCAGCCGGTGCTTTCGGCGGATCCGCCACGCAGCGGGATCGGGATCGGTTCTGTGGCCAAGACTATTGTCGTGTACCCGGTATCGGAACAGCGGCTCCGGGACGTAGATCCCTTTGCCGCCAAGCCCGACGATACTCAACCAGAGGTCCCAATCCTGGTACATCGGGAGCGCCTCGTCGAAACCGGGGAAGGACCCGCGCCTCACAAGAGACGCCATGTCGATATAGTTGGCCCGCTTCAGTGCTGAGGCATCAAACGGCTGCGACTGCCAGTGACCGGGCGGCTCAGGAAGGCTCTCTGCATCTCCCTCCAGGACGTTGATCCGGTCGCAGTAAGCGAACGCAGCGGATGGATCGGTGGAAAGGGAATGGGACAGCCGCTCGAGGAACAGAGGACCCATTTCGTTGTCTGCATCGAAGAAAACCACCTGCTCAGAAGCCGTCAGATCGAACCCGTGGTTTCGCGTCCGGTTGGCGTTCCGGAAATCGACCCGGGCGAAGACCATATCAGGCAGACTCTCGCTGAACGTCGCTGCTACTTTGGACGTCGCGTCCTCGCTTGCATCATCCACCACCACCACCCGCTCGGGCGCAAGAGTCTGTGCTTCGATGGATCCAAGGCACCGATGGAGGTAATGTCCGTAGTTGTGGCAGGTCACCACCACTGAAATGCCCGCCTCCCACCCGCTCATACTCGGGTAGCCCGTCCCAGAAGATCCGCCTGCATCTCCAGATTCCGAAGCCCGGCTGCACCGGTAACCACCGGTCCCTTGGCCTCCCCTCGAACGGCATCCGCCATCTGCCGGATAAAGGCATGAAGGAAATCATCTCCCGCCACCTCGCGACCCTCGTGCGACAGCCCCGCCCGGTAGATGCCTGCCTCATCGGGAAAGCCGCGCCAGTCAGCCAGGAAACCGTTCACACCGAACCGGCGCACAGGATCGCCGGCCTCGATCTCCCGCATCAGAATCGTCACCTCTACCCGCCCCTGCTCCGAATCGGCATCGAATCGAGCCACGTTCTCGCGCTCGCTCAAGGTGCAGGTCACCGTCGTCGAATCGATCTCTGCGTCCGGCACAAATGCCAGGAGTAGGCTTAAGGGATGGCTCGCCCGATCGATCCACATCGACTCATAGGGCCGGGCATTGCCGCCCCGGATCTTCACTTCCATCTCCATCGATACCGACTCAATCCTCCCAACCGCTTCACCCCGCACCTCTCGGTACAGGTCGCAGTACGACGGGATGGAGGCCGGATACTGGGCCGACATCGCCAGAATTCGGTTCGCCTTCCGGGCTGCCTCAACCATCGCCCTGCCGTCCCCCAGAATCTCGCCCGGCGCCTTCGCCCCGTCCCATACCAACGGCTTCTCACACACCACGTGGCTTCCGGCAGCCAGTGCCATTTCCACCGGGCGCCGATGATGGGAATAGGGCGTCGATACGTCCACGATATCGTATGATCCGCTGCCAAACATGTCTTCCAGATCCCAGAAGACGTCTCCCCGGAATCCGAAATCCGCCCCAAGACGTCCGGCCGCCCGCCGGCACGATAGCTCAGACGTGCCGCCGATGGCGACAACATCGCATCCAGACAGATGATACCACCGCGCGTGATGCTGTCCGACACCAGAAGCGCCAATAACGGCCACCCGAAGGCATTCGGCCATAAGTACACCCTCTGATCAGATAGTAAGATTCCAGAAGACCTCGTTCGCCCAAGATACACCTGCCAACGTGCTCGCGCAATCGACGGCACGCACGTTCGGCCCTGGTATTCTGCCCATGAATGAAAGCGGTACTTCGAAAAAGTCCCGTGGTATCACCCGTAGTTTGCATATACTTTGCGCAGAATTCAGTTCATGTGCACAGGATCGGGTAACATCCAACGGATGTGATCGTACATGCAGCAGCGTACAATTGAGCCAACCCGCGCGCTGGAAGGACTGAAAATCGTTCGCGGAAGTTCCGAAACAAACGCGGCATGTTATTGATTTTTCTCGGTTAGAATCTATTCTCTTGTTGACAAACCCGTAGGGTAGCTTTACTTTCTTGTGCACCTAACCTTATACTTCCCTTAAGTCGAATTCCTGTTCGCCACAATCTCAATGCCCGACTTCAGCAATGTCATTGGCGAGAGCCGTGCCATCCGTGACGTGTTCAATGTCATGGAACGTGTGGTGCAGAATTCGGAAGTCTCGGTTCTCATTGGTGGTGAAACAGGAACGGGCAAGGAAATCGTCGCCCGCGCGATTCACGACAACAGCGCCACTGGCAGCGAACTCTTCGTAGAAGTCAACTGTTCGGCCATTCCCGAGCACCTCCTCGAATCTGAGTTGTTCGGCTACGAAAGAGGCGCTTTTACAGGCGCAGAACGGCTCAAGAAGGGGCTGTTCGAACTGGCTGACGGCGGAACCCTCCTGCTGGATGAAATCGGCCATATGAGCGTAGGCCTCCAAGCCAAGCTCCTGAAGGCGATTGAAGAGAAAACATTTCGGCGGTTGGGCGGCGAGAAAGAGGTTCAGGTTCGGGTTCGCATCGTTGCAGCCACGAATATTGATCTGGCCGTAGCGATGCAGGAAGGCAAGTTTAGGGAGGATCTCTTCTACCGCCTCAACGAGATCCCCATCGTCCTGCCTCCGCTTAGAGATCGCGACGACGACGTTATCGTCTGGCCGAGAACTTTATTGAAGAGTTCACCAGGCAGTTCGGCCTTAAGCCTCGTACGTTGTCTGAAAAATCCAAAGAACTGCTTCGAGAGTATCACTGGCCTGGGAACGTCAGAGAGCTTCGCAACGCTTTCAAACGGGCCATTATCATGAGCGATGAATTGGTGATTACACCGGAATTGATCCCGGTGAGCATTCGGTCTACCAATTCGCTGGCTGCGCAGGTTGGAAACAGCCGCCAGTTGGTTATCGATATTCCCGATGATGGCGTTTCGTTCGAAGAAGTCGAAGCGCAAGTTATCGCTCATACGCTCGCCAATACGGATTGGAACAAGAACAAAGCGGCCAGGATGCTCAAAATTTCTCGGCCGCGTCTGCTGCGTAAGATTGAGAAGTACGATCTGAACCCTGAATAAACCTACAAGGAGGTGTTGCCCGGATTCAGTGAGCCCGTTTTCCAGTCCATTTCGATCATGGAGTTCTTCAGGTGTCCTGCATCCCCTGCACGGCACGGAAGGCATCCGCTCGGAAGCGTCGGTTCCCCCGGCGAATAAGGTCCAGCGGTCATGATCACCATCTTCCCGTAACTCCCCACATTCCCCTGCAGTAACTCTATTCCGTTGATGAACCGCCGGTTCGGCGCCGTCTTATCCGCCAGCCATGCATCTGATATCGTCAAGCGACATTCCGTATCCATCGGTCCGTCAAACGGATCCTTAGCGGAATGCTGCATGTTTGAATTTCGGGGGGGGGAATTAGTATGCCTGCCACTCTGCAAAGTCGAGGAAGCCGATCCGAAACAGTGGGTCGCCGAAGGTCTGCCCTCGAACTCTACTTGAAGGATATCGCGTACAACGACCTGTTGACGCACAAGCAAGAGATCGCGCTGACCAAACGGATCCGGCAGGGAGACCGGAAGAGCCTCGTGCAGATGATCGAGTCGAATCTCAGGTTCGTAATTACCATCTCAAAGGAATACCAGGGTCGAGGTCTGCTCCTGGAAGACCTGATAGCCGAGGGGAACGTGGGGCTGGTAAGAGCGGTGCATCGCTATGACGAAGAGGTGGGGGTGAAATTCACAACCTATGCCGTCTGGTGGATTCGCCAGGGCATCCTCTCTGCACTTGCGGAGAAGGCTCGGATGGTGCGCCTGCCCGTAAACAAGATCAAGCACCTCTGCCGCCTGGAACGAGTGGCATCCGGGCTGAAGCAGGAACTGAACCGGGAGCCAAGCGTAGACGAAATAGCGGCCCGAGCCGAAATGCAGCCCAAGCAGGTCCAGGATCTCCTGGACGCAGCCAGGTGGCACATCTCGCTGGACATGCCGCTCGAGGAAGATCTGGACACGTCACTGCTCGAAATGATCGAAGACAAGGACGCCGTCACGCCCGAGGCGGAGTTGATGGACCGTTCGTTGATAGACGAAGTCCGTGCAGCGCTGGACACCCTGTCGCCCAGAGAGGCGCAGGTCCTCCGCTACTACTTCGGGATCGAAGGTCACGAGTCCATGACTCTGGAAAAGATCGGCAAAGAGTTGAGTCTCACGAAAGAGCGTGTCAGACAGATCCGCGACAAAGCCCTTGGGGCTTTGAAGCACCCATCCAGAATGAGGAAGATCCGGACATACCTCACGGAGAACTAGAATCGTGGCGGCCACAGATTCGCGGGATCGGCTTGGAATCACCGGCGTGCACCATATCACGCTCGTTGTCGGTGATCTTGACCAGGCACGAGACTTTTACGAACAGTTTCTTGGACTGGAGCCAGTGGCCAGGCCGGATTACGATTTTGCCGGAGCCTGGTACCGGTGTGGGGATCTTGAAGTTCATCTGCTGGTTGCAGAAGAGCACCCCGGGCCATCTCGAAGACACATCGCATTCGAGTCCAACGAATTCGACAAGGTCATCCGATCGCTGGACAACGCGAAGGTGCGCGTAGTAGGTGGGCCAGGTGTCCGCCCACACGACGGCACGCGTTATGTCTTCCTCCAGGATCCCGGGGGCAACCTTGTGGAGATTTCCTCACCCGGTTCCTGACAGGGGGCTCCGTGAACAAAAGGTCGGTGGGACAATTCTCCGACCTCCTGCATGAAAGAACGGGATGCGATTCGTCGCATCCCGTTTTCTTTGTGATTTATTGAAGCCTGGAAGATCCTTTACAACCTGGATAGTCGGCCGCCTCTCCCCATCTGAATTACAGAGCAAGAAACGGAGTGTCCGGATCGACACCTCTGGCTACATTGTGAAGGACAGAGCAACCAGACGCACAACCTCCCTCTCCGGAGTCTCCAATGCCACCCGAATCCACCTATACGACCGACGAAGAACGGTGGAACGCCATTGTGACGAAGGATACAGACGCGACCTCAGTCTTCCTGTATGCGGTGAGCACCACCAACATCTACTGCCGTCCAGGATGCCGTTCACGGCTCCCCCTGCGTCGCAACGTCCAGTTCTACGAAGTCCCCCCAGGGAGCGCGTTGTGCAGGATACCGGGCCTGCAAGAGATGCCGCCCCAACAACGTGGCCGGCAATGACCTCAGCAAACTCATCGAGTCGGCCTGCCGAACCCTCGACGCTTCCGAAGGGCCGGTATTGCTTAAGGACCTCGCCGAGGCGGGAGGCCTGAGCCCATCCTACTTTCAACGCGTATTCAAGAAGACGGTGGGCGTTACACCCAAGCAGTATGCCATGGCCCGTCGGACACGGCGGTTCCAGGCAAACCTCAGAAGTGGTGGAACCATTACCGCTGCCATCTACGAAAGCGGCTTCGGATCCGGAAGTCGCGCGTACGAAACCATCGGAGACCAACTCGGCATGAAACCATCCACCTATCGAGCCGGCGGTGAAGGGCTCACCATCAGCTGGTCATCCGCCCCATGCGGCCTCGGCGCCGCCCTGGTAGCCGCCACCGACCGGGGTGTCTGCGCCATCGAACTGGGCGACACGGCGCGGGGCGCCCTCGGATACCTCAAGATGCGCTTCCCCAAAGCCCACATCGTAAAGGCAGAGCCCTCCTTCGCCGAAACCATAGCCGCCGTCGTCGCCTACCTGGACGCGCCCGGATCCCGCTCACTCGACCTCCCCCTCGACATCCAGGGCACCGCCTTCCAGCATCGCGTCTGGCAAGCTCTCAGTAGCGTCAAACGCGGCAAAACCGTCAGCTATTCCGAACTGGCCGAACGTGTCGGCGAGCCGGGATCAGCTCGCGCAGTTGCAGGCGCCGTCGCCAGGAACGCCCTCGCCGTCGCCATCCCCTGCCACCGTGTCGTCCGCAGCAGCGGCGCCCTCGGCGGCTACCACTGGGGTGTCGAACGGAAACAGGCGCTGCTGGATCGGGAACGATCCGACACCGCCTGAACATCAAAAAAGGGGATGCGAGTCATCGCATCCCCTCTACAATAGGCATCGTCGTTCTCTGCCCTTTGCCTTCTGCCCTCTGCCCGCCTTTAGTACGCCTTCGCGAACAACACCCGTCCTTCCGACGGCTTCCCCGTCAGAATGCACTTCCCTGCTTCCTTCTCCTGGTCGAAGGGAATGCATCGGATCGTCGCCCCGGTCTCCTGCTGGATTCTGTTTTCGACTTCGTCCTCGCCGCACCAGTGTGCCAGCACGAATCCTTCCTCGACCAGTTCCTTGAACGACTCATAGTCATCCGCTTTCCGGGTATTTTCAGCGCGGAATGCCTTCGCCTGCTCGAACAACCCGGTCTGGACACTCTCCAACATCTCTTTTACCGCTGCTGCGGCGCCGTCGGCGCTTACCGTCGTCTTCTCACCCGTATCGCGCCGTGCCAGCACCACCTGGGCGCTCTCCACATCACGGGGGCCCAACTCCATCCGCACAGGCACACCGGCCTGCTCCCATTCGTTGAACTTGAAACCAGGCTTATGCTGGTCGCGATCGTCTACCTTTACCCGGATGTCACCCATCGACTTCTGAATAGACTCGACCGCCGACATCACCCGTTCGCGCTCGTCGTCCTTCCGGTAGATGGGAACGATCACCAGCTGGATGGGCGCCAGCTTCGGCGGCATGCGGAGACCCTTGTCGTCGCCGTGGGCCATCACAAGCGCTCCGATCAGTCGCGTTGACACACCCCAGCTCGTTGCCCAGACGTACTCCTGTTCGCCCTTCTCATTGAGGTACTTCACGTCGAACGCCTTTGCGAAATTCTGGCCCAGGTTGTGGGACGTGCCTGCTTGCAGGGCCCGGCGGTCGCCCATCATCGCCTCGATGCAGTAGGTCCGTTCAGCCCCGGCGAACTTCTCCTGTTCCGTCTTCCGCCCCTTGATCACCGGGATGGCCATATAGTCCTCGGCGAAGCGCTCGTAGACGTCCAACATCTTCAGCGTCTCTTCTTCGGCCTCTTCAGACGTCGCGTGAGCCGTATGCCCTTCCTGCCACAGAAACTCCGTCGTCCGCAGAAACAATCGCGTCCGCATTTCCCAGCGCACGACGTTGGCCCACTGGTTATAGAGCAGAGGTAAATCCCGGTAGGACTGAATCCACTTGCTGTAGAGTGACCAGATAATCGTCTCCGACGTCGGCCGAATCACAAGAGGCTCTTCCAGCTCCGACCCGCCGGCGTGCGTTACCACTGCCAACTCGGGCGCAAAACCCTCCACATGCTCGGCTTCCTTCTCCAGAAAACTCTGCGGGATCAGGAGAGGGAAATAGACGTTCTCGTGCCCTGTCTCCTTGAACATCCCGTCCAGCGCCGCCTGCATCTTCTCCCACAACGCGTATCCATAGGGCCGAATGACCATAGACCCGCGCACGGGCGAATAATCGGCGAGCTTCGCCTGCAGGACGATTTCCGTATACCACTTGGAAAAATCGTCGGACTGGGAAGTTATACCTTTAGCCATTGTCGCTCACTTCGAAAAGCAATAACCAATACGGACAACCGTACAAAACTGCCAATAAAAGCCGCCTGTATCACTGGCAATTGGTCATTCGCTATTGGGCATTGGAGATTGGTGTGCTGTATCTGGTAGTTCGACGCCTCAAGGCAAAAGAATGATGCGTCGAGCAGAATTTCCCTGTACCCGCTACTCAATTTCCGTTCCTGCCTACTCCGGCTTCCATCGCAAAACCGGCTTTCTGGCCGCCGTCGCTTCGTCCAGCCGCCGAACGGGCGTCTCGTGCGGCGCATTGTGCAGAACATCGGGATTGCCCGCCGCCTCTTCCGAAATCGCCAGCATCGCGTCACAGAAGCGGTCCAGCATCTCGCAGTTCTCGGTTTCCGTCGGCTCAATGAGCATGGACTCAGGGCAGACCTTCGCGACTGGAAAGTAGATCGTCGGCGGGTGGAACCCGTAATCGATCAGCCTCTTGGCAATGTCCAGCGCCGTGACGCCATGCTCTTTCTTATGTCTCTCGGCGGTCAGCACCATCTCGTGCATCGGCTGGGCCTTCCGCGGTCGCTCGAACGTCTTCTCGAGCCGACGGGCGATGTAGTTGGCGTTCAGCACCGCCATCTCACTGGTCCGCCGCATCCCCTCCGCCCCCAACATTCGGGCGTATACGAACGCCCGCAGCACCATCCCGAAATTACCAAAGAACGTGCTGATCTTCCCGATCGACTCGGGCCTGTCGTACTCCAGCGAGAACCGGTCGCCGTCCCGCGTCACGATCGGTATCGGCAGATAAGGCAGCAGCGTCTCCTTCACTCCCACGGGGCCCGACCCAGGTCCGCCGCCACCGTGAGGCGTCGTAAACGTCTTGTGCAAATTGATGTGAACCACATCGAAACCCATGTCGCCGGGGCGGCACTGCCCCAGGAAAGCGTTCATATTCGCGCCGTCGTAGTAGAGCAGCCCCCCGCCGTCGTGCACCACCTTCGCCATCTCCAGGATCTCGTCCTCGAACACACCGAACGTGTTCGGGTTCGTCAACATCAGCGCGGCCACTTCGTCCGACATCTTCGCCTTCAGGTCTTCCACGTCCACCGTCCCGCGCTCGGTCGACTTCACCTCCTCCACCCGGTAGCCGCACATCGCCGCCGTCGCCGGGTTCGTCCCATGAGCCGAGTTCGGGATCAGCACGACCTTCTTGTCGTTCCCCTGTGCACGGTGATGGGCGGCGATCAACGAAATGCCCACGAACTCGCCCTGGGCGCCGGCGGCCGGCTGGAACGTGAAGTCCGTCATCCCGGTTACCGCCTTGAGTACCGCCTCCATCTCCCAGATCACCTTCAGCGCCGCCTGGTTCCCGTCAGACAGGGGATGCAGGCCGGCGAACTCCGGCAGGCGGGCGGCCTTCTCATGAACTTTCGGATTGTACTTCATCGTGCACGACCCCAGCGGGTAGAACGTCGTGTCGATGCTGAAGTTCATCTGTGACAGCCGGGTGTAGTGACGGACGAGCTCCAGTTCGTCCACCTCGGGCAGTGCGGGCGGCGCCTCCCGACGCATGCTTTCCGGGAGATCCACCGTGCGCGAAGGTTTCGGATACGTCACGCATCTACGGCCAGGTCGGCTCCGCTCGAAAATCAGGCGCTCGTCCCAGGCGGAGGTATCGACGCCGCCTGGACCTGCGGAGTGTGTGTTGGAATCGCTCACAGGATCTCCCCCCACGCCGCCGCGAGACAGTCGATGTCCGTCTGCCGCTTTGTCTCCGTAACGCAGGTCAGCACGCAGTCGCTCAGTTCGGGATAGAACCGCCCGAGGTCGATCCCGCCGCCGATTCCCTTTTCACGAAGGCTCGCCAGCACATCTGCAGCGGGGCGCACCGTGCGGACCACGAACTCGTTGAACGTCGCGCCGCTGAACGCCTGTGTCACACCGTCCACCGACGTCACTGCCTCCAACGCATCACGACTATTTGCCAGGTTCAGTTCGCACACCTCCCGAAGTCCTTCCGGGCCCAGCGCCGCCATGTAGACAGTTGCCGCGGTTGCGCACAGGGTCTGGTTCGTACAGATATTCGACGTCGCCCGTTCCCGACGGATATCCTGCTCCCGCGTCTTCAGCGTCAGTACGAACCCCCGTTTCCCGTCCACATCGGTAGTCTGCCCCGTAATCCGCCCCGGCATCTTTCGAATGTGGGTCTCGCGCGTTGAAAAGAACCCGACGTAGGGCCCTCCATACGACAATGGGATTCCCAGCGGCTGCCCATCCCCCACCACCATATCGGCCCCGAAATCGCCTGGTGGTCGGACAACTCCCAGCGACAGCGGATTCACAGCCGCTACGAACATCGCCTTCGACGCCCCCACGATCTCTCCGAGTTCATCCAACGGCTCCAGCACACCCAGGAAATTCGGATTCTGCACCACCACGGCGGCGGTATCGTCATCCAGGTTCGCCTTTACCGCGGCCAGGTCCATAGTCCCCGCCTCGGTCCACGGAATCTCCACGATCTCCAGATCGATACCGCGAACGTAGGTCTCCACCACCTTCCGGTAGAACGGGTGAAGACTGCGAGGGATTAAAACCTTCGTCCCCTGGTTAATGCGGACGGCCATCAGCACCGCCTCGGCCAGAGCAGACGAACCGTCGTACATCGAGGCGTTGGTCACCTCCATTCCCGTCAACTCGCTGATCATCGTTTGGAACTCGAAGATCGCCCGCAGCGTCCCCTGGCTCACTTCCGGCTGGTAGGGTGTGTAGGCCGTGAAGAACTCGCCTCGAGAGATCACGGCATCCACAACGCTCGGCGAAAAATGATCGTAAGCGCCGCCGCCCAGGAAGCTCAACGCCGGAGCATCCTGTCGAAGCTCGGCCACCAGATCGTTCAACAGGGCCATCGCCTCCATCTCCGTGAGCCCCGGGGGCAGATCCAGGCTGGAGAGCTTCAACCCTTTCGGAATCGGGTCGAACAGAGCATCGACAGACTCGACCCCCACGGTCTTAAGCATCTTCGCAACGTCGTCGTCGGTATGTGGTGTGTAGTTCATAAAGGCAGAAATAAGCTGTCAGTTATCAGTGATCAGAGGGCGGAGAATCTTGATCATGAAGGGCACGTCAAACATCTCATCCTGTAATCTCTTGCCACACAGCGACGGCTCTTTGCTCGAGATCATCAAGTGTCCCGCTGTTCTCGATGACGTAGTCGGCGGCGGCGGCTTTCACGTTGTCGGGAAGCTGGGCGGCCATTCGGGCCTCCACCTGTTCCTCGGTGATACCCAGGCGCTCCATCGTCCGGTGCTTTCGAATCTCGCGATCGGCAGTAACCACCACCAGAACGTCGCAGCGACGCTTCGGGTCGCCAAACTCCATAATCAGCGCCGCATCAATCACCACCGGCCTGGCCGGATCCTCGGCCAGCAGCGTCTTCACCTTCTTCTCCAGCAGCCGATCCAGCTGCGGCCAGACGATCCCGTTCAAGGTCGCCCGCCCCTCGTCCGATGCGAACGCCCGTCGCCCCAATTCCCGCCGAATCACCTTGCCGGAATCGTCTACGATCTCCGCCCCGAATGCGTCGACAAGGGCGTCACGTACCTCAGCGTTCTCCAGTGTCTCATGGCCCACCCGGTCGGCATCCACAACCGCCGCGCCCAGCTTCTGGTAGAGATCGCTGACCGTACTCTTGCCTGAGCCGGTCCCCCCCGTCACCCCGATTCTCACCTCTCCACCCTCCCCAAGCTGGAGGAGCAGGAATGGTGGGATTCCCAATGGATAATGGCCAATGTGTAATCTTCAATCTTCAATCGCTTTGTCCTCTCCACCATCCGTCTGTCCGCCTCTGATCACCGTCAGATGAGGCCTCAGATGTCTTGGCAGCGCCGATGTCGGATCCTCCTCTTCCCACGCTTTGACGCGGGCCCGATTTCGCAGCCGTACCGACACGTAGGCGACCAGGATCAGCAGCGAGGCATAGAACCAGAGTGCAGGAGACGACGTCGCCATGGCCGCCAGGCCGTACCGACTCCCCACGAACCGGGCCAATCGAATCTCGAACTCCACCATCGTCAGGCCTGTGACGTTCTGGATAGCGACATCAAACGGCTCGCCGTCACGCACGATTCGGACGATCTCACCCACCGCCGACGGACCACCAAGCTCCATCAGGTACGTAACGGCCATCTGGCTCTGCGAATAGGCCAACTGAGCTCGAGCCTGCGGGAATCCCAGCACGCGGTCGAGCTCGGCCAGGGGAACCAGCCCGCCTGAAAGCACGCCAAAGAAGACGTCGATGCTGTCGTTCAGGCGCCACTCCCCCGCCACCCACATCGCCACGCCTTCATCGAACCATGTCGGCACGCGGCGCGCCTCGTTATCGCCATCCCTCTGCGTGGCCTGGAAGAGCAGTACGTGGGAGACTTCGTGCCGAGCCGTCTGAAGGGTCTCGGCGTGGTCTCCCCGGAAGGGCATCAGGACGATCAAACGGCGCTGTGGAAATGCCGCCCCCACGCCCCAGTGCGGAAATCGGTCTCCCATCAGCGCGCGGAAGCCGGCTTCATTCGCAGCCAGCGTCACGTCGAACGATGCCGGCGATTGGATGCCCAGCCGGCCTGCAACGTTGAGGCGGGCGGCTTCAAGTTCGGGGAGCAGGGCTTCTGCACGCTCCCGTGACCCGGCCTCAAAGGCCAGGCGAACTCCTTCACCCTGAAGGGTAGCCCAGGCGGAGGTAGCAGCATCAGGCGAAGCGGAGGAAACGCCGACAGCCAATAGGAGAATCGGTAGAACAAAAACGCGGAAAGCCATCCGAAAAGCCGCAGTTGTTGCCTGCAGCCTCGCGTTCGGGAGAGACTTCATCCTGCGAGGAGGCTCTGTGAGGGAGAGGATCCGACCACTCGAATAAGGCCTTTCTGCCGGGCGACAAACTGACAGAGA
>Ga0114996_10001482_pt1 | contig 31527 bp, 21 predicted proteins | sample ArcticOcean_MG_C_4_FD_87039 | JGI IMG/M metagenome (GOLD analysis project Ga0114996, IMG submission 87039) | Marine microbial communities from western Arctic Ocean - ArcticOcean_MG_CB4_134 | ecosystem: Environmental > Aquatic > Marine > Oceanic | place: Arctic Ocean: Canada Basin | collected... | reverse complement strand
GCTGCCGCCACAGAAGAACCGGCTGCCGAAGAAGCTGCTGCAGACGACGCTGCCGCCACAGAAGAACCGGCTGCCGAAGAAGCTGCTGCAGACGACGCTGCTGCAGACGACGCTGCCGCCACAGAAGAACCGGCTGCGGAAGAAGCTGCTGCAGACGGAGATGCTGAGGAAAAGGACAAGAGCTGAGCAAGCATTACTGCCAGCAACCTTGCCGACCCTTTCCCCACCCGCTGTATAAAACAGGCTGGTTTCGACCTGCTTGTGCAGATGTCGAGGGGTTAGATAAGAGCGAGTTTATTCTGCTGGCGAGAGGCGATAAGGAGAAGCAAAGATGGCAGATATTACCGCAGCAGCAGTCAAGGAATTGAGAGAAAAAACCGGCTTGCCGTTAATGGACTGCAAGAAGGCATTGAGCGAATGTGACGGCGACCAGGATGGAGCGATCCAGTGGTTGCGGGAACGTGGCGCCCAGGTATTTGCCAAGCGTTCCGGCCGCGATACCGCTTTTGGCCGCTTTGGCCTGCATACCAACATCGACGAGGGCATCGGTGCGATGGTCGAGTTGAAGTGCGAGAGTGCTCCGGTCACACAGAACGAGGAGTTCATTGCTCTTGCCAACGGCCTGGCCAAGCAACTCGCTACTGGCCCGGGTGCCAGTTCGGCCGAAGAACTGCTGGCCCAGCCCAGTCCGGATGATCCCAGTAAAACTCTGGCTGAACTCAAGGACGATCTGTTCAATCGAGTTCGCGAAGTTTTCAACGTCGGTCGGATGATCCGTGTTGAGGGCAGCTGTGCAGGCTATAGCCATAACGCCGGAACCGTGGCTGGCGTTCTGCTACGGGTCGAGGGTGGCAACCAGGAGGCGGCCCGCGACGTTTGTATGCATGTGGCTGCGATGCGACCGAGTGGTCTGACAACGGACGATATCGATCCGGCCGAAGTGAAAAGAGAGCGGGAAATCCTGCGTGGTGCTGCTTTGCAAGAAGGCAAGCCGGAGGAGATCGTCGACAAGATGGTCGAGGGTCGGATGCGGAACTATTTTGCCGAACATGTATTGCTCGAACAGCTGTTTGTCAAAGGGGACAAGCAGACCGTTGGTCAGTTTGCCGAGGAACACGGTATGACCGTCAAACAATTCGTCCACTGGGTACTTGGCGAAGAGTAAGATGTTGTCGTGCCCGAAGGGGCAGCCGCGTCATCGATCGAGAGGAGTGGTCTGGTGGGAGAATCGTCAGCCGAGACAGGCACGCCGGTTTACCGGCGGATCGTACTAAAACTTTCTGGAGAGAGTTTCGCCCATGCTGGTGAACGGGGTGTCAGCATGGACGAGGTGCTCGATATCGCCGCCCAGATTTACCAGGCCCAGCAGCTGGGTTGTGAAATTGCCGTTGTGATTGGCGGCGGAAATATCCTCCGGGGTTCCCAGTTCACCAGCCGAAATACAGGCATCCAGGAAGCCACCGCGCATTACATGGGTATGCTGGCGACCGTCATCAATGGGCTGGCACTGCAGGATGCACTCGAATCTCTCGGTTGCCAGACACGCTTGATGTCTGCCATTCGAATGGATGGAGTAGCGGAACCCTACCTGCGTCGCCGTGCCCTGCGGCACCTGGAAAAGGGCCGCTTAATCATCCTCGCCGCTGGTACAGGAAGTCCCTTTGTGACGACCGACACGGCCGCTGCCCAGCGAGCACTGGAACTGGAAGCGGATATCCTCGCCAAGGCGACACGCGTTGATGGCGTTTACAGTGAGGACCCGGAAAAGAACCCGCATGCCGTCTTTTATTCTGAGCTGGACTATGAGACGGTGCGCGCCCAGGGACTTGCTTTCATGGACAGCACCGCCATCACTCAATGCATGGAACACCAGATGCCGATCCTGGTGTTCAACTTCAAGGTGGATGGTAATATCCAGCGAGCCGTACGGGGCGAAAATATCGGTACCCGGATTGGACCCGCGGTCCCCACGAAATAAGCGGATCACTGGCACAGCTGAGGAGATGAACTATGTCGGCTGAAGAGATCACCTTTGACATGGACGAGCGGATGCTGAAGGCCGTCACTATCCTGAAAGGGAACCTCTCCGGAATTCGTACCGGGCGGGCGAACCCAGGGCTGGTCGACTCGCTCAAGGTCGAACTTTACGGCTCACCCACACCGATCAAGCAGGTCGCGTCGATCGGTGTACCCGAACCGAACCAGATCGTGGTCCGCCCTTACGACCCCAGTACGCTGGCTGACATCGAACGAGCCCTGGTTGCCAGTGACCTCGGTTTCAATCCGCAAAACGATGGCCGTTTGATCCGCATCATTATCCCCCCCCTCTCCACCGATGTGCGACGCAAAATGGTCACCCGCATCAAGGAGCTGGCTGAAGAAGCCAGGGTTGCCATCCGTAACGTGCGTCGCGATGGCAACAAGGCCGCAGACCTGCAGCAGAAGGACAAGCAGCTAAGTGAAGATGAGCGGGATACCGTCAAGGACGACATCCAGGAGATGACAAAGAAATACGAACAGCAGGTCAACGATGCGGCCAAGTCCCGTGAACAGGAAGTCATGGAAGATTGATCCCTCGGCCTGGCCAGTTTGATGTCCTATGACAGATTCCGACCGAGCACCAGATCCCGCTGACCAGACGGTATTCCATTACGCCTGTCCTTCCTGCGATGCCAAGCTCAAGGCGCCAGCGGCGCTGGCCGGTACCAGCCAGGCCTGCCCCCACTGCGAGCAGACGATTCGCTTGCCCGGCGTTGCCCTGCCCAGCGGTACGGCGCCCGCCGTCTCCTCCTCGCTCGCCTCGGGCCAGCAGATTCCTGATTCAGCTCGCATCCGCCTCAACTGTCCGCAGTGTGGCCAGCTGATCTTCGCCCGCGGTCACCAGCTGGGCAGCAGCGTGATGTGTGATAACTGCCTGGAGGATGTACCAGTCACCGCTGCATCCCCACAGCAGCCGGTTGATCAGGTGGAGGATGTTAGCGATTCCGTTCCCACTGCCGGGCTTGTCGATCGATCTCACGAGTCCGACGCCGAGATTTCACTGGAACCAGAAATCTCGCTGCAAACGGATTCCCAGCCGCCCTCCGTCGCGCCGACCGACGTGGCCGATCGAGCATCGGGTGGTGGCCAGGCGATCCGCCTGACAGCGGACGATGTGGCCACGCCGCCGCCAGAGCAAACAGATCAACCGGCTGCTGCTGCTGCTGCTGTGGCGCCCAGCGAACAGAACTATGACCTCGACAACGTCGATCTTGAGAATCTTGGCCCGACCGATCCTCCGCTCCCCAGTCAGTTCTCACTCGAAGGACTCGAACAGCAGCCCGCCGGCCAGTCGACCGAGCAGATCATGGCGGGCTTCCAGCCGGCCGATGGAGAAACGAGTGACACGAAACAGGGTCGGCCGGCAAGCGTCGTGAAAGCGGATGCCTACCAGTTTGGAATCAACTGTGGCCTCTGTGGCACGCGTATGATTGTTGGTAGCCAGCAGGTGGGGACCGAGGTGAAGTGTCCCGATTGTCATAGTCAGACCACCGTGCGCGAATCGGCAGAGCACAAACGTGCACGCCAAGCATCGCCGCCCGAGAGCGAAGGTGCTCTGCCAGCGATCGCTCCGGCGATTTCCCGTAGCGAGCCGGAAAAAATCGATGCATCCCGCCGTGAGCAGGCGAACAAAGTGCTGGAAAAGGCAAACCTGGTCCTGGATGCCGAGGACCAGGAACACCGCAAGCTGGAGGATCGTGACTGGTGGCGAGCGATCCTGGCGATACTTGGCCAGTTCGACGTCGTTCTTCGGATTGTGATGCTCTCGGTTCTGCTCGGCCTGGCGGCAACTTCCATCCACTGGGCCAACAATATGCCGACTGCGGCGCAGACCCTGACAATGGGATTCTTGCTCTATATCGCCGCCGCCGTCTTTGCCGCACCTTTCCTGGCACTCGTCTCGACAACAGTTGTCACCATCGTCGAGCAGACAGCCGATGGGCGAGATGATATTGGCGACTGGCCAGGCATCGTCTCGACCGAGTGGCTGGGGACGGCTCCCTACTTTCTGGTCGCCGGGCTGAGCGGGGCCGTGCCGCTGATCGCCTGGTTACCTCTCACGTCAGGTACGTTGCCAGAGCCGCTGGTCTGGTCCGTCGCCGCGCTGCTGGCCGGCACCGCAGCTGCCGTTGTCCTGCTCTCCACGCTCTCCTCCGGAACAGCCCTGCTGATCATCTCTGTGCCGGTTGTCAGCAGCATTCCCCTGCGATCAAGCAGCTGGATGAAGTTCGTGGGCTTCGTCGCACTCTGGGGCTCGGGCGCGGCAGGTGGCCTGGCGCTGCTGCAATCCGAGCAGCTGTCGCTGATCCTGCTGGGCGGTCTGCTGCTGGTCCTGTTCAGCTTTCTCTATGCCCGCACCGTCGGTGTGCTGGGCTACCAGGTCGCCCGCTATCGTGATGGTGACCTGCTCGACTCGCTACAGGATTCGATCGACGAGGATACTATCGAGTGACTTGTATTGGACAGGCAGCCATCCGGTTATCTGTCCCAGCCAGGCAACTCGTGCTGCTCCATCAGCTGATGATAGCTGAGCATGGCAGCCAGTGCGTGCTGGACATAATCGATGCGGATCTCCTCGATCTGTTGGCCCGGGATGTTCGCCAGCCGCGGATCATCCGGTGACAGCGAGGCTGTCACACGGGGGAAACCGCCGGCCAGCTCACCCCGCCGAACCTGGCTACGGACCAGGAAGGACATTCCCAGCTGGACCGAGATCACGATCTGTTGCCGCAACACGCGATGCTTTTCCGGAAGGTAAGTCAGTGTTGCCAGAAGTCCTTCCAGCCGCGTCGCGGTAGGACAAGTTTGGCCATCGGCCGTGTAGCAGCCGGTCGTACGGAGATCTGCCAGGCCAGCCAGTTGGTCATTGAGCATGTCGTCAGCCGTGCGGGCAAGGTGCTCGACGATGGCACCGCGAGTCGCGGATGGTTCGAGTTTTTTCAACAGCGGGCCACCTGCCAGCAAGGCCCATTGATCGGGCGTGCTGATCAAGCGGTCCGATTGGGAACGGGCCAGCTGGGTCATGGCGCCAGTTGCAGCTGTCCGCCAGGGACCAGCCGGATCGTGGCGGGCAAGCAGAAGTAGCGCCAGGGTTGCTTCGCCAGGATAAAACTGGGATTGGAAAGAATCGTCACGGCCGCCCCTGGCTGGAGTGTAGAGCGAGTAAAAGCTACCATCCGACTTCTGCATCCAGGTCAGAAAGCGGCCCAGTTGCTGTAGTTCAGCAACTGGGACTGTCCCTGCTTCGATCTCATTGATGGCATCCATGGCGATGATCGCCAAGGCTGCTCCACCCAGCTTGGCGACAGCTGTCGGCTGGCCAGTCAACTGGGGATCGGACCAGACAGCCAGCATATCGTCCGTCTCCTCGAGTGGCCGCAGGCAGTGATCACGGAGGAACATGAGCGAACGGTCGATTGCTGCTCGCACACTGGCAGAGGGAGCGTAGTGCTGGTATCGAGCCAGCCCATGAATTGCACCGATGTGGCGCAACACGTTGTACTGCAGCGGCAGCTCGATGAACGAATCAGGATGTGCCACGTAGCGAAAACGCCCCTGCTCGTCACAACTTGCCACCAGGTAATCCCCCGATCGCGTGATGGCAGCTTCCAGCCCCTTGCGATCGACCCGTCGGCGCGGCAGCGGAAGCGAGGCAACGCGGCCAGCAGCCTGCGGCTGCTGAACTGCCGACTTCGTCGGACTGTCAACTTGGGCATCCGGGCTGCCATTCGTTTCGGCTGCGGGCGTCCCGGCCGAAGGAGCTACGGGCTTACCACAGCCAGCCGTCATGATCAGCCAGCTGGTCAGCAGGATCCAGGTCGTGGCCGCTAGAGACTTCATGCCAACACGCGCCTCGCGTTACTGGTCGCACTGGTTTCGCAGCGACTCCCAATCGAGCTGGACACCCAGCCCCGGGGTCTGATTAAGAGTTGTCAGTGGCCCCTCGATGGCAATCGGGTTGATCGCCACACTCTGCTGATGATAGTCCGGACCAAGCAGGTCGCCCGGAATCTCCTCGACTTTCATGTTGGGATGCGACACCACCAAATGGCCCATCGCCGCGGTCGCCACATCGTACTCGAGATTTGAGCCGATGGAGCAGGGAATTCCGTGCTCGGCAGCCAGGTCGACAATCTGCCGAGAACGGATAATGCCACCGTTTTTCCCCGGGTAGACACTGATTGCATCGCAGCACTGGTTGTGGATCAACTCCTGGGCGTCCGTCAGGTTAAAGCAGATATCGTCGGCCAGAATTCGCACACCCGCTTCCCTCCGCACACGCGCCAGTGCCTGGAAGTCCCCCTTGGGGGTCGGCTGCTCGACCAGTCCCACGTTGCAGTCGCTTAATTGTGCCAGGCACTCGATGGCGGTATCGGCACTCCAGCCACAATTGGCGTCGATCACGATCGCCAGCTCAGGGCCGATAACCTCGCGCACGGCGCGTACGCGGGCCACATCTTCGACCGGGTCGGTGCCAACTTTGACCTTGATGGTAGTAAAACCAAGTTCCACCAGTTGCTCTGCTCGCTGCCTGGCCCGCGGTATGTCGTAGGCCCCCATCGAGAATCGCGAGCGAATTGTGAGTGGCCTGACAGCTCCTCCCAGTAGCTCGTAGACTGGCTTCTGCTGCTGCTTGCCAAGCAGGTCCCAGCAGGCCATTTCGATGGCGGACTTGGCGAACCAGTTGCCGATACAGACGCGATCCAGCTGGTCGGCAATTCCCTCCAGGTCCTCAACTTCACGATCGATGATGGCTGGCATCAGTACATGCTGGATCACGTCCACCGCCCCGGCGGGCGTTTCACCACTCCAGCGTACCGCGACCGTGGCCTCGCCGAAGCCCTCCAGTCCGTTGTCGGTGGTCAGGCGCAGCAGCACGTAGGTGGAATCGATGTGCTGGCCCAGCGCCGTGATCATGTGATAGGCGGGCTTCAGCGGAATGGTTGGACAGACGGTTTCAAACGAATTGATCTTCATTGCACAAGCGTCAACTCCATAAGGTACTGCCGGGCTAGGAACCACCAGCGGGGATCGGCAACCCCATCGCTTTCAGCAATATCTGCATATCAAGCCAGACGTCCTTCTTGGCAGCCGGGTTTCGCAGCAGGTAGGCGGGGTGATAGGTGCACAGCACCTGGCGGCCGTTGAGGTCATGAAACGTGCCACGCAAGCGACCGATAGACTCGGTCGTTTCAAGCAGGTTTTGAGCTGCCACGGTCCCCAGGCAACAGATGAACTCGGGATTGATTATCTCGAGTTGTTGTTCGAAAAAGCTGGCACAGTTCTGCGCCTCCTCGGTCGTCGGATTGCGATTGCCGGGCGGTCGACACTTGAGCGTGTTGAGGATGTAAACATCGTCGCGCTGTATACCGCAGGCCTCGATGATCTTTGTCAGCAGCTGGCCCGCTCGGCCGACAAAGGGAATCCCCTGGCGATCCTCGTCGGCCCCGGGGGCTTCCCCCATGAAACAGAGTCGTGCATTGGGATTGCCAACGCCGAACACCGTCTGCGTCCGCTGCTCGGCCAACTCCTGGCAGAGCTGGCAGGCGGCCACCTGCTGCTGGAGCACGTCAAGCTGCGGTCCCTGGTCCATCGTTCCTGTTTCCGAGTCTGGTAGTACAGCCGTTGGGGCCTGGTGAAGTTGCGCCGGCTGGCGTTTTGGCAGGCTACGAACCCCCGCTCGCTGCAAGCTGCGCAGCTGCTGCCGAAAGGCACGCGTGACGCGATCCGTCGTTGCAGCCTTGCTGAGCTTGTCCTGCTGGCTCACGGGCTTGCCATCCATTCTTTCCGCACTGTCCGCGTGAGGCACTCAAGCCCCGTTGGTCTGCAAGTATACGGACCGACTGGAATGTTTGCGAACCCCCTCGAGCTGAGCTCTGCCCCGCTTTCTCAGATCCACAGGATGGGTGTATGATGAACGTGTTATGTCCATTCCTCAAGTTGCTATCGTTGGTCGGCCCAATGTCGGTAAATCCAGTATTTTCAACTGGATTGCCGGGCATCGGATTGCCATTGTCGATCCCACCGCCGGTGTCACTCGTGACCGCATGACGCATCTGGTCCAGCACCAGCAGCGGCACTTTGAGGTGGTCGATACCGGCGGTATCGGGATCAATGATGTCGATGACCTGTCCGAGGAAATCGAGGACCAGATTCAGCGGGGGATCGAATCTGCCAGCGTGATTCTGTTTGTGGTGGACGCCCAGACCGGCGTCACCCTGCTGGATGAAAAGGTGGCCCGCCGCTTGCGAGATTTGAAACAACCGATCCTTTGCGTTGCAAACAAGGTCGATCGGGAAGACTGGGATCCTGAGGCGGACCAGTTTTACAAGCTGAGTCGCGGTTCCCTGGTGCGGGTCAGTGCCAAGCAGGATCGTAACCGTGACGTCCTACTTGATGAGATCGTCGACTTGATGCCGCCACAGGCAGACGATCAACAGCTGCCGGACGTAGCTGAAATGAAAGTCGCCATTGTCGGTCGGCGAAATGTCGGCAAGAGCACCTTCATTAACTCGCTGACGAAAACAGAACGACTGATTGTCAGTGAAGTGGCGGGGACTACGCGAGACAGTGTGGATGTCAGCTTCGAGATGGATGGCAAGTCGTTCCTGGCCATCGATACGCCGGGCCTGCGGAAGAGCAAAAGCCTCAAGACGGATGTGGATTTCTATGGCTCGCGACGGGCCGAACGCAGTATCCGCAGGGCCGACGTTGTGCTGATGTTCTTTGATGCCAGCCAGCGGATCAGCCAGGTCGACAAGCAACTCTGTAGCTTTATCCACGACAACTACAAGCCAGCCCTGTTTGTTGTCAACAAGTGGGATCTGATGGCAGAACATATGCTGACCCAACGCTGGGCCGACTATCTGCACGAGACCTTTGCGACCATGGCTTATGCGCCGATTGCCTTCATCACCGGCCAGTCCGGTCGCAATATCAAGACCATGCTGAACCATTCGCAAATGTTGTTCAAGCAATCGCGTCTGCGAATCACGACCGGCGAATTGAATCGGGTTGTGCAACGCGCCCTGGAACTTCACCCGCCACCGCTGACCCCGCGCCACAAGCGACCAAAGATCTACTACTGTGCGCAGATCTCAGTTCAGCCGCCGACGATTGTGATGAAGTGTAATAACGCCAAAGCCTTTCCCAACGACTATCGTCGCTACCTGCTGGGGGTCTTGCGGGACCAGCTGGACTTTGCCGAAGTCCCCATCAAGCTCTACCTGCAGAACAAGAACGACGATTAACTCACCTGCCGTGAGTCAGTGGTCAGTCGTCCTGGACAACGCCGCAGGCGGGTCGTGTGGTGGACATAAACCACAGCTACACCACGGCGTGTCTAGCCGGTAACCCGCAACCCTTAACAGCTCACGCCAAAACCGACTTGATCACCTGACCATGTACATCGGTCAAGCGACGGTCGATGCCATTGTGCCGCACCGTTAGCCGCTGGTGGTCGATTCCCAGCAGGTGCAGTAACGTGGCGTGAATGTCGTATACCTGGGTCGGATTCTCACGGTCCAGTGGCTTGTAGCCCCACTGGTCCGATTCACCATGCGTGATACCGGCGCGAATGCCACCGCCGGCAAGCCAATTGGTAAACACGAAGGGATTGTGATCGCGGCCCGTGCTGCCCTGTGTCGACGGCATGCGGCCAAATTCCGTCGTCCACAAGATGACCGTGTCCTCCAGCATGCCGCGCTGCTTGAGATCCTTGATCAGTGCGGCTGTCCCGACTGCCATCCCGCGGGCCAGCGGGCCATGATCCCGCTCGATATTCTCGTGGCTGTCCCAGTTACGGCGAGGAAAGGAATTGTCATTGCCCGACCAGATCTGGATGAAGCGGACCCCCCGCTCCAATAGCCGCCTGGCAATCAGGCACTTGCGACCAAAGTACTCAACTTCCTCGGCCGCGTTGATCTCGGCGGGATACTGCTGGCCAACTCGGTCCAGTCCATACATCTTCAGGATGTGCGCCGGTTCGTTGGCAAGATTGAGTGCCTCAGGGGCACTCAACTGCAACCTCGCCGCCAGCTCGTACGATCGCACACGGGCCGCCAGACGCGAGTCCCCGGGTCGCTGCTGCTCGTAGGAACGATTCAGCTTGCCCAGCAGTGCCTGGCCATCGCGTTCCCCCGCAGCCGTGACAAAGTCGGCTCGCGGCTTGAGATCGGCGATCGGGTTCTCCCGCTGGGGAAAAATTGTCGTCCCCTGGCTGTCCGCTGGCAGAAAGGCGGAGCCCCAGTTCTTGGGGCCATTGCTTGCATAACCGCGGTGATCCGGCAGGACCACGAAAGTCGGCAACTCGTCGCTGATGCTGCCCAGTGCGTAACTGACCCAGGCGCCCGCGCCAGGAAAGCCAGGTCGCTGAAAACCAGTTGCCTGCAGGTAAGTTGCCTGGCTGTGAACGCCGGTCTTGCCAATCACGTTGTGGATAAAGGCGATCTCATCCACCACTTCACCCAGCGGGGCGACAGGATCGCTGATCCATTTACCCGACTCACCGTAAGGTCGAAAGGCAAACGGCGACTTCATCCAGGGTCCCAGGCCATTCTGAAAGGCCTCGACCTTTTCACCAAAGTCTGACTTCTCGCCATGATGTTTCTCCAGCGCCGGCTTGTGGTCCCACATGTCGAGGTGACTTGCGGCGCCACCCATGAAGAGCTGGACGACGCGGCGAGCACGAGGCGGATGGTGAAGTACGCCTCCCAGCACCCCCGGCGTACCTGGCTGCGTGTCCGCCGCCAGCGGCTCGCTGTTGAGCATGGCGGCCAGGGCGATCGCTCCCAGTCCCTGCGAACCGTGCTGGAGAAAGTCCCGACGGGTCTCAGGTGGTGATTCAAAATCATGGCCGGCAGCGTGCATCCAGCTCTCTCCTAGTCCAGGAAAACAAACTCGCTCAGGTTCAACAGCAACCGGCAGGTGTTCGCCATACCGTGCTGACGGGCATACTCAAGCAGCGCTGCATATTCGTCCGGCCCTGCTGCCCGGCCGGTGACCCGCTCGAATCCAGTCCGGACTTGATCGTCCAGAGTGGCATCGTTCTCGGCCAGCCCGAGTGCAAAGTTCTCCGCCATCACCAGGTTGAATCGGTTGTTCAGCAGCGACAGAGCCTGCAGCGAGGTGAGCGTCTCATTGCGTCGCGGTGTGCTTTGCGACGAGTCGGCACAGTCCAGCGTGGTCATGAAAGGGTCGGGTTGTGATCGCACGATAAAACGGTAGATCGATCGTCGCTGGCTGGCTGGATCGGACGGATCGAACTTGTAGTACTCGTAGTGCGGTGAATGGTCGGTCTTTTCCAGCACGAACAGGTAATAACCGGGACCATACATCTTCTGCTGCAGTCGACCGCTGACGGCCAGCACCGAGTCGCGGATTTCTTCCGCTTCCAGCCGTCGCCGGTTCATTCGCCAGAGCAGCTGGTTGCCGCCATCCAGCTTGGCCGCTGCGGGCCGGTGAGCTGAACTCTGGCGGTAGACCGCACTGGTCACAATCAGCCGGTGCAGCTGTTTGATCGACTGCCCGCCATCGCGAAATTCGCTGGCTAACCAATCCAGCAGCTGAGGGTGCGAGGGTAACTGTCCCATCCGGCCGAGATCGTTGGGTGACGCTGCGATTCCCTGGCCGAAGTGATAGTGCCAGACGCGGTTGACGATCGACCGCCAGGTCAGGGGATGGTCCGGGCGCGTGATCCAGCGGGCCAGGATTGCCCGCCGGTCACCCTCGCTGTGATCCTCGGGCAACTGGAATTCAATCGGGAAATCGCTGCCCAGCGGGATCGTGCCCGGTACCGACGGCTCGCGAGGAGCCAGGATGTTGCCGCGATGGAGCAGGTGGATGGAACGTGGCGTACCGTTGGTTGGTTGAAAACCGCCCTGCACCTTGAAACTGGTGGCCGCCGCGTAAACCATCCTGCCCGCCGGTAACGCTGCGATCTGTGTGCCAGTCTCGCTGACCTGCTGGGCCAGCGTATCCAGTGCTGCCTGGCGTGCGGGAGTGTAAACTCGCTGGCGGATCTCGTCCAGCTGCTGCCCCACCTTGATTAATTCCAGCGCGGCAGCGGGGTCGTTCGCCTCGGCGAAGATGCCATCCGTCAAGTTGGCCCGTTGCCAGCGTACCGGAGCTTCGATGGAATCGAGCGCCGTGACCGCCGCGCCGCGGGCCAGGTGTGTGCCGTCGGTGTCGAGCACCTCGACTTCCGCGAGGGCGAAAATATAGTCTGCCTTGCGCTCGGCAAGTTGAGTTGCTGTGATCCGCAGGTAGCGTGCCGTGATCTCCTCGACCTCAACTTTCCAGGCAGCCAGGCCTGGATTGGTTAGATCCTGGCCCGTCTGATCTGAAATCGTCACAACTCCCTGCTTGAATGCCGGATCGTTGCTGGCTTCAACACGAAATCGCAGCGGGAAGCCAAAACCGGCGCCGATGCCGTTGAATTCGTCGTGACAGGGCCGCAACACGATGGTCGCCAGCTGTCGCTCAGCTGCCAGGTCCAGCTGGACCCACTTGCTCGTCGTGGCAGATGGCACAATCGCACTGTGGTAGCCGAAGGCGGGGTTCTTGTCCTTCAGACCGGCTTTGGTGAGCAAGGCAGCGTGCTGCTTTTCCAGCTTGATCAGCTGCTCGCCACCGTCAGCTCGAATTCCGGCTTCCAGCTCGCTGCGGGCCAGTTCCTGCTGGGCCAGTTGGCTCTCAAGCTGCTGCCGCTTGGCCTGCACAGCCGGGTCTGCATCGTAGAGGCGGTTGGCACGATCGACGGCCGCGAAGACGGTCTGCAGGTTGTAATAGTGACGCTGGGTGATCGCATCGAACTTGTGGTTGTGGCAGCGGGCACACTGGATTGTCACGCTACAGAAGGTATTGAAGGTGTTGGTGACCATCTCGTCGCGGTCGATGTGGCGGGCGATACGGCCATCGATCTTGGTCTCAGGAACTTCCACGTGACCAATAAAATCCCAGGGGCCGGCAGCGATGAATCCCAATCCGAGTATGCCATCGGCTGTCCCGGGGAAGAGAACATCGCCGGCCAGCTGCTCGTGTACGAATCGCGTGTACGGTTTGTCCTGGTTGAAGGATCGAATCACGTAATCCCGGTAGGGCCAGGCGTTCGGCCTTAGCTTGTCCTTGTCGTAACCGCAGGTGTCGGCGTACTTGACCACATCCAGCCAGTGCCGCGCCCAGCGCTCGCCGTAGGCGGGTGAAGCCAGTAGCCTGTCGACCAGCTGGTCGTAGGCGTCGACGGCAGGGTCGTTGATGAAACGTTCAATCTCGACCATCGACGGCGGCAGACCGGTCAGGTCGTAACTCAGGCGGCGGATCAGTGTGCGGCGATTGGCCTCCGGCGAGGGGGCCAGCTTGTGTTCTGCGAGCCGCCGAAAAATGAACCTGTCGATCGGCGTACGGGACCAGCCCTTGTCATCGGCTGTCGGCACGGCCGGCCTGGCAACGGGCTTGTAGGACCACCATTCCAGATCGGAGGCTGCATCTCGCAGGCTGAAATCGTCCGGCCAGGGTGCTCCCAGCTGGATCCAGTCACCGATCAATCTGACCTCAGCTGCCGAGAGCGGCTCGCGGTCCTTGGGCATGACCGCCGGTTCGTCGCCGCTGGCAACAATCATGTCCATCAGTGGACTGGCTGCCGGATCACCCGCTTCGAGCATGCCACTCTCCAGCAGCCCGGCTCGGGTTTCCAGCGAAAAGTCGCCCTTCTGCTCCGTGTCGTTATGACAGGCAAAGCAGTGTTTCTGTAGCAGCGGGGCGACCTGGTTGCGGAACAGCGTCTCTCCGGCATCGTCAGCAGAGAGAGATGAAGCACAGCAGGCCAGCGCACAAGCGACCAGGATTACTTCAGCAGGTCTGCCTCTGCCAAGCAACATTCCACTCTCCTTGTCACCCAATCGCTGCCGGCCTTATCGTCAGGTCCAGCGTGTCTTCTATCATACCAAAGCATGGCCATGGTAGTCGGGTCAGCAGAGCTTCTAACCTGTAACGGGTCACCGCTAACCTGTATGCTGTTGGTCGAGATGACGTGGAGGGACTGATGGATCTGCAGCTCAATGGAAAAGTTGCGCTTGTGACCGGCGGCTCAAAGGGCATCGGCGAGGGAGTCGTGCGGAGCTTGCTGGCTGAAGGTGCCAGCGTGGCCAATGTTAACCGGAGCCACGAAGAAGGCCAGGCGATGGAGCAGGAGTATGCTCAGCTGGGCCAGGAATGCCTCTTCATCCAGGCTGACCTGACGGAGACTGACGCCTGCCAGCGTGCCGTTGCCACGGCGCTGGAGAAATTCGGGCGAATCGACGTTGTCATCAACAACGCCGGCGTCAATGACGCGATTGGACTTGAGGCTGGCCCGGATGAATTTGTTGCTTCACTGCGCCGGAACCTCGTGCATTACTATGCCATCGTGCATTTCGCACTGGATGCCCTGCGAGAGGCCCGTGGCTCGATCATCAATGTCGGCTCCAAGGTCAGCGTTACAGGGCAGGGCAGCACGTCCGGCTATGCGGCGGCCAAGGGTGGCATTAACAGCCTGACTCGCGAATGGGCTGTCGACCTGGCAGCCGATGGCATTCGTGTGAATGCTGTCTTGCCGGCCGAAACCTGGACGCCACTCTATCAGAGCTGCCTTGCCGATCTCCCGGATCCGGAACAGGCACGGGCTGAGATCGCTCGACTGGTGCCGCTTGAGCGTCGCTTTACCACGGTGCAGGAAATCGCCGACATGGTTGTCTTCCTGGCCTCACCACGATCATCGCATACCACAGGCCAGGTTCTGTTTGTCGATGGCGGTTACACCCACCTCGACCGCAAGTACACCGCGGAATGACCCGCTACTCTTTTCTCTCGAGCTGAATCCGTGCACGCAGGCCGTTGGTCTCAAAGGAAAGCCCCAGGTTGGCAGACTTGATCTGCTTGATCGCTGCCGGTAATGTCGGGCCGTCACGTGGCGCGGCCGGACAACCAAAGACGGTGGATTCCATCGTCTGCAGCTCCTCGTTCCAGCGATACTCACCGCCACCAGGACAGACCAGGCGCCGATGCCAGAACTTTCTGTGCAGCTCGACCGGGTCCTCGTCAGGAAAGAGACGATGCCATTCGTTCAGGATCGGCAGGTTCGACCAGCTAAAGCTCTGAACCATCTGGAAGCCGCTGCTCCTGGCCATGGTCTTCAAGAGACTGGTTGCCGCCGGCCCCAGCTGAAAACCGACATTGTCCCCAATCCAGGGAGCCAACACCGTGGCTGCGACTGGCTCTGCGGCGTCAACGTCGCCAGCAGCTTGTGCCAGTTGGCGATCAATGGACCGCTTGATGATGTCTTCATTCAATGACAGCAGTAGTTGCTTTCCCGATGTTCGATAGTAGAGGGCGATCTCCTGATTGGGCAGGTCCCCACGAACTTGTGCACTGGGTCGGATCACCGCGTAGGCGTGGTTCTTGTACTTCACGACCCCCCAGGTTGTCATGCCAGGGGCTGCCTGTTCGATGAATACACGCACACCGGTCATGAATAATGTCAGCTTGAGACCGTTACTGACGCCAATTCCGACCCCGATCGGCAGCTGGTGGATGTTTTCTTCCAAGAACTCTTCCATTTCTTCTACACTCAAAGCGGCCAGTTGATCCCAGAAATCTGACTTGTCCGCGTAGATGGTCACCTCATCGCCAAGCCAGCTGAGTGGATTGACCGTCAGCTGTGGGAACAAGTTACTCACCGCGCTGACGTTTTCTTGCAGCACGTCAGATTTTGTGTTGATCGCCAGCACCGCATGGACGATCGCTTCGGGGTGCCGATCGCCGGAATCGTCTGCCAGCGTGGCTCCACGCGAGACGGCAATCATCTCGCGGTACTCTGTGCCATCGATCAACGGCATGACCGTTACGTCAGCACCCAGTTGTTGATCGCTGAGCGTGAATTCAATGGCGATCGGATCAAAAAAGTTGCTCCACTGACTCTGATAGCCGTTTCGCCAGCGCTCGTAGAACTGCCGCTCCTCGGAGCTAACCTTGTCCAGCGACATTTCGTTAATCGGCGTCTGAAATTCAAGTGTGCCGTATTGGGCTGAACTGATGCCGCCAGTCGACAGCAGAAACTGGCCGTCCGATAGCTTGTTGAGCTGGCGGGCGGTCAGATCGCCGGCAACAAGTTGCTCAAGCAGCTCGGCTTGCAGTTGTGTCATCCTGGCAACTGCCTGTGTTCGACGTGCACTGGCAATCCGCCAGCGTGGTCCGCACCAGCGGCGGATGGTCTGGTCCGAGAGGATCAAGAGGCCGGCCTGGTCGGGGTTGTCGAGCGGATAACGGTCACGGAAAAACAGGTATTCATCCAGCTCAGCCAGGCTCTGCTGCTTGTTTTGAAATGTGTCGATCAGCCGCTTGAGCTGCACAGTTGAATTGGTCACCACCACGGCATCTCCCAGCACCGTCATGTAACTGGATATGACGCGATCATCCGAAGCGAAACCGTCGTACCGAACACCGCCAATCGTGCCCTGCTGGGCTGTCCTACCTGGGTAATCCGCGGTTTTCAATTCTGCCTGCGAAAGCAGGATCGCGAGCAGCGCCGGAGCATCGACTGCTTCAAACAACACTGCCACGTCGCTTCCGGTCCGCAGGTAGAGATCGCCCCCTGTGATCGCAACACTGCGAATGATCGTGGGTCCCAGCAGGCGGGCCGTGGCGTCCAGAGAAAAACCCAACTGGGTTTCGTAACGCTTTTGCGACTCAGCATCCTCGGCACGGACCTGGGTGAAATTCAAGACCGCGGCACCGTTGATGCTGGCCTCGTCGGCGACCCGGATAAGTGCCTTGAAGCTGGGGAAGAAGAGCACGTGCTGATCCGCTGGGATCAGGGGCGAGAGTGGATCCAGTTTGGGATCGAGTCCCTGGATCAGCGGCTGCCAGTCGAACTCACGAATCGTGATGCCGGCAATTGTCGAGAGAGGGATAACTTCCTCGAGATCAGCCGAGGGAGGCAACTGGCGGTCCAGTTGCAGGTTTTCCGACAGTGCACGGCCGCCAGACATCAGCGCATAGGTATCACCGATTTCATTGCCCCTGCTTCCGATCGGCCGACGCCCAACCCGGTTGGGTTCGAAATCCAGCATCGGCAGTTCGCTCCGCGAACGCTGCAACTGGTAGCGGAACCAGGCGCCACCGGGGGTGTCATCATCCAATATTATCCTGTAATGATTCGCCCGGGCCAGCCAGTAAGAATCTCGCACTTCCTGGGCCGTGGCAGCGGTACCCTTTGCGGTGCTGAATCGGAAAACCGTGAAGACATTTTCAGGCGCTCGTGAGTCTTCCAGTCGCTCCACATTCACCAGCAGTGCGCCGCTCGCGGCCTTGCCCTTCGGTATGCGGATCATGAGCTCAGTATTGATCCGCCGACGGCGTTCCAGGACTCGGGAGCTGGCATTTCTCCGCACGTCAAAAGTGTTATCCAGACCGGCGATATATCCCTCTGCCGGCGTATTCATCATCAGTCGCACACTGCCAGCAGCAATCAGCCATCGTGTCTGGGGTCCGGCTCCTAACAAAACGGGCGGTAGCTGCTTGTTATCGTCCAGTTGCAGCTGATCGAGCGAGATGGCGTAGTAATCGAAGCCATCGGGCTTGGCTTCTTGCGGCTCGTCCAGCTGAGTGGCCGGCTGCTGGGCGACAGCCACACGCTCCTCGGTTGCCTCCTGGGTGAGGATGACTTCATCCTCTGTAGCCAATATGAGTGCTGGGTCGTCCTCAGACGGTGCAGCGTACTCGATGGTTTCAAGGCCAGCAGCGGTGCCAGGCGCAGGGTCCGTCGGTGGAAGACTCTGGGCAGGTATCGATACTGCCTGCTGACCAGATGCCTCTTGGGGGGTATCGCTGTCCTTCTGGCAGCCCAGCAGGACGAATGACAGCAGTAGGCAGCCGATCCACAATGAAACTGCGCGAGTTTGGAATGTCATTATCTCCAAGTTCCTCTGGCGGTGCTTCTGTCAGCTGGCAAGAAGGCGCATGGAAAACGCCAACGTTATCTGCTCAAGGTATCTGACGGCAGTCTATTGGGACAAGTATCAATTTGTCCACAGCAGCGGGTCCTGTTGGCAGTTTTCATGTTGGGCTTGCCGGGCTTCGTCCGAGCGGCGCTGGAGCCCTGCAAAACTGCCTGTTTATGCACGTTATGCTGAAAATGACACTCGCGGCCACAGCTTGTATCTGCAATTCAGCCGCTCGGTAATAACGCCGCCGCCGAACAGCCAAAAGCGAGGGCTATACTGAAAAAGAGGGGTATCCGCCGCGGTAATCATCGAGCGTGCTCGAAGTGATTTTGACGTGAATGAAACAACACCAGAGACAGTAGAAGCTGTTGAAGACGTGGCGAGTGAGTCGTCGAGCGCAGCTTCTCTGCTGTCAGTGATTCGGCTACTGCGTCCCCAGCACTGGATCAAAAACCTGTTGTTGCTGGCACCCCTGCTGCTGGCCCACGAACTGTCAGATACAAGCCGTCTCGGCCCGACGCTGCTTGCTATCCTGTCTTTCAGCCTGATCGCCTCGCTGGTCTATGTCATCAACGACCTGTTGGACGTGGAAGCTGACCGACTTCACCCCACCAAGCGGCATCGTCCGCTGGCGGCCGGTGATCTGTCGATAGCCACCGGCTGCGTTGCGATAGCCCTGCTGGCAGCTGGCGGCATTACAGCTGCTCTGTTTGTTTCAACATCGCTGCTGGCCCTGATCGCTGTCTACCTGGCGGCGACCACGGTTTACTCTTGCTGGCTCAAGCAGGTGGTGATTGCAGATGTGCTGATGCTGGCCGGTTTTTACACCCTGCGTTTAATTGCCGGCGGAGTGGCGGCTGATGTCGAGGTTTCGGAATGGCTGCTGGCATTCTCCATGTTCCTGTTCACGTCGCTGGCATTTTCCAAGCGGCATGCCGAGCTGAGCAGACTAGCCAATGAATCAAGTTCTGGCGATGAAACCGTCGCGGCCCGTCGGGGCTACAGGGTATCGGATATCGGCTCTGTCGAGGTGATGGGGCCGGTGGCTGGCTACATGTCCGTGCTGGTATTTGCCCTCTATATCAACCGTGATGGCCGCGAGGAGTTCTACACCTATACCTGGCCGCTCTGGATCATCGCGCTGCTGCTGCTGTACTGGATTAGCCGCCTCTGGCTACTTGCTCGACGAGGCAAGCTGCCCGAGGATCCGGTGATTTTTGCTGTGACCGATCCGGTCAGTCTTCTCGTAGCATTACTTGTGGGTGCAATGGCCGTTGTGGCAGCAGCCCCCTGGGCGGCCGGCTGAGCCTGCCCTGACATTTTCTCACCGACCAACAGACCATGAAGTCACCGATTGACAGACCGCGTGACCTAGCACAGCCGCTGACGCAACAGCGTATCAGCGGCTGGGGCAATCTGGCTGCGCAGGCCTGTCATCTGGGCAGCTGTGAATCGGTTGAGCAGCTACGGTCGATGCTCAAGAGCGGCAACGCTGACAGCTACATTGCTCGCGGACTGGGTCGCTCCTATGGTGACTCGGCGCTCAATGAGGGCCAGGGAGTGATTCTGCAGACTCGGCGCAGTCGTTTCCTGGACCTGGATGAACGAGCCGGCCTGCTGGAATGCCAGGCGGGCGTTACCCTCTCGGAGATCATCGATCACCTGCTGCCGCGCGGCTGGTTCCTGCCCACCACGCCGGGTACACAACATGTCACGCTGGGCGGCGCCATTGCCGCTGATGTGCACGGCAAGAACCACCATCAGCATGGTTCGCTGGGAAACGCCATTGAGCGACTGCGGCTGTTAACCGCCTCCGGCGAGATCCTGACTTGTTCCCGGGAAGAGAACAGCGATGTCTTCTGGGCCACGATTGGCGGGATGGGACTGACCGGTATCATCCTCGATGCACGTTTCCGTTTGCGACCTGTGGAAACTGCTTACTGCAATGTCCACGAGCGCCGCACCGGCGACCTTGATGAGACGCTCGAGTTGTTTTCCCAACAGGACCAGTCGTACGACTACAGCGTCGCCTGGATCGACTGTCTGGCCCGCGGTGCTCGACTCGGTCGCTCCGTCGTCATGCTGGCCAATGACGCCCGGCTGGATCAGCTGCCTGGCGAACTTCAGCCGGCAGCGCTTGAATTGCCGCGCCGCTGGAACAAGAGCGTGCCTTTCACGATGCCGGGATTCGTACTCAATCCGCTCAGCGTGAAAGCCTTCAACGCCGTCTATTACGCCCGGCACGGGAACAGTAATCGGCTGGTCGACTTTCGCTCCTTCTTCTATCCACTCGACACGATCCGTCATTGGAACCGAGTTTACGGTCGCCGTGGCTTTGTCCAGTACCAGGCATTTTTTCCTCGTGAAACATCGCGGGCCGGTCTGATTGAGTTGCTGGGGAAAATCGCCCACTCGCGGCGAGCCAGTTTCCTGGCCGTGCTCAAGAGCAGCGGTCCGGCCACTCCGGGACACCTCTCCTATCTTTACCCTGGCCATACGCTGGCTTTGGATTTCCCCTACCAGGGGCAGGCCACGGAACGGCTGTTTCAACAACTCGATAAGATCCTCCTCAAGCATGGCGGGCGGTTGTACATGGCCAAGGACGCCGTCACGAACGCCCAGACATTTGCGGCCATGTACCCGCGGCTGGCTGAATTCAAACAGGTCAAGCAGCGGGTGGATCCAGGCAACCTGTTCACGTCCTCCCAGGCGAGGCGACTGGGTATCGTCGATGTCTGAAGCCGGCAGGCTGTAACAGGGAAAGATGAAACAGGTATGAACACAGACCTTGATAGCCGACCCAGTACATCTCAGCGCGTCGCCTGGGCAGCGATCTGCCTGGTCGTGGCCGTGCTGGGCTGCTGGCTGGCAGTGGTCCATATCGACCAGCCATTGACCGGTATTGATGATGCTAACATCTTCTTCAGCTATGCCGACAACCTGGCCGCTGGGGAGGGTTTCGTCTACAACGCGGGCGGTGAACGGGTTGAGGGGTTTACCTCACTGGCCTGGACACTGATCTGTGCATTGGCCTTCCTCGTGAGCGGGCAGCCTGAGTCGTTGCTGCTGGGTCTCAATACGCTGCTGGTTGCCCTGGCGGCGTACCAGGCTGGCGTTTTCCTCTGGCAGATGACTGCCAGCTCGCCAGGCACGTTGTACAACCAGTGGCCCCGCTGGCTGGTGCTGGCGTTGCTCGCCTGTTGGCTGCTGGCAACACCTCGATTCATGGTCTGGACAACCGTCACCTTGATGGATACCGGGCTCTGGTGTGCTGCTTTGACCTGCGGGACGATTGCATTTGCCCGGGCCACGCTGCGACCTGCCGCTGGCTGGCGGTCAGACCGGTGCCTCGTCGGCTGGACCATTGTGATGATGCTGACCCGCCCCGAGTCGATGCTTGTGGTGCTGGCCTGGATCTCTCTGCTGGCCCTGCTGCGTTACGGTGAAAGTGGCCAGCAGGAGCGATCCTGGATTGGCCAGTGCTGGAGCAACGTGCGCTGCCCGTTGTTGACCTACGGATTCGTGTTAGCCGCTTTGACGCTGCTGCGGGTGCTCTATTTTGGCTACCCGCTTCCGAATACTTTCTACGCCAAGGTCTCACCCGACCTGTTTTACAATCTCAAGCTGGGCTTGATGTACTTCCTCACTTTTGTAGCGACCCAGCTATTGATGATTCCAGCCCTTCTGGTCGTGACGCTGGTCTCCTTCAAGTCGCTCGTTAGAGTCTTACGGCGGGACTCGCCGGCTTCCCCGCCAGTCAGTTTGCTGGCAGCGTCGGTCGGTTGTTGCCTGGTAATCCCGGTCCTGACAGGTGGCGATCACTTCAACCTGTTTCGCTTCTTTCAGCCAGTCTGGGTCCTGCTGGCCCTGCCCATGCTGGTGGCAGCTGGACGCGGGTTGGCCAGGTCACCAGGCCTGAGGAGTATGCCACTGGCTGTTGTCACTGCTGCGGCAGCTATCGCATTGTTGTTCTACAACATCCAGTTTCCGCGCTGGAATGAACTGGCGGATGGCGATACGGGCATACGGGTGGAGTTCAGAATTGCAGCCAAGGGACGGATACGTGGGGCGCTGCTGAATGACCTGTTTCCGGAGCAGGATGTTTCCATCGGAGTTGGCACGGCCGGTGGCGTGGGACTGGCGTACGAGGGGCCGGTCATCGACCTGCTGGGACTGAATAATGTTGCCATGGGTCATTCGGCCGGTGATCGCAAAGGGGGCAAGAACCATGCGGCCTTTAGCCGGCAGGTGTTTTTCGAACAGTTGCCGGACATTGTGAGGCCGACGCTGCTGGAGCCGCAGATGACCGAGCCGCTTACGCCGGACCAGTTCCTGCCACCGGTGGGGGAGTTCTGGGACACGGCACTTGATGGGCTTGAACGGTCCGCAGAATTCCAGCAGCTCTACCAGCCGGTGGTGATCGACCTGAGAGACCCTGCAGACCAGGCCTGGCGAATACGCGCCTGGTGCCGGCCAGCGGTTGTCGAGCGGCTGCAGGCAGCTGGTGTGCGATTCCAGCTGCTACAGCTGTAGCTGCCGACTCGCTTCGGGGGTCGGCAGAGAGCCGGAAATTGACGACGGTCTTAGTTACTCTCAACCTGCCGCAGCGGGTGGAACACCGATCGATTTCCCACCATCAATGGCAATGGACGTCGCGGTCACCATTGTGGCGGCAGGGCTGCAGAGATAGAGAACAGCCTGGGCGATCTCCTCGGGCGAGTTCATTGTGCCAAGTGCCCGGGCGATAGGACTGGCGTTGATGATCGCCTGCCGCTCGGCTACGGGGTCGTCGGCTGAGTTGATGCCCTCGTCCATCATCCCGGTCGGTCCGACAGGCCCCGGACAGACTGCATTCACACGGATCTTGTCGACGCTGTGACAAAGAGCAAGGCTGCGGGTGAGTGCAATCAAGGCACCCTTGCTGATCGAGTAGACAGGATCCTGGCTGCGGGGCATCAGCCCGGCATTGCTGGAGATGTTAACGATCGAGCCACCGCGCGGCCGCATGTAGGGGATCACATGCTGGCAGGCAAAAAAAGCGCCCTTCAGATTGATGTCGATGCAGCGGTCCCAGTCCTGTTCGCTGACGTCGATGACCGGCTTGACCATGCCAATTCCAGCACAGTTGACCAGGATGTCAATGTGACCTGAGGGGGCGGCTGCCTGTTCAACCAGCCCGGCCAGCTGGCTTACCACGCTGACATCACATTCCCGCTGGACGATCTGCAGTGGGCCGAACAGCTCGTCGGTCTCGTCCAGCTGCTGCAGGTCGCCGACGTAGACCGAGGCGCCCTGCTCGGCCAACAGGATGGCGGTGGCACGGCCGATGCCGGAGGCACCGCCTGTCACGATGGCTGTCTTGTCAGTCAACATGCCGGACCCCCTGCTCGAGCACTACCGCTGAATCGGCTGGATCGTACGGCTCGTTCGGACGGGCGCGATGGAATTCACCGGGTCAAGAAAATCCACGACTTCCGCTTTGATCTTCAGTTCATCGAAGCGGTCATTCATGGCCAGACGCAACTTGTTCTCATAGAGATCCTTGTACAGCTCCTGCCGAACTTCGGAAATCTCGCTGACCATTGGTTCGGTTCGTCCCAGGCATCGCATGATGATGTACTTGTCCGCGATCGAGACGATGCCGGAGAGTTCACCGGTTTTGAGCCGGAAGACTTCTTTTTCGATCAAGGGGCGGCCACCATGCTGCCGGATTGGTGGTACACGGCCGGCATTGGAGCGTGAAACCGGTTCAATTGAGTACTGCTCGGCCAGCTGACCGAAGTAGTACTCGGTGGGATTGTTCTTGGCCAGGTCCCAGACGGTGGTCGCCTGCCGATGGTTGGCCAACACGATCGCCAGCACCTCGACTCGCTCACCATAGTGTGAGATGAAGCCCTTCTGCATGTCTTCTGCACTGACCTGGACACTATCTCCAATCAGCTTTTTCAGCGCTGCCGTGGGCCAGATCGTGTCGCGGACGTAGAGATCGACGGAGATATTCCCCTCGACAGTGACCTTCTTCAGCCAGGAAGCCACATCGGGACTATCATCACTTTTCAGGAAGCCAAAGGAGTCGGCTGCCCGGGCGATTTCTGCGTCAAGGTCGCTGCGGCTGATCTGCAAACCACGCTGCTGGAGCGCCTGGGCCAGCAGCGCGCGGTTGATTTCGCCATCCAGCACGATGTCGCCATAGTTCGAGATGCACTGTTCTGCCAATTCCCGTTCGCTGATCTTGACGTTGTTGACCAGTGCCACGATGCCCGGCATCTTTTTACTGAGCTGGGGGTCGTTATAGACGTTGGTGATGCTGGCAGCGGATTGCAATTTCTGGAAGTACGAGCCTGCCGCCGCACGCAACTTCTCGAATTGAATTCGATCTCCCAGGCGGCGACGTGCATCGGCCTGAAACTGTCGGGCGACATAGACGGGTGGCAGTCGCTTTTCGCATTTCAGCACGAGGAACTTCCCTGCTGCCTGGACGACCGGCGAGATCTGACCCTCGTTGAGAGAAAAGGCCGCTTGTTCGATCTGCGGATCTTCCACGTGTTTGCGGATCGGCGAAATCAGGCCACGCACGCTGGCACTGTTCTGGTCCTCGGAATGGTCCTTTGCCAGGTCCCCAAATCGATCCGGTGCTGCTAACGCCATCCGGTGAATCTGCTGGGCCTTGTCCAGCGTCGATGTGACAATCATGCGGACACGTACGCGTGGTCCGTATTCGGTCTCAAAAGCGCGCTGCAGATCCTGCTCACTCACCTGGATGCTCTTGGCAGCCAGTTGTTTCAGCGACAGGCGTCCCCAGATCTCCTGGCGGAACTCATGCAAGGGAACCTTGCGGTCGTTCTGGATCGTGCGCAGGAAGAGGTCTCTCGAGAGGCCAAACTTGCTGGCCATGCGATCGATTTCCTCGATCACCTGCTGGTTGCTGATGGCCACATCGTTGGCCTGGCAGGCTGCTTGGATCAGGTGCTTGTTAATCACCGTCTGCAGAACTTCCTCGCCGTAACGCAACAGACACTCGCGCGCAAGTTGCTGGCGCGAGATCTTCTGGCCATTGACCATTGCCACTACTTTTAGTGTGCGCTGCTGAGTGTTGTCAGCAACCGTGGCAGTTGCCGGGGGCGCCGATTGGGGCCTGACCGCCGACTTGGGCAGCGGCTGGGCCTGCGCCGATGGCTTGATCAGCTTGGGCTGGCCCTTCCCCTGGGCCTCCGCTAGACCAGGTTTCATTATCAGCTGGCGGACAAGCAGGCTGGTGACAACCAGGCCGACCGCGAGACCGATAACGGCAGTTCGTTTCTTCCACTGGCTGGCTGCATCCCTGCTCACCATGGCGTGCATCCTCCCTGATCACGCAGTGCCGTCATATTTATGAGGCGGGAGTATAGGGAATCTAGCCCGACAGGGTCAAGAGAAGTGGCTGCAGGTGAGCGATTAGGGGATCGTCTTTTGTGGTCAGCTCGAAAGTATTGGCCACTGACTTGCCGCCGGCAATCGTGATATTCTGTGGGTCATGAGCACTTTTGAGGCTGACCAACGGTCCGAATTGATCGAACGGGTGACCGAGGCGACAGCAGCTGGACAGCTTACATCCAGCGCCGCTGAGAATATCCAGCAATGGCTCGACGAGCCGCGTTACGCCGACTTCCAGCAATCCCTGGCGGAACACATTCAGCAGGGTCAGTGGCAGCAGTTGGACGATGTCTTCTGGACGGTCATCCCCTTTGGCACGGGCGGCCGTCGCGGCCGTATGTACCCGATCGGCAGCAACGCCATTAACGACCGCACGATTGGTGAAAGTGCCGCTGGCCTGGCCGAATATGTGAAGCAGCAGGCAGCGGATGGTGCCGAGCTGAGCTGTGCAATCGGTTTTGATACCCGCCATCGTTCACGCCACTTTGCCGAGCTCTGCGCCGGCATCATGGTGGCGCAAGGTTTTACCGTCTATATCCTCGATCAACCACGACCGACTCCAGAACTCTCTTTCCTTGTCCGCCAGCGGAGCTGCGACTGTGGCATTATGGTTACAGCCAGCCATAATCCTCCCAGCGACAACGCCGTTAAGGTCTACTGGTCCAGTGGCGGCCAGATCGTCCCTCCTCATGATCAGCTGATCATCCAGCAGGTTGCCGACGTGCAGCTGATCGAGACGGTCGACTATCAGCAGGCTGTTTCCGCTGGCCAGGTCATCCCCTGTACGGAGGAGATCGACGGCGAGTACCTTGTGGCCCTCTCCCGGCTGAGCATGCCGGCAGGTAACGATCTGAAGATACTTTACTCACCACTGCATGGCGTCGGCGCCAGTGCTGTGCCACCGTTGCTGAGCCAGCAGGGCTTTGACGAGCTGGAACTTTATCCCGACCATGCCCAGCCCGATGGCGACTTCCCCAATGTCCCTGACCATGTCGCCAATCCGGAAAATGCTGCCGTCTTTGACAAGCCAATTGAGTACGCGCGGCAACACGCGATGGATATCGTGCTGGCCACCGACCCGGACTGCGATCGGATGGGCTGCGCGGCGCCGCTGACGCTGGATACCAGCGGACCGTGGCAGGTCTTCAACGGTAACCAGCTGTCCGCCTTGCTGGCAGACTTTGTCCTGGAGCATCACCAGCACGCGGGTACGCTGTCGGACGAGGATTACGTGGTCACCACGCTGGTCACGACCGGCATGGTCCGCCGTATTGCGGAGTCCTATGGAGTTCAAACTCGGGACCAGTTGCTGGTCGGATTCAAGTGGATCTGCAGTGCTATCGACCAGTACGGACCGCAGCACTTTCTCTATGGTACGGAAGAGTCGCATGGCTTCCTGACCGGTACGCATGTCCGTGATAAGGATGGACCGAACGCCTGCCTGGCGATTTCTCAGCTGGCTGCCAAAGCCAAGGCTGCCGGGCAGTCTCTGGTGGAAAAGCTGGATTCGCTTTACTGGCAGCATGGCCTGCACGATGAACGTCTCTGGACGATCCGTATGGAAGGCTCACAGGGTATGCAGCGGATGCAAGAACTGATGAGTCAATTCCGCCAGCAGCCTCCCAGCCAGCTTGGTGGCCAGCAGGTGGTCGCCATACGCGACTACCTGCAGCAGATCCGTCGAGAGGCGGACGGTAGCCAGCAGTCGCTGGCTGGCCCTCACGGAAACCTGCTGATCATGGAACTTGAAGAGACAGGTAACCTGGTCGCCGTACGACCGTCGGGTACAGAGCCGAAGATCAAGTTCTATGGCTTTGCCTACCGGCCCGCAGAACAGCTCAGTGACCTGCCCAGAGACCTGGCGGAGCTGCAAGCCCGTATGGACCAGGTGGAAAAAGAGATGCAGCAGCTGGCAGGTCTCTAGAACCCGACCTTGGCAGAACCGGACCACAAGCAGAGGAGCGATCGATGACAATGAAAGCTGCCTTTATCCATCAGCCCTGCGGTGCCGACGAAATTCAGTACGGCGACCTGCCGCGGCCCCAGCCAACTGGCAGCCAGGTGCTGCTGAGAACGACCGCTATCGCTGTCAATCCGGTCGATACCTATGTCCGCAACGGGGCGATTTCATGGGAAATGCCCAGCCCCTTTATCCTCGGTTGTGACCTGGCAGGTGTGGTCGAAGAGCTGGGACCGGAGGCCGGTCAATTGAGCGTTGGAGACCGAGTTTGGGGGACGAATCAGGGCCTTTTGGGCCGGCAGGGGACCTCGGCCGAATACTGTGCTGTCGACGAGTGCTGGCTTTATCCAGTACCCGCTGGCGTGTCGGACGTGGACGCCGCCGCCTGTGCACTGGTTGGTGTGACGGCTCACCTGGGGCTGTTTCGTGAAGCCGGACTGAAGGCAGGCGAAACCGTCTTTGTCCACGGTGGCACGGGGGGCGTAGGTGCAATGGTTGTGCAGATGGCCAAGGCGGTGGGGGCACGCGTGATCACAACCGCCGGGAGCGAAGAGAAGGCTCAGCGATGTAGTGAACTGGGAGCGGACGTGGTGATCCAGTACAAGCAGCAGGACGAGCAGCAGGCCATCCTGGCGGCTGCACCGGATGGTGTTAACATCTTCTGGGAAACGCTGCGAGAACCGAACCTGGAAGGGATCGTGGAGGTCATGGCCGAGCGAGGACGGCTGATCCTGATGGCCGGTCGTGATGCCCGGCCGTCGTTCCCGGTTGGCCCGTTCTACGTCAAGGGCTGTTCAGCTCATGGTTTTGCGATGTTCAAAGCCAGCCCGGAAGAAATGCTGGCGGCGGCCGAGGATATCAATCGCTGGCTGGCCGATGGTTCACTGGTTAGCCAGATTGGCCGTACCATGCCGCTCTCGCAGACCGCCGATGCCCATCGCCTGCAGGAGGACAACACGCTCTCAGGCAGCGGGACGCTGGCCGGAAAAATTGTGCTGCTGCCGTGACGGAAGCGGGCCAGCGACCACCCGCCAGGTGTTTAGCTGTCGAACGTTTTCTTGTGTCTCAGCACATGATGGTAGTGCTGGGCGAATCGATGCGACTCATCTCGCACATATTGCAACAGCCGCAGGGCATACGACCGTCGGCTTAACTGGATCGAGTCGGACTCGCCGGGCAGGAAGATCTCTTCCTGTTTCTTAGCCAGCGAGAGCAGTGTGGGTGGCTCGATCCGATGTTCCCGGAAAGCTGCCAGGGCGGCGGTCAGCTGTCCCTTGCCGCCGTCAATCAAGAGAATGTCCGGAAAGACGACATCGGAGTCGTCACGACGTGTGTAACGCCGCGATACCACTTCGTGAATGCTGCGGTAATCATCGACCCCCTCGACACCGCGGATCTTGTAACGTCGATAGCCCGGCTTGAAGGGCAGGCCGTCAATGAACTGGACCAGCCCGGCAACCGTCTGACCGCCACCCAGGTGGGCAATGTCGATGCCCTCGATTGTGCGCGGTTGCTGCTTCAGTCGCAGGACCTGCCGTAAGCCGGCCAACCCCTTCTTGGGGTCGATATAAAACACCTCCGGCTGGGCATGCGTGTCCAGTTCGCCCCGCTGGTCAAGCGTCTCCAGCATGTGAATTTCATCACGCAGCCGAGCTGCCTGTTCGAATTCAAGATCAGTCGATGCCTGCTGCATGTCGTTCTTCATCTGCTTGAGCAGGGACGTGCGTTTGCCGTCCAGGAATAGCTTGAGCCGCTTGATGTCACGCCCGTAGTCCTCAGCAGAGATTTGCAGGTTGCAGGGTGCGGTGCACTGGTTGATGCTGGCCAGCAGGCAGGGGCGAAACCACTTCCACTTCTCGTCGTCGGCATCAATATCGAGGCCACATGTGCGAAACTTGAAGATCCGCTGCAACACCTGTACGGCACCGCGCAAGGCTCCGGCACTGGTAAAGGGACCGAATAACCTGGCGCCACTGGAGGGCGGTTCGCGGGTGACTTCCACACGTGGGTAATCTTCCCCGCCGGTGATCATCAAGTAGGGGAACGACTTGTCGTCCTTCTGCCCCTTGTTGTGCCGGGGCTGAATGTCCTTGATCAAGCGAGACTCCATCAACAGAGCATCCACCTCGCTGTCGCACTCGAGGCAGTCGATATCGCAAATCTCTCCGACCCAGTATCCGGTGCGGGAATCGTCAGCGGCGGACTTGAGGAAATAGCTGCCAGCACGGCTGCGCAGATTGGCTGCCTTGCCGACATAGATCACCAGGTCGCTGGCATCCTTCATCAGGTAGACGCCCGGTGATTGCGGAAACTGGCGTGCTTTTTCCGCCGCCTGCTGAAAGGCATTGTTCGGTGTGGTTTGCGGGGATTCTGCCATCGAGCACGTTGGACCGGCCAAGCCATCGGTTATCGGGTACGGCCATTGTAGTCTGCGGATCGATGGTCTTCGATCTCTCTCACTGTGGTCACTGTGTCAGCTCTTAAAGGACTCACCGCGAAGATTACAGGTCAGATGGGAAGGGGGGCAGAGTTGCCCAGTTGTCCAGAATACGGTGATGGCGTTTTTCCCAATAAAACCCTTGCAAGTCCGAGGCATGGCGTTAGACTGCTGTTTGTGGGGTTAAAGCCCATAAGAGGGATAAAGAGTCTAGTCAAATGGGTTTCAGACCCATTTCATGGAAGAACAGTGATGTCCAGGTAGGGACAAGACGTGACAGAGACCACCCGTTGCGACCAAGTACCCCTTTTCGTGCCACTCCGTGGCCGTCCTGCCGATGTCGAGCGAAAATCCAATACCAGGAACGTCCTTGCTGCTGGGCGAGTTTCGACGCTCGCTCGACGAGCGATATCGGCTTTCTGTCCCGCCGGATTTTCTCTCCGAGCAGGGGGACAACCGCTGGGTGCTGGTCAAGCAGCGGCCGGGAGCACTCAGTCTCTGGCATCGCGATCCCTGGCAACAGCAGCACGACGAGGGACTTCGCTGGGTCAGCGATCGGTATGCTGCCGGCAAGGTCACGCCGCAGGACGGCAGCCTGCAAAAGCTGGGACGATTGCTCTCCAGCCGTCATTGCGACGTGCAGTTGATGGGCCGAGGGCGACTGCTGGTTCCCGAGGGATTTCGAGAGTTTCTCGGTGTGGTAGCTGGCGATCCACTGATGATCGTGGGAGCTGCCGTCTGCGTCGAGATCTGGCATCCGCAGGCCTGGTTAGAGTACCTGCGAGAGGAAATGCCGGGATTTTGTGGGCTCTTCGAGCAACTGAGCAGCTAGTGGCCAGTAACAGGCTGCCATTTTCAAGACAACGCGGGGTTGAGGTTCGCCCTCGACTTACCCGTGGGAAAGGAACACGGATGTGCTGGTCCGCGCTATGAAAGTAAGGATTTCGTAACCAACACCTGGGTAACGATGTCGGGATGCATTTAACCAGGGAACGGGTGCGAGTGGCAAGGATGCCACAACAAGTTGAATCATAGCCGGGCCAGCCATCTGTTGTTTTCGCCACACTGCCACGCCAGACGGGCCGCCGTGGGAATGGCCGGCACAAGTCAATGAGGTCCGAAGGACCGGCAGAACGCTGGCGCTCGGTGACAGGCAATGAAGCCAGTGCTAGCTTTCACCCGACGCATCGCCACTCTCTGGTGGCAGTGACTCGATATTCAGGCAGAGCAATCTCAGCTGGTGCAGCATATTGGCGAGCATGGAAGTTTCGGCGTCGGTTCGATTGCCCTCGGTCTTCTCCTCGAGCAGTGCCAGCATGTCGATGCAATGTCGCGCCATGCCAACGTCGGCCGCATTCGTCTCGCCCTCGGCTTCTCCCCCTTGGCCGAGTGAAACCATCGCCTGAGTGGCGAGTGTAGCACAAAGCATTTCCAGCGTGGCTGGCGGCATCTCCATCGCCACCGGTGCTTCCACTGGTTCTTCGGCAGGTTCTTCTGCAGGTTCTTCTGCAGGTTCTTCTGCAGGTTCTTCTGCAGGTTCTTCTGCAGGTTCTTCTGCAGGTTCTTCTGCAGGTTCTTCGGCAGGTTCTTCGGCAGGTTCTTCTGCAGGTTCTTCTGCAGGTTCTTCTGCAGGTTCTTCTGCAGGTTCTTCTGCAGGTTCTTCGGCAGGTTCTTCGGCAGGTTCTTCGGCAGGTTCTTCG
>Ga0114996_10001479_pt1 | contig 31550 bp, 27 predicted proteins | sample ArcticOcean_MG_C_4_FD_87039 | JGI IMG/M metagenome (GOLD analysis project Ga0114996, IMG submission 87039) | Marine microbial communities from western Arctic Ocean - ArcticOcean_MG_CB4_134 | ecosystem: Environmental > Aquatic > Marine > Oceanic | place: Arctic Ocean: Canada Basin | collected... | reverse complement strand
TGCAAAATAATATCATTGGTAGAGCATATTACAATTTATTGAACTGTTCCACCGGCGGCTCCGCCGGACCCGGCGCAGCCACTTCAACTATCCCATTGCCTCCACCCGTCGCCTCGGAGATAGTGGCGGGCATGACGGAACACGCAAAAATCGCAGATGTTGGCACCGACCGGCGGGTCCCCGAGATTACCAGCCTCAAGGTCATTCCCGACTATGGCCTTAAGCTCATATTGAAGGGTGGCGGCAAGGCGAGCGCTGATTTAAGCGGCGTTGTGATGAAATTCGCACCCTTCGCCGCCCTTCAGGACCCCGATCTGTTTGCCCAGGCGGAGATTGTCTCCCACGGCATGGCCGTCGGCTGGCCGAACGGATTGGATTATTCCGCGACCTCAATTCTCAACGTCGCCGACGCGCAGAAATCCATGAGCGGTGATGCGTTCGTTGCCTGGCAGCTTCGGGTTGGGCTTTCAAACGCCGAAGCAGCCGACGCCTTGGATGTCAATCGCGACACCATCAAGAACTACCGGCGAAAAAAGAAAAACGCCGTCCCCTACGCCATCAAGATTTCCTGTGACGCCATGGAGAAAGACAAATCCCTATTGCTGGCGCGCGTCCATGCGCGCAAACCCGGCAGACCGAAATTGGCATCCGCCGCAAATCAGAAAGTGTGAGAACGATGACGGAAGTTGTAACGCCAAGCGCCAACATGTTCGCCGACAAACCATTGGCCGGGCAGCATGCGCTGGTGACCGGCGGCTCGCGCGGTATCGGCGCGACCGTATCGGAGTACCTGGCGCGCATGGGCGCATCCGTCAGCCTGACGGCGCGCAACGCCGATACCCTGGATACCCACGCCAAGACTTTGCGCGAGGCCCACGGCGCCGAGACCTTCACCGCCCCCGGCGATATGTCCAAGGAGGGCGAAATTGTGGCCGCCTTCGAAGGCGCCGTGGACGCCCTCGGCCCCGTCGATATTCTGGTGGCCAATGCTGGCATCGGCAAGAGCGCGCCGTTTCACCGCATGGAGCTGGATTTTTGGCAGGCGATCATCGATCTTAACCTCACCGGCACGTTTCTGTGCTGCAAACAGGTGTACCCATCCATGCGCGAACGCGGCTATGGGCGCATCGTCAATATCGCCTCCACCGTCGGGCTTCGCGGCTACCCCTATATCGCCGCCTATTCGGCATCCAAACACGGCGTCGTCGGGCTGACCCGCTCCCTGGCGCTGGAGGCGGCGAAGACCGGTGTCACCGTAAACGCGGTCTGCCCCGGCTACACCGATACCGATCTGGTGGACGAGGCTATTGATGTCATCGTCGGCAAGACCGGGCGCGAAGCCGGCAGCGTCCGCGGCGAGATCGAAAGCACCAGCCCCATGGGGCGCCTGATCACCACCGAAGAAGTGGCCGAGACCGTGGCCTGGCTGTGCCTGCCGTCTTCGGCGGCCATCACCGGACAATCCATCGTCGTCGCCGGCGGCTCGGTCACCAACTGAGCAGCCCAAGGGGGAGACAACGCAATGGCCGATACATCCTATCTGGACTGGCCGTTTTTCGATGACGGCCACCGCCAACTGGCCGCCGACATAACCGGGTGGGCGGCGAAAGAGATCGGCGGCGATGACCATCCCGAGCCCGCTGATGACGCCGCGCTCGATGCCGCAGCCACCGAGCTGGCCGCCAAATTGGGCGGCGCCGGCTGGCTCAAATACACGGTGCCCGCCGCTTATGGCGGGGCCCTCGAAAATCTGGACGCGCGTTCGTTGTGTATTGCCCGCCAAGCCCTCGGCTATCATTCCGGCCTCGCCGATTTCGTCTTTGCCATGCAGGGGCTGGGTTCGGGCGCCATCACACTCTATGGCACGGATGAACAAAAGGCCAAGTACCTGCCCGGCGTCGCCGCCGGCACGCAAATCGCCGCCTTCGCCATATCGGAGGCCGAGGGCGGCTCGGACGTGGCCGCCATGACCACCAGCGCCGAATTGGACGGCGACGATTACATCATCAACGGCGCCAAGGCCTGGATATCCAACGCCGGCCTCGCCGATTTCTATGTCTTGTTCGCGCGCACCGGCGAGGCGCCCGGCGCTAAAGGCATCTCCGCCTTCGTGGTCGATGCCGCGATGCCAGGGCTAAGGGTTGCCGAGCGGGTCAGCATCATTGCGCCGCACCCCTTGGGCACCATCACCTTCGACAATTGCCGGGTGCCCGCCGCCAATCGGCTTGGGGCGCCCGGCGAAGGCTTCAAGGTGGCGCTGACGACCCTCGATATTTTCCGCACCACGGTGGGCGCCGCCGCCCTCGGCTTTGCCCGGCGCGCCTTGGACGAGGCCACGGTGCGCGCCAAATCGCGCAACCTGTTCGGCCAGAACCTGTCCGAATTTCAGCTCATCCAGGAGAAGATCGCCGACATGGCGCTCAAAATCGACGCCGCCGCGCTGCTGGTGTTCCGCGCCGCCTGGGTGAAAGACGTGCAAGGCGCGCGCGTCACCCGCGAGGCCGCCATGGCCAAGCTCTATGCCACCGAAGCGGCGCAGGAGAGCATCGATCAGGCGGTGCAGATTTTCGGCGCCACCGGCGTTGTGTCGGGCGTGCCCGTGGAGCGGCTCTACCGGGAAATCCGGGCGCTGCGCATTTATGAGGGCACCTCGGAAATACAAAAACTGATCATCGCCGGCGAGGCATTGAAGGCGGCGGGCGCTTGAGCGGCCCATGACGTGGGTGTGGTAACCAACCTGGCCCCACGTCCAATCGACCGGCCCTAAGAGGAATCGGGAGTTTTGCGGCAGTATAATTAATTGTCGCTAATTTCCCCCACCCCCTTGCGCCGAGCCCTCAGCAGACTACTTAAGTAACAGCGCATTCGAGCGCTCGTGCTCTTGGACATTGTGAATACGCAGACTTGATCCCACCCAGGCCGTGCCCTCGGATCGTGGCCGTTATCGTTGCGCGATTGATGGGATCAAATTAGGTCCGTGGATGTCCATAAATGTCCATAAATGGTGATGATATCCATGGTAATTCGGGTGTTGCATGTCGTAGCCAAGGGGTAAAACCGTAACAAACCGTCATGAATAGTCATAAATAGTCATAACCGTAAGGGGGGTGCAGACCATGTCGCACGAGTTATTGGCGGCTTTGCACGTTTTACGGAAAATGTGAATTACCACTGAGACAGTGAGACAGTGAGACGGTGAGACGGTGAGAAGAAAGGGGATTTAACACAGAGGACACAGAGATCACAGAGAAGAGCGAAAATGAGAAGAGAAGGAAATATTGCGCTGCGCGCGGCGCATTCCTCTTCATTTTCCTCCTCTGTGTCCTCTGTGATCTCTGTGTTGAAAAACCTTTTTCTCCTTTTTCCTATTCTTTCTTCTCACCGTCTCACTGTCTCTGTGGTGAAAACTTCTTGGAAGCACCGTAGTCAGGTCTTGAATTGTGAAGTGAAGGCGTGGGATTGGGCGGTTGTTGCCCCGCCATCGGCCAGCGGGCTAAAGTGCCGAGAGGAGGATACCCCATGACGGCGGAAACGCTTTTGCGCAATTGCTGGTACGCGGCGGCGCGCGCTGATGAGGTGACGCCGGACGCGCCGTTTGCGCGCACCATGCTGGGCGAACCTATTGTGCTGTTCCGCCGTATGGATGGCGCCATCGCCGCCCTCGAAGACCGCTGCCCGCACCGCAAAGCGCCGTTGTCATTGGGGCGCATATGGGACGGCAAAATTCAGTGCAATTATCATGGCGCCCGGTTCAATGGCGACAAGGCGGGCGCCGCGGCACGCAAAATCGTCGCCCAATTGCTGGCCCAAGGAAACGCCCGGGCGGCGGAATAAAACTCGAGGGAATAACGCATCATGTTTTTGCAAAATTATTGGTACGTGGCGGCGGAAGCCTTCGAAGTGAGCCGCCAGCCGGTTCCTCGCATCATCCTCGGTGAGCCGGTGGTTCTCTACCGGACCGAGGCCGGCGCGCCGGTAGCTCTCGAAGATCGCTGCTGCCATCAGCGGGCGCCGCTGCACCGGGGCAAGCTGGAAGGCGATAATATCCGCTGCGGCTATCACGGGCTGGTCTTCGATCAGACCGGCGTCTGCACCGAAATTCCCGAACAGGATCACGTGCCGCCGCAGGCCCGGGTGCGCGCCTATCCATCGGCCGAAAAGCACGGCTGGGTTTGGGTGTGGATGGGCGACTGCGCCTTGGCCGACGAAAGCCTGATTCCTGATTTCCATCTGAATACCGATGCCGAATGGACCAGCTTCCAGGGCATTATCGAAATGGGCGGCGCTTCCCAGCTGATGGTCGATAACCTGTTGGACCTGTCGCACCTGCCGTTTCTGCACGCCGCCAATATCGGCTCGGCCACCGATACCGATCCGGAACTGAACGTCGAAAAGGGCGAGGATTTTGTGCGTGTGACGCGCATCGCCCGGGGCATCAAATCGTCCAAATGGCAGAACGACCTGGGCATCCAGGGCAACGTCACCCAGGAAAAAATGATCACCTTCCGGCCTCCCTGTCATATCTGGATCGCCATCGCCACCGCTGAAGAGGCGGGCCCCAAGGGCAATGGCCAGGTGATGAACCAGATGATCCTTAATTCCATGACACCGGTGTCGGCGACAAGCTGCCGCTATCACTGGGGTTTTGCGCGGGATTTCAACCACGGCGATGCCGGCGTTACCAAATATATGAAGGACGCCACCGATATCGCCTTCAACGAGGATAAAGAGATGATCGAGGCCCAGCAGAAAAACATCGATCTCGACCCGGCGGCGCCGATCTTCAATCTGGACGGCGATGAAGGCGGCGTCGCGGCCAGGCGGCTGATGCAGCGCCTTAACGCGGAACAGGCGTAGCTTAAAAGACGCATCGCCGGAAATCATTCCGGTAACAGCCTGAGATATTCCGAAACAGAATTCCAGCACCGGGCAACGCCGCCCTGGCGCGCTAGCCGACCATCATCTTGCCGCCATATTCGACCATAAACTTTCGTTTATCGTCGGCCTCTTTGAAAACAATCTTGATCGTTTTCTTTTGCAGCATGTCATCCATCCCTTCGACACCGATGGACCATTTGCCGACGATATTATCGTCGAGCCAGTCTTCGATCTTGAGGAGCGATTCACTGGTCCGGTATACAACGCCGTGACCGAGCGATTTTGTAGTGTGATTTACCATGCAATGAATGTGGGGATAGACGGTCCCAATTCAAGAGAGATCGGGGCCTGGAATTGTAACAAATTGTACCAATTTCCGGCGCCCGCCGCGCCGATTGCGCCAGCCGCCGCTGCGGCCTACTGTGGATTCAAAGAAATCAACAGAGGCAACCAACATGGCTTACACTTTGCGCAGCGCCCCCGCATCACCGTTCGCCCGCAAGGTGCGCATCGGCGCCCACGTGGTCGGGCTTATCGATGACATCGCCATCGAAGGCGGCCCGTCCGGCGAGGGAGATGTGATTTACCAACAGAACCCCTTGGGCAAAATACCGGTGCTGGTGACCGACGACGGCCAGGCCATCTATGACAGCCCGGTAATCCTGGAATATCTGGACGCCGTCACCACGCCGGGCAGCCTGATCCCCACCGAAATCGGCGCGCGCTTCGATGCTTTACGCCTGCAATCGCTGGGCGACGGCATCCTCGATGCGGCCATACTCATTATATATGAAGGCCGCTACCGGCCCGATCAGGACCCTTATGAGCCATGGCTGGACTTCCAGCGCGGCAAGATCGAGCGGACTTTGGACGCCCTCGCCGCCGATCCGCCAACCCCCGAGCCGGTCACCATCGGCACCATCACGCTGGCTTGCGCCTTGGGCTATCTGGATTTTCGGAAACAGGTCGATTGGCGGGCGCGCGTCCCGGCGCTGATCCCCTGGCTTGACGCCTTCGCCGCCGCCTGCCCCGGCTATGATGAAACCAGGCCGGATGGGTGATCTGAAATGACCGACATAGATTTCGATCAAGCCGTTGAGGATTTTTGGCAAGCCAGCCAGGGCGGCGCGTTCCCGGTGCAATGGCAAGACACGTTCGACCGGGAGACCGCGTACCGCATCTGCCTCGCCATGATCGAGCGGCGAGGCGCCATCGGCGACGCCCAGGCCGGCTGGAAGGTGGGGCTGACCGCCAAGGCGATCCGCGAACAGCAAGGCGCCACCGAGCCGGTCTTTGCGGTCCTCTATAACAGCGGCCGCTGGCAATCGGGCGTATCCCACCCCTACAGCGATCTGATGCGCCCCGGCTGGGAGAACGAATTGTGCCTGACCATGGGCGCCACCTTGCGCGGCCCGGGGTTAAGCGAAGACGAGGTCAAGGCGGCGGTGGCGACAATTGCCCCGGCGCTGGAAATCATCGAACAACGCCCGCCGGTGGGCAAGGCATCGGGCTTTCTGTCGGGCGCCGATAACGGCCAGCAACGAGCCTTCATCGTCGGGGCCGAGACGGCGTACGATGCGGCTATCCACGATCTCGGCAAAGCCTCCGTCGAGGTGTATGTGGACGGCAAGTTTGATGAAAAGGCCTATGGAATCGAGGTTATGGAATCCAGCCCCATATCATCCATCGTCTGGCTGACCGAGGGATTGGCCCGGTTTGGACATGAGTTGGCGGCCGGCAGCGTCGTCATGACCGGCTCGTTCACCAAACAATACCGGTTCGAGGGACCGGTGGAAGTGGAAGCCCGGTTCGCCCCGTTCGGCTCCGTCACCGCTTCCTTCACCTAGGAGGCCACGATGAACCGCGCACCGCTCCGCCCGATCACCGAGGACGAGATCCGCGCCTACGACGAAGACGGCGTGGTGTGCATTCGCGGCCAGTTCGATGCGGACTGGACCGACCATATGCTGGCCGCCTGCTTAAGCGATATGGAAAGCCCGGCGGCGCGCCAGCTCACGTCGGATGATAAAACCGTTGCGGGGCGGCTGGTGGCGGCCTCGCACATGGCGCGGAAAAACGATGTGTTTATGGATTTCGTCACCAACTCGCCGGCCGCCGAGATCGCTGCCCGGCTGATGGGCCTCACCGAAGCGCGCTTTTTCTACGATCAGCTTTTCATCAAGGAGCCGGGCACTTTGGCGCCCACCGCCTGGCACCACGATCTGCCGTTCTGGCCCCTGGACGGCAATCATGTGGCCTCGGTGTGGCTGGCGCTGACGCCGGTGACGCGGGAAACCTCAGGCCTCGTCTATGTCGCCGGCTCTCACAAATGGGGCAAAATGTACCGGCCGGTGCCGGCGGTAAATATCGACGGCTTCAATCTGGCCGAAGCCGAAGCTTACGAAGAATGCCCGATGTTCCATAAAGAGTTCGGCAATCCCGACTACCGGTTTCTGGATTGGGATATGGAGCCGGGCGACTGTCTGGTTCACCATCCGCTGGCCGTGCACGGCGCCGGCAAGAACGCCTCCAACGATCAAATCCGGGTGGCCTTGAGCAGCCGCTTTTTCGGTGGCGATATCACCTGGCACGGCCACCGCACCAAGTTTCTGATCCCCGGTACCGGCAACGAGGGCGCCTTCGAAGTGGGCGCATTGCCCGCCAATGATGATGTCTTTCCGGTGGTCTGGCGGGGCTAACCCAGCTTTCACTTTCCAGTGAAATTCCGTGCTTTTGGCGTGCCGCCGCTGCGCCTTGGATGGTACCTATCCCGATCAATGAAACGCCAGGGATTGGGATGCGCCATGATTAGATCACATGCAGTACTTAACCGCTTTGCCGCCGCCGGGCTTTTGCTGGCCGGATTGTCCATGGCCGGCAGCGCCGCCGCCGATGGCATCGTCGCCAAAGTGGTCAATTCGCCCTTGAACGCGGCCGGGCTGGTCAAGGGCGGCTATGCGGCGCTGAACATCTATCTGCAGCGCCCCGACGCGCGCGGCATCGATTTCTTTAATCCCCATGTGCCCGGCTATGGCATCCCCGCCGGCGGGCGCATCGAAGTGGAACTTGGCGGCGGTTTCAAGCGCAACACCGATGTCAAATTGGGTTTATCGTCGGTGCATATGGTTTCGGGCACGCCGCAGCATGGCTTGTCGCCGAAGAAATACGGTTACCTGGCGCGCCCCGGCGCCAACGATAATATCTATATCGTCACCGCCGCATCCAAGGACGGTATCGCGGCTTCGAGGCTGCTGCCCCGGGCGAGCGTCGCCAAGCTGGACCCGGTGATGAATTCGGGCCTCAAGGTTTTTCACATGGGCCTCGGCGCGGTTGCCTTCACCAACCAGGGCGAAAAAGGCAGCGTCTCGGTGCGCATCATCGATGGCGACGGGCGGCTGCTGGGTTCGGGCACGGCGGAGGTAGATTTCTGGGACGCACCCCGCGCCCAAATCCATCCCAACAATTTCCTGCATAAGGGGCGCAACCACAATTGGCAGCGCATCCGGCCGGGCCAGACCCTCGGTAAAACGGCGGGCACGGTGCCGATGACCTTCATGCTGTTCGACAAAGCGGTGGGCACGGCAGCACAAATCAATGACTTCAAAAAAGGTATCGCCGGCGCCGGCGTGATGTCGGCGAAGCAATTGGCGGGGATGGGATATAAAATACCGAAAGCCCTGGCCCGCTACGATGCCGGGCTCATCGTTCGCGACAAAGATGGCGACGGCAAGCTGGATGCGGCCAAGGACCAGATCATCGGCGGCGTCAAATCGGGGCCGTCCGGCGCCGGCGCGTTTGAAGTCCGCTCGCTGGTGCAGGGCGGCGCGCCCTTGTTGTCGCAGCTGGTCTCGGACCTGTCGCCCAAGCGCGGCAAGCGTTTTGGCGGCGCCATCATGCAGGTCCAGTTACAGGCCGGCACCCAAAAAGGCACCCTTCGCCCCACCTTCGCGCTTTTGAACGATCCGGACAATCTGGCCAGCGGCGACGGCACCTTTTACACCTACACGGTGATTGTCGAGTAGGCGCCCATTTCATTCCGTTCGGAAATCCGCCGAATTCCCCCAGCGCCCAATTCCGGCTTCATCAACGATGTCCTGATGCAGACCATGGGCGCGCCGCTCAGCCAGGGATATCCCTTCCGATATACTCCATCAGCCCCGCTTTGCGGAAGCCTTCGACGATGGCTTCGATCTCGCCTTCAATCAATATGGTACGCAGGAAACGATTACCGACCGCGGAGAAATCCGGCAGGTAATCACGCGCCAACTCCGCACGGTAGCGTGCCTCTTCGATTTGCCCGAGATGCCCATGGGCGGCGATCCAATAGACGAACGCGTTGGTCGCCAGGGGTCCGCGGCGCGCCTCATTGCGGATATAAGCGTCAACCGAATCTTGGTAGCGCCCGGCGAGGTACAACGCCCGTCCCAGCATAACCAGGTAAGGTCCATCGACATATTGCGGATCCAGGCGCAACGCGGTTTGGATCGCATCGACAGCCGCATCACCGGCGCCCGCGAACATAAGGCAACGGCCATAGGCCGCCTGGCTGTCGGCGTCACCGGGCTGTAATTCGATGGCGCGCCGGGTAGCGGCGATGGCATCGTCATGTCTTCCGAGCGCCGAATAGGCGGAGCCAAGCGCGGAGAATGACCCCGCGAACCCGTCGTCGAGTTCGACCGCCCGCTCGGCTAGCTCCAGGGCGATGCGCAAATCGGCCTTGGCATCATCGCTATGCCCAAATTGAACCACCAAAGAGTGGGTGAAAGATTTTCCGGCGTAGCCGCCGGCGAAATCCGGTTCCATGCCAACGACGCGGCTATAGGCGTTTTGCGCGGTCAGAATGTTGATCCGCGTAGGCGGCCACGGCGCTGCGCGTGAGCGAACGAAGAGATCATAAGCCTCAAGATTTTGCGTCGGCACGTGCGCCAGCCGCTCGCGCTCGCCCGGTTTCAAGGCAACTCTAAGCGCTTCGGCCACCTGCCGGGCCACCTCGTCCTGAACGGCGAAAATATCTTCCAGATTTCGGTCGTAACGCTCGGCCCATGTGTGGTGATCGGTGGCCGTTTCGATGAGCTGGGCGGTAATCCTCAACCGCTCGCCGGATTTACGCACGCTGCCTTCGAGGACGTAGCGCACGCCAAGCTCAGCGCCGACCTGTTTGAGGGTCACCGATTTACCCTTATAGGTGAAGCTCGAATGGCGGGCGATCACGAACACGCCGGAAATCTTCGACAATTCGGTGATGATGTCTTCGGTGATCCCGTCCGAGAAATATTCTTGGGCGGCATCATCGGACATGTTGTCGAAGGGCAGAACCGCGATGGAAGGCTTGTCGGGGATCGGTTGTTCCTCGGGCTGGGTGCGCGCCGCGCCATCACCGGGCCTGATCGCATAGACCCTTACCGGTGAGGAAACGTTTTTGACGTCCTGCTCGCCCATATCCTGGTATGGCGCATCGATCCGATTGCGCACCTGATTGTACACATCGCCGGAAATACAAATGCCGCCGGGTTCGGCCAAGCCCTCCAGGCGTGCCGCAACGTTAATGCCTTCGCCGTGGATGTCCTCACCATCGTCTATGATGTCGCCGAGATTGACGCCGATGCGGAAATCGAGGGCGCTGGACGCCAATCCCGCTTGTATGGCGATTGCGCAATTGACGGCCTCGTGGACGGTCGGAAATTCGGCAAGAAATCCATCGCCGGTCAATTTGACGATACGGCCCGAACTATTGGCGACGGCGGGATGGATGATGCCGTCGCGCGCCGCCTGCCAGGCCGCAACCGTGCCTTCGGCATCTTCTTCCATAAGGCGCGTATAGCCGACCACATCGGCGGCAAGTACGGCGGCAAGGCGTTGCTGAGTGGATTGGTCCGCCATTTTGCCTCCCAACGGACGGGGTTCCTCGCGGCTATATTAGTGCAAGTTGAGGCGTTGGCAATCGTTCAACCCAATCTTGGCGGTATCCTTGGAAACGTAACTCAGCCTCTTCCCACTGCGTTGGCCGCGGCGCGCGACTGGATTTGGGATTTCGCCTTCCAGCTATTCCCATCTATAACCCATTTCGGAGATAACGGAGGATACCCATGGAAACCCCGGAAAAGCCGCCGGACCTGTTTGAGAGCCTCGCCGAATGGCTGCTCGATCAGGGCTTGCATGACACCAGCCTGGAAGATCTGGTCTCGGGGTTGGGGCGCCGGCTGATTGCCGGCGGGGTGGCGCTCAATCGGATCAGCGCCGGCTCGATGATCCTGCACCCGATCCATCCGGGCCTCGGAATTACCTGGGAAGCCGAAGACGGCAACGTCAACCGGTCGCGCATGCCCTTTCACGTGCTGGCAACCGAGGAATTCAAAAACTCGCCCTTTCATTATCTGTTCACCGAAAATATTGCGTTCATGCGGTTCCGCCTGGAAGAGGACGAGGTTGAGCCGGAATTTCCAATATTCCGCTCCCTGCGCGCGGCGGGGGTTACCGACTATCTGGTCATGCGCCACTCTTATGAGCGCACCGAAAAGAAACTGTGGACCGATATGGACGCCGGCGCCGAGGGCGTATCGACCGCCTTTGCGACGCGCCGCATCGGTGGATTTTCAGATTTCGAGATCGCCGGCTTGCGCAAAATCACCCGCCATTTTTCCCTCGCCTACAAGCAGCAGGAAGCCCGCGAGCTGGCGGAAACCTTGCTTGGCACCTATCTCGGCGCCTATTCCGGCGATCGGGTTATGGATGGTTTGATCCGGCGCGGCGACGGCACCGACATAGATTGCGTGCTTTGGTTTTGTGATCTGAGGGGCTCAACGGCGCTCGCCGACACCATGCCGCGCGAGGATTTCCTCGCCATGCTGAACGAATATTTCGATCACACGGCAGGCGCCGTGCTGGCCCATGGCGGCGAGGTTTTGCGCTTTATCGGCGATGCGGTGATTGCCATTTTCCCGTTCGAAGACGGCGCCCGGACGCCAACGGACATGGCCCGCGCCGCCGTTGCCACGGCGCGCGAAGCCATCATGCGCATCGATAGGCGCAACGCCAATTTGCCCGATGCGGACGCAGCCCCTATCCGGTTCGGCATATCGATGCATGTGGGCAGCGTCATGTACGGCAATATCGGCACCGACCGGCGGCTCGAATTCAGCGTCATCGGAGCGGCCGCCAACGAGGTGGTGCGTCTCGAAGGTCTTTGCAAAAAGCTCGATACCCAGGTGATCGCATCGGCGCGCTTTAATGAAATCTGCACCGAACCGATGGTGTCATTGGGCGCCCACCCGGTGGCTGGCGTCGAGGCTGGCCTGGAAGCCTTCATGCTCCTGGAATTCGCGCCCGAAAATATCGCCGACAACAAGATCGTGCCCCTGCCCCAGGGCTGAAACTACTCCGCCGCCTCGCTCTGGTCCGGCTTGTGGGATTGGGGCTTGTTGGCGATCAGAAGTTCCTGACCCCGGTCCCGTTCCTGTTCGGCCAGACGCTCCGCCTGGGTTTTTGCCGCGAGGTACGGGTTCGGCCAAACCTGGGGCGTATAGCCGTAATGGGCGGCGGCGCGCAAGGTGAAGTGCGGGTCGGCCAGATGCGGGCGGGCGAGCGCGCAAAGATCGGCGCGGCCCGCCGCCAAGATGGTATTGATCTGATCGGCGCTGGTGATATTGCCCGCCGCGATGACCGGCACTTGCGCTTCGAGGCGCACCTGCTCTGCCAACGGCACCTGGAACATACGGCCATAGATGGGATCGGCATCGGTCGTGGTCTGGCCGGCCGAAACATTGATGATATCGGCGCCGTGGGTTTGCAATTGGGCGGCGATCGATACCGCGTCGTCGCCGGTAATGCCACCATCTTCAACCCAATCGGTGGCCGAAATGCGCACCGAAATGGGTTTGTGCGCCGGCCAGGCGGCGCGCACCGCGTCCAGCACTTCGAGCGGAAAGCGCAGCCGGTTTTCCGGGCTGCCGCCATAGTCGTCGCTTCTGACATTGCTCAAGGGCGTAAGGAAACAGGACAACAGATAGCCGTGCGCCATGTGCACTTCGATCATATCGAAACCGGCTTCGTCGGAGCGCCGGGCCGCGGCGGCGAAGTCATCGATGACCTTATCCATGTCGGTGCGATCCATTTCCCTCGGCACCTGACCATCGGCCATGTAGGGGATCGGCGAGGCGGACATAATCTCCCAGCCGCCGGTTTCCAGCGCTTCATTGTCGCCTTCCCAGGCCAGTTTGGTGGAACCTTTGCGGCCCGCATGAGCGAGCTGTACGCACACCTTGGCGGCGCTTTGGCCGTGCATGAAATCGACAATGCGCTTCCAGCCGGCGACGTGGGCATCGTCGTAGATGCCGGCGCAGCCGTGACTGATGCGCGCTTCCGCCGAGACGTCGGTCATTTCCGTAAATACCAGCCCGGCGCCGCCGACGCCAAGGCCGCCGAGATGCACCAGGTGCCAGTCGTTCACCAGCCCGCTTGTCGCCATATATTGGCACATGGGCGATACCACGACCCGGTTCTGGACCAGCATTTCACCGATCCGGAAAGGCGTGAACATGGGCGGCGGCGGATTGTCCGCCGGCACATCCAGGCCTTGTTCCTCGCGCACGATATCGGCGAACCAGTGATCGATTTGGGCGCCGTAATTTTCGTCGCGCAGGCGCAGATTGTCATAGGTGATGCTTTTTGAGCGCGACAGAAAACTGAACGCATATTGGTCGGGCTTGAAGACGTTGTAGCGGCGCGCCGTTTCATACCAGCCGAGGCTGACCAGGGCGGTCCGCTGCAAGGCCGCTATTTCATCGCGCCGGGCCTCTTCATAGGCCGCCAATGCGGCGGGCACGCTATCGTTTTCGTTCAAGGCATCGGAAAGCGCAATGGCGCCTTCCATGGCGATCTTGGTGCCCGACCCGATGGAAAACTGCGCCGTGTGCGCGGCGTCGCCCATCAGCACCACATTATCGAAGGACCAGTTCTGGTTGGTGACCACGGGGAAGTTCCGCCAGTTGGTCTTGTTCGACAACAACGGATGGCCGTCCAGTTCCTCTTTAAACATATCGGCATAGTAGGCGACGGTTTCCGCTTCGCTCATCTTGTCGAAGCCGGCGTTTTTCCAGGTGTCCTCGTGGCATTCCAAAATCCAGGTTGAGCCCTGATCGCCGAACTGGTTGCGGCCCATGCGGTAGGCATGCAGGTAGTGCCAGCCATGCTCGTTTTCGCGAAATATGAAGGTGAAGGCGTCGAACACAAGTGTGGTGCCGAGCCAGGCAAACTTGGTCTGGCGGTAATCGATGTTGGGCTGGAATTGATCCTTATAGGTTTCGCGCACCGATGAGTTGACGCCGTCCGAGCCGAGCATCAAATCAGCATCGCGGAGCGCCTCGAAATCGGTGATGTCGGCCTCGAAATGAATGACGACGCCCAGATCGAGGGCGCGTGTTTGCAAGATGTTTAAAAGCTCGATGCGCGAGATGCCGCAAAATCCGTGCCCGCCGGAGCGGATGACCGCGTCCCGGTAGCGCACCTCGATCTCGTCCCAATAGCCGAACGCACCGGTGATCGCCTCATAGGTCGCCGGGTCCTGGCCCATGAAATTGCCCAGGGTCTCGTCGGAAAAAACAACGGCAAAGCCAAAGGTATCGCCTGCCCGGTTGCGCTCAAAGACGGTGATGTCGTGGCCCGGGTCCGCCAGCTTCATCAGAATTGAGAAATAAAGTCCGCCGGGCCCGCCGCCGACGACATTAATTTTTAAGGGCCGCGTCACCTGCGCCTCCATATTGGTCTGAACCGGCAAGACATCACCGTTGGCCCAATATAGCGTAAGAGTTAGAAGCGTTCCAGACGGCAGGCAAAGGAAATTTAGTTCAAGTGCAGCGTGCCGTCCGGGCGGAAAGCCTTGAAGGCGAAGGCGAAGGTAACATCGTACGGCACGTCCACCAGCTTACCGGCATCGGGCTTTTGCACGATGATATTGCCCACATCGCGGCCCTTGGAAATGTCGCGGTTGTCGTGCAGGGAATTCTGGCCCGGCGTCCAGGTGAAGACCATGCCGCCGGCTTTCAAGGATTTCCTGGCGCGCACCAGTTTCACCGGCCAGGCGTTTTCGCCGATGACCACCACCCGGTCCATGGACCGCAATCCCTTGGGCAGCTTGTAGCGGGCAAACACGCCGGGCTCGCCGTTTTCCATATTCTCGTAAGGGGAGCCGCCATAGGGCCGCGCCTTGGGATCGTTGGGCACCAGCAATTTGCCGTTTGGCGCCCGGGCGATGAACTTGGCCAAACTTTCGAGGCGCGCCGGCACCAGCTTCATCTGCTGGCCGGTGAGCGCGCCGATCAACGCCTCGCCCAGGAACTGCTGCCACCAGCTTTCCGTTTCCTTGTCATACATGACCATGTCGAAATGGCGGATGCGCCCGGTATTGCCGAAATTCAAAATGCGCCCGCCGAGGCGCCGGTCAAACACCACGCCGGAATTGCACAACGGGCAATAGGACACCAGCACCGGAATGCCGCCGATGGTTTCGTTGACGATCTCGTGCCAAAGCAAGATGCGCAAAGGGTAGGCGCGGGCATCGCCATTGATGATGACGCTGATCACCGGCTCCATCGGGCCCAGCTCTTTATCATCGGCGGCCTGGATATATTTGGGATCGGTAATCGGCGGTATCTGGTCGCGGCGCGGCCCGTCGGTGACAATCTCCGAAAACGGGATCGCGGTTTTCTTGAAATCGGTTTTCGGGAACTCGGTCAGCCAGGCGGGATCGGGCCGCCCTTGCGCGGCGGCCAAGGCCGGAACCGCGAGGGCGATTAAAACGGCGATTGCGAATATCTTATTCATCATGGCGGCACTATGATCGACAGGTGATCGGAATTGCAAATCACCGACGCTCAAATGTTGGTGAGGCGCGCGGCGGAAGCCGCCGGCGCGCCGATATTTGCGATTTTGAACGCATATGCTACATTTCTCAGAAGATAGCGCGCCACGAGACCAGGCGAGCCAAGGGAGCGTACCGAAACCGTGTTAAAACGCAGCATTACAATCGCCCTGTTTGTCGGCCTTATGGCATGGGCGGGCACCGCCGCCGCGACCACGCCAGACGGCGCGTCGAAATTCATTGGCGATCTGTCCTCGCGCGCTTCGAGCACTTTGAATTCAAGCGGGCTGAGCCTCAACCAAAAGGAAGCCGCGGTCCGCCAGCTGTTATCGGAAAGTTTTGATCTGAAGCTGATCGGCCGCTTTGTGCTCGGACGCGCCTGGAAAAAAACTTCCAAGGAACAGCGCGTCCAGTATCAGGAGCTGTTTGAACAATTCGTCTTGCGCAGCTATTCCCGGCGGCTCGGCGGCTACACGGGGCAGAAGTTCAACGTCACCAACGCCAAGAACTTCGGCAAGAAAGATGTTCTGGTCACCACCAAAATCTCGCGCCCGAGCGGTCCGCCCGTCGAAGCCCGCTGGCGCGTCCGCCTGCGCAAGAAAGGGCACAAGATTATCGACGTAATGGTGGCCGGGGTCTCCATGGTGCAGACGCAGAAATCGGAGTTTCGCTCGGTCGTCAAACGCCAAGGGGTGTCCGGCCTGATCGAGACGCTGCGCCTGCAGGTTTCCAAATTCTCGGCGCAGAAATGATGGGTTACGTTAACCCAATTGAAACGGGACTGTTCTATATGCGGGAGTTGAGGGGATGCGTATTTTGCAGAATTCAAATATGAGATTTTCGCTTCGCGGATGGGCGTTTATTGCCGCCGTGGCAGCACCGGCCATTCTGTTCGCGCCCAGCGCCTCGGGCGCCGGCTTCGACGAAGGCTGGCGTGCCTATCAGCAAGGCAATTTCGCCATCGCCTTGCGCGAATGGTCGGCGCTGGCCGAGACCGGCAACAGCCGCGCCCAGTTCAACCTCGGCGTCATGTACGACGAAGGTAGGGGTGTCCAGGAAAGCCGCGACATGGCCATCGGCTGGTGGCAAAAAGCGGCCAAGGGCGGTCACAAGCAGGCGCTGCACAATTTAGGACTGGCGAATTTGTTCGGGCGCGGCGTGGCCAAGGATTTCGATAAGGCCATCGGCTTTTTCAAACGGGCATCGAGCCGGGGCCTGGCGCGCTCGCAATATAATCTCGGCAAGATGTATTCGGTTGGCTTTGGCGTCGAGCAGGATCAATCGGAAGCCTTCAAATGGATCATGATGGCGGCCAAATCGGGCGTCCATCAGGCCCAGTACAATATCGGCAAAATGTACCGCGATGGCGTCGGCACCGACGCCGACAGCCGCGCTGCGGCACGCTGGTTCCTGGCGGCGGCTAACCAGGGCTACGCCAAGGCGCAGAACCATATCGGCGTTCGTCTGGCGCGCGGCGACGGCATCCAGCGCAACGATGTTGAAGCTTTGAAATGGTTGATCCTGGCGGAAAAAAGCGGCCACGAACTGGCGTCTCAGAACCGCCGCGATCTGGCTTTGAAGCTGACCATCAAGCAACGCGCCGAAGCCAAGACCCTGGCCGCGGGTTTCGCCCCCGCCAAATAGGCCGAATTAGCTGGCGAAAAAGCTTTCCAGATACCAGTCCATATCGTCCTCGCCGAGGGGGAAGCTGCCATCGTGGCGGGCGCGCAACACCTGCTTCGGCGACAGCTTGCCGATCTGTAACTGGATTTTTTCGGCGAAACGCATGCTCAGCCCGGACTTCCAGGCGAGCGCCGTGATCGCCTTGGAAGAGCCGGTGTTCAGCATTTTCGATACCGTGTCGTGGGGCAGCCCCGACAATTCCATCAGTCCGTAGCGAAAATAGGATATTTCATCGCCGGCCAGAGCTTCCGCCAATCGGTCCTCGTTCAGCGATCCCTCGGCCATGTCTTGCTTGGCGCGGGCCAAGGCCGGCACATAGGCTTCGGCCTCTTCCACCATGTCGCCGCGCTCGATGCGCTCGCGCACGGTTTTGCGCAATCCCTCGACCAGATCCTTGCGCGCCGAATTGCGCTCAATCAGCGCCTCCATGAGAGCGGCGTTAACGAAAGAGGCGATGCGCCGGATGGTGCGCACCGGCAATTCGTCCCGGAACACCATGGGCCGGTGCCAGCCGGGATTGTCTTCGGCGCGCTCGGCGATGATATCCATGGACTTATCGCCGATGTTGGCGCTGTCGTTTTCGAGAACCTCCTGAATGGCGTCCGCGTCATCTTTTTTGACAATGGCGTCGACGACGGTTGCGGGTAAATTCGGGCGGCGCGCGATGGCCGCCATCTGCAGCCCGGCGCCGCGCGCCACGATCTGCTTCAAATCCATCTCGTTCAGGAGCGGGGAATATTCGAGCACCGGCACCGCCACGATATCTTCCAGATCCTCGGCCAGCCGTTGGATGATCTCGGCCGGTACGTTGCCGGCATGCTTCAGCTCTTCGGAAATGATGGCGCGCACCCTCGGCAATTCGTCCTGGGCCAAAACCTCCAGAACCTCGATCGCCATCTCGACCAGGGTTTTGTTTTCCCCCGGCCCCAGCCCCGGCACCATGCGCCCGATTTTGCGGGCCAGCTCGCAGCGCACCTCTTCGGAAGGATCACCGGCCAGAATGACGTCCGCCTGCAACGGCGTGCCGACATTTTCGGCCACCTGAATGCGCACATCCTCGTCGTCGGCGGCGGCCAGATAATACAGGATTTCCGGCTCCATCTCCTCGTGCGCGGCCAGCTTGACGCGCTGCGTGGCGGAGCCCTTGCCGGCAATTTCCCGCGCCTTCTCGTAGGCCGGTTTTTTGCCGATCCCCGGTTTTTTGCGCTTTTTCTTATCGCGCTTTCCGAATACCCAATTTAACATCGCCGTTTTCGCCGCCCCTGGTTGCGCGCCTGTTCATTATTATTCGCCTCATTGATACAGTAAACCTATTAACATATTGCGGCCATTTCAAATCCCGGATATCGTTTACCGCCAACCAAAAAACACACAGGGGAGAGTCCAATGACGTCACGTTATTTGTTGCTCGCCGGCACCGCCGGCATGGCCATCGCACTGGCCGCCCAGCCCGCCTTGGCGCAGAAATCCAAAGACCTGTTACGCTTCGGTTTTTACCAGCCGATCAGCATGGTCGATTCTATTTACGATCCGCGTCCCGAAGGCTCGGTGTTGCAGCGCAACGTTTACGATACTCTGATCACGTTCGATGCCGATAAAAAGACCTATCTTCCGCACCTCGCCCAATCGTGGAAGCGCATCGATGACAAAACCATCGAGTTTAAGTTACGCCAAGACATCAAGTTTCATAACGGCTCCGACATGGATGCTGACGACGTGGTCTATACCTTCAATTTCGCCACCAATCCAAAGAACAAATTCCGCTTCAAGGGATCGCGCTTCGGTTGGATCGCCAGCACCGAGAAGATCGATAAATATACGGTGAGGGTGCGCTCAAAGACGGTGTACGCGCCCTTCCTGTCACGTATGAGCAATACGCCGCCGGTTTATCCGTCGGATCTGCACAGCAAACTCGAAAAGGCGATCACCTTTGGCCACAACCCGGTCGGCACCGGCCCTTACCGGGTCATCAGCGTCGATAAGAATAAGGGTGTGGTGCTGGTCAAACACGATGGCTACAAACACGCAAATGAGGGCAAGCCAGCGGGCCAAATCGGCCGCATCCATGTGTTCCCGGTTCCGGACCGCCAAGTCCAGGTGGCCAAAATGCTGATTGGCGCCCAGGATATTATGTACAATGTCGACAAGGATCAGGCGAATTCGCTGGCTGCCAATCCAAATTTTCGAGTCAAGGTGCTTCCCTCGGTGGCCTTCAGCTACGTCACCTTTGATGCCGCGGGGCGGTCATCCAACAAGGTGTTCAAGGACAAACGCGTGCGCAAGGCGCTGATGCTGGCACTAGACCGCAAGAAGTTGCTACGCTTGGTCCATGACGATATCGCCGGCATGCCGCTGCAGCAGGCCATGTGCCATTCGTGGCACCAGGGCTGTTCCTCGACCACCAAGACAACCGGTTATGACCTAGCCGAAGCCAAGCGTCTTTTGGCCGAGGCCGGCCTAGCGAACGGCTTCGAAACCAGCATCCTGACCTGGGGGCCGTCAAGGCCAGTGGCCGAAGCGGTTGCCGGCGAGTTACGCAAGATCGGCGTCCGCGCCAAGGTCAATTCGCTGCCCATCGTCGGCTTCATCAAGGCGCGTGCCGCCAACAAGGCGGAGATAATGGTGACCCTCTGGGACAACGGGGTCGGCCAACCCGATGTGGACACCACAATGGGCTTTTTCTTTCTTAAAGGCTCGCGCAACTACACACATGATGACCGGCTGACCAACGCGGTCATGGCGGGCCGCATGGAACTGAACCTCAAAAAACGTGAAGCCATTTATGCCAAGGCGTTCGATCTTGCGAATACGGAACATTACTTCAAGCCATTGATTCCGCTGCCGGCCGTCATTGTTCACCACAAGGACGTGAAACTTCTCGGCGGGCATAAAAATCCCAAGGGGTTTGAGCTGAACCGGATCAGCTGGAACTAAGCTCCGGCGATGCGAATTTGACAGGCAGGCCGCCCGGGCAACGGGGCGGCCTGCTTTTCCATGGCGAAGGCATCAAGCGCCTTGACCGATCCGCGCTGAGCTTTAAGAAAGAAAGACAGCAAAACAAAGGGGAAGAAAAATGGCCGAACTGGTTCATCTCGAAATGCAAGGCGATATCGCCGTCATCACCATCGATAATCCGCCGGTCAATCCTATGAGCAGCGCCGTCTGTATCGGTCTGGCGGAGCGTTTTGCCGAGGTGTCGGCCGATGACGCCGTTGCCGGCATCGTGCTCACCGGCGCCGGGCGCGCCTTTGTCGCCGGCGCCGATATCCGCGAGTTCGGCAAGCCGCGCCCCAAGGGTGCGCCGGGCCTTCGCGACGTCGCCATGCAGATCGAAAATTGCGACAAGCCGGTGGTTGCCGCCATCAACGGCGCTTGCGCCGGCGGCGGGCTGGAGCTGGCCCTCGGCTGCCATTACCGGCTGGCCGCGCCAACAGCGCTGATCGGCCTGCCGGAAGTGAAATTGGGCCTGGTGCCGGGCGCCGGCGGAACCCAGCGCCTGCCCCGGGTGATCGGCCCGAAGGCGGCCCTCGATGTCATTGTCAAAGGCGATCTGTTGCCGGCGCCAAAAGCCGCCGAAATGGGGATCGTCGAGGACGTGATCGAGGATGATCTGGTCGCCGCCGCCGTTGCCTTCGCCGCCAAGGCTGCCGCCGAGGGCGCCGAATTACCGCGCGCCTCGAAGCGCACCGACAAAATCGGCGGCGCTGCGGGAGAGCCGAGCCTTTACGATGATTACCGGAAATCCATCGCGCGACGGGCGCGCGGCTTCGAAGCCCCCTACCACGCCATCGAGCTGATCGAAGCGGCCACCAAACTGGACTTCGATGCCGGCATGGAACGGGAAAAAGAGACCGCCGGCATTACGGTTGCGTCCACCCAGTCGGCGGCCCAGCGTTATTTGTTTTTTGCCGAGCGCGAGGCCTTAAAAATCCCCGACGTGCCTCGCGAAACAGAGGCGCGCGACATCAAATCGGCGGCCATAATCGGGTCCGGCACCATGGGCGGCGGCATTGCCATGTGCTTCGCCAATGCCGGCATCCCGGTCACCGTGATCGATTTGGAACGCGATAATCTGGACAAGGGATTGGCGCGGGTCGAGGGCAATTATCAGGTATCGGCCAAGCGCGGCTCCATGGCGGAGGCTGATATCGCCGTGCGCATGGGGCTGATCACCGGCTCCACCGATATCTCGGACGCCGGCGGCGCCGATATCGTGATCGAGGCGGTGTTCGAAGATATCGAGCTGAAGAAAACCATCTTCGCCCAGTTGGACGAGATTATGGGCGACGGCGCGATCCTCGCCACCAACACGTCGGCGCTCGATATTGATGCCATCGCGGCAGCGACGAAGCGCCCCGAAGCGGTCATCGGCACCCATTTTTTCAGCCCCGCCAACGTCATGCGCTTGTTAGAAAACGTGCGCGCCGCCAAGACCGGCAACGAGGCCATTGCCACCGCCATGAAATTGGGGCGCACCCTCGGCAAGCAGCCGGTGCTGGCCGGTCTTTGCCCGGGCTTTATCGGCAACCGCATTTTGCGCGTCTATTTCGGCCAGACCGACAAGCTGATGTACGACGGCGCCTACCCCGATCAGATCGACAAGGCGATCTTTGATTTCGGCTTTGCCATGGGACCGTTCGGCGTGCGCGACATGGCTGGCCTCGATATCGGCTATCAGGCGCGCAAAGCGCATGGCGGCTCCAACGAGCGCCGTTATCTGTTGTCCGACCGCCTGTGCGATGCGGGGCGCCGGGGCATGAAGACCGGCGCCGGCTTTTACCGTTACGAAGAGGGCAGCCGGACGCCGATCACTGATCCGGAAGTCAACGCCATGATCGATGAATTGTCCGCCGAGTTCAGCATCGAAAGGCGCGCCATTTCGGATGAAGAGATTGTCGAGCGGATCATATTTCCGATGATCAACGAGGCCGCCAACATTGTTGATGAGGGTATTGCGCTGCGCGCCTCGGACGTGGATGTAACCTACGTACATGGCTATGGCTTTCCGCGCTACCGGGGCGGGCTGATGTTTTACGCCGACACGGTCGGCCTGGATAAAGTCCTGGAAACCATGCAGCGCTTCGAGGCCGAAGACGGCGATGGGCTGGCACCGGCCGCCTTGCTGGAGCGACTGGCCAAGGAAGGCGGCAGCTTTACCGGGCAATAGAAGGCAAGTTCGCCCCAATCGGCTTATTGCAGTGAGTTGTTGTGAAAATCAATGATCCGCGATATCTCTTGGTGCAAGAAAAATTATCGAACCAATCGTAACCAAGGAGGATGCAATGAATACCAAACATCTCTTGCTCGCTGGGGCGGGCGTTCTAACCGCTTTCGCGTTGGCAGCGCCGGCGATGGCGCAGAAATCCAAGGACACCTTACGGGTCGGCTTCTATCAGCCGGTGCGTCTGATCGATTCCTATTTCCAGCCGGGACCGGAAAATTCCCTGGTTACGCGCATGGTCTTCGATTTCTTGATCACCTATGATCCGACCAACCGCAAATATTTGCCGGGAATCGCAGAATCCTGGAAACGGATCGATGCGAAAACCATGGAATTCAAGCTGAATATGGGCCTCAAATGGTCCGACGGCACGCCGGTGACCATGGACGATGTGGAATACACCTACAAATTCGCCATGGACCCGAAGGTGAAATACCGGTTCAAGGCAACGCGCATCAACTGGATCAAGAACTTCAAGCGCGTTGACGATCAAACATTCCGCATCAACGCAACCGTACCCATGGCGGTGATGCTGGCCAAGATGACAAACTTCCCGTCGATCTATCCCAAGCACATCCACGGTAAACTGGCCAAAAAGAATGCGTTCGGTCAGAAAGCGATTGGATCAGGGCCTTTCAAGGTGGCCGCGTTTGAACCGGGCAAGAGCGTCACCCTGGTCAAAAACAGCAGCTACAAGCACATCGCGTTCGGCAAGCCCGAAGCGCAGCTTAACCGCGTACAGATTTTCCCGCGTCCCGACGAGCAATCTCAAGTCGCTAGCCTGCTCACCGGCCAGCAGGATCTGATGTACAACATGGATAAGGATACGGCGCTAGAACTTGCCAACCATCCCGACATTCGGGTGAACGTGCAGGATTCGGTCTCCTTCTCCTACATGATGTTCGACGTGAAAGGCCGCTCCGGCTTCAAGCATTTCGCCAATCCGAAAGTGCGCCGGGCGCTCATGCACGCCGTCAACCGCAAGGAACTGCGCAGCCTAGTGCATCCGGCGATAAAACGGGAATTGGGCACTGTCTGCCATCCGTGGGTGCAGAACTGCAACTGGACGGTGGAGCCGCCGAAATATGATCCGGCGCTGGCCAAACGCATGCTGGCCGAGGCCGGCCTCGGCGACGGTTTTGAGATTCCGATCCTGACCTGGGGCGAAGCCCGCTCGACCGCCGAAGCGGTGGCCGGTCAATTGCGTAAAGTCGGTATCAAGGCGTCGGTCAAGGCGCTCTCCTTCGGCTCCTTCATCAGAGCAAGGCGCAAGGGCGAGCCGCTTTTGGTTACCTTGTGGGACAACTCGGTCGGCCAGCCCGACATCGACAACACGGCGTCTTATTTCTATCTGCCGTCGTCGCGCAACTACAACAAGGACCCCGAACTGCAAGGCCTGGCTACCAAGGGCCGGGGGATCATCGATCCCAAGGCGCGGGCCGAAGTTTACAAGCAGCTTTTCGACGAAAGCACCAAGCGCAGCTATTTGATGCCGCTGATCCCGCTGCCGGCGATCGTTGCGCATCATAAAGACGTGAAACTGCTTGGCGGTCACAAGAACCCCAAGGGCTTCGAGTTTAACCGCGTCGCCTGGAACTGATCTTTAAGTTCAGATACCCGAAATTCAGGGCCGCTCCCCAAGGGGGCGGCCCTTTTTCTTATGCTGGTGAAAAAACATTTCCACACGAATTGATTTTTATGGTAATAATACCATATTAAAAAATGGGAATAATGTAGGTGAAAGATTTAGACTGGATAGGGTCGAGCAAAAGAGACCTGAAAGCATTTCCAGATGATGTGCAAGACGATATCGGCTACGCCTTACATCTTGCCCAAGTAGGTGAAAAATCACCCGCCGCAAAACCTCTAAAGGGTTTGGGAAGCGGCGTTATGGAAATTGTCGACAGGTACAACAAAGATACCTACCGGGCCGTGTACACTGTACAATTTGATGAAGCTGTCTATGTCTTACACGCCTTCCAGAAGAAATCCGCGTCTGGAATTAAAACGCCAAAACCCGATGTCGATTTGATTAAAAAGCGTCTTAGGGCGGCACTGCGAACACACAAGGCAAGAATGGAAGTGAAAGACCATGGTTGAGGACACCGAAGTCACCAAAGGAAGCGGGAACGTCTTCAAGGATTTGGACTTTCCCAATCCCGAAGAACATCAAATGAAGGCAGAACTAGTCCGCCGCCTTGGTGCCATCATGCAAGACAGGGGCTATACGCAAATTCGGACCTCTAAAATAATCGGGCTGGGACAAGCCGATCTGTCTAAACTTTTGCGAGGCCGTGTTCGCGGCTATTCCATGGACCGATTGTTTGGGTTTCTCATGGCCTTGGACAACGATATCGAAATTGTCATCAAAGAACGGCCAAAACACAGAAAAAAAAGCCGTATGGTTATCATTGCCGCGTAATTTAATAATTTTGCGCTAGCAGATACTCAAACCGGCCTTGGTCCCTGGATGGTGGTGCGGTGCATATGACGGGTGTATTTGCCGTCATAGACCGTGGCGTGGTGCATGGTCGAGCGATTGTCCCAGCATAACAGATCATGGGGCCGCCAGACATGGCGGTACAGGAACCGTTCCTCCTGGGTATGGGCGAACAGCATTTGCAGCAATGCATCGCTTTCACCCTTGTCCATGCCGTCCACCCGATGGGTAAAGCCGGGATTGACGAACAACGCCTTGCGGCCGGTATCTTCGTGGGTGCGCACAATGGGATGCAGCACATCTTCCAGGCTCGCCAACTGCTCCGGAGTCAGATCGGGGCGGATTGCGGCGTCGCTTTCGTTGGCTTTGTAGTTGATCGTGTAGGAGTGATAGGCGCGCTTTCCATCGATCTTTTGTTTCACGTCCTCGGGCAAGGCATCATAAGCGGCAGCCATGTCGGCGAAGAAAGTATCGCCGCCCGCGGCCGGAATATCGACCGCATAGAGCATGGTGCCCAGCGCCGGCTCCGCATTGTAGGAAATATCCGAATGCCAATAGCGGCCTGCATCTTCGAAGCCGATGGCGTTGCCGTCCGCGTCCAGCCGGTTGGACAGTTCCAGCACTTCCGGTTGGCCGGGTATCTGAAACTGGGTCAGCACGTGGATCATCAGCTCGCCAAAACGCCTGGAAAACGCCGCCTGGGCCTCCGGCGCCAATTCCTGGCCGCGGAAAACCACCACCGATTTGCCGAAATACAAATCGCGAACCTCGGCAAATTCCTGCGGCGCCAGCTCGGCGGAAAGATCAAGGCCGGTCACTTCGGCGCCGAAACCTTCGGTCAGCGGATGCACTTCATAAGCCATACCGGTTCCCTCAAATATCCAGCTTCAACAACTGGGCCGCGTTGCCGCCCTGGATCGCCGCATGCGCCGCCTCGTCCAGCCCCGGCACCCGGCCGAGCAATCCCAACGGATCGTCGTCGCCCATATCGTAGGGGTAATCGGTGCCCAGAAGGATATGATCGGACCCAAATTTCTTGATCAGATATTCAAGCTGATCGGGCTCGAACACCATGGTGTCGAAGTAGAACCGCTTCAGATACTCGCCCGGCGGCAGCGCCAAGCCATCACGCACATCGGCGCGCGCGTGATAAGCGTGATCCATGCGCCCCGCATAGGACGGCAGAAATCCGCCGCCGTGGGCGACGCAGATTTTCAGACCCGGATGGCGGTCCATGACACCGTCGAATATGAGATGGCTGAGCGCCATGGTCGCTTCCATCGGATGGCCGATGATATTGAGGAAATAATGCTCGGTCAGGCGATCCGTATGAGAATAGCCGGCGGTGTGGATGAAGATCAGGATGCCGAGCTCCTCGGCCTTGGCGAAAAACGGCTCCAGGCGCGGCGCAGACAGCTCATCATCGCCAACGCGGCTGTGAATTTCCACGCCCCGGAGGCCGAGCTCGTGCACGCAACGCTCCAACTCGGCGACCGCCATTTCGGTGTTCTGCAAGGGCACCGATCCCAGCCCGACGAACCGGTCCGGATGCTCGGCAACGGCGCCGGCGATGGAATTGTTGATCATCTGGGCGGCGGCGCGCCCCGGTTCGGGCTCGGCCCAGTAATAAAACTGATAGGGCGAGACCGATATGGCCTGAATATCAACGCCCATGCGGTCCATGTCGGCCAGCCGCTCGTCCAGAGATTCCATTTTCGGGCGGATGAATTCGAGCTGCTTTTTGTTGACCTCCTTGGTCAGATCACTGCCGAACGACAGGGCCGCGAAGCCGACGCGTTTGGCCTCTTCCTTCATCATTTCGGACGCTTCGTCGCATTCCCGGTGACAATGGATATCGACGGTCAGCGACTTAGCCCCGCGCTTGACCATGGTTGTAGCATCACTGTCCGATGCGGGCGCCCGGTGGGCGCATTTGAAATACATTGGTGATCCCTCGTCATAATTTCTGGCTTGAGTTATGACAGGTTCACCGGCTCAGGTCATGGCATTAGCGCGCTCAAACCCGCCAATTTTTTCCGGAGCGTTTCGCGGCCGCCGCGATGATCATCTCGGCCACGTGGGAGGCACCGCCGGCGGCCACCGCGTTGGGAGCATAGCCGCCCTCCAGCACCGATACCACGCGGCCATCGGCGGTTCTCCGGGCGAAGTCCAGGATCACCCGCGTAAGGCGGCCAAAATCGTTGGAGCCGAGGGCCAGATCGCCGATAGGATCAGCCAAATGCGCATCGAAACCGGCGGATAGGAATATAAAGTCCGGCTCGAACGCCTTCATCGGCGGCAAGATGCGATCCCGCAGCGCGCCGAGAAAAGCATCGCCCGAAAAACGGCGGGCGACCGGAATATTAATCACGTTGCCCTGCCTCGAGATACCCGTCGGTCCCGATTTTGGGAAAATGTTGCCTGGTGGATGGAGGCGAAAAATATGCCCCGGTCCTGTTCCAAAAGCGCCTGGGTGCCGTTGCCGTGATGGACGTCGAAATCGATCACCGCCACTTTGCAGGGCCCATAGGTTTTCTGCAAATGGCGCACCCCGACGGCGACGTTGTTGAAAAAGCAGAACCCCGAGGTCTGCGCTTTTTTGGCATGATGACCGGGCGGTCTGACGGCGCAAAAGGCATTGCCCGCCTGGCCAACCGCAACCGCATCAACGGCGGCGCAAACGGCGCCCGGCGCGCGCCAGATGGCGTCTTCAGACTGGGCCGAAATGACGGTGCCGGATGGCTCGAACTCGGCGCGCCCCGCCGCCAGTATTTTCGCTAAGACCTTTTCGATGTAATACTGCTCATGAACCAACCCTATCTGACTGGGCAAGGCGCGGGGCGCCAGTTCCCATTGCAAATCGCAGAATTCCGGATCTTGCATGCGCGCCATCAGCGCTTGCAGACGCACCGCCGATTCGGGATGCGTCGGGCCGGCCCTTAAGACATTGCAGGCATTGATGCTTCAAGCTGTTATGAATTTCCAAATATCCGGCGGTGCAGATTTTGAGGAATTCCTTTTCGTTTTGGTCATCGATTTTGCGGCTGACAATCGGCGCGCCGGTGGCCGGCGGCGCACCAAAGCCGAGGCTTGTCAGCATACGCACCGTGGCCGGATGGACCGCATGGCTCATGATCGTGCCGATATCGAGGTCCGCATCCACGATCAGATCCTTGAACAACTTGGTTACCGTCATCATGGCGATCCCCTGATGGCGGACATCGTGGTGGACGACGATCGAATCCAATTTGCACGCCTGATGCCGGTTCAATTTGTTGCGGCTTATAACGGCGGTCGCCGTCGCACACAACTTGCCGCAGGCATAAAGCCCGATCAGCCGGATTTCGCGCTCCGCATCATTGCCACGGGCGCCATCCAGGACCGTCTGGATGGGGCCAATTTCATCGGAGCGGGCATGGCGGATGATAAAAGAGGAGTAGGCTTCGCGGGTAACGGAGGCAAAATACAGCCCTTGCATTTCTTCCGGTTGATCGAATTCCGATTGGGTCTCAAACGGTCCCATATGTTTTGCCCCCAAAACGCCGCGATATGAAAAAATAACCTTATGCGAGACCCTATATATTGGTGGGACACTGCCGCTAATCAAGGGTTCCGGCGCCCGATTTCGCCGAACCCCAAGTTGCGCAAATACCCATTGCATTCCGAGCCGCGTTGGCTTTAGGTTCCTGGGCGGCCCCGATGCGTTCGCCGGCGCTGGTATCGATCGTTAACCTGATAATGGAGAGCCACCCATGAGCCTCAGCAAAAAATCCGCGGCATTTTTGATTTTGGCTTTTGCTGTTGCGGGCTGTTCCCTGGGCCTTCCCTACAATCAGGCCAAGCTTACCTTGCCTGAACTTGGCGCCGGCAAAAGCCGGGTGTTCATCTACCGGGCCGCCAACCCCCTGGCGATCGCTTTTCCGAGGGTAGTCATATTAGACTCCAAGCCGTTCGGTGACATTTTCACCGGCACAACCACCTACAGCGACCTGGCGCCGGGCGGCCACGATTTTTCCATCGCCGGGCAGAAAAGCAAATTGACCCTGCAATTGCGGGCCGGCGACGTGACTTACCTGCGGGTCTTCTTGGACGTGAACAATGAGGGGATCGGCGATACCATCATTAAAGTGACACCCAAGCAAACGGCCGAACAAGACATGCATTACACCAACATGATCGAGCCCAAGATCCGTGATCTGATTAAACAGTAGCTGCGGACGGCGGCGCCAGAAGCGCTGGGTCATGAACGCATAACTGGCTGGGGCGCAGGGATTCGAACCCCGATTTTCCGGGTCAGAGCCGGACGTAATGACCATTATACGACGCCCCAATAGCGCCGGCGGTTAAGCATCCCGCCAAATTTTGCCGTCGGTGTTTACCATGCCAACCCGCCGAATTGAAAGCGTTTAGATGCGCACCTTGGCCCTTTTCCGGGTTTTGCGCACCCCCGAAGCCGCGCCTGCCTGGCGGCGAAGCGATTTTCAAAAATAATTGCGTATTATTTGCATTTGCTACTTTAAATCCGAAACACGGGCTCCCATTTGCCTGATTAGAGAGTGAGTTCGGCGTCATCAAAATTATAATACCCGCGAATAAAATGCGGCTTGATGGCGGCGATGTGTTTGGACAGACACGTGAACCGAGGACGCAATAATGGACACACAAACGCCCGTAATGGGTCAAGTGGACGATGGACCTCTGACCGAAGCCGAGATCGGTCTGGTTCAAGATACCTTCGCAATGGTGGAGCCAATCGCCGATGATGCGGCGGCCATGTTCTATGGCCGGCTGTTTGAAATCGATCCCGATTTGCGCCGCCTCTTTAAGGACGATCTTGCCGCCCAGCGCAAAGCTCTGATGGCGACATTGAAAATTGTCGTGAATGGGCTGAATAATCTGCCCGCCATTGTTCCGGCGGTGAAGCAGTTGGGCGCCCGCCACGCCGGATACGGCGTCCAAACAAAAGATTACGACAGCGTCGGCGCCGCGCTTTTATGGACCCTCGAAGAAGGTCTTGGCGAGGCGTTCACCGATGAAGTCAAGGCGGCCTGGGCCACGGTTTACGGATTGCTTGCCGAGACCATGATCGAAGCCGCCCAAAACGCCCCGCAAGCCACACCCGAAATCGAACCTGAAACCGAAATCGAACCTGAACAAATTTATGCTGAGGAGAGTAATATGCTTGATCAACAATTGAAGACCGATACCACCGAAACCGTCTCCGACACCGACGGGCTTATCGCAACATTGCATGCCATTGGCGCATCGCAGGCGATGATCGAATTCAATATGGACGGAACCATCATCACCGCCAACGAAAACTTCCTGGCGGCCATGGGCTATCAGCTGTCCGAAATCGAAGGCCAGCACCACAGCCTGTTCGTCGAACCTGCGTACAAGGAATCCCGCGAATACGTGGCGTTCTGGGACGAACTGCGGCAAGGCAATTTCCAGTCCGGCGAGTTCAAACGGGTTGACAAACACGGCAACGAGCTTTGGCTCCAAGCGTCCTACAATCCCGTCGTCGGCACCGACGGCAAGCCCTACAAGGTCGTCAAAAACGCTGTCGACATTACCGCGCAAAAAACCGAAAGCCTCAAGGCCGAGGCTGCCAGTGAGGGTCTCATGGCGACCTTGAATGGCATCGGCGCATCGCAGGCGATGATCGAATTCGAATTGGACGGAACCATCATCACCGCCAACGAAAACTTCCTGGCGGCCATGGGCTATCAGCTGTCCGAAATCGAAGGCCAGCACCACAGCCTGTTCGTCGATCCAGCGTACAAGGAATCCGCCGAATACGTGGCGTTCTGGGACGAACTGCGGCAAGGCAATTTCCAGTCCGGCGAATTTAAACGGGTTGACAAAAGCGGCAACGAGCTTTGGCTCCAGGCGGCTTATAACCCCGTTGTCGAGGTTGACGGCAAGCCCTACAAGGTCGTCAAAAACGCCGTCGACATCACCGCGCAAAAGATCGAAAGCCTCAAGGCGGATGCCGAATCTGCCCGCCTCGCCCAGATGGTTGAAGAACTGCCGATCAACGTGATGACGGCGAACCTGGAAACCTTCGAGATCGATTACGCCAACAAGGCGACCATCGATACCATCCGCACCATTGAGGGTCTTTTGCCAATCACAGCGGACGAGTTGGTTGGAACCTGCATTGATGTCTTCCACAAGGATCCGTCGCATCAGCGGCGCCTGCTCGCCGATCCGTCCAATCTTCCGCACGCCGCGATTATCGATGTGGCGGGCGAAAAACTTGATCTGTTGGTTACCGCGCTCAACGACAAAGAAGGCAATTACATTGGCCCGATGGTCGCTTGGTCGGTGGTAACCGAGAAAATCAAGAAGGACGAAGAGGTCGAACGTCTGATCCAGATGGTCGACAACATGCCCCTCAACGTCATGATGTGCGACAAGGACGATTTGAAGATCAATTACATCAACAAGACCAGCATTGATACCTTGCG
>Ga0114996_10001477_pt1 | contig 31585 bp, 38 predicted proteins | sample ArcticOcean_MG_C_4_FD_87039 | JGI IMG/M metagenome (GOLD analysis project Ga0114996, IMG submission 87039) | Marine microbial communities from western Arctic Ocean - ArcticOcean_MG_CB4_134 | ecosystem: Environmental > Aquatic > Marine > Oceanic | place: Arctic Ocean: Canada Basin | collected... | reverse complement strand
GCGTATGTTTGGGCGTCTCAAAGACTTTCGCCGCATCGCCACCCGGTACGACAAAAATGCAAACAACTTCCTTGCCGCTCTGTGTCTCGCGGCCCTAATCTGTTACTGGATTTGAATGAGTCTAGACCCTAGAATATTTATGGCCGTTAGAAATTACCACATAGTATTTGAGAAAGTTACTTCGGCGATGAACGTATTTTTTTCTGTATATGTTTCACTTCGGCCAAATCTACTGCAAAAAGAATCGTCACTTCATAAACAAATTTTGAGCAATCGACCGTTCGATGACATTATCCAGCGGATTTCACAAAGTGAACTTGCGGCGATAGGTTATGGCTGCCTGGAGAAATCTTGTCCCGAACTTTTTCCTCCAACCGACCTGACGAGCAATTTGCAACCAACGTACACAACCGGTGCAACATTCCAGATGCCAATGTCAAAAGATTAATTTTGTAAAAAATGGACTCAGATACGGAGCAAAATGCGTTTCCAATTTTTTTCCAAAGTATTTGTGCCTAGCAACGGGACACACCCGAGTCTCGGGACGCTTTAAACGCGGCGGCGCGTTGCGCACCATTGGCGGCGCGGGTAAAATCAGCAAAACATCTACGAGGAAGCCATCGATATGACAGGGTATCGCAACAACCTCCTTCGCGCCCCGGCGGACGAGACGTCCGGCGGCGGCAACGAGCAGGCCCGATTGATCGCCGCGAACGCCGCCTTTTATGCCGCCTTCACTGCCATGGATATGGCGGCCATGGAGGCGGTCTGGTCGAAGGCTGAAGACATTGCCGTCATTCATCCGGGCTGGGGCAGGCTGGTGGGCCGGGAGGCGGTGATGCAATCGTGGCAAAATATGTTCGGCGCCGGCGGCGTGCCGCAATTCTTACAAATCCTCGATGCAACGGCGATCATCAACGCTGGCGCGGCGTTCGTCATTTGCACCGAAGATTTGGGCGCCGCCAGTTTGATCGCCACCAACATCTTCGTTGCCGAAGACGGCGAATGGCGTCTGGTCCACCATCAATCGGGGCCGACCCGGGCGGCGGCGCCATCGGGGCGGTTGAACTAGGCCGTCTTCTCCGCATCGATCAGGCGCTCTTCGGGAAAGCAGATGCGGACAATTGTGCCCTGGCCGGGCTGGCTTTCGATCTCGATGTCGCCGCCATGGGCTTCGATCAGGCTTTTCGAGAGCGGCAGGCCAAGACCGGCGCCTTCGCGCAAGGGCGACAATTGGTTTTCGTTCTGGCCGAACTTCTCTATCGCCGTGGCCAGCCCGGCGGCGTCCATGCCGACGCCGGTATCGGCCACCGACAGCACGAAGCAGCCATCGTTACGGATATCAGCGGCCAGCGTCACTTCGCCATTTTCGGGCGTGAATTTGATGGCGTTGGACAACAGATTGACCAATATCTGCTTCACCCGGCGGGCATCCATGAATATCTGGCGGCGATCGCCGCTTAATGTATTCACCAGACGCACCTTCTCATGCGCGGCGCGCTGCTGCACCAGACGGATCGAGGCATCGGCAAGTTCGGCGACCGACGTCGGCGCTTCCTGCAGTTCCAGCCGGCCGGCATCAATCAACGAGACATCCAGAATATCGGTGATCAGATCGAGAAGATGGCTTCCCGATTCATGGATGTTTTCCACATATCCCAGTTGCCTGGGATCGGCCAATTTTCCGAAGACGCCGGTTTTGAGGGCATCGGAAAAGCCGAGAATGGCGTTCAAGGGCGTGCGCAGCTCGTGGCTCATATTGGCCAGAAACTCCGATTTCGAGCGGTTGGCGGTTTCGGCTTCGATCTTGGCCGCCATGAGACGTTGCTCGGACTTGTTCAGCGCCGTGACATCGGTGCGGATGATGACGGTGCCGCCTTCGCGGGTCTTGAACTCGTGCAGCTGAAACGTGGTGCCGTCGGCAAAGGATCGCTCGATCGGCCCGCTTGGATTGCGGTGCTGGTACAGCCGCTCGGCGATCCACGCGGCGTCCCGGGTGAGGCCGTCCCGGCGCTGGCCGCGCTCGGCGCGGACCCGCAGGAACGCTTCGAAGGTGAGGCCGGGCTTCAGGATATCGGCCACGTCATCCATGGCTTTCAGGTAATTTTCGTTACAAATAACCATGCGGTCATCGGCGTCATAGTAAATGAAACCGCCGGTGAAACTTTCGACGGCGTCCACCAGACGGTCCCGTTCGGTCTTGATTTCTTCCTCCGCCGAGCGGCGCTCATTCAAGCGGATGGCGAGCAGGATCGCGGTCATCCAGATCGCCGCGATGCTCAATCCCCGGTTGGTCAGCACCATCCACATAACACCGCCGGGCGGTGACAGGAAAAAGCCCACCGCGGTCAGAACCGTGCCGGTCATCGCCAGACCATAGATGTGAATACGCCTGGGGAACAATACGCCGGTCGACACCAGAGTCACGTATAGAATGCCCTCCGCCACGCCGAGGGGCAGCGCCAAATCGAGGGCAAAAATCACCACCGCAATGGTGGCGGTTACGGCGATCAATTTGAACTTCCGTAGTTTAGCGATGCTGGCCATGAATGCTGAATACCGGACAATATTGTCCGCCATTAAAACCCCTGATTGTTATTGTGATATATGGTGAATTGAGACGATTTATCAATATATAGATGTAAATTATTTTGCGCCAATTGATGGCGCCGGCACCGGGCGGAATAAAGAATACCCAAGCAGCCTTTCGGCCGCTTGGGTATTGGAGCAATGCCGGGTCAGGCGGACGGACTGGTGGCCGGCGGTGTCCGATTTCGGCACGGATTGCCCGTCGTTGCGCTCGGAATTGCCGGCGCGCATGCCTGCGTTGATCTGCCCGCCCAAACCTTGGGAATTTCCGTTCTGAATTTCTTGATACCATTGCGCAAACATTTGCCGTCTCCTTTTGTGTGTAAGCGCCCTGTTGCGCGATGATCCAAGGATAGGCAAACTGGCTGGGCTTCGCTTGCAGGTCTCGTCCGGAAGGTTCGGCGAAACCTCGTTTTATCTCGTGATTGGCTGGTTTCGCCTTGATTTGTCGTTTTGCGGCCCGCAATTTGGATTGGAATGATGCCTGATACGGAAACAAACAGCCCGGTGCGGGAGCGCGTATCCGAGGACGAATGGGCGCAGCGCATAAACCTCGCCGCGTTGTTCAGAATCTCGGAACATTATTGATGGGACGATCATCTGTTCACCCATTCCTCGGCGCGGGTGCCGGGCGCAGGCAACCATTTCCTCATCAATCCCATGTCCCAATGTTATGAGGAAATCACCGCTTCGGCTCTGCAGAAGTTCGGCGCATCCGGCGAATTGGCGCTCGATCATGCCGAGCCGGCGCATGGCTTTGCCATCAAAATTCATCTGGAAATTTACGAAGCGATCCCCGAAGCCGGTTGCGTAATTCATCTCCATTCCAGGTTCGGCGCCGCCGTTTCCATGCAGGAGGACGGATTGCTGCCCATCAGCCAGTTCGCCCTGATGGCCGGCAGCGCGGGCTACCATGATTACGAAGGTCTGTTTCCAAAGCCGGGCGAGTTCGAGCGCATGGCCGAAAATTTCGAAGGTCACAAAATCCTGGTGCTGCGCAACCATGGCATATTGGTTTGGGGCCGGCGTATAGAAGACGCGTTCCTGACCGCCTATAATCTGGAAAAGGCCTGCGAGGCGCAGATCACGGCGATGGCCGGCGGCGCCCAAATCCGGGCCTTGCCTGCGGTGCGCATCAAGGCGACCATGGCCGAAAGCGCGACCATCCATGCGGGCAACGAAGGCCGCCTGGCAAATATATCGTGGGGCGCGGTATTGCGAAAATTAGACCGGATCGATCCGGGGTTTCGGGACTGATAAGCGACCATGGGCAAACAAACATGAGCAGGAGGTAATATTGGCAGACATCAAAAACATTTATGCGGACATCGTCACCGGGCTGCACGCGGAGCCGCGCCTGGACACCATGGGCAAAAAGCTGATCATCAACGTGGCGCCCACCGGCTCGTTCACGTCGCGCCAGCAAAATCCGGGTCAGCCCTATACCATGGAAGAAAATGTCACGGCGGCGGTGGATGCCTATAAGGCGGGCGCATCGGTCTGGCATGTTCATGCCCGCGAAAAAGACGGTATCCCGAGCAAAGATCCGCACGTGGTCAAGGAAACCATTGATCGGGTGTTCGACAAATGCCCCGATATCGTCACCTCGGTGCTGCCTTACGCCGACTATGACCAACAGGGGCGCGAGCAAATCCGCCCCACCGTCGAGATACTAAAATCCGCCGGTGAGCAATATATGGAAACGGCGGTGCTGCTGATCATGTCGGTGACCCTATCGGACAAGTTCACCTATGTGGTCTCCGAGACCAATTTTAAGGAAACCATCGAATTTCTGGAAGCCAGTAATGTGCGCCCCGAATATCAAGGCCACGCCTATTCCGGGCTAAAAGATGTGATGGACTGGGTGCTGGATACCGGCATCGCCAAGCAACCGGCGATCATGAACATCATGTGCGGCTTTCACGGCTATAGCCACGCAACGCCCCTAAGCCCGGACCCGTGGAACTATGTGAATATCATGTCGCTCTATCAGGTGTTGCCCGATGCGGGCGTGCGCGGCTTCTGCGCCGGCGGGCGCAACTGGCTGCCGTTTACGGTGCTCGGCATCATGATGGGCGTCGATATGGTCCGCGTCGGTATGGAGGATTCGGTTTTCAAGTATCCCCATTCGGACGAAAAGCTTAAAACCTCCGCCGAGGCGGTGGCGCTGGTCAAGACCATCGCCGAATCCATGGGGCGGGAGATCGCCACACCCGACGAAGCCCGCGAGATCCTTGGCATCGCACCCCGCATCGCAAATACCAAGGCGGCGGAGTAACCATGCCAAGCATTCCGCTCGGAACCTATGAGGTCGAAACCGAAGACGTTGTTTATTTGCGCCATGGCGACAAGGAATTTCCGGCGCGAATATACAGACCCGTGGGCGACGGGCCGTTTCCAGCGGTGGCCGAGGCCCATGGCGGCGCCTGGTGTATGGGCAGCTATACCAACAACGACGCCATTAACCGGGCCGTCGCGTCCGGCGGCATCGTCGTCGCGGCGCTGGAATTCCGCAATCCGCCGGACGCCGCCTACCCCGGATCGGTCGCCGATATCAATTATGGCATCCGCTGGCTGAAAGCCAATGCGGCGGAATTCCATTCCAAACCCGAATGGATCGGGGCCATGGGCACATCGAGCGGCGGCCATCTGGCGGTGCTGGCGGCGATGCGGCCGGACGATGCACGCTACGCCGCCATTCCGCTACCCGGGCCTAAAAATTTGGACGCAAGCGCCGCCTATGTGGTGACCCTGTGGCCGGTTATTTGCCCCTTGGGCCGCTATCAGGTCTATCAAAGGCGCCTGGCCGCCGATCCCGGCAACGAGGGTTTTTCCGGGGTGCTCGCCAACCATGACAAATATTGGCAATCCGAAGACGCCATGGCGGAAGGCAGCCCCAACCTGGCATTACAGCGCGGCGATGCCTTGGCTTTGCCGGACATGCTGTATTTGCAAAACCCCGCCGATACCATGCACCCGCGCGAAAATTTGGAAAGTTTTACCGCCGGCTACCGGAAAGCGGGCGGCACGGTCACCGTGGAATTTTTTGAAGGGCCGCAATACGACCATATGCGCGCCGAGCCCGACACGCCCAGCTCGCGCCAGGCATTTCAGACCCTCATCGACTTTGTTCACGCCCAATGCGGCAACCCGCTATCGCGCTAGCGGCGCAATCGTCTAAAATTTGGAGCATACAATTTGCGTTACCTGAAAACCGGCCTCACCCATCATGATCCGGCCGCGGCGACGCCCGGCTTTACGCTCTTTACGCCCCTCGATCTGCCGCGCACCATATTGCTCAACATGGCCGGCGAGGAAGTGCATGATTGGGAAATTGCCGGTAAATCAACCAGTTACACCCATCTGTTGGCGAACGGCAATCTACTGGCGGCCACCAAAACCGGCGACAGCCCGACCCTGCCCCAGGCCGGCGGGCTGATGCGCGAACTGGACTGGGACGGCAACCTGGTATGGGAGCATGACGATCCCGGCCAGCACCACGATTTCCGCCGCCTGACCAACGGCAATACGGCCTACCTCGCCTGGACATTGATGCCGGAGGAATACGCCAAGCGGGTCCAGGGCGGCGTGCCCGGCTCTGAGCACGAAGACGGCATCTGGGGCGACGTCATCCGCGAGGTGGATGGGGATGGCAATCTGAAGTTCGAATGGCGCGGCTGGGAGCATCTGGCGATCGAGGATTATCCGCTCGGGCCCAAATCCAATCGCCATGTGTTCGCCCATCCCAACACCCTATTTCCCATGGCGGGCGGCGATTATCTGATCTGCTTTCGCCATATCGATCTGCTGGCCATTGTTGAACGGGACACCGGCGAAATAAGCTGGCTGCACCATGACGCGGAACTGGGCGGTCCCCACGATGCGCAATTCCTGGCCAACGGCAACATGATGATTTTTGCCAACCGGGACGGCTTGCGGCCAATAGGCTCGGCGGTGATCGAGTTTAATCACCTGACCGGCGAAGAAGTCTGGAGCTATCGCGGCAATCCAGGCCACAGTTTTGATTCCAACTTCATCAGCGGCTGCCAGCGGCTTTGGAGCGGCAACACGCTGATCTGCGAAGGGCTTTGGGGGCGCGTCTTCGAGGTGTCGCCCGATGGAGACATTGTCTGGGAATATATCAACCCGCACAGCTTTTACCGGGACTTCGGCGTCTCCATGGGCGACGTCAATTATGTGTTCCGCGCCTACCGTTACGCCGCCGACGGCCCCGAAATCCAGGGCCGCCTCGGCGTGGCTTAGAGCAGTTTGGTCCTGTAGGATAGAGCCGAACTTGTAACCGGGAGAGTACCGATGGCATTGCTGGACGCATCAAAGGCCGGACAAATTCCGCGCACGCCGCAAGGGGTAACGCCGTTTCAAAAACTGTTCGGTGAGCGTTACCCGGACGGCGCCAAATGGTGGTCTTATATGAAGCGGGAAGTCATCGATCCCCAGCGCCACCTGGCGGCCAACCCGAAAAAAACCGAGATTGAGGATTTCGCCGCGCTTAGCCAAGAGATCAAGCAAATGACCCTCGATCTGGGCGCTGCCCAAGTCGGCATCGCCGATTATAACCCGGCCATCACCTTCACCGACGCCGAAGATCTCGGCCACAAATCGGTGGTCGTCTTTCTGATGCCCATGGCCTTCGACGTGATGATCGATATCGGACCCAAGTCCCAGGAAGACGTGCACAAAACCTATTTCCTGCTGGATGAGCTGGCCACCCGCCTCGCCACCCGCATCTCGGCTTATGGTTATTCGGCCAGCGTGCAGGCCAACCGGGGCGAGATTCCGTTGCCCGCCTACGGCCAACAGGCCGGGCTCGGCGAGCTTGGCAAGCATGGTTCTCTGATCTCGCCGGAGCTGGGCTCGGCCTTCCGTATTTCGGCGGTCTCCACCGACATGCCCCTGGTGGCCGATGGGCCCGCCGATTTCGGCATCGATGAGATTTGCACCAAATGCCAGATTTGCACCCGCTTCTGTCCCGGCGATGCGATCCCGGCGCAAAAGGTGGATGTGGACGGCATACTGCGCTGGCAGATCGATACTCCCGCCTGCCATCCCCATTTCCTGCGCCTCTATGGCTGCAAAATTTGCCTTTCGGTTTGCCCGATGAACGCGCTCGGCGACAAAAAGGCCGAATACAAGGACGTGGCCAAGGATATCCGCGCAGCCAAGGACGCGCCCGGCATGCTGGCGCTTATCAATACGAGGGGCGTTCTGAAGATGGACGACTTCAACGATTTGGCCGCCAAGCTGACGCCGGAGGAGCGCGAACTGGTATGGTGGGAGAAGCCCTATCCCTTGCGCACCGCCAATTACGATGGCTTAAAGGATTGATATTCGACGCCCCGTCCCTATCTATAGGGAATGCCCGACGTCGTTGAAATTTACATGTGTAAAGCCGGTGAGAAGCTGGAGGACGGCAATTTGGCCGTGTCCCGCGACATCTATGACAAGGCAGCGGCCAAGACCGACGCCATAAAGCGCTGCAAGATATCGCCGGCCCTGGCCCGCATCGCCTATTACGCCATCAACGACAACGGCGACTTCAAACCCTATTACGCCTACAATAATCCCAAGGTGGAAGAGCCAAAACCCAGCCAAGCCGCCAATGAGGGCTTGCGCAAAAAACGCCGCAAAAAGAAGCCCGCGAAGAAAACCTTGTGGCAGAAAATCGCCGCCAGCGTGGGGTTTTAGCCAATAATCGCCGCCGCCGTTTCATCGGCCATGGACAGCATGGGATGATGATGGGTCGGCAAATCAAACATCTGCCAATCCGCCTGCCCCTTTAGCTTTTCGGCAAAAGCGTGGAACGGCGAGCCGATATTTCGGCTGCAAAGCACATAGGCTTTGTCGGCCACGCGCAAGTGATTGCCTTTGAGCGATATGGCATCGGTTGAGCATTTGAGCGGCTGCATGGTGCTTAAAGATTTGATCAGTTCCTGGTCTTCTTCCGCCAGGTCCGCCGAGATCGAGCCGTCGGGGCGCGGCACCTTCCAGCCGTCGCCGTATTTGTCGGCAGCATCGGCGTTGGCGCGGCTGCGGGCACCACCGGTCATGGCCTCGGTGGTCTGGCCATCTTCGGGCAGGAACGCATCCACATAGACAAGCCGGCGGATTTTCTGCCACTCAGTGTCGGCCACCCCGGTCACCACCTTGCCGCCATAGGAATGCCCGACGAGAACAAAATCATCCAGCCGCTCATAATGAATGACGTTCCGAATATCTTCGATATGGGTATGAAGACCGACCTCGGGCATCAACAGATGCACCCGCTCGCCGAGCCCGGTATAGGTAGGCGTATAAACCCGGTGGCTTTGCCTGCGCAATATCTCCGCCACCCGCCCCCACATCCAGCCGCCCGACCAGGCGCCGTGGCAGAGTACATAGGTGGTCATGATGGAACTCCATTGGAATGGAAAGAATTTATCGCCGGGCCCGGCTTGCGGCGGGTTAGCTCGATCCAGCCTGGATCGACACGTTGATACGGCTGGCCTTGCGGATGCCGAGCCAGTAAACGCAGAACACCGCCGCCAGCAAGAATGCCAGCGCCACGGGATGGTTGAGCAGTTCCATGGGCTTGTTGTCGGCGATGATCAGCGCCTGGGCCATTTTCAGTTCGTACTGGCGCCCTAAAACGAAGGCGATGATGAACGGTACCACCGAAAATCCGAAAATGCGCATCAAATAGCCGATGAAGGCAAAGCCGATCATCAGGCCAACGCCGAACAATCCACCGGTGGTCAGGTAGACGCCGGTGATGCAAAATAAAAGCGCCACGGAGAAGACCACCGAGCCCGGCGCCAACGCAACGATGGCCCAAATACGGAGCCCGAACTGGCCGACGATTAGATTGAGCCCGTTGGCCATAACCATGGCGCCGAACAGCCCGTAGATCAGCGGCACCTGTTCCTTGAACAGAAGCGGTCCCGGCTCGACACCGTGAATGATCAACGCGCCGATGATAAACGCCGCCGTCACATTGCCGGGAATGCCGAGGGTCAGGAGCGGGATCAAGTTGGCGCCCATGACGGCGGAATTTGCCGCCTCGGTGGCGGCGACGCCGTGGATATTGCCCTTGCCGAAGCTGCTTGGATCCTTGGCCCGGCTTTTGGTATAGCCGTAGCTGAGAAACGCTGCGGCGGTCGCGCCGATGCCCGGCATGGCGCCGACAAAGGTGCCGATCACGGCGGCGCGCAGCAGGGTGATGCGGCAGGCCCAGTATTCCGCCCACGATACCCTGCGGTCGGCGGCGTCCTGGTTCTTGGGAATATTCACGGCCGAGCCTTTGTGCAGGGTGCCCGATACGATTTGGCGAATGATCTCGCCGACCGCAAGAATGCCGATGCCGACCGCCGACAATGGCAGGCCATCATCCAATTCGAAACTGCCGAATTGGAGGCGCGGCGTGCCATTTTCCGGATCGAGCCCGACCGACGCGCACAAGAGGCCGAAGCCGGTGGCGATCAATCCCTTGGCCATGGAATCGCCGACCAAGCCGGTGATCACGGCGAACGCCAACGTCATCAGGGCGGCGATTTCCACCGGCCCCATTTTCAAGGCGATGATGGCCAACGGCGCCGAAACGGTAATCAGCACGATATCGCTCATGGTGTCGCCGGTCACCGACGAAAAAAGCGCCATCTTCATGGCCTTGACCGGTTTGCCCTGTTGCGACATGGGGTGCCCATCGAGCGCCGTCGCTGCCGCCTCCGGCGAGCCGGGCGTATTGATCAACACCGCTGGAATAGCGCCGCCGACGGTGCCGCCCTTGCCGACGGCGACCAAAAAGGAGATCGCCGTCAGGGGGCTGAGAACAAAGGTAAAGGGCACCGCAATGGCAATCGCCATGGGCGCCGACAGGCCGGGAATGGCGCCCACCAACTGGCCAAGTGCGACGCCGGCCAGGACAAAAAAGAATACATGCCAGGTAAACGCGCTGGCGAGACCTTCGGCTATCTGTGGAAAATCATACATGGGCGTTCAGGTCCGGTCATGGCAACGGGCGGCGGAGGACGATTTCGAAAACAAACCAAATTAAGGCGGGCAGGACCACCAGGCCGACGATGTACCACAGCCAGCGGCGCTCGCCCGACAAAAGCATGATGGCGCCAACCAAAACGGGCCCCGTGTACAAATACCCGACAAATTCTAGGGCAAACGTCGCGGTCAGGCAGGCGGTAACCACGTACGCCGCCTTTAATATCTTGTCGCCCTCGAAAATGGCGGTGCCGGTAGGCTTTACCAATTGGGCAAGGCCCGTCACGATAATTAACACCGCCGCGATCGTCGGGAAGGCGCGCGGCACAAGACCAACAGCGGGCACCACATCTGTCTGCCACGGAATAAGCAAAAAGAGAAAGCCAGCGCCGATCACGGCGCTGGCTGCCCCAAGAACACGGCCCAAAGACATGGACATTGGGTTATGCCCGGTACTTAGGCGTCGCCGTTACTTGGATGCGGCGATCAGATTATTAAGAGAGCCAAGGCCTTCATTTATCAGCTTACCCGTGCCTTCCGGCCCGAGATTCCTGACTTGCATCCGAAGACGCTTGGCCACGATTTTCTTCACCTCGTCGGAGTTGATGGCGTCATCGAACGCCTTCGCCAAGGTGGCTTTAACGTCTGCCGGCAAGCCCTTGGGCGCGGCGGCAAACCAGGTCGGCTCGACCGGATAGTTGAAGCCCTGCTCCCTTAAGGTTTTCTGGTTCATAGCAAGAGGGTGGCGGGACCGGCTCAAGGTCGCCAGCACTTTTATCGTACCGTCTTTCATGTAACGCATATGGCGGCCGCCGTCGAAGCCCGCAGCCACATGCCCGCCGAGGAGCTGCTTCATCACCTCACCGCCGCCCTTGGTGGGCACGGCGCGCAAATTGACACCGCTGCTCTTGGACAGCACTTTCAGCAGCATATTGCCGGTAAGGCCGTTCGATGCGACCGCTGCGCCGCCGTTTTTCTTGGCAAAGGCGATCAGCCCGGCAATGTCGTTATATGGGCGGACGCCTTGGGTGACGATCACCAGATGGCCGGTTGCCACTGTCGCCAGATAATCGAAGCTATCCAGCTGAAACGGCGCCGGCTTGCGGGTAGCGACCGCCAGAACGACACCGGTCGATACCGCCATGCCGATATTCTGCCCATCGGGCTTTTTCTGCATCAGCCCCTTCAACATGACAACACCGCCGCCGCCGCCCTTGTTTTTGACAACGACGGTCCAGCCCCTGGTCTTTTCAATATTGGCAGCGATCAGGCGGCCCATGGTATCGGTCGAGCCGCCGGGCCCGAAGCCGATGGTCAAAGTGATCGGACCGGACGGCTTCCATTCGGCTTGCACCGAAGGCGCGGCCAGGAACGCGGCGGACGCGAAAATTGCAGCAGCGGCTAGTTTGAATTTCATGGTAAGTCTCCCTAATGGATTTGTTGACGGCATCGATGTCGCTTGGGCCCTTGGAAACGAGCTCTAAGGTGACGGTAACGACTGGAAACAACGGTTGTAAAGTAGTAAATCGAAAGCGGGTATTCTTGACGGAGAACGAAACCATGCCAACAGTGACAACCAAGGACGGCGTAAATCTCGCCTACGAAGAAGTAGGCTCCGGAACACCGGTGATATTCGTGCATGAGTTTGCCGGCGACGCCCGCAGCTGGGAGCCGCAGGTGCGGCATTTTTCGAGAACCTATCGCTGCATCGCCTTCAATGCCCGGGGTTATCCAACGTCGGACGTGCCAACCGACGGCGACATGTACAGCCAGGATCATGCCCGGGACGATATTCTGGCAGTGCTGGATGGGCTTGGGATCGATGCCGCCCACATCGTCGGGCTTTCCATGGGCGGCTTTGCCACCTTGCATTTCGGCCTCGCCTATCCCGATAGGGCTCTGTCGCTGATCGTGGCCGGCTGCGGGTATGGCGCCGGCCCGGATGTGCGCGAGCAGTTTTACAATGAGACCACGGCGGCGGCCGGCCGCATCGAAAGCGAGACCATGGAAGTCTTTGCCGAGGCTTACGCCACCGGTCCGGCGCGGGTCCAGTTGCAGAACAAGGACCCGGGGGGCTGGGAGGAGTTTAAAAACCAATTGAAGGAACATTCCAGCCTAGGCTCGGCAAACACCATGCGCGGTGTCCAGCGGCTCCGGCCTTCGCTTTATGAGCTTGAGGACCAGATGCGGAAATTGACGGTGCCGACGCTGATCATGAATGGCGACGAGGACGATCCCTGCCTCAATGCGGGGCTTTATATGAAGCGCTGCATTTTGTCCTCGGCCCTGGTGTTATTGCCGGTCACCGGCCACGCCTGCAATCTGGAAGAGCCGGCGTTGTTCAACCAGTTCGCAGGTGATTTCTTCCACCGGGTCGAAGCCGGCCGCTGGGAGCAGCGCGATCCCCGCTCTATCTCGGCTGGAATATTATCGGCGAGCGAGCGCTGAGGCTTCTCTTACAGCGGTATATTCCCATGTTTCTTCCACGGGTTTTCCTGCTGCTTGCCCTTGAGCATGCGGAGCGCGCGGCAGATGCGGAAGCGGGTGTTGTGGGGCATGATCACATCATCAATGTGGCCGCGTGAGCCGACCCGGAACGGATTGGCGAACTGTTCCTGGTATTCGCGCTCGTGCTCCTGGATAAGCTCGGCATCGTCCATGTCTTCGCGGAAGATGATCTCGACGGCGCCCTTGGAGCCCATCACCGCAATCTCGGCGCTCGGCCAGGCGTAGTTGACGTCACCGCGCAGGTGCTTTGAGCCCATGACAATATAGGCGCCGCCATAGGCCTTGCGCGTAATGATCGTCACCTTGGGCACGGTCGCCTCGGCGAAGGCATAGAGCAGCTTGGCGCCGTGGCGGATGAGGCCGCCATATTCCTGTTGCGTGCCGGGAAGGAAGCCGGGCACATCGACCAGCATGACAATGGGAATGTTGAAGCAATCGCAAAAGCGGATAAAGCGCGCCGCCTTGACCGAGGAGTCAATATCCAGGCAGCCGGCCAGCACATTGGGGTTGTTGGCGACGATGCCGACCGTGGCGCCTTCCATGCGGGCGTAGCCGATAACCATGTTGCGGGCGAAATTTTCCTGGATCTCGAAGAAATCGCCCTCATCGATGATCTTGCGGATGATCTCCTTGGCGTCATAGGGCTCATTCGGGTTTTCCGGAATGGCCGTGTCCAAGGACGGCTCTTCGCGCCCGGCCGGATCATCGGTGGGCATTAGCGGGCTCATTTCCCGGTTGGATGAGGGCAGGAAATCCATGAAGCGGCGCACCTGTTCGATGGCGTCCACGTCGTTATCGAAGGCGGTGTCGGCGACGCCGGATTTGGTGGTATGGGTGTTGGCGCCGCCCAGCTGTTCTTGGGTGACCTCTTCGTGGGTGACGGTGCGCACCACGTCGGGGCCGGTCACGAACATGTAGGAGGTATCCTTGACCATGAAAATAAAATCGGTGGTCGCCGGCGAATAAACGGCGCCGCCGGCGCACGGCCCCATGACCATGGAGATTTGCGGCACCACGCCGGACGCCATGACGTTGCGCTGAAACACATCGCCATAGCCGGCCAAGGACGAGACGCCTTCTTGAATGCGGGCGCCGCCGGAATCATTGATGCCGATCACCGGCGCGCCGACGCGCATGGCCTGATCCATGATCTTGCAGATTTTCTCGGCGTGGGTTTCGGACAAAGACCCGCCGAACACGGTGAAATCCTGGCTGAACACAAACACCGTCCGGCCATTGATGGTGCCGTGGCCGGTCACCACGCCATCGCCGGGCACCGATTTTTTTTCCATGCCGAAATCGGTGGAGCGGTGTTCGACGAACATGTCCCATTCTTCGAAGCTATCGGGATCGAACAACAGATCAATGCGTTCCCGCGCCGTCAGCTTGCCGCGCTCGTGCTGGGCATCGACCCTTTTGCGCCCGCCCCCGGCCCGCGCCCGCGCCCGCTGCTCTTCCAATTGGCGGATAATTTCATACATAAGCTTCGCCCCTTAAATTCGCTGTCCTGAATGTATTAAACCGGAGATAGCGCCAAATCCATAACAATCCCTTACCGGCAAAGTTCCAGGAAGCGGGCGGCATCGGCAATTTCGCTCTCCACCCGGCGGCGGTTGATCTCGGCGTCGGCGTCGTCGCCCCAGCGTTCCACCTGATAAAGATCATCGAGCAAGGCCAGGGCGGCAGCCTCCTCCGGCGACAAGGCCTCTTGGCCCAGGGCCAGGCCGAGGATCAGTGATCCGGCCGCGGCGGCGGCGGCGGATACGCTTAATAGCTGGTAGTCGTTCAATCCCTCGGTGGTATTGGTTAGCGCGGCGATGGCGGCGGCCGGCTGGTTGATGGGGACAATGCCAGTGGTCACCTTCATCTCGGCGCCGAAGACGCTTGCGGCCCAATCCAGCCAAGGTTGCCAGAGAGCCGATTGCTGCTGAACCAAATCATCGGGCGCGTCGGCCCGGTAGCACAACAGATCGGTTTCGCCGAATTTCAGCGTGACATGGATCACCTCGGCCCGCTTTGGCGCCACCCGATCGATCACCGTGGCGGCCGAGCGGAACATGGGCATGGTGGCCGCATCGAGAGTCTTGCCTTGGCCGTTCCATTCCCCGGCCACCGCTTCTGCGAGGGCTTCGGTGGGCAAAACCAAATCCGCCGCCGCTGGTGTCTTGATGGCGCGCCCGTCCAGGGCAACCGTGAAGCTGCCCGATTGGCGGATTACTTCGGCGCGGTCATAGAACCGCTTGGCGCCATCGATCCCGGCCATCTATTTTCCGAACAGCGACTTCAAGGCGCCGCCGACCCCTTTGCTGATCGCTTCGATTGGATTGTCCGATTTCGGTTTCGCCGTCGGCGCCTTGTTGGAGGCCGCCTTGTCCAGGGCCGCGACGCAGGGGTTCTTGTCGGTCTCGCCGCTGCTGACGGTGAGCGCCAGCAGGGCCAGCGGATTGATTGCCGTCAGCGTTAAACCGGCGACGCCCTTGAGCACGGCGGCGGTGCTCGGCGTCGCGGACGGGGATTTGAGGGTGCCGCCGATATCGATGGGCACCGCGAGGCTGATCAGGCTGGCATCTTTGGCCTGGGGCTTGATTTGCATATCCAGCTTTTCGTTCCGCAGATCGATCTTGCCGGCACCGGTAATAGTCATTTTTTCGGTGTCGAACAGCAAACCGGTGCTGACAGCGATGCCGTTTTTGATATCAAAACGGCTGACCAGACAATTGATCTTGGTATCCTTGGCGTGGCCGGCCCAGGGCATGATGGCGCTGACCAAATCGGCGGCGAGCAAATCCACATATTTGCTTTCGATGCGGCCCTGGTTCATGACAATCTCGGTGCGCCCATTGAGCCCGGCCATAATCTTGCGCACCGAGGCGCCCGAGCCCTTGAGTTGGACCGTCCCATCCAGCTTGCCCGATACAATATCGGTATGCTGCATTTCCTTTAACAACGCGCCGAGATCGAGGCCTTTCAATTTGAGCGACGCATCCAGCTTTGGCGCGCCGCCGCCCAAAGTGACGCTGGCGTCGAGCCAGCCCCCCGATATTTGCGCCGAGACAGGTTTAGCGGCGAGATTGCCGTTCTCCAAAGTGACGAATAGATCCAAATTTTCGATTGGCGCCGCACCGGCGATCACACGCTTAGCTTTGAGCTTTATCTGCCCGTTGACCCGCTTCAAGGCCGCGAAGGGCAGCGGATCATCGGGAAACACGCGGCTGTTATCCGGCTTCGGCGCCGCCGTCTGTTCGGCGCGCTTTGGCAAGGCCGCAAGGATATCCTTCACATCGAAGTTTTCGGATGTCAGATCGGCCTGGACGGTGGGCTGCGGGCCTTGCAGCGACACATCAATACGGCCTTTCACATTGCTGCCGCCGAGAATAAGTGTGATGTCCTTGGCGGATATCTCGTTTTGTTTTAAGGCCAGCGCGGCGGCAAACGTGTAGCCCGGCCCCTTTGGCAATTGCAAACCGGCCAAGGCGGAAAAGGGGCGCAAATCGCTGCCATTGACCGCCAGGCGCACATGGATATCCGGCGCAACCCCAAGGCCAACGATCGAGCCGCCGCCGGTCACATTGAAGAAGTCCCGGGATCCAACGGCAAATTTCAATTCCTTGAGGCTGGGATTATCCACCCCGCCAGCCAAGCGCCCAGCCAATTCAAAGCCACCGATCTTCGGCACTTCCGGCAGTTTGAGCGCCGCCAAAACGGACATGGCCGCGTCGATGGTCGCGCTGATCGCATCACCCTTGGCGCTGAACCCAAGATCGAAATCGGGCGCGCTGAGGGGCCGGGCGATATTGCCCTTGATGCCCAATTGGGCGGCCAAGGCGGTGATCGATACATTCACCGGGTAGGCGGATGCATCGGCGGCCAGCAGATCCAATTGGCCGAGGTTGCCCGATACGGTAAACGGCGCGCTGGAATATTTGCCGCTGAGATTTAATTTAAGAAACCCCGATGGGTCTTTGCCATCCAGGGACAATTGTTTCACCGTAACTTCGAAGTCCCGGCCCTGATCTTTGAATATGAAGCTGGCATCCTGGATATCAAGTTTCTCAATCCGGGGAATGACTGGCGCCGCGCCCGGCTTGGGAGTTTTGGCTGCCGCACCGAACTGCCAGTTGCCCAATCCATCGGCGCGCCGTTCCAACAGAATTTTCGGGCCCACCAATTGGATGTTGGTAAATTCGATTTGCCCCTTCAGGAGCGGGATCAGATCAAGCCCCACCTCCAGCCGTAGAAGCGAAACCATGGCCGGGCTGGAACCCCATTCGGCGTTGGCGAAGGTGACGTCGTTGGCGATCACCGTCGGGCTCAGCGATATGGCCAGGTTCAGATCGCCCTTGATGGCCAGGGTCCGCCCGGTCGCCTTTTTTACTTCGGCGCTCAGCAGATCCCTGATCTCGTTTTTGTCCACGGCCACCAGGATGGCGACGCCGCCGATGCCGATGGCAATGACGGCGACCACCAATATGACGAGAATGCGTATCCACTTTTTCATGAGGTAGCCTCGATAAGCCGGGCGGCCGCCGCCGGCAACTGATCGAAACGCTCGATCACCAGGCTGGCGCCCGCCGATATCAGCGCTTCTGCGCTATGGTATCCCCAACCGACGCCGATGGCATGGATATTCGCGTTCACCGCCATTTCCATATCGTAGCTGGTGTCGCCGACCATCACCGCGCGCGACGCGTCGGCGCCGCTTTCCGCCAAGGCCCTTTCCAGCATGTCCGGGCGCGGCTTGCCCGCCGCCACGTCCGAGGTTTGCAGGGTGCAAAAATGATGGCTGATTTCATATTTGTTCAACACCAGATCCAGGCCGGCCCGGGATTTCCCGGTGGCGACGCCCATCAGCCAGCCGGCCGCGTTCAACCCATTGATGGCTTCCAAGGTGCCCGGATAGAGCGGCTCGTCCCAGCTTTGATCATTGCGCTTGGCGCCGGCATGGCTGCGATAGGAGTCCGAAATCTTCAGATGGGTTGATGGGCCAAGTTTCGGGCTAAGCAGGCCAATGGCTTCCACAAGATCAAGGCCGACAATATGGCGGATGTCTCCAGGCTCGGGCCGGGCGACGCCGGTTGCGGCGAAGGCGGCCTGCATGGTTTCGACAATGGCGGTCTGGGAATCGACCAGGGTGCCGTCGCAATCGAGCACCAGCAATTTCAATTCAGGTTCGCTCACAGCCATTCGCCGTTTTCAAAATTATTGGGCGCCGCATTTTCATCGAAGCCGAAAAATTTCCAGGCCGACTTCATATGTTCGGTCAAGGGCGCGGTAACCTCGATCTTTTCGCCGTTCATGCCGAACACCCGTATCCAGCGGGCGTGCAGTTGCATCTTAGCCGCGATGCCCCCGGCGCCCTCGGGGAAGGCGCCCTTGCCGCCATATTTGCCGTCGCCGAGTATGGGATTCCCGATCATCGCACAATGGACGCGCAATTGATGGGTGCGCCCGGTTTCCGGCGCCAAGGCCAGCCAGGCGAGCTTGTCGCTGGCCCGGTCGACCATCATATAGTTGGTAACGGCCCGCTTGCCGTCGGTGGCCGCATAAACTTTTTCGGAACCGCCGCCGCCCTTTTTGATGGCCGCCTCGATAACGCCCATATCTTCGTTCGGCGCGCCGGCGACCAGCGCCCAATAGGTTTTGAGCGCCCGCTTGGAGCGGAAGGCCTCGGCAAAATGGGCCGCCGCCGAGACGGTGCGGGCAATCAGCAATACCCCCGACGTATCCTTGTCCAGCCGGTGCACCAAGCGCGGCCGGTCTTTGCCATCGAAGCGCAGCGCATCCAACATGGCGTCCACATGGCGCGAGGTTCCGGTGCCCCCCTGTACCGCCAGCCCCGGCGGCTTGTTGATGGCGATGAGGTGATTATCCCGGTAGAGGACCGAGGCCTGGATCGCCTCGGCATCGCCGGCGCTGACGGTGGGCGGCGCATTGCTGGATCGCTCCCCGGTATCGTCCGGCACCGGCGGCACGCGGATCATCTGGCCGCCGTTGATGCGTGCATTGGCGCGCACCCGCTTGCCGTCGAGCCGCACCTGGCCGGTGCGCAACATTTTCTCCAGCCGGCCATGGGTCAAGCCCGGGTAATGGCGCTTAAACCAGCGATCCAGGCGCAAGCCGGCCTCGTCTTCGGCGACGGCGATGGTTTCGACGCCGCTCATGCCAATATCCAACGGAACAGGATCATCCCGCCGAACAAAGCGGCGACGGCGGCAACCAACGATGCGGCCACATAGATCGCCACCGGCCCATAGGCGCCGCGCTCGATCATGGCCACCACATCCAGGGAAAAAGTCGAAAAGGTGGTGAAGGAGCCCAAAACACCGACCACAAGAAAAGCCCGCATGTCCTCGCCCGGCGACCATTTCAAGGCCATAACCTCGATCAGCGCGCCAAAAATGAATGCGCCGGCGATATTGACGATCAGCGTGCCCAGGGGAAAGCCAAGCCCGAACAATTGTCCGGCCCGGACCATCACCGCATAGCGCGCCACGGCGCCGATAGCGCCGCCGGCGGCGATGGAAAGCATCATGCCCATGGAATACATACCCCCATATATTCAATCATCCTTTGCGCGCCGCAATTTGTTCCAATATTCGAGCCGCTTGATGATTTCCCGCTCGAAGCCGCGCTCTACGGGCTGGTAGAAATTCTGCCGTTCCATATCATCGGGAAAATAGTCCTGGCCGGAAAAACCATCCTCGGCGTTGGGATCATATTGATAGCCATCGCCATAGCCCAGATCCTTCATCATGGCCGTCGGCGCATTGAGAATATGCTTGGGCGGCATCAGCGATCCGTCCGCCTTGGCGGTCTTCATCGCCGCCGACAGCGCCTTGTAGGCGGCATTGGATTTGGGCGCGGCGGCCAGGTAAATGACGCATTGGGCGATGGCCAATTCGCCCTCAGGGGATCCGAGGCGCTCATAGGCCTCCCACGCGGCGAGGGCTTGTGGCAAGGCGCTGGGATCGGCGAGGCCCACGTCTTCGGAAGCAAACCGCACCAGGCGGCGCGCGATATAGCGGGGCTCCTCACCGCCCGCCAGCATGCGCGCCAGCCAGTAAAGTCCGGCGTCCACGTCGGAACCGCGCAGGCTTTTGTGCAGCGCCGATATCAGATTGTAATGGCCCTCCTGGGATTTATCATAAAGTGGCACCCGCCGGGCGATGGCTTCGGATAAGGCGTTGATGCCGAGCAATGGCTTGGCCGGGAAGGTGAACAACTCCTCCGTCATGTTCAAAATAAAGCGGCCATCGCCGTCGGCCATGGCGCGCAAGGCGCCCCTTGCATCCTCATCCAGGGGCAATTGCTTGGCCTCGGAGGTTTCCGCCCGCTGCAACAGTTTTTCCAACGCCTCGTCATCCAGCCGATTGAGCACCAATACCTGGCAGCGGGACAAAAGCGCGCCGTTCAGCTCGAAGGACGGGTTTTCGGTGGTGGCGCCGACCAGGGTCACGGTGCCGTCTTCCACGTAAGGCAGGAACGAGTCCTGTTGCGCCCGGTTGAAGCGGTGGATTTCGTCGACGAACAATAAGGTGCCGCGCCCGGCTTCCCGGCGCGAGCGGGCGGCATCGAATACTTTGCGCAAATCGGCAACGCCGGAGAACACCGCCGAAAGCAATTCGAAATGCAAATCGGTGTGTTCCGCCAACAGGCGCGCGATGGTGGTCTTGCCGGTGCCGGGCGGGCCCCAGAATATAATCGATGTCATGCGCCCGCCGGCCAAAAGCCGTTGCAAGGCGCGTCCGGGGCCGAGCAAATGATCCTGGCCGAGAACCGTGTCCAGGTTTTGCGGGCGCAGGCGATCGGCGAGCGGCCGGGGCGCCTGGGATTCAAACAAGGTGGCCATCAATTGATGGAGAGCCTGAGCACGCGGCCGCCGCGCAGCACAGCGAGGCGCCAGCGTTTGACCGGGCGCGACAGCATCCGTTGCAGCTTACCAACCGATTTCACCTCGGTGCCATTAACCTGGCGGACGATATCGCCGGGCTCAAAGCGGAAGCGGGCCGCCGTCGAGCCCGGCCGGACTTCCCGGATGATGACGCCGCGCGCCATAATGTCGGCGCCGATCTCATCGGCCAAAGCCGGCGACAGGTTGGCGACGGTGGCGCCGGAGAACGGGTTTGCGCCGGACAATTCGGTGGTGCGCGCAGGCGGCGTTTCCGGCGGAGCGGCGATGGTCAGCTTGAGCCTTCCGGGCCGCCCTTTGCGCAAATATTTGAGGCGCACCACATCGCCGAGATCGCGGGTGTCAATACGAAAGCGCAAGGCTTCGGGATCGTTCACTTCGCGCCCGCCCACATGGGTCACCACATCACCGACGCGGATACCGGCACTGGCGGCGGGACCGCCGGGATAGACATTGTTGACCAAAATACCCACCGGGCGCTTTAGTTTCATTGTCGCGGCGATATCGGCGGTGACGGTCTGCCCGGCGGCGCCGAACCAGGGCCGGCGCACGCGCCCGCCCCTAGTCAGCCCGGCCAGGACCGAGCGCACCATATTCGATGGGATGGCGAAACCGATGCCAACCGAGCCGCCATTTTTGGAATAGATGGCGGAATTAATACCCACCAGCGTCCCGCCCATGGAGATCAGCGCGCCGCCAGAATTGCCGGGATTGATGGCCGCATCGGTCTGGATAAAGAAGTTCAGATCGTTGATGCCCACCTGGGTGCGCGCCAACGCCGAGACAATGCCGCTGGTCACGGTCTGGCCAACACCGAATGGATTGCCGATGGCCAGCACCAGATCGCCAACCTCCAGATCATCGGAATCCTGAAGCCGTAATGACGGCAGGCGCTCAGAGCCGGGATCAATCTTGAGGACGGCGAGATCGGTTCTTGGATCGCGGCCCAGCACCTTGGCCTCAAATTCGCGCCGGTCGGTTAGCACCACGCGTATCTCGTCGGCGCCCTCGATCACATGGTGATTGGTGATGATGGTGCCGTTGGGGCGGATGATAACGCCGGAGCCGAGGGAGTTTTGCACCTTGCGCCGGCGCCCGCCGCCGCGCCGCCCGGACCCAATATTATTGCCGAAAAAACGCTTGAAAAACGGATCATCAAACAAAGGCGAGAATTGCCGCTCGGAGACGATTTTGCGGGTAAAGATATTAACCACCGCCGGCGCCGATTTTTTCACCAGCGGCGCGAAGCTCATCTGAATTTCGGCGCGCCCCTGGGGCACGCGCTTATGGGGCTGTGCGGCTGCCGGCTGGCCCGCAAATAGCAGCACCGCTACGGCAATCATGAATAGGTAACGATGGCGTATCATGGTGCTATCCTAGAGCAATTCCGGGCAAACATGAACCATTTGACCGGGATTGCTCTAACCCAAAATAACAAAGGAGGCAGCCTCGCCGGCTGCCCCCTTGTTCAAATCTTAGGTCCCGGCCCGGCTCAAACGGCGGCCATTTCCTCAGCCTCGTCCTGGCCTTCCATCTCCGCCTCGTGGCGGGCGCGGTCTTCGGAGCCCTTGGCGTCCGGGTCCCGGTCGACCAGTTCGATTACCGCCATCGGCGCATCGTCGCCATAGCGGTGGCCGGCGGCCAGCACCCTTGTGTAGCCGCCGTGGCGATCCTTGTAGCGTTCGGCCAGACTGTCGAACAGTTTTTTCACCACGTCGTCGTCGCGCAAGAAAGCGAACGCCTGGCGCCTGGCATGCAGGGTGCCCCGCTTGCCGAGGGTCACCATCTTATCGGCAAATCCGCGCAGCTCCTTGGCCTTGGGCTTGGTGGTTTTGATCTGCTCGTGACGGAGCAAGGAGACGGTCATGTTCGCAAACATGGATTCCCGGTGGGCCGACTTCATATTCAATTTGCGGCCGCTCATACGATGACGCATGGTTCTTTTCCTTCAGGTCTCTTAAGAAACGTATCGTTTCGCCAAAATCAAAACGGCTCTTCGAGGCGCTTGGCAAGCTCCTCGATATTTTCCGGCGGCCAGTTGGTGATATCCATACCCAGATGCAGCCCCATCTGCGACAGCACTTCCTTGATCTCGTTCAAGGATTTGCGGCCGAAGTTGGGCGTGCGCAGCATTTCCGCTTCGCTTTTCAGAACCAGATCGCCGATATAGATAATATTGTCGTTCTTCAGGCAATTGGCCGAGCGCACCGACAATTCCAGCTCGTCGACTTTGCGCAAAAGATTGCGATTGAACGGCAGATCGTCGCGCAAATCTTCCTGGACGGCTTTTTGCGGCTCGTCGAAATTGATGAAGAGCTGCAATTGATCCTGCAGAATGCGCGCCGCCAGGGCCACCGCGTCTTCCGGCGTGATGGTGCCGTTGGTGGTCAAATCCAGAGACAGCTTGTCGTAATCGGTCACCTGGCCGACGCGGGCATTGTCCACCTTGTAGGCGACTTTGCGCACCGGGGAGAACACCGAATCGATAGGGATCAGGCCGATCTGCGTTTCTTCCGGCTTGTTGGCGCCGGCGGGAATATAGCCCTTGCCGTGATCGATGGTCAGCTCCATGCGCAGCGTCGCATTGTCATCCAGCGTGCAGAGAACCAGATCCGGGTCCATAATCTCGATATCGTGGCCGGTATCGATCTGGCCGGCGGTCACTTCGCCGGGGCCCTTGGCTTCCAGCATGACCCGCTTGGGCCCTTCCGAATGCATGCGCAGCCCCATGGATTTAATGTTCAGCACGATATCGGTGACGTCTTCGTGGACACCGGGTATCGAGGAAAATTCATGCAGCACGCCATCGATCTGGATGGCCGACACCGCCGCGCCTTGCAGCGACGACAGCAATATTCGCCGCAGCGCATTGCCCAGCGTCAGCCCGAACCCCCGCTCCAGGGGTTCGGCAACGATGGTCGCGCGCCGTTCGGGAACTGATCCCTGCACGATTTGAAGTTTCGAGGGTTTGATAAGGTCTTGCCAATTTTTTTGAATCACGGTTGCGTCTCACTCCCGCAAGGAAATAGTCAATGTGCACAATCGGCCGGTTGAGCAATGCCATCCGGCCGGGCGGAATTACAAATGGCTGTTAAACCCGGCGTCTTTTGCGCGGGCGGCAACCGTTGTGGGGTATCGGCGTTACGTCGCGGATCGAGGTAATCGTAAAGCCGGTCGTCTGCAGCGCACGAAGCGCTGATTCACGGCCCGAACCGGGGCCCTTGACCTCAACTTCCAAGGTCTTCATGCCGTGTTCCATCGCCTTTTTGCCGGCATCTTCGGCGGCGACTTGGGCGGCATAGGGGGTGGATTTTCTGGACCCCCGGAAACCCTGGCTTCCGGCCGACGACCAGGCAATCGCGTTGCCTTGGGCATCGGTAATGGTGATCATTGTATTGTTGAACGTCGCCGAGACATGGGCGACGCCCGAAGTAATGTTTTTGCGTTCGCGGCGGCGCGGACGCGCTGATGCGGATTTAGCCATTGGACACCTTCAAATTCTTAAGGGATCGTCCCCCGAGGGCGATCGAAACCTATTTCAAAACTTTTTTCTTGCCGGCGATGGCCTTTGCGGGGCCTTTCCTTGTCCGGGCGTTGGTATGGGTGCGCTGCCCCCGCACCGGCAGACCGCGCCGATGGCGCAAGCCGCGATAGGTGCCGAGATCCATCAAGCGCTTGATATTCATGGAAACTTCGCGGCGCAGGTCGCCTTCCACCTGATAGTTCTGATCGATCGCATCACGGATGCGGCCAACCTCGTCGTCGGTCAATTGGTGCACGCGACGTTCAAACGGAATGTCTACCTTCTGGCAGATCGACTTGGCACTGGTGCGCCCGATCCCGAAGATATAAGTCAGCGCGATTTCCACTCTTTTTGCCGTCGGTATATTGACGCCAGCGATACGAGCCAAAGCTCAATCTCCTAATCTCTAAAATAAAACAACATGTTATGCGGGGGGGCGCAAAGTCGGCGATTATAGGCTCCAACACCTTTAAGTCAACTCGCTATGCGTCCTCCACAATCTCTTTTATTCGGGCGAAAACCTGATCGACGCCGCCCATGCCATCGACTGTGCGGAGGCGCCCCGCCGCCTCGTAGTAAGGCAATATGGGCGCCGTTTGTTCCTGATAAGCCAGCAAACGGGAGCGGGCCGTCTCTTCATTGTCGTCGCTACGTCTGACAAACTCCTTGGAGCCGCATTTATCGCAAGTTTCCGCGACTTTCGGCTTATTAAACAGCTCGTGATAGCCAGTTCCGCAATTGCCGCAGGAAAACCGGCCGGTCAATCGGGCGATGACTTCGGGCTCGGAAATGTCGATCTGTATCACCCGATCCAATTTCATTCCTTTGTCCACAAGCATTTGATCCAAAACCTCCGCCTGGGCGGTGGTGCGCGGGAAACCGTCAAGAATGATGCCGGCGCCCTTGGTATCATCGATACGCCCCGAAATCATGGCGATGATCAAATCATCGGGGACCAGTTTGCCCGCATCCATCAGTACCTTGGCTTCATCCCCCAGCTTGCTCTTCAACTTCGCTTCTTCGCGCAACATCTCGCCGGTCGACAGCTGCACCAAATCATAGGCCGCCATCAGACGCTCCGATTGCGTTCCTTTCCCGGCTCCCGGAGGACCAAGAAGGATCAGGTTCATCAGCGCCGCCCCCTGAGCCTCGATTTCTTGACCAAGCCTTCATATTGGTGGGCCAGGAGATGCGATTGCACTTGCGCCACGGTGTCCAGCGTCACCGAAACGACGATCAACAGGCTGGTGCCGCCAAAGAAAAACGGCACCGAAAAACGCGCGATCAGCAATTCCGGCAGAATGGCGATCAAAACCAGATAGGCGGCGCCAACCACGGTCAGGCGCGTCAAAACATAATTCAGATAGTCCGCCGTGTTCTTGCCGGGCCGGATGCCGGGAATAAAGCCGCCATATTTCTTCAAATTGTCGGCGGTGTCGGCCGGATTGAAGACCACCGAGGTATAGAAAAAGGCGAAAAAGGCGATGAACGTCGCGTACATCAGCAGATAGGCGGGCTGCCCGCGCCCCAGGAAGGCGGCGACGGTGGTCAGGAAGCCGGGGCCCGAACTGGCGGTGAAATTGATCAGCGTGATCGGCATCAACAGGATCGAGGACGCAAATATCAGCGGAATCACGCCCGAGGTATTGATTTTCAGCGGCAAGTGCGAGCTCTCGCCGCCGAACATTTTGTTACCCACCTGGCGCTTTGGGTATTGCACGATCAATTTTCGTTGCGAGCGTTCCACAAACACAATGCCGTAAATCACCGCGGTGGCGCCGATCAAAAGGGCGGCGATAAACAATGTCGACAGGGCGCCGGTGCGGCCCAATTCGAGAGTTGCGGCAAGCGCGCTCGGCAACTCGGCGACAATACCGGCAAAGATGATCAGCGATATGCCGTTGCCGACGCCGCGCGCCGTGATCTGTTCGCCCAGCCACATCAGGAAAATGGTGCCGCCGACCAGCGTCACCACGGTGGTGAAACGGAAAAATGCGCCGGGATCGATCACCGCCGAGCCCTGGGAGGCGGTCATACCTTCGAGGCCGACGGCAATCCCATAGGATTGGAACAGGGCGATCAGGACCGTCCCATAGCGGGTATATTGGTTGATCTTCTTGCGCCCGGTTTCGCCCTCTTTTTTAAGTTGCGCCATGGACGGCGACAGCGACGTCATCAACTGCATGATGATCGAGGCCGAAATATAGGGCATGATGTTGAGGGCAAAAATGGTCATCCGGCCAAGGGCGCCGCCGGCGAACATATTGAACATGCCGAGGATGCCGCCGGCCTGCTGACTGAAGATATCCTTCAAGATAATGGGATCGATGCCGGGCAGCGGGATATAGGTGCCCAGCCGGTAGACAATCAGAGCGCCGAGCGTGAACCACAAACGCTTTTTGAGCTCGGTCGCCTTCGAGAACGCGCCAAAATTCAGATTTGAGGCCAATTGTTCAGCGGCTGATGCCATTTTTATTCCTCGAGCTTGGTTCGTGAATAGATCTTATTCACCCGATCATCGTGCCATCGGTGACTTATTCCGAATTGTCCTATTCTGCTTCCGCTTCCGGTTTTGCTTCTGTCTCTGCCTTGGGTTCTGCTTTTGCGTCGCTTGCCTTGGCGTCACCGTCGCCGTCGCTATCCTTTGATTTGGTCTTTTTTCGGATGCGCGCAACTTTTGGCGGCGCCAATGTGGTCACAGAGCCGCCGGCCTTCTCGATAGCGGCGATCGCCGTTTTGCTGGCGCCCATCACTTCGAGGGTAAGCGCCTGGCTGATATCGCCGCCTGCCAGCACGCGCACGCCATCGCCCTTACCCCGGATCAGTCCGGCGGCGGCGAGAATTTCGGCGTTAATGGTTGCCTTGCCGTCCAGCTTTTTATCGTCGATGGCTTTTTGCAGGCGGCCAAGATTTATGATCTCGTAATTCTTCGAAAACAGGTTTTTGAAGCCGCGCTTCGGCATCCGCCGGTAGAGCGGCATCTGGCCGCCTTCAAATCCCAGCAACGAGACGCCACTGCGCGATTTCTGACCCTTGATGCCGCGCCCGCCGGCCTTGCCCTTGCCGGAACCGCGTCCGCGGCCGACACGAATACGGTTTTGGCGGGCCGACGCATTGTCGCGAATTTCATTCAACTTCATCGTAATATTCCTTTTTCAACGCCGATATCCCAATTGGGATCAGGCGTCATCTTCAACGCGGACAAGATGATGGACCTTGTTGATCATGCCGCGCACCGCCGGCGTATCCTCGAGAGTACGCGTGGCGTGCATTCTTTTGAGACCAAGCCCGGCCAGGGTGGCGCGCTGATCATGTTTGCGGCCAATCGGGCTGCCGGTCTGGGTTACCGTCACGGTCTTTTTATTGGCATCAGCCATAACGCTGCTCTCCACGCTTACCGTTAGTCAACATCGGCGGCGGCGGCTTCACGCCGGCCGACAATATCACCGACTTTCTTGCCGCGCTTGGCGGCTACTGAACGCGGCGACGAAAGGTTTTGCAAGGCATCGAAGGTTGCCTTCACCATATTGTGCGGATTGGGGCTGCCGGTGGATTTGGCGACAACGTCCTTCACGCCGAGGGCTTCGAACACGGCGCGCATCGGACCGCCGGCGATGATGCCGGTTCCCGCCGGCGCCGCGCGGACCACAACCTTGCCGGCGCCGTAGCGGCCTAAGATATCGTGGTGCAGGGTACGCCCCTCGCGCAAGGGCACGCGGATCAGCTTAGTTTTGGCCGCTTCGGTTGCTTTCCTAATCGCTTCGGGCACTTCGCGGGCCTTGCCGGCGCCATGGCCGACCCGGCCGCGGCCATCGCCAACGACGACCAGGGCGGCAAAGCCGAAACGGCGTCCGCCCTTCACCACCTTGGCCACCCGATTGATACTGACCAGCTTGTCGAACAGTTCGTCGCCGCCGCGGTCGCCGCGGTTTCCCCTATCGCCCCGGTCGCGCTGGTTTGGTCCGTGTGCCATTCATCAAACTCCTAAAATGCCAGGCCGCTTTCGCGGGCGGCTTCGGCAAGGGCCTTAACACGGCCATGAAACAGATATCCGCCGCGGTCGAAAATGACGTTTTCGATGCCGGCGCTCTTCGCCCGTTCGGCGATCAGCTTGCCGACCGCGCCGGCGGCTTCTTTCGAAGCGCCCGATTTGAGCGACGCCTTAAGCTCTTTTTCGATGGAAGACGCGGCGGCCACGGTGTTGCCGTTGGCATCGTCGATGACTTGCGCATAAATATGTTTGCCGGACCGGAATACGGTCAGCCGCGGGCGCCCGGAATTGGCCTGGCGCAGCTTGCCGCGGGTTCGATTGCGCCGCCGCACGAACAGTTGTTTGGTCGATTCCATGGCTACTTCTTCTTCCCTTCCTTGCGCACGATCTGCTCATCTTTGTATTTGACGCCCTTGCCCTTGTAAGGCTCAGGCGGACGGTAGGAGCGGATTTTCGCGGCAACGGCGCCAACCAGTTGCTTGTCGGCGCCGGTGATGTTGACTTCGGTCTGCGTCGGGCAATCGATCTTGATGCCGTCCGGGATCGCGTAAATGACCTCGTGGCTGAAACCCAGCTGCAGCACAAGGTTCTTGCCCTGCACGGCGGCCCGGTAGCCAACGCCGTTGATCTGCAATTCCTTGGTGAAACCCTGATGGACGCCCTGCACCACATTGCTGGCGAGGCTGCGATAGGTTCCCCAAAGCTTGCGCGCGTTCAAACTATCGTCGGCCGGCTTCACCCAGATTTTGCCGTCCTCCAAGGACGGATCAACCTCATCGACGAATTCCAGGCTCAATTCGCCCAGCTTTCCCTTGGCGGTCATGATGCGGCCGGCAATCTCGATGGTCACGCCATCTGGCACTTCGACCGGGCTCAATCCTACGCGTGACATAATATAACTCCTCCCAAAAACGATGGGGTCCAAACCTGCATTAGAATACCTGGCACAGGACCTCGCCGCCCACATTGGCTGCCCGGGCTTCGTTGTCCGACATCACGCCGCGCGGCGTCGACAGGATCGATATGCCGAGCCCGTTATAAACCTTGGGCAAATCCTTGATGCTCGAATAGACCCGTTGACCGGGGCGCGAAATACGGCTGATTTCCTTGATAACCGGCTCGCCTTCGTAATATTTCAATTCGATGCGGACCTCGTCGATACCGATGCGCACGTTGTAGCGTTCATAATTGCGGATATAGCCTTCACGCTTCAACACATCGAGCATATTGACGCGCAGGTTCGACGCCGGCGCATGGATGCTGTCCTTGCCGGCCATCTGGCCGTTGCGGATGCGTGTTAAAAGATCGGCTAGGGGATCGCTCATAGACATCTGTTTCGGTCCTCCTTCACCAACTCGACTTTACCATGCCCGGAATCTGTCCGGACGACGCAAGATCGCGAAGCGCGATCCTGGACAGGCGGAACTTCCGGTAATTGCCGCGCCCCCGGCCCGACAATTCACAGCGCAACCGGACCCGCCCCGGGGACGAGTTGCGCGGCAGTTCGGCGAGCTTCAATTGCGCGTTGAAACGCTCTTCCGGAGACAGCGAGCTGTCCCGGGTCAGGGCTTTCAATGCCGCCCGCTTGGCCGCGTACTTCTTGGCCAGACGCTTCCGTTTATCGTTACGCTCGATGACGCTTTTCTTGGCCATCCAAAAACTCCGTTCGTGATTAATTTGCAAAAGGCACGTTGAATTCCGTGAGCAGCGCTTTTGCCTCCTCATCGGTACTCGCCGTGGTACAAATCACGACATCCATGCCGCGAATACGTTCAACCCGATCGTAATCGACCTCGGGAAAGATAATCTGTTCCTTGATGCCGAGGGCAAAGTTGCCGCGGCCGTCAAAGCTTCTGGGCGAAATGCCGCGAAAATCGCGAACTCTCGGCAGCGCGATATTCACCAGCCGGTCCATAAATTCGTACATGCGTTCGCCGCGCAAGGTCACCTTGCAGCCGACGATCATGTCGTCGCGAATTTTGAAGCCGGCGATGGATTTGCGGGCGCGCGTGATGACCGGCTTCTGGCCGGCGATCAGGGTCATTTCCTCGTAGGCGCTGTCGATCTTCTTGCGATCCACCGAGGCTTCGCCGACGCCCATATTGAGCACGATTTTTTCGAGCTGCGGCACCTGCATGGGGTTTTCATATCCAAACGACGACATCAACGACGGGCGGATATCCGATTTAAAAAATTCGCGGAGGCGAGACATCTCATTCGTCCTTATATATCAATTACTTCGCCGGACCGCTTGGCGAATCGCACCTTGCGTCCGTCGTCCAGCGTGCGGATGCCGACACGGGTCGGTCTGTCATCTTTCGGATCCACATGCGCCAGATTGGAAAGATTGATCGAGGCTTCCCGCTCGGTGATACCGCCGGGGCCCGACTGCGAGGCGCGCACATGACGCTTGGCCATGTTGACGCCTTGAACAATGGCGCGGTTATCAGACCGCAGCATCTTCAACACTTCGCCCTTCTTGCCCTTGTCCTTGCCGGTCAGGACCATGACGGTGTCGCCCTTTTTAACTCTAGCCGTCATTTACAGAACCTCCGGCGCAAGAGAAATGATCTTCATATAATTCTTGGCGCGCAATTCCCGGGTCACGGGGCCGAAGATGCGGGTCCCGATCGGCTCGTTCTGTGGATTGATCAGCACTGCCGCGTTGCTGTCGAAGCGGATCGCGCTGCCGTCGGCGCGCCGGATTTCCTTGGCCGTGCGAACCACAACGGCCCGGTGCATTTCGCCTTTTTTGACGCGGCCCCTGGGGATCGCCTCTTTCACCGAGACAACGATAACATCGCCGACCGAGGCGAAGCGGCGTTTCGATCCGCCCAGCACCTTGATGCACTGCACCCGCCGGGCGCCGGAATTGTCGGCCACGTCGAGGTTGGTTTGCATCTGAATCATAGTCTTATTCCTTCTAAGGGATCATCGCCGGCGCTATTCGGTGGCGCCGACAACCTCCCACCGTTTGAGCTTCGACAAGGGGCGGCATTCGCGGATGGTGACTTTGTCACCGGTCTTGCAGCTATTGTCCTCGTCGTGGGCGTGGTACTTTTTGGTGCGCCGAATG